>Ga0123335_1008486_pt1 | contig 11006 bp, 8 predicted proteins | sample BiotimSIPDNA_2_FD_89707 | JGI IMG/M metagenome (GOLD analysis project Ga0123335, IMG submission 89707) | Anaerobic biogas reactor microbial communites from Washington, USA - Biogas_R2 time_0 SIP DNA | ecosystem: Engineered > Bioreactor > Anaerobic > Unclassified | place: Washington, USA... | reverse complement strand
GCCGTGATCGGCGACACCGTCGGCGATTCTCTCAAGGATGTCGCCGGACCTTCCACACTGATCTTTATGAAGTTGATCGGCATGGCTTCGCTCCTGATCGTACCGCTTATTAAATAGCATTGCATTAGTAACAGAATCAATCAAGAGCTTTTCAAAGGAGGATGGTTGCATGGATACTGTGGTCGTTGTTTTATTTATTGTAGGGCTAATTTTCATTCTTGTGTCAGTGATCAACATCATCAGGCGGGCGATCAAAACCAGGCGCTGCACTGAGCGTACCTCCGCCACCGTCACCGCTGTCAAAGAAAAGGTGCAGCACAGAAACAATGTCCGGTCGACGGAATATATTCCGACCATTGCCTACACGGTTAATGGGCAGGAATATTCCCGCGACTTCGCCAAGGCTTACGTTGCCGATACTTACCATGTCGGGCAGACGCTCGAAATCATGGTTAATCCCGACAAGCCCACCGAAATCAACAAGCAAGGCTCCAGCAACAAAGCAGACCTGGTCATGCTGGTCATCGGTCTGGTGGTCATCCTCGCCGGAATCGTGATGCTTATCTTGTAGCATGCAACAGACCCTCCGCCTGGGAGGGTCTGTTTTTTTCTGAAGTTCTTACCAGTCCAGCAAGCGCTTTTCGCCTTCCAGCGCGCGGATGCCGGCGACGTTTTGCGAGACTTCGATCACACCCTTATACGCCCTCGCTTCATCGCGCAGGGCAAAGTAGCGTATGTGCACAAAGGCTTCTCCCATCGGGATCCAAAATTCTGCCACGTCGCGCGTGCCAGCCTTGAATTCATCTACGATCTTCTGCACCACGTGCACGCTCTGGGGCGGGTGGCAATTGCGCACGTCGCGCCCGATGATCGCCGCGGTACGGGTGAAGATCCGTTCCTTCCCCTGGGTAAAGTAGCGCACCTTGTCATTCTCGTCCACGAAGGTCACGTCCACCGGCAGGTTGGTCAGCAGCAGGTCGATCTGCTCTGCCGTGAGCGCGCCGGTTTTCAGCGGAATCTCGCTGGTGTGAGCGGCACTATAGAAGCCGTTCATCTCTTGCAGGGCAGCCTGGTTGACCACTCCCACAATTTCGTCCGCCATCTGCTGCCAATCAGCTGGGGTGAAGCGGTCCATCGCTTCGGGGATCAGTACTTTCTCTTCCTTGTAGATCATATCCTTGGCTTTGCGCGCCAGCTCGTTGAAGCGGCTTTCCAGGGTGATGCCCAGGGGCTGCTCGCTTGCCAACAGGTCGGTAAATTGGCGCAGCGCCTGGCGGATCTCGTTATCCACGCCCCACATGACCTTGCTCGGACCCTCGAAGCCATATTTTTCGAGGACGGGGAAGATCATGTTCTCTTTTTTGTCATAATGGTTCAGGATCAGGTCCAGGTTTTTGGCGTTCTCGCGCAGGCTGGGCAAAATCGCCTGCTCTCCGCCGGCAAACTGCAGGACCTGGCTCTCCAAGCCCTCCAGAGTGCGCTCGATCAGCTCGTTTTCGGTGCGGAAATCGAAAAGAGGGTGCCCGGGTTTGTTCTCGGGGGCGGGTTCTTGTTCCAACCCAGCCTGAAAGACCGCCACGTGCAGGTCGCACAATTTTTGCACTTCCGAAACCGGCAGCCCTTCGGCGATCACTTCGCGCTCGGCGGCGGCAATGTCCTGCGCGCTGGCGCCGGCAATGATGTGCCCGTATTCAGCCTGCAGTTCTTCCACCGTTCTGCCCTGGTGCAGCAGGCGGATGATCTGTTTGACAGCCTCTTTGCGCTTGCTCACGTTGTTTATGTATTCGCTCATCTTACTCCTTGGGTTCTCACAGAAATGCCTGTGTTGTAGTTTTGGTAACATAAGTTTACCCGATTCAGAGCATCGCTTGATACCATCGATACACACCCCACCAGAGCGCCATTTGCACCACCTGCCCTGTGTAAGGGTTTGCACCATTCGCACTGCCTGCCCTGTGTAAGGGTTTGCAGTGTTTTTTGATAGTGCAGCAGGGCTTTCGGCTTGCAAACAGGGCTGTCAAGGCGCAGACCGGGGTTGGTAAGGTGCAGACCGGGGTTGGTAAGGCGCAGACCGGGGTTGGTAAGGCGCAGACCGGGATGGTCGAGTTGCAATCATCACCCGGGAGAATAGTATAGCACATTTGTTCTGTTTTAGGGAGAGCTCTACGGACTTGGAATCCAGCTTCACTTGTTTACTTTGGCATGACTCTTCAAATAACTCCAACTCCATGCCTGGTGTAATTTCAAATTTTCGTCCCTTTAGCAGGTTTGTGAGTTTGCCTATGGTATCATTTAACCCGTGGGCAAATTTTGACGGGCGGGTTTCGTACGGGCGGATTTCGTACGGGCGGGTTCTGAACCCGCCCCTACATAGTAATCATAGGAGCTTCTATGCCAGAAAACAATGAACTCGAAAAAACACTCTGGGCAGCCGCAGACAAATTGCGCAGCAACATGGATGCCGCCGAATATAAACATGTCGTCCTTGGCCTGATCTTCCTCAAATACATTTCCGACTCCTTCAACACCCTGCACGAAAAACTCGTCAAAGGGGAAGGTGAATTCGAAGGTGCCGACCCCGAAGACACCGACGAATACAAAGCCAAGAATGTTTTTTACGTGCCGGTGGACGCCCGTTGGCAATTCCTGCTCAACAAAGCCCGTCAGCCCGAAATCGGCAAACACATCGACGACGCCATGGACGCCATCGAACGTCTCAATCCCAGCCTGCGCGGCGTGCTCCCCAAAATCTACGCCGACCCGGATCTCAACAAGCAAAGCCTGGGCGACCTGATCGACCTGATCGGCAACATCGGCTTCTCGCAGGATATCCACCAATCCCAGGACCTGCTCGGTCGCGTTTACGAATATTTCCTTGGGCAATTCGCCGATGCCGAAGGCAAGCGCGGCGGTCAGTTCTATACCCCCCGTCATGTCGTCAGGCTTTTGGTTGAAATGATCGAACCTTTCCGCGGGCGTGTCTATGACGGTTGCTGCGGTAGTGGGGGTATGTTTGTGCAGTCCGAGCGTTTCGTCCAGGAACACCAGGGCACCGTGCGCGATATCTCGATCTTCGGGCAGGAATCCAATCCCACCACACTGCGCCTGGCAAAGATGAACCTTGCCATCCGCGGCATCGACGCCAAACTTGAATTGGGCGACACCTTCCTCGACGATCGCCACCCGGACCTCAAAGCCGACTTCATACTTGCCAATCCGCCTTTCAACGTCAGCGATTGGAACGGCAATCTATTGCGTGAAGATTTACGTTGGCAATTCGGCACACCGCCAGTAGGCAACGCCAACTATGCCTGGCTGCAGCATTTCTACAACAAACTCAGCCCCTCCGGAACTGCTGCGATCCTGATGGCAAACGGCAGCATGAACAGCAATACCAGTGGTGAAGGCGAGATCCGGCGCAATATGATCGAAGGCGGCATCGTCGACTGCATGGTCGCCCTTCCAGGTCAGCTCTTTTTCAACACTCAAATCCCGGTTTGCCTGTGGATCCTGGCACGCGACCGCACCAACCACAAATTCCGAGACCGTTCCGGCGAGATCCTCTTTATCGATGCGCGCAGCCTGGGCAGCATGATCAGCCGCCGTAACAAGACCCTCACCGAGCAAGACATTGCCAAAATCGCCAGCAGTTACCATGCCTGGCGCGGCGAAGGTGGCGTTTATGGAGATACCCCCGGGTTCTGCAAAGCAGCCACCCTCGACGAAGTCTGTCAAAACGGCTACGTACTCATGCCCGGGCGTTATGTTGGCACCGAAGAAGCCGAAGACGACGGCATTCCCTTCGAAGAGAAAATGACCGCCCTCACCGAGCAGCTTGCTGAGCAGTTCGAACAGGGTGAAGTGTTGAGGCAGAGGATTATTGAAAACCTCGAGGAGCTCGGATATGAGCTCTGACATGGTTCACTCAGAAGGGTGGAAAATGAAGAGATTAGGTGAAATTGCTAATTTAAACTATGGTAAAGGATTGAGATCTGATAAGCGTGAGCCTGGTAGCGTACCAGTTTATTCTTCTGCTGGAGTCACAGGATATCACAACGTACCGCTTGTTAACGAGCCAGGAATTATCGTCGGTAGAAAAGGATCGGTAGGTACGGTTTACCTTTCTGAGGAGCCTTTTTATTGTATAGATACAGCTTATTACATAAAGAAATCTGAAGTCAAGTGTGACTTCAAATTCCTGTATTATTTACTACAAACATTAGGTCTTGAGAATATGAACCAGGATTCCGCAGTTCCCGGATTGAACCGAGACCATGCTCACTCTTTGACAACATTTGTTCCTGATGATGTGACTGAGCAGAAGCGCATTGCCACAATATTGTCTACATTGGATGAAAAGATTGAGCTAAACCACAAGACGAACCAGACCCTGGAAGAGATCGCGCAGGCGATTTTCAAGGAATGGTTCATCGATTTCAACTACCCCGGCGCCACCGGCGAAATGGTCGACAGCCACCTCGGTCCCATCCCCAAAGGCTGGAGTTTAGAAAAAATTGGGAACATATTGAAAACTATGTTAGGCGGAACCCCTTCTACTAAAAGAAAAGAATATTGGGAAAATGGAAACATACCGTGGATTAACTCGGGAAAAGTTAACGAGTTTAGGATAATTGAACCAACTACCTACATCACTGAGGAGGCATTAAACAGTTCGAACACTAAACTATTACCTAAACGAACTGTTGTTATTGCTATTACTGGCGCAACATTAGGTCAATTTAGTTTATTGGAAATAGATGCATGCGCAAATCAATCTGTAATAGGTATATTAGAGAATGTAAGTCTTCCATCAGAATACATTTATTTATGGATTGCTTCGAACATTAATAATATTATTAGCAATCAATCTGGAGGAGCCCAACAACATATAAACACTAATGATGTGAATAATTCATTGATCCTAATTCCTGATAGACAAGTCTTGTCGAAATTTTATGAGGTAATCTTGCCAATATTTGACAGACAATCTCAATTGTGTTTTGAATCTGCATCTCTGACAAAAATCCGCGATCTGCTACTGCCCCAATTGATGAAAGGGAATATAAATTTGTGAAAAGGGTAAGATGAAAAAAAGAAACCGCAAAGTAGGGTCGGTCAAGAACGAACTAATATCCAAAGCAAGAGAGTCAATGTTATGCGCCGTACAAATATTCAACAACCCTAACATATTGTTTAAATCAGAAAGTTTTGTTGTTTTAGCAGTAATAGCTTGGACATATTTGTTGCATGCATATTATCGCGGATTGAAAATTGATTATCGATACTATTCCATAAATGGGAAAAGGAAAAGTTACGATAAAACAAAAAACGGAGCGGACAAGTATTGGGAGCTTGAAAGATGCCTAAATGATTCTTTTTGTCCCATAGATAAGGTAACGAAGGATAACCTAAAATTTTTAATCGGCTTAAGACATGAAATAGAGCACCAAATGACGACTCGCATTGATGATTACCTGAGCGCTCGTTTTCAAGCCTGTTGCTTGAATTTTAATCAATACATAAAACAGCTTATCGGTCCAGAAATGGGCATAGATAAACACTTGTCGTTTTCTTTACAGTTTTCTTCTATTTCTGAGCCAGAGGTCAAACAGCTTCAACAGTATTCTGACTTACCAAAAAACATTTCTTCTTACATAACAACTTTCGACGATTCCATTAGCATTGAAGAATTTAATGACCCAAGATATGCATATAGGGTCCTGTACATTCCAAAGACAGTCAACAGAAAAGGACAAGCTGATAAAGTTATCGAATTTATCGCAGCAGACTCGCCTGAAGCGAAGGGGCTGAATAAGGAATATCTTCTGATTAAAGAGAAAGAAAAACCAAAATTTTCTGCTGGTGAAATTGTCAAAAAAATGCAAGATCAAGGATATGCAAAATTTCATATGTATCAATTTATTCAGCTTTGGAAAAGCATGGATGGCAAGAATCCGGTAAAAGGCTTTGGGGTAATGGTTTCCAAAACGTGGTATTGGTATCAGTCATGGGTGGAACAAGTAGATCAGCATTGTAAACAACACAAAGATGAGTATTTACCATGATCCTGACTGAATCCGAAATCGAACAAAGCGCGTTGGATTTGTTGAAAGAGCTCGACGGCTACCAGAAGGCTTACGGACCTCAGATGGTGGACATCAATAGCAAGCCACCTGTAGGGGCAGGTTCCGAACCTGCCCGTACGCCCATATATTATGCCTGGCTGGAACCTGCCCCTACGGCCACGTGTTATGCCTGGCTGGAACCCGCCTCTACGCCCGCCTACGCGTTTGTGCGGTGTGCAAATAAAACTCTGCCATCCATATGGGCGGATCATGTAGGGGCAGGTTCAGAACCTGCCCGTACGCCCATGAATTATGCCTGGCTGGAACCTGCCCGTACGCCCATATATTATGCCTGGCTGGAACCTGCCCGTACACCAACTCATACACCCACCCAAACGCCTGCCAATGGTCGAAGGAATTATGTCCCAAAGTAATTCAGATTCTGGTCAGGATCGTTTTCATCGCCGCTCCATTCGAATGAAAGGCTATGATTATTCCCAGCCGGGTGCCTACTTCATCACTATATGCACCCATCAAAATCACGCGCTTTTTGGAAAAATCGTGGATGGCGAAATGCAGCTGAACAATCTTGGCAGAGTTGTCCAATTTACCTGGGATGACCTTGTAAACCATGTTGATAACATCGAATTAGGACCATTTATGATCATGCCCAACCATATTCACGGTATCATCCAAATCATCGAGCCAAATGTAGGGGCGGGTTCTGAACCCGCCCGTACCGAACCCGCCCCTAAATCGTCCTCTTCACAAACCTCACTTCCAGAAATTGTCAGGCAGTTCAAAACCTTTTCAGCCAGGCGCATCAACACCTTACGAAACAGCACTGACAAACCAGTTTGGCAGCGTAATTACTACGAGCATATCATTCGCAACGACCAATCCTTCCAAAAAATCGGCGAATACATCCTCACAAACCCAGTCCAATGGGAAAACGACCGTTATTACCCAGGGGGTACACCATGATCCTGACTGAATTCTGGCAAATCATATCGCCATTTCCGGTAAGAGCAGGTTTCGTACGGGCGGGTTCCGAACCCGCCCCTACGAGCGTAATCATCAAAATAATGGAGCTGAGAAATGTTAGCTAGGGAAGTTATTACCCAGGGGGTACACCATGATCCTGAACGAATCTGAAATTGAACAAGCTGCGCTCGACTTGTTGAAAGATCTTAACGGCTACCAGGTTGCATATGGTCCTGACCTGGCTGACGGACTTTACAAAGAGCGTGAATTAACCGATGTTCTGCTCACCAGGCGGGTCAAAGACGCCATCGACCGCATCAACCCCCATATCCCTGCCTTTGCCCGCGAAGATGCGATCAAACAAGTTCTTCGCCTGCCTTTCGGTCAGCTAATTGATAAGAACGAATATTTTCACAACCTGCTGATCAACGGCGTGGATGTTAAATTTGGCATAGGCGATGGCAAGAGCCGCACTGATAAGGTCTGGCTGATCGACTGGCACAACCCCGAGGGAGCCAACAACGAATTCCTGGCGGTCAACCAGTACACCTTGCTGGACACGTCTGGTATTCACACCTCCATCCAGGAAAACCGCCGACCGGATATCGTCCTGTTCGTCAATGGTCTGCCTTTAGTAGTTTTTGAATTGAAAAACGCGGTGGACGAGCAAGCCAACCTCGAAAAAGCTTACAACCAGCTGCTCACCTATCACACGGTCATCCCTTCGCTCTTCCCCTACAACGCCTTTGAAGTGATCAGCGATGGTTGGTCGGCAGCTGCCGGTACGATCAGCAGCGAATACAGCCGTTTTATGCAGTGGAAGAGCGTGGACGGCAGCAGGGTAGTCGACTCTCGTACCCAGTCTGAGCTGCAGCCACTGATCGAGGGCATGCTCAATAAGCGCACCTTGCTTGACCTGGTGCGTCACTTCTTGGTTTTCGAACGAACACGTGAAGGCACAGTTAAAAAACTGGCTGCCTATCACCAATATTTCGCGGTCAATAAAGCTATAGAGTCCACTTTACGTGCTTCTGTACAGGATAGCGGCAGAAAATCCACCCGCACCCACCCTGTCGATTACGATTTGCCCAGCGTCCATGAACAGGATCAGGGAGATAAGCGCGGCGGCGTGGTCTGGCATACCCAGGGTAGCGGCAAAAGCCTCTCGATGGTTTTTTATGCCGGCAAATTGGTGCTGGAACCCGCCATGAACAACCCCACAATCGTGGTGTTGACCGACCGAAACGACCTCGATCAACAACTTTTTGACACCTTCGCCGGCTGCCAGCAATTACTGCGCCAAAGCCCGGTTCAGGCAGAGAGCCGTGAACATTTACGTGAATTATTAAAGGTAGTGTCGGGTGGGATTGTCTTCACCACCATTCAGAAGTTCTTCCCCGAAAATGGAAATGACACTCTGGTAGCGCTCACCCTACGACGCAACGTAGTAGTGATAGCCGATGAAGCTCACCGCAGCCAGTATGATTTTATCGATGGTTATGCCCGACATATGCGCGATGCTCTGCCCAACGCAACATTCATCGGTTTTACTGGCACGCCCATCGAGAAAGAAGATAAAAACACCCAGGCTGTCTTTGGCAATTATGTGGATGTATATGATATCCAGCAGGCAGTTGAAGACGGTGCTACCGTTCCGATCTATTATGAAAGCCGATTGGCGAAAATTTCGTTATCCGACGAGGACCAGAAACAACTCGATCAGCGGATTGATGAGATCACCGAAGATGAAGAGCTGACCGAAAAACAAAAGAACTATGCCAGATGGACGGGCAAGGAAGCGGTAGTAGGTTCTGCTCCCCGGCTGCGCCAGGTTGCAGCGGACATCGTGGAGCACTTTGAAGCCCGGCGAGTGTCAACCGGTGGAAAGGGCATGATCGTTTGCATGAGTCGGCGTATTTGCGTGGACCTGTATGACGAAATAATTCGCCTAAGACCGGATTGGCACCATCCTTCCGATGCTGAAGGAAAGATCAAGATCGTCATGACAGGCTCTGCCAGTGATCCTTTGAGATGGCAGGAGCATATTCGCAACAAGGAACGCCGCAAGAAAATTGGCGATCGACTTAGAAACGACCAGGACGAACTGCAGCTGCTGATCGTACGCGATATGTTTTTGACAGGCTTTGATGCCCCCCCGCTCGACACAATGTATCTGGATAAACCCATGAACGGGCATACGCTGATGCAGGCAATTGCCAGGGTTAACCGCGTCTTTGGCGAAAAAACCGGTGGCTTGATTGTGGACTATATCGGGATTGCCCAGGACCTGAAACAAGCATTGGCAATTTACACTGATGGTCATGGTCGGGGTGAGATTGCGCTTGATCAGGAAGCAGCAGTCAAGATCATGCTGCGTGAATTTGAAATTGTGCGCGATATGTTTGGCAAGTTTGACTACCGCCGGTACTTCAGCCTTCCAGCTGTACAGAAACTCGATTTCATACTGGATGCTGCCAACCACATCGCCTCCTTGGCTGATGTTCAACAGGGTGAAAAGCTGCTCACAGGGGTCGACCGGTTCCAGGAAAACCTGCTGCGCCTGCGCAAAGCGTATGGGCTGGCTGTGCCGCACCCCAAGGCACTCGAGATCAGGGATGACCTGGCTTTCTTCCTGGCGATCAAAGCTCGTTTTGCGAAATTCATTGAAAGGAAACCTGGACGCACATTCTCTGAAATTGAAATGGAAATTCGCAAGATTGTCAACGATGCCATTATTTCAGAAGAAGTCGTCGATATTTTTGACGCGGCTGGCATCCGGAAACCGGATATTTCCATTTTGTCGGATGAATTTTTGGCTGAAATCAAAGGTATGCAGCGTAAGAACATTGCTCTTGAACTTTTGAGGAGACTTTTGGCAAACGAGATCAAAATCCGTGGCAGGATGAATACGACGCAGGAGCGGAAATTCTCCGAGATGCTGGCAGAAGCCGTCAAGCGCTATCAGAATGGCTTGATCGACTCGGTAAAGATGATCGAGGAGTTGATTCAACTGGCAGAGGAAATACGCCAGGCAGATCAACGCGGCGAAAAGCTTGGATTGGCGGAAGATGAATTGGCGTTCTATGATGCCCTGGCGGATAACCCCAACGCGGAATCCTTGCTTGGAAATGAGGTATTGCGGCAGATAGCAGTGGAATTGACTGAGAGCGTGCGCAAGAATGCCACCATTGATTGGCAATTGAAGGAGAGTGTTCAGGCAAAGTTGCGAGTGTTTCTCAAACGGCTGCTGCGTAAGTACAAGTACCCACCTGACGACCCCACTACCCGGGAATACACTGTCTCGGTCACCAAGGTGCTTAATCAAGCCGGAAAATTGGCAGATTACTGGACAGCTTTGCCTTAGGCATGAATATCATACATACGGGTTTAAATATCAAACGTACGGGCGGGTTCAGAACCCCCCCCTACAGCGTCTTAATTGCTGGTAACATTCCCCTTCCTTAATCAGAACATATGTGCTATTATCAGCGGCGAGCCTGAGCCCGGGCGGAGTACCTTAATAATCGAGAGCGCCGTACCCTGTTTCGTCCGCACGCCTCTTCGAGGCTGGGATCTTCGGGGGCACAGGCTGCTTGCACCCGAGATTAGATGATGGAAGTTTTTACAGTGAAAATGCTTTTCTGTGCCGTCAAGAAACAGTGTAAAAAGTGTAAATAGTGTAAAAAGGTCATCAGGGATCAGGGAACCCTTAACAGGGCGGGCGGGCAGCAGGGAAAAAAGGCAGATTGCCGCGCTTGCGGGGGCAAGCAGCAGGGAACAGGGGAAGGGTCAAGAGCGCGAAAGCAGGTGCTCCCCGGCTTGCGTTCGGAATGAGTGCAAGCCGGGGGTTGGGCTAACGCAGGATGCTTGGTAAGAAGAGAGCGGTGGTGAACTTGATGGTCGACCGGTCAAGCGGGATCACGATCGAGCCATATCCCGGGTCCACCAGGTTGGTCT
>Ga0123335_1008484_pt1 | contig 11007 bp, 12 predicted proteins | sample BiotimSIPDNA_2_FD_89707 | JGI IMG/M metagenome (GOLD analysis project Ga0123335, IMG submission 89707) | Anaerobic biogas reactor microbial communites from Washington, USA - Biogas_R2 time_0 SIP DNA | ecosystem: Engineered > Bioreactor > Anaerobic > Unclassified | place: Washington, USA... | reverse complement strand
CAATTAAAAATTATTAAATATGTAAATATAGAGATTGTTAGAATTGTAATCTTGTTAATCATTATTTTAATCCTTTCTTTAGTCATTTTCAAAAAATGGGCTGGCTGGATATTGCAAATAACGTTGGCCAACGGCCGCAGTGCTGCCAGTAATGCACTGTACTCAGTGCTTTACTGGCGGCATTGTGGCCTTGGCGGGTTGTTTGTCTGTTGCCGGCTGGGCTCTTATGTCTTTTTTCCCCCGCGCTCTTATTCTTTTCAATTATTAACTTTATTTCTTAAATAGTCACATATCTTGTTATCTGTTATTTTTATTGCTATTCTTTTGATTCAAGCAATTGCTTTAATTCCTTCCATTTATTTGCAATATTATTATCAAAAATAATTTTCTCAGTATCATCAGATAATATTGCAACTACATATGAACCAGCCAATAAGTCGTCTTTATGTTCTGATATTAGTTTGTTTAATTCAGTGCTTGTCGCAGTAATACAGTCTTTTATTCCTTTAATGTTTAACATATAACACCTCTTCTGTTGATTATTTGTAAATATATAAAAACTAAGTGGTTGGAAAATTATTAAACGTCTATTTCATCAGTTTCATCTTTACTCATTCTGATTTTATGAATATCTTGAAAGGCTTTTTTGTTTTTTTCAATAAAAGATTCATCGATTGTAAGTACAAAATTGTAATATTTATCATAAGTGTATGAAATGTTTTGAGAATCTAGCAATGACTTTATTTGATCAATGTTAGCTTCAATTTTTTCTCTAAATACATAATATGACTTAGGTTCGGCTTTTTTCGATAAAGAATAAACCAGTTTGCCGTTTTTGATTATTTTAATATAGCTTTGAGTAAAGCCAGGAGTAATATCCTTGTCTATTTCAGAAAGGATAGATATTAATTTGTTTGCAGTTTTTAAAGTCCAATTTGCATTTTCTTTCCAAGTAGACTCACTAGCAGGTTCAACAGGCTCTTCTTCTTCGGGTTCTTCATAAACATTTAATAATGTTCTAAAATTTAAAAAGTAATCATTTTCCATTTCATACAATTCAGCTTGGATGGCGATCATAGGGACATTCAGGCTTAAAATCTGAATCACATTAAAATATCTTCGATCAAATGATTCTGCTACTAAAACCGAGAAGTGTTGTCTTTGTGGGTACTTCCTTTTTTCAATATCCCAATATTCAATTGATCTTATAATATGCGATGGATCTGTTTCACCTAACATAACCTCAACTTCGTACATGTTTTTATATTGAGGTTCCATTAATAGGATATCTAATTTACCACCACTTGATTGTCTTTTTTCTCTTGATACTTGGACAAGATTGCCCAAAGTTAATATTGAAGGGTCTTCACAAATTTTTGATTGAAGCCAATATTCATCAAAACCTGCACTTCGAATAGAAATCTTATTATTTAATATTTTAATGTTCTTATTCATTTTATCCTCTCCCAAAGTCAGATTGACTAATGAAGCTATATGGTTACCTTAATTTATTTTATTTCTGCTTCTTATTCCGCGCGGGTCTTATTTCCGCCCAGCCGGCAATTGCAAACAACTCCTTGCACACTGTATTGCAGTGTGCAAGCTTCCATGACAGCATGCCGTATTGCGGCATGCCCTACTTAAGGTACTGTCACAATTTATTTTTGTTATCATGTAAACAGGCACAGAAAAATAAAATAGTTAACAAAAAGAATCTCCGCTACTCTCTTTTTAGAAAAGCTTTTGCAGCATCGGGGGTTTGCTACGTCCGGCGTTTAACCGGTTCTGTTCAATTTACACCTGAACGGGAGTTCCGGCATTTGCACGTTTTCAACGTTCAGCGTTCAACGTTCAACGTTCAGCGTTCAGCGTTCGCCAAGAATGAATCCTCTATACCATATAGGTAACGTAGTCCCCTGAACCCTCTGAACCCTCTGAACCCTCTGAACCCCTGAACCCTCTGAACCCTCTGAACCCCTGAACCCCTGAACCCCTGAACCCCTGAACCCCTGAACCTCTGAACCTCTGAACCTCTGAACCCTGAACCTCTGAACGCTGAACCCCTGAACCCTGAACGCTACACCCTCTCTACCACCCCTTTTAAATATGTCCAGAACCTCTCTACCGATCCGATATTGACTCTCTCATCGGGAGAGTGGGGATGACAGAGGGTCGGACCGCAGGAAACCATATCCATTCCGCTGTATTTAGAACCGATAATTCCGCATTCAAGCCCTGCGTGTATCACTTCCACTTCAGCTTTACGCCTGAAGAGATTTTCATGAACAGACAACATCAGTTCAAGAAGTTTTGATGAGGGATCTGGTGTCCAGCCGGGATAACCACTGGCAAATTCCACATGTGCCCCGGCCAGAGAAAGAGAGCTGAGAACCGCATTGGCCAGATCATCCTTTGCGCTGTCACTTGAACTCCGCAACAGACACTGAATATGGGTCTTTCCATTTTCACATTTGAGCACCGCAAGATTATTGGATGTCTCAACAACACCAGGGGCACTGTCACTCATTCTCATAACCCCGTTTGGACAGGCGTAAATCACCCTGAGCAGGTTGCCCTGTGCCGGTTCGGTAAGCACCTGCTCCGGCAGTTCAACCTCCTCAAAAACAATCCTGAGATCAGGATCTGAAAGAGAATATTCCTTTTTGAGGAAATTCTCCTGCACAGTCAAGAACGTTCTGAACTCATCTTTGTAGACATCCGGAACCACAACGGTTGCAAATGCCTCCCTGGGAATCGCATTGCGGACAGATCCGCCGTAAAAACCGCTTAATCTTATGTCAAGCTCCTGAAGAGAGTTGAAGAGAACACGGTTCAGAAGCTTTATGGCATTTCCCCTTCCAAGGTGAATATCGATTCCTGAGTGGCCGCCTCTGAGCCCGGTCAGGGCAACACTGAAAGCTATTCTGCCGCTTGATGTCTTCTCTACTGGGCTTATTATCTCCGCATTACAGTCAAGCCCTCCTGCACAACCGATACAAATTCTGCCCTCATCCTCACTGTCAAGATTAATAAGCATCCTTCCGGTGATAAAACCCGGCTTGAGCCCCAGCACCCCTCCCATTCCCGATTCTTCATCAACTGTAAACAGAGCCTCTATCGGCCCGTGCCGAAGCCCCTGATCCTCAAGAACCGCAAGCATCGCTGCGGCACCTATACCGTTATCCGCTCCCAGAGTCGTCTTCTCTGCCCTCACCCATTCCCCGTCTATAACAGGAATTATGGGGTCTTTGTAAAAATCGTGCTCTACACCTGCATTTTTCTGTGGCACCATGTCAAGATGACTCTGAAGAACTACAGTCGGGCTCTTCTCTCTTCCCGCAGTTGCGGCTTTACTTACCACCACATTGCCGACATCATCGCATTTATACGAAAGACCCAGTCCCGATGCTACCTCCTGAACATAACGGGCAGCCGCCATCTCATGCTTTGAGGGCCTGGGAATTTTGCATAATGCAGCAAAATGCTTCCAGAGTAGTTCCGGTTTAAGAGAAGTAATATCCGGCATTGGCGTTCTCCTTGTTTTTTCTTTTCATTATAGACCTGGTATACTGACTGTACCTGAACAGATGCTTTCCTTTCAATATAAGTCGAGATCAGACAACCCGTAAAATTCACTCATCATTTTCTCTTCAGCAGTTTCCGCACGTCACTCAAACTCCTTGTGTTAATTACATCATCCTTTTCCAGCCAACCCCGTCTGGCCTGCCCCACCCCGAAGCGCATAAAATCCAGATCCCCCGTGCTGTGAGAATCTGTGTCGATTGAAATCTTTACTTTCATCTCTTTTGCAAGCCTGCAGTGGGTCTCGTTGAGGTCCAGTCTCTCAGGGTAGCTGTTCAATTCCAGAATACATCCACGCTCTTTTGCACCCCTGATAATTGCCTCAATATCAATTTCAAAGGGTTCCCTTTTATTTATCAGCCGCCCGGTGGGATGAGCCAGAATGTTAAAGTATTGGTTATCCATGGCTTTAAGAACCCTTTTTGTCTGCTTGTCTCTTGATAGATTGAATTTGTAGTGAACCGAACAGACAACTACGTCAAGTCTCTTGAGAACAGAATCGGAAAGATCCAGTGAACCATCTTCCATGATATCCACCTCTATCCCCTTTAAAACAGTAAATCCCTCAAGAGTCTCATTGAGCCTGTCAATGTGCTCGATCTGCCCTTCAAGGTCACTCTCCTTCAGTCCATGAGTCATCGCCAGATGCTTTGAATGATCTGTTATCGCCAGGTACTCATAGCCTTTAGCCCGCGCGGCACTCACCATCTCCTCTATTGTGGCATGCCCGTCGGTACGGGAAGTATGCGAGTGAAGGTCCCCTTTAATATCTGTGAGCTCGATAAGGTTCGGAAGCAGCCCATTCCGGGCGGCTTCCAGCTCTCCTGTGTCCTCCCTGAGCTCCGGTTCTATGAAGGGAAGCCCTACTGATTCATACACCTCTTCTTCGCTCTGGCCGCATATCCGCCTCTGCCCCTTGAACACCCCGTATTCGTTTATTTTCAACCCGGCTTTCACACCCAGTTTACGCACCCCGATATTGTGCGACTTTGACCCGGTGAAATAGTGCAGAGCAGAGCCGTAGCTTTCCTCAGGTACAACCCTTATGTCAACCTGAATGCCCGAGTTGAGAATAACCGTGGTACGCGTTTCTCCCCTGGAGATCACCCGCGAAATCTGCGGAAAGGAGAGAAACCTTCCGGAAACATCTGAGCTGTTACCGGCTGTTACCATGATGTCAAGATCACGGACCGTTTCCCTGCGTCGCCTGAAAGAGCCCGCAACCACCACTTTCCCTATCCCTTTTGATTCTCTCAGATGCCTTATCACACTTTCGGCAATCTCCTCTGCCTCAGGAAGCATTATCCTCTTTCCGTAATCACGAGCCCGCTTTATCCCCTGAAGAATCGATCGCTCCACTTTTTCACCGAAACCCGGCAGTTTACATATTTTATGGTTCCTGGCCGCCGTCTCAAGCTGCTTAAGATTAAAGATTCCCAGTTTTGAGTTTAAAGCAGAAACTCTTTTTCCGCCCAGACCCGCTATACGCATGTACTCTATCAGCCGGGGGTTTACCCTCTTTTTTATTTCGTCAAGAGCAGAAAGATGGCCGGTTGTGACAATCTCATAAATCTTCGCGGCAAGATCTTTCCCTATCCCGGGGAGTTTTGTGAGATCCTGAGTGTCTGCGATCAGCTCCGAAACATCCTGAGAGAGCCCGCTTATGGTCCTCGATGCGGTTCGGTAGGCACGTACCCTGAAGGGGTTTTCTCCTTCGATCTCCAGAAGATCCGCCATGTCATCAAAGATCGCTGAGACGGCAGAATTATTAACGCGCATCTCTTTAACCCCGATTACTTCTGCGGAATGCTGGTGTTTTTGATCTCCCCAGCTCCAGTAACAAATCCTCACCCAGTTCTATTTCCAATTTCCTTACCGGAGGGGCATTTCTTGGAAGCCTCAGAAGAGCAAGGGACCTTGTCTCAAGTTCATATCCTGCCGAGCACTCGTAAAGCGGCGGCGTGCTTAAGGGAACAGAATCTCTGGTATCGAAGACAAGCTCCCATCTCTCTTCTTCAGAACAGGGCGGCAGCTTGAATGTAACCGATTCGTAATGGGCATTGAGCAGTATAAGCAGGGTGTCATCGAAAATCGGTTCCCCGTGTTCGTCCACGTCCTCTATGGCATCACCGGAAAGCTTGAGCCCCAGGTAAAGTACCCTGGGGTTGCTCCAGTCTTTTTCGTTCATCTCACGACCGTCCGGATGAAGCCACGTCAGATCTTTTTCCCCTTTTTTACGGGTATCACGGCCGCTGAAGAAGTTTCTTCTCTGGAGAACGGGATGACGATGAAAGGTGGAGATGAGAAATCTTGTGAATTCAAGGAGATCTTTTTCCCTGTTATCAATCATCCAGTCGACCCATGAGATTTTACTGTCCTGGCAGTAGGCGTTATTGTTACCAAGCTGAGTTCTCCCCGATTCATCACCGCTTAGAAGCATGGGTACCCCCTGGGCCAGAATCAGGGTTGCCAGGAAGTTTCTTTTCTGCCTCTCACGCAGCTTATTGATAAGCGGGTCATCGGTAGGCCCCTCAATTCCGCAATTCCAGCTCAGGTTTTCATTTGTGCCGTCACGGTTTTCCTCTTTATTTCCCTCATTGTGCTTTTGACTGAAGGCAACAAGGTCATTAAGTGTAAAGCCATCGTGGGCGGTAACGAAGTTTATGCTTGCATAGGGCCGCCGTCCTCCCCGCTCATAAAGATCACTGCTTCCGGTAAGCCGGTATGCAAGATCCCCCACCTGCCCCTCATCGCCTCTCCAGAACCTTCGTACCGTATCGCGGAATTTTCCATTCCATTCGGCCCACAGCACAGGGAAGTTTCCCACAAGGTATCCCCCCGGTCCAAGATCCCAGGGCTCAGCGATAAGCTTTACTCTTGATACCACGGGGTCCTGATGGATAAGATCGAAAAAGGCACTGAGCCGGTTTACATCGTGAAGCTCCCTTGCCAGGCTTGCAGCCAGATCAAATCTGAACCCGTCAACGTGCATCTCTGTCACCCAGTACCTGAGGCTGTCCATGATCATCTGAAGCACATGCGGGTCAATCATGTTTGGGGTATTGCCGCATCCGGTGTAGTCAAGATAGAATCGCCGGTTTTCCGGATTTACATTGTAGTAACTGAGGTTATCTATGCCTCTGAAGGATAGAGTGGGTCCCAGATGGTTTCCCTCTGCAGTGTGATTGTAAACGACATCGAGAATTACCTCGATTCCCTCTCTGTGAAGGGTTTTGACCATGGTCTTGAACTCGTTTACCTGCTGGCCGTAGGCCCCGCTTGAGCAGTAGCGGACCTCGGGAGCAAAGAAACCGATAGAGTTATACCCCCAGTAGTTTGAGAGCCCCTTATTGACCAGGTCCCTTTCGGAGATCGACTGATGCACCGGCATAAGCTCAAGTGCAGTGATGCCCAGGGAATGAAGATATGCGATGATTGCAGGATTACTGAGGCCCGCATAGGTAGAGCGCATCTCGGGAGGCACTTCCGGATGTAAAGCAGTAAATCCCTTTACATGCACCTCATAGATTACGGTCTTGTGCCAGGGGGTCTGAGGGGAGAGGTCGTTTCCCCATGAGAAGGCCGGATCCACCACTACGGCCTTGGGCATGAAGGGGGCGCTGTCCCGCTCATCGAAAGACAGATCCGCTGCAGGGTCAGCGATACGGTAACCAAAAAGTGAATCATCCCACTTTAATGTGCCGTCGATTGCCAGGGCATAGGGGTCCAGAAGAAGCTTGTTGGGGTTGAAACGGTGTCCCTCTGAGGGAGCGTAGGGTCCGTAGACCCGATAACCGTAGCGAAGTCCGGGACGGGCCTCGGGGAGATACAGGTGCCACGTAAGATCGGTGTGTTCGGTAAATTTTATACGGCTTATCTCTTTATCGCTTCCATCAGCACCGAAAATACAGAGCTCAACAGCGCTTGCGTTTCTGGAGTAGAGTGCAAAATTCACCCCCGCCCCATCCCAGGTCGCACCCAGGGGGAAGGGTTTTCCGGGCCACACTTTTTCGGGTTTTACAGTCATAGAAGTACTTCCGGCAAGGAAACGGGCTCAGAAGCCAGTGAGTGCAAAAGAGGTGCCCGGAGAAGAAACTTCGTGGCATGGAAATTGCAGTTTCTATTCCCGTGTTTTTCCGCAACCATTTACAAAAGGAGATCACTGTGAAGCTCATCAAACTTGCTGCTCTAAGTCTCTTTCTAACCCTGGGGGGTTTCAGTTTAAACGGGTGCAATGGAAATGGCTCAGCAGAGAAGGCTGGGGAAAAGGTGGATGAGGCCACAAAGAAGGCAGGAGAGGCGGGCAAGGAGGCCACTGACACACTTAAGAAAGCTCTTCCCGGTGACACCAACCAGTAGCTGAGAAGATGTGTTTGGCTTTATAAAAGAGATTTATAGAGAGTACGGCGGTGATGATGCCCCCAGGCTGGCTGCGGCATTAGCCTATTATACTCTCTTTTCTCTTGCACCGCTTCTAATAATCGCCATAGCCATAGCCGGGTATGTCTTTGGCAGAGAGGCTGCACAGGGGCTGATTGTTGAGGAGCTTCAGGGCACAATCGGTACCAGAGCCGCTCTTTTGGTTCAGCAGCTCCTGCTCTCTGCCTCCCGTCCATCATCAAGTGTTCCTGCCACTATTATTGGATTTCTGCTCTCCCTATACGGGGCATCGCATGTCTTTAACCACCTTAACATCTCTTTAAACCGGATCTGGAGAATCCGGCAGGCCGGGAGTGGAATAGTGTTCTGGATAAAGACGAAACTGATTTTTATTCTCATGGTTTTCTCATCCGGAGTCTTTCTTCTCATCTCTCTTCTGGCCGGTGCGGTACTGGAGTGGGCTGGGGGCTATTTTGACACTATTTTACCGGGATTATTCCAGACCGCAAATTTTTTCCTCTCATTTCTCTTTACCACACTTCTCTTTGCATTCATCTTTAAATTCATTCCCGATGCACTAATCCGCTTTGAGCCGCTGCTTCTGGGGTCACTTTTCACCTCAATTTTTTTTAATCTGGGAAAATCGGTTCTGGGGTTATATCTTGGGAGAAGTGTTTACCGCTCCACCTACGGGGCCGCCTCGTCACTTATAGTACTTCTGATCTGGATCTACTTCTCCGCACAGATACTCTTTCTCGGTGCGGAATTTACAAAAGTGTATGCCCGCAGACGCAAAAAGCCTCTTTTACCATCCCAGAGTGCCGCAAGGGTTTAAGTGGTACCAAACTTCTGCATCCAGGAAGGGCGAAGTGCGTTTAGACCTTGTAACAGAATGGTTTGAACTAATCGCAGGTGCACCACACTGGTGCTACATCTGCGATTTGTAAAAGCCTTTATGCACAAGGGATAAGTGCAATTCGACCCTGATCCTGGTACAGAAGTCAGGTGGTACAATAATTGCAGACTTTAAGCTCAGAAACAGTCAACCGGGATCTTGATTGCAGATCTTCACTCTTTTAGCGGAGCAGAAGGACGATGTTGGCATGGGCACTGGCGTTTCTGATTCTCTCACTGATCTCTGCGGGCCTTTTACTGAGCGGGACCGCGGTTGTCTCTTCGGTATTGATTCAGGTTCTTTTTATCGGGTTTCTGGGGCTGTTTGCGGTAACTCTTATAATTGGTCTGGCCCGGAAACCACCACATGTCTGAAGTCTGGAAATAAACTTTTCGAAGGGGTAAAAAAATGGGTATGGTTAAGAAAGTGACACTCTTTTCACTCTTGACGGCAGCGGTTCTTGGAGTGAAGAAAAAGATGATGAAAAAGGGGAAGATAAGATTTATGTGCAGAAAGAAGATGAGTCTTAGTGAAAAGCTTTCAGAGATGATTCATAAAATTTTCAGAGGAATCAAAAAGAACCCCAGGCAGGTGTTTTTTTGGGGCCGCTAAAGAGTCGGGAAGAAGATTGCCGCTCTTCAACAAAGTAAAGGAGATTTCCCATGAAGAAAATTGCTTTTCTTGTTTTGCTGATTGCGTTTTCAATTAACGCCCAGCAGCTGCGCCTCAGCCTTATCGGTGCAGTTGCAAAAGAGGCGGGTGAGAATTTCGACCGTTTTAACTGGGGCTTTGCAGCAGGCGGCAATATGTTTTTCTATCTCGATGACAATCTGCTTCTGGGAGCCAGAGCCGCATACCTGAGGTGGACCCCAAACGATTCGCAGTTTATTGAGAGTGTCGGGAACCTTCTTGACGGGCAGGTAAGCGGCAACACCTGGACATTTGAGCTTGTTCCATTTGCCCGCCTCACTACAAACTTCCCCATGAGCATGATTAACCTCTTTGCCCAGGCGGGAGCGGGTCTCTATATTGTAAATTCAGAGGTGACAGTAAGCGGCACCGACACCACAGATACCGTAGTCGAAAGAACCTTCGGCAGAAACGCCAGGGCACTCTTTGGAGCCGCTATAGGAGGCGGACTCACCTTCGGAAACCCGGACTTTATCTCCGTAGATATCTACCCTCTTTTTAATCTGGTGTTTCTGGAAGACAACGACATAATGAAATATTTCACTATTAACCTGGCACTGGGATTTGGTATTTAGTGCATTCCATAAAAAAAACATTGCCGCTTCCGGAATACTTCCTGTGGCGGCTGTTTTTTATCTGCACCTAATCCTTGATAAAGAATTCTTTAGAAACAGGAGTTTTTTTGGGAGGGGGCGTCCCCCCTTGCGCTCCAGCCCGTCGAAGACGATATGAGTAATTCTTAAGAATAAAGATGTTTTTTTGGAAGAGGGCGTCCCCAATATAAAGAATTCTTTAGAAACAGGAGTTATTTTTGGGAGGGGGCATCCCCCCTTGCGCTCCAGCCCGTCGAAGACGCCGGTCTTGCGCTATCCCCCTGTGTTGTCCACCAGTTGCAAAGGCAGGTAAATTCATCACATTTGCAAACGCATTTGAAAGCGCACTGGCGAACTGGTGGTAGATTAAAATTTATTGTAGTTTTTAAGATAAAGACGCTTAATATTAATGATATTGCCTTTTGTTAGTTTTACTTGCCTCACCCCGCCTGTCGGCACCCCTCTCCAGCTGGAGCGCTGGAGAGGGGCTTTGCAAACGGACATTTGGACTGGTAACTTTCTTACAAAACCACAAAAGCGCCCTTTGAAATTCCTGATTTGTGACTTGCTACTTGCGACTAGTGACTTTCCCTTACATGCTTGAATTCTTCCAGGCTACAATCCGTTTTAATCACCAGGGCGTCGCCCTTCGCTGAAATAGGTCAGCCTTTCAGGCTGGTCAGGAATCTTATCCTTTAATAGCATCTTTTAAGGGCTTTTTGAGACAAATTGGGGGTACCTGGCAAAAGAAACGGTCGAGGGTGACCGTGGCACACAGATCCCGTTTACAATAATTTTGTTTAATAATACTTTCTTCCTTATTTATCTAAATTCAGCATGCTTGAATTCTTACAGGCTACAATAAGT
>Ga0123335_1008482_pt1 | contig 11010 bp, 5 predicted proteins | sample BiotimSIPDNA_2_FD_89707 | JGI IMG/M metagenome (GOLD analysis project Ga0123335, IMG submission 89707) | Anaerobic biogas reactor microbial communites from Washington, USA - Biogas_R2 time_0 SIP DNA | ecosystem: Engineered > Bioreactor > Anaerobic > Unclassified | place: Washington, USA... | reverse complement strand
TAAATATCAAAGATTATCTCTGATACAAAGGTCCCTTTTTCTTCCTCTGCAATCCTGAGATTATGGTATGTCGCCGCTTTTATCTCTCTCTCTACCGATATGCTCTTTCCTGTCATCTCGCACAACAGGTTTAACCCTTCTTTTTTCTTTCCAATGGATAGTCGTGTTATCTTTCCACCCATCTTTTCCATCTCCATATAATATATCAATTCGTTCAAAAACTTAACAAGCAACTCTTCCATTGTCAGGGACGTCAGTTCTATCTTTGCCGTTTTCCCTTCCCCCGCATATTTAACTCCCGCAAGGTAATAGAGCAGTTCTGCGGCATTAAGAAATAACTCTATAACGTCCCTTCCGTATACCCGACCTCCTATATCCGCCGTATGTTCCAAAACTTCAAAGTTCTTCATTGTCCGTTGATATCAACGCCATATCAACTATAGCATCACCCTGAGCAAGATTAATCAACTTAACGCCATAGGTGTTTCTTCCTACAGCCCTGATATCATCAACCTTCATACGTATAATAATCCCTTTTACGGTAATAAGCATCATTTCTTCACCGGGTTTTACAGATTTAATACCCACCACATAGCCGTTCCTTCCCCCTGTTTTTATATCTATAATCCCCTTGCCGCCTCTGTGCTGCCGCCTATAATGGTGAGCCATAGTCCGTTTACCAAACCCTTTGGAGGTGGCTGTGAAAAACGACCTCTCTTTTTCGTCCTGCTGACATATCTCGCTTCCGATAACTTCACCGCCTTCCTTTTTACTAAATCTTATCCCTATCACGCCAATAGCAGACCTGCCGACGGACTTCACCTCTTGCTCAGAGAACCTTATGCTGAGTCCTTGTTTGGAACTCAAAATCACGTCCTGATGGCCATCTGTTAAATGAACACTGATAAGTTTATCTTTCTCTTTCAGACCAATCCCTATAATACCGCCTTTCCTTGGTCTGCTATACGCTGTTAACAGCGTCTTCTTCACCATCCCTCTTTTGGTAACCATAAGTAGAAAACTATTCTCTGAAAACTCCTTTACAGGTATTACCGCTGATATTTTTTCTCCAGGGTCTATCCTCAAAAGATTTACGATGGGTCTCCCTTTAGCATTCCTCCCTGCCTCCGGTATTAAATACCCCCTTAACCAATGAACCATTCCCTTCTCTGTAAAGAAAAGAATTGTATCCACCGTAGAACAAACAAACAGGTGCTTGACAAAGTCCTCCTCTTTCGTCTTTATCCCAATCATTCCCTTGCCGCCCCTGCGCTGTCTTCTGTATGCATCCAAGGGAGCCCTCTTGATGTACCCTTCAGAAGAGACGGTAACCACTATATCTTCGGGCCTTACAAGGTCCAGTTCATCAAACGCCTCAATCGGTCCCGCTATCTCTGTCTTCCTTTTGTCTCCATACTTTTTCTGAATCTCCTTGAGCTCCTGTTTTATCATCTCTCTTACTTTTGCTTCGCTGGCAAGTATCTCGTTCAATTCCTTAATTGTCTTTTTAAGTTGCTCTTTTTCCTCTATTATCTTTTCTCTTTCCAGCCCTGTAAGCCGTGAAAGCGGCATAGACAAAACTGCCTGCGCCTGTTTTTCACTCATTTTGAATTTTTTGACAAGGCCGGCTTTTGCCTCTTCCACTGTCTTTGAATTTCTAATCAGAGTGATTACCTTGTCAAGATTATCCAACGCAATGATAAGTCCTGAAACAATATGGTCTCTCTCCTCTGCCTTGCGGAGTTCGTAACTTGTGCGCCTAAGGATAATCTCCTTTCTGTGCTCCAAAAAGAACTCCAACATCTGTTTTATATTAAGAAGTTTCGGTTGTTGATTGACAAGCGCAAGATTGATTATTCCAAAAGATGACTGAAGAGCCGTGTATTTGTATAACTGATTTATAATGATATCTACATTCTCGCCTCTGCGAACCTCCAGCACTACTCTCATTCCATCTTTATCCGACTCATCCCTAACCTCAGTAATACCGTTTATCTTGTTTGCATTTACAAGTTCCGCTATCTGCTCCACAAGCCGTGATTTATTCACTTCATACGGAATCTCTTTTATAATAATCGCCTCTTTTTTCTTGCCGCTGTCTTCCTCTACATCTATTTTTCCCCTTATCTTTATTATTCCTTTGCCTGTTGTATACGCTGAGATTATCCCCTCTCTACCGCAGATATGCCCGCCTGTAGGAAAATCAGGACCGGGCAGAAACTCCATAATCTCTTCTATTGTAATATCCGGGTTATCCACAACATTTATTAACGCCTTCACTACTTCATTAAGATTGTGCGGAGGGATATTGGTCGCCATACCAACAGCAATACCTGACGAACCATTGACAAGCAGGTTAGGTATTCTACTGGGCAGAACCACCGGCTCTACAAGAGATTCATCAAAGTTCGGGGTGAAATCCACAGTATCTTTCTCTATATCCGCAAGCATCTCCATTGCCAGATGGGTCAAGCGCGCCTCAGTATATCGCATAGCAGCAGGAGGATCCCCGTCTATTGAGCCAAAGTTCCCCTGCCCTTTAACCATCGGATATCTTAGTGAAAAATCCTGCGTCATTCTTGCAATGGATTCATATATAGGAGCATCGCCGTGAGGGTGAAATTTTCCCATAACCTCACCAACTATTCTTGCGGACTTTTTAAATGGTTTACTCGGTTCAACGCCAAGTTCCAACATACCATATAATATCCTTCTGTGAACAGGTTTAAGACCGTCTCTCACATCAGGCAAAGCCCTCCCGATGATTACGCTCATAGCGTAATCAATATATGAGGTCTTCATCTCTTCTTCAACGCCAATCGGTACAATTTTCTCTTCTTCGCCCATCTATTTCTCCTAAATGTTCCTTTTCTTTAAGTTTTTTTACTTATACATCCAGATTCTTAACCTCTTTGGCATACCTCTCTATAAACTCCCTTCTCGGCTCCACGGCATCTCCCATTAGCACGGTAAACACATCCTCTGCCTTCACAGCATCCTCTATGGTAACAAGTTTCATCCTTCTTATCTTTGGGTCCATGGTGGTCTCCCACAACTGATGGGGATTCATCTCTCCAAGCCCTTTATATCTCTGAACAGAGAGCCCTTTTTTCCCTTTGTTTTGAATAACTTCGTGGAGTGCCGTTAAATTAAAAACCTCTTTCTTATCGGTATCATTTTCTTCTATCGTAAAGACATTTTCCAACGGCTCTTCTATCTTAACGGCATTCTCTTCCATCCATTTAAAGATTTTCTCAATATCTCTTGCCTCGTAAATCTCCACCATCTTGTAATCTTGCTCCTCGCCTGAAAAAAGGTCTATATGGTTTTTATTGTTTTTTGCCATAAAATCGGAGAGTTCTTTATCTGTCGCAAAAAACTTGTTTTCATCTTTATGCTTTACGAGATATATCGGGATTTTTTTCTTGGACTTCCAGTAATTGAATATATCTGCCGAATTGATTCCCTTGTTCTCCAAACTCTGCAAAATATCCACCATCCTCTTGCTAAAAGTCTCTATTTTATGCATATTATCAGTTATGTCTATCTGCTTGTTACCTGCTTTTCCCGCAAAGATTTTTATGTTTTCCTTTGCCATTTGAACTAAAATCTTGTCCATCTCGGCTTCCGTCTCCACATAAAACTCTTTCCTGCCCTTTTTTACTTTATATAGCGGCGGTTGCGCAATATAAACATAACCCTGCTTTATTAAATCCGCCATCTGTCTGTAAAAAAATGTCAGAAGAAGGGTTCGGATATGGGCCCCATCAATATCTGCATCCGTCATTATAATAACTCTCCTATATCTTGACTTTGAAGCGTCAAAATCCTCGCCTACTCCCCCTCCTATAGCGCTTATCATCATCCGTATTTCCTCGTTATTTAAGACCTTCTCTAAAGATGCTTTTTCCGCATTGATAATTTTACCTTTCAATGGAAGTATTGCCTGAAAAAACCGGTCTCTTCCCTGTTTGGCGCTTCCACCCGCAGAGTCCCCCTCAACAATAAACAGTTCTCTCTTTTCCGGGTCTTTGATAGTGCAATCAGCCAACTTACCCGGTAAAGCCCCTGTCTCCGTTAATTTTTTACGTGTCAGTTCTCTTGCTTTTCTTGCGGCATCTCTTGCCTTTGCCGTCATAATACATTTATTGATTACTTCACGGGCAACCTCAGGGTTCTCTTCAAGATAGGTGAGTACCTGTTCTGTAGTTATGCCTTCCACAAAAAAACGTATCTTTGAGTTCCCTAACTTTGTCTTTGTCTGCCCTTCAAACTGGGGTTCTGCCACTTTTACGCTTATAACGGCAGTCAATCCTTCCCTTACGTCCTCCCCTGCAAGCGGCGAATCTTCCAAAAAACCGTTGTTTTTTCCGTATTCGTTTATTGCTCTGGTAAGCCCGCCTCTGAATCCGGCAAGATGAGTGCCCCCCTCTTTTGTATTGACATTATTGGCAAACGACAACACTGTCTCGCTATAACCGTCATTATACTGAAAAGATATCTCTACCTCTCCTTCTTCCGTGTTTTTCTTAAAATACAACGGAGGGGAAGAAAGAACTTTTTTGTTTCTGTTTAAGTGCTCCACAAAAGATATCAGTCCGCCCTCAAAATGGTACTCCTCTTTTGTTTTTTTTCTTTCATCTGAAAAGACGATTTTTATCCCTGCATTGAGAAACGCCAATTCCCGTATTCTGCCCGAAAGAATGCTATCGTCAAACTCTGTGATTTCAAATATCTCTTCGTCAGGCTTGAATGTTACCTTTGTCCCTGTGCTTTTTGTCTTACCTACCTCCGTGGGCGCTGTAACAGGTTTGCCTCTTTCGTATCTCTGCCTATACACCTTACCATCCCGCTTAACTTCCACCTCAAGCCATTCTGAAAGCGCATTAACAACAGAGACACCAACTCCATGCAGTCCACCTGAAACTCTGTATGCTTTTTTGTCAAACTTGCCTCCTGCGTGGAGCACTGTCATAATAACCTCCAACGCAGGCCGCTTCTCTATCTTATGCATATCCACAGGGATACCCCGCCCATTATCCGCAACACTGACACTGTTATCCGTGTGAATTGTAACTGTTATTTCATCGCAACACCCCGCCATCGCTTCATCAATTCCGTTATCTATTACCTCATAGACAAGGTGATGGAGGCCTGATATGGATGTATCTCCGATATACATAGCGGGTCTTTTTCTGACCGCTTCTATACCGCCCAATACCTGAATAGTCGTTGCATCATACGTCTGCTGTTTTCTTTCCATTTTGCTCTCTTTCCCTCCTGTATTAAATAAACAATATATGATATAACTTTTATCCTGTTTTGTCAATAAATTTTTATCTGTTTTTGCTTGATAAAACTGCAGAAATTGAGGCATACCGATAATGCCTTGTGCATGAAAAAAATAAAGAAATTTATGTGGACAAAATAGAAAGTTATTTCCCTTCTCTATCAGAAGAAAATAAGGATAAATTCATAGGGAAAAGGGTATGAACTCGTTATATGTCATTTTATGCGCGTTATTATATCCAGAACACGGGGTTGCCCACTTTCCCTGTGAACAGGTCCACAATAAACCATACCCCTGCACAGGTATACATCCCCAAGGGAAGCCCAAGGAAGAAATACTTCACCTTATCATATACCTGCACCCCTGCATAACGCATAATCAACGATTTTATCATCCACGTAATGAATATTGAAAACCACAAAGCGTCAATCCATACCACAGGCGCTATAACAAGACCGATTGGATGGAACGGCCACCATAAGAAGTGTTGGCGCATAAATACAAACAGCCACATAGTAGAAGCGCCGATAATTCTGGATATCCATCCTATCTTATTGGGCGCTGTCTGCGACCGTATCATTTCAGCGACATATTGATATGGAGATACAACATTGCCACGGAAATACCAGGCATCCATATTGATACCGCCGTGTTTATACCCAAGATATAATTGTAAGACAAGGGTTACTATAATATTAACGATTATCGCGCACATTATCGCCCAGAATAAGCCATAACTGTTCTTTTTTCTGTCACTGCTCATCTTAAGCCCCATAGAGACAGAGGAGAGCGGAAAAGTTCTTAAATCAGCGGCATAGACATACGTCATGCCCAATGCAACAATAGCCATAGGCGTAAGATGGGCAGAACCAAAAGCAGAGACAATCTGCGCCGAGGCGATGGAAGTAGCAACAAGAGTAGGGATACCCCCTTCGCATACAACACGAGTCAGTATAAACCATATAATAAACGCGCCTATTAAAAACAGAACAGCAACATACCATTCCATACCTGAGACAATAAGCCACCCTGTTAGGAACAATGACCCGAACACAAGCCCCCAGAATGCCGTCTTATAACTCATAACCTCATCAGAATCATCTACCTGTTTTTTGCCCGTTGCTCCCTGCCATACATCCTTTAAATGCGCCCTTGACAGCCATAAGCTGTAAGCCACCATCACCACCATCGCACCCATGCCGAAGTGATTGATAATCGGCTCTCCTGCGGATCCGTATATGCCGACATTCTCCGGACTCGCTATACCCATAATACCAAAACTTCCCCGTATTATTCTAAATATAATATTAAAAAACCATACAGAGAAAAGAACATTCAGGTTAACAAAAAAAGTGAACCCTATGACCGGAAAACTTATTCTAAAAGGAAGCCCTATCGTTCTCCTGAATATCAATATCTCCCGAACAAGTTCAACCTTCGGAAACAGGGGGAAATAGGAGTTGAGCGCAGTGGTGCTCCCTATTATAAAAGGTATTGCAAACCCTATCCACATAAGCGGATTTTTGAAAAAGGGAGGAACCTTCCCCTTGTTATTGGATTCTTTCACCATCTCCTGCGGCAATATCGTTAACGGATAGACAAGACGCTCCTTTTCTACCCACTGTTTTCTAAGTATAGACGCAACACAGAACATAACAAAATAGAGGATAGGATAAACGGTATCCATACAGCAAGCGGTCTTAACCAGGCAACCCAAGGAACCTTCATACCTGAAGGAAGCCCTTCAAAAAAATATCTTGCGGCATTTGCGTCTGTAACTATGAGGAACTTTTTCAAATACGGAAAGATAAGGGTGTTCCATTGATTTTCAGGTGAGGCATAATACATAGGACCTGATATAATAGGAAGAATCTGGCTTCCAAACCCCATCTCTGTTACAGACGAGGCAACAAGCATCATTATATATATCAACAACATCTCTCCCGAAGCAAAAGCAAGTTTAGGGTTTACAACCTTTAACAATGTGTTGACAATAAAGACAAGCAAAAAGAACAAGAATATACCACCTGCCGGCATATGGTCTATAGCCATATAAGAACTATGAGTAATATTGGTGGAATACTGCGCTAAGAAAGCGATGACGACTGAAAGCAAAATCCCTGTAATAAATGCACGTCTGGTAAGGAATTTATCCACATTATCCTCCTTTTAAACACCTTTCAATAAAAGAAGCCATCCCTATAATCCTGTCTTCCCTGAAATGCGGGGCGATTATCTGTAATCCAACAGGAAGTTTATCTATAAAACCCGCAGGTATGCTAACAGCAGGCAATCCCGCTAAATTTACATTTGCGGTAAATATATCTGAGAGATACATCTTTAAAGGTTCGGACTTTTCTCCAAATCTAAAAGGCAGTTCCGTAGTGGTAGGAGTAATAATGACATCCACCTCTTTAAACGCTTCCGTGAAATCTTTTTTTATAAGTGTTCTTATCTTCTTTGCCTTAAGATAAAACGGTTCATAGTAATCCACAGAAAGCATACAGGCGCCAAGCATAATCCTTCTTTTTACCTCTGGGCCAAGCCCCGCTCCTCTGGTATTGGCATACATCTGATAAAGTTCTGTATAATCCTCGCTTCTAAACCCATATTTTACTCCGTCAAATCTGGCAAGGTTGGAGAGAGATTCAGCAGAGACGAGGATATTATATACCGCCATTCCGTATTCAGCATGCGGAAGAGGAATTGTTTTTACAGTCATTCCCGCATCCCTCAATTTTTCTATGGACTCTGCAACCCTTTCTTTAATTCTGCTGTCTATATCCGATACCAAATCTTTGTCAGGTATGCCTATCTTTAAATTTTTTGCATCTTTATCCAGAAAGGTCGTATAATCGGGCACATCTATATCAACGGATGTTGAATCCTTCTCGTCCTGCCCAGAGACAACATTCATCATTATTGCCGCGTCTCTCACATCCTTAGTAAAAAAGCCTATCTGGTCCAGCGAAGAGGCAGTGGCAACTAATCCATACCTTGAAACCCTTCCATATGTGGGTTTTAAGCCGACCACCCCGCAGAAAGCCGCAGGTTGCCTGACAGACCCGCCTGAATCAGACCCCAGCGCAGAAAAGCACAGGCGGGCAGATACTGCCGCCGCTGAGCCGCCCGAAGAACCGCCCGGAACCCGCTGTAAATCAAATGGGTTTCTGGTTGAGCCAAAGATAGAATTCTCTGTGGAAGAGCCAAAAGCAAACTCATCCATATTTGTCTTGCCTAAAACAATAGCGCCCTCTTCTTTGATTTTTTCTATAACTGTAGCGTTATATGGCGAATAAAAATTTTCTAGCATTTTGGAAGCGCAGGTTGTGGGCATACCTTTTACACATATATTATCTTTCACTGCAACGGGGATTCCTGCCAGCGCCCCCGGGTCTTCTCCTTTTGCAATCTTTTCATCCATCTCTTTTGCTTCTTCAACAGCATGCGGATTTACGGAGATATAACTATGCAGCTCTTTGTCTTTATTATTAATCTCTGTTATCAGCTGTTCGGTTATTTCTACAGAGGAGACCTCTTTTCTTTTAATTAATTCTGTCGCTTCCCATATCGTCAGGTTCAAAATATTCATTTTCCTTTATTTTTCCAAATACCTGCGCGGGTCAGTTATCATCCCCTCAATACTGCTTGCGGCAACCGTAGCGGGAGATGCAAGATATATAAAAGCATTCTGGTTCCCCATTCTTCCTTTAAAATTCCTGTTAGCCGTTGAGATAACGTTATCTCCATCTGAAGGAATACCCTGATGCGTTCCTACGCAAGAACCGCAACCCGGGTTGGTAACACAACCTCCTGCTTCTGTTATTGCCTGTATATATCCCTTCTCCATACATTCAAGATATATAGCCCGCGAACCGGGGGTACAGATAAGACGCACACCTGCTTTAACTCTTCTACCCTTCAATATAGATGCGGCTATTGCAAAATCTTCCGTTCTTCCGTTGGTGCAAGTCCCTATGAATGCCTGCTGTATCTCTGTTCCTGTTACCTGTTCAATATCCACAACATTATCAACCGTATGCGGCTTTGCCACCTGAGGCGAGAGGTTTGATATATCTATCTCCACCTCTCTTTCATATACTGCTCCTTTATCGGGAAATACCGCATTATATTCCTTTACGTTATGACTTTTAAGCCACTCTTCCGTTATATTATCAACCTCCATTATCCCGCATTTTGCGCCAACCTCAGTGGTAAGATTACAGAGAGTGAACCTCTCACTCATGCTTATATCTTCCACACCAGGCCCTGTAAACTCTACGCTCTTATATGTAGCGCCTTCTGCAGTGAGAACCTTTACAAAATTTAAGGCGATATCCTTCCCGTAAACTCCGTTTTTTCGTTTTCCTTTAAGGATAATCCTGATACTCTGCGGAACTTTAAACCACTGGCTTCCGGTAAGAAGCGCAATGGCAAGGTCCGTGGAGCCCACACCGCAAGACATTACATTGAGCGCTCCGTATGTGGGCGTGTGGCTATCTGCGCCAAGAACAAGGTCCCCGCTTTTTACCAACCCTTTTTCCGGCAACAGAACATGGCAAACGCCTTCCCCTACATCAAAGAGTTGTATCTTATATTTTCTGGCAAAATCCCTCATCATCTTATGAAGCGCAGATACCCCTTGGCTCTGGCTGGGACTGTTATGGTCTATTACCAATGCCGTTTTTTCAGGATTAAACACTCTGTCAGCGTTAAACTGCTCAAATGCCTGTATCACAAGAGGCGCAGTGCCATCTTGCGCCATAAGAAAATCCACCTTTGCCAGAGTGATGTCTCCTGCAAAAACCTGTCTCCCCGAATGAGAAGAAAGAATCTTCTCTGCTATTGTCTGTTTCATAACCTCTGTTAAGTTGACAACAAAAAACTGAATATGTTAATTTTTTATTATCTCTGCTGTTTTAATCTCTTAATCAGCATCTTTCAGCGGAGTCAAAGTAAGAATCTCTTTTGCTTCATCAGGATGCTTTGCGATAAATATCAATTCATCTTCTGAGATGGGCAGCTGATTTTCAACGTTTGCGTATCTTGCAAGCGTAAGAATCTTTCTTGCCTCCTCGTCATCCTTAAACTTTATCGCTAACTTGCCATATACGTTCCTTAATCCCTTTATTCCGCTGTATTCTCCCATTAATATCATTCTTCCTGTTTCCACAATATCAGGTTCTCCCCTGCCTAACTCCTCAAAATCATATAACTCATAGTTTCTTCTGTTTTTCAATGCTCCGTCAACATGGATTCCTGACGCATGCGCAAACGCATTTTTTCCGACACCCACCTGATTTATTGGAATAGGAACCTCAAATGCATACGATGCATAATGACACATCTTCCATGCCATCTTCAAGTCAATTCTCTCGTCCAGTTGATACTTTCCTGTAAACCCGTTCGCATATTTTAAAGCAAGAAGGACAGAGACAATGTCCGCATTTCCTGCCCGCTCTCCCATACCATTAACAGTGGTATTGATATAAGCGTCCACTCCCCCGTCAATAGCGGCTTTTGCCCCTGATATAGAGCAAGCGACAGCCAACCCCAAATCGTTATGACAGTGAAGTTCTATCGGTATCTTAACTTCCTTTGCTATTGTGTATATCTTCTCATATATGCTGTTCGGAGAATCAAAGCCCAGTGTATCGCAATATCTAATTCTGTCCGCGCCATTTGCTTTTGCTGCCGCAGCAAACTCAACAAGGTGTTTT
>Ga0123335_1008481_pt1 | contig 11011 bp, 6 predicted proteins | sample BiotimSIPDNA_2_FD_89707 | JGI IMG/M metagenome (GOLD analysis project Ga0123335, IMG submission 89707) | Anaerobic biogas reactor microbial communites from Washington, USA - Biogas_R2 time_0 SIP DNA | ecosystem: Engineered > Bioreactor > Anaerobic > Unclassified | place: Washington, USA... | reverse complement strand
ATGGTGTCTATTTTCCAGCAAAAGTTTATCAAAATAGATGCAGCTGGCCAATGCAAGCACTATTTTAAACTCATAAGTTAAAAAGATCAAAATACCTATCAGCCTATCAGCTAAAAAGATCAAAATACCTATCAGCCTCAGCCAGCTGGCCAATGCAAGCACTATTTTAAACTCATAAGTTAAAAAGATCAAAATACCTATCAGCCAATGCAATAGAATCTTTGGCCTGCTTGAGTGTAATTGATGGAACAATCGTTTTGGTGAGCAGAAGGTAATCATCCTTAAAATCTACAACATCGAGTACCGTACGAAGGACACTATGATACCACTCTTCATAAAAAGCATATTCTTTTGTAGTAATTAATTTGCTTTCAATAGCACTCTGGCGATTAATTTTTTTCAAAAGAAACTCTTTTTCCTTTACGTTAGATGTTTGATTGTATTGTACAAGATCCCGAAAATAGGAGGCCTCAGTATCTCCAAGTTCGAGCAGCTCAACGAACCGGTTAACAAACTCCTGACTGACATTTTTCGTACCATTGACAACGTTGGAGAAGTAGCCTCTGGAGCCACGTTGTCCAAGTCTGAAACAGATATACTCATGCGTAAAACCTTCATCCCATTTTTTTCGCATGCTTCGGTAATCTTCAAGATATTTTCGGAAATCATCATACGTGAAAATATCCGGCAGTTTTTGTTCTGTCATCTCGGTTCTCCGAATTCGATGCTTTTAATGATTTAGATAATATAGTAATAATTAAACTATGAATGAAAAAACAAATCAGTACTCTACCATTAAGGAGATCTGCTTAAAGCCAGGTAGTAATGAAATAGTAAGCTCTTTCTGTTTTTGCTCACCTCTTCGTACTAACTTTTTACCTTTTACCAGCATTGCAGTGCCGCCACACACAAAACCTGTGGTTCCAAGTGCAATCGGTAGGACCAGCAAATCGTTAGTCGTTTGATCGTTTGGATCCGCACCCGATAGCGCCAGTATCGTTGACCATCCCAACAACCAGCAGATGCTTCCACCAATCATTATCGCTCCACCTCGCCGTAAGCGATGCCCCTTCTCCTCCATTAATTGAAATTTCTGGATCCAGGCTTGTTTTTCTTCAATGGATAGTTCGTCTTCATCTTCTTCTGCATTGGAAACATTAGTCTGAGTTTCATTACGTTGATTAATAACTTCTTTAGATGTCGTATCAGTTGAAACGATCGTGCTGTTCTGTGCAATCTGTGCATTTAAAGCTGCGAAACAAAGGACTATTGAAAGAAATACTGTTTTAAATTTTAGCTTAGACATTAATACTGCTCCTTTTGAAATATCACCTGTTAGACCAGTCTCTTTTGACTGGAAAGTTAATGGATAGGTGATGTAAATTAATTGGAATACAAAGTATAGGTGTTTCAATTACTCTTTCAGATTCCATGTGTTGCCGTCGATTGATGTAATCAGACTCTTTTTGTCATACATGGAGCGTACGATAAGGCTAGGGCTAAAAGCATTTGCTGTGGCAATAAACTGAGTTCCATCCCAGATAAGATCCTGTATTCCTTTGTTGAGTTTGTCTGGAGTACCATCTATTTTTGACCATTTCTTACCATCATCTGATGTAAAGTAGACAGCCTCTGGCCCAGTTCCTACAATGTATGTAGCCGGAACACAAAGCCTTCCAAACTGCAGATTGTTCAACAAATGCACTGGTCCAACGACCGCTTTATAGCCGGCTGCAATAAAACGTCCATTTACATTGATTACAGTCGTTATTTTGTCATGGTCTGTTTTTTCAGCATTAATCTTAGCATCTGTCCAGTTAACTCCTGCTTTGCTATACAGCAGAGTACCATCTGTTCCTGATGCCACACACCCGGTTTCCGAACCTGTTACATCGTAGAGGTGCTTATCGCTGACTGAGTTAGCTGTTTTCCAGATTTTGCCGTCTTCAGAAATGATAATCCGTCCATACGCTCCGACAGCGATAAACCGTTTTCCAGTCCAGCAAACGCTGAAAAAAGGTGATATATCTTTTTGTTCCAGTTTCACCTTAGTCCATGTCTCCCCATCATGTGAAAAAAGAACCGTTCCTCTGGCGCCACACGTTACCGCAATAGAATCATTTGATGCAATACCCCAGAGGCCAATTCCACTTTTTCCTCCAAATCCTTTACGTGCCTTTTCTTTAAGAATATGGGCTTGCCAGCTTTTGCCATCACTGCTGCTATACAGAGCCATTTTACTTCCTCCATCAAAACCGGCTCCAATAAATCTATTCTTAAAGTAAGTAAATGATTTAATGTCAAAGTACCTTTTGGGACTGGCAGCTTTTTTCCACGTGAGACCATTTGTTGAATAGAGCAGTTCGTGCGAACAGGTAAGAATGTAGGTTGAATCATGGTAAAATATAGAAGTATATCCGATGTTACTTAATGGTTTTCCGGTATCAGCGGGAGCGCTACTGTTTTGAGCTTGTGCTGATAATGCGAAAATAAGTAGTAGTGATGCAACAACTGTTTTGATACTCATGAGATAACTCTCCTTAAATGTGTTAATAGTATTTTAAATTGTGATAATTGCTTATCTGAAGAGGTAATTACAACAGATAGTTCTGTAACTGCCTCACACAGGATAATATAACAGGTCACAATTGCTGATTTTGAAAAAGGAGTTCTACAATTAGTAGTACATTTGTGATTGGAATACAGTGTTTTTTAGAAAATAAAAAGATCCCCAAATGTTTAAAATGTTGATTTCGGGACTAAATAATTGTTTGTAGGAGTAGTCCCCAAATAATAGAATTGCATATTTCGGGACTGGTTAATTTATTTATTAAAGCTCAATAGAAATATAAAAATGCATTTCAATGCAAGATATTGAGTAAATGCATTAACTACATGCTTACACTGAAGATACGCATTGAGCAATGCCCCAATGTGACATTGATATACTTGTTCGTGTCAAACACGCAGATCCACCTGACGATGCATTACCCTACGGGATCCACGTTATCGCAAAACTGCCGTCTTCACTTATCCAGACAAGATTTTTGTCATTTAAAACCACATAGTATTTCCCATCTAAGCCGCTTATGCCAGAACCGCTAAGAGTGATTTGTGGTTTGGGAGACGATAACGTATGTGTTTCGGTAAATGACTTAACATATGGGTCTGCGTTATAACTGAAACTGAAAAATGATAAACGTTCACCGTCCCACAAAAAACTTAGTGATTTCAAGTTCTTCAAATCCGGAGGAGTTCCTTCGGTGGTAAAACTTGTAAAACTACCGTTACCCAAATCTGGTAACTTCGGTGCGGCAAATACGTTGTATTTTTCCTGTAATGCTGTTGGCTTCATAACAACAAGGTATCGGTAAGCGGTGTCTATATTTCCTGAAGAATCTTTTGCGATATAGGTGATTTTAAAGGAATTTTCTGTTGTGGTACTTATGCTGGCTGGTTCTTTTGTATAGGTAGGTTTTGGGTCTAGTGCATCGACAACTCTCACAGAATCCAGGTAGTTCCAGGTGGTATTCACAAGAACAGTATCGTATTGCTTTCCAAGAATGATGATTCTTGGAGGTATAGTGTCGACATCTGGTTTTTTGACATCTCCGGCAAGAAGATCTGATACATTTACCCATCCTTGTTCAAGATCTTTGGCTGTAATACCGTAGAGTCGGATATCATCCAGGTAAACATCCATACTGGTAAGCGTACTGTTAACAAAATTTAAGTATTTACCATCAGGAAGGTATGAAGTAGCATTTTTAATTGCATGGAAATCAATTGACCCGATCCGGTTTTTGAAATCATCCCAGACAAGACTATCCATGGTTGCTTTTGAATAGGGTCGAGGACGTAAGATTGAGACAGGTATACTGTATTTAGTCCATTCGTTGGTTAATTGAACTGACGCTTCGGGATTTCCCCAGTCTTTCATCTGGACATCAACCAGGTAGGATGTAAATGAAATATCAATAACACCGTTTCCTTTAGCCCAAAAAACGATACTATCCAACCCCGATAGATCAATAACTTTTGAATACACAAAACATGTTGGTGAATAACGTATATCGCTGGCTGCAACCTTTCCAAATGTAAAGCAACATTCACCCATAGGGTATTGCATACGGTCAGAAAAATTAACTGTAAAGTGGACATGTTTTCCCATTACGTTATCTGTTTCAATAGAACTAATGTAATCGGTTTGGGTTATTGTAGAAACAGAATCGTGAATATATTGAAACACAACGTCCAGTTGTGGTATATTTTTTGTAATTGCTGGAATACTTCCCTCAAAATCATCTAGTAAAACGTAATTGTAAAGCGAGATTACTTTGGACCATGGGCCTGATAGGCCATTTGTATCAAGCTTAGCTGCTCTGACAAATATAGCGTGAGATGATTGTTTTTCCATGACCAGCTTATTGCCGAAGATAATAGTGTCTAAATGCATGGAATCAAACAACTCGGTAGTACTTGCCTGCAAGTGGTAACTAAAACCTGAAATGGTATCCCAGGTTATTGTATCAGAGTAATTTTTAAGATCAATTACATAGGGGTGCAATTTGAATAACGCTTGTATTGCCACATGCCTTTTTGGCATATACAATGTATCACCACGCATTAATGCACTGTCAGTCCCTCCCCAATGGTCAAACACATAATCATTTTTTGTTGCTACAGAAAAGACGACTTTAGAATCAGCTACAAAGCTGCCATTTGATGGACTGACAGTTCCTCTTAATGGATCAAAATCGACTAAAAGCTGATATTTTTTTGTAGCGACTGAAGAAATCGATGTTACCTCTATCGTAATGGTCTCAGATTTAACTGTAGTATCTATTCCAACAGCACGAACTTTGACATAGTGTGTGCCTTCAGTAAATACAAGGCCGGTATCCACAGGAACAGGTGTCCGACGGTCAAATGTGCCGTTACCATCCTCATCCCAGTCAAACCATGCAATTCCTGATGAGCCGACACTTCCCGCGGAAGATACCAATATTGATGTTGGTTTTCCGGCAACAGTACGCACTGCCGCTGGCAGAATACGCAACTGCCCTTGCTGAACGATGGAAAGAAGTTTCACGTTTTGAATTGTAACTGATTGTGAGTCGGCAACCTGCACACCGCTTACAAGCATCGTATCTGAACCCTTGCTGACAGTAAGGGTTAGACGGCCATTACCAGGAACTTCTGTCAGAATGTAGGAACCGGAAGCATCCGTAGTGCTCACAATTACATTATTCATCACACTGACCGTTGCGCCGGCAACGGGATTATTTGCCGCATCAACAACTTTGCCCTGAACAGTCCCACCTGCATTAGTAATAGCAATTGTAATGGTACTGGTGTCATCGGCTTTAATTTCGTGTTCAACCAGACCATAGCCAACGCCGCGAAGTGACCCATATACTTTACAACGACCGGGAAGTACTTTTGACAATGTAAAACTCCCCGTACGCAATGTGCGTGTACTTGCTATCTGATTTTCAACCTGTACTCCGGCATCAATTACACTTGTTAATCCGGCTGTTACATTACCACGTATCCACCCATATCTATATCGCATTCGTAGCGGTTCTTTCAGCTTTTTTGACTCCAGTAAACCTAAAGATATTGTATCAATAGTGGTATCGGTGAAATCTGCATAACGAAAAACAAAGGTACTTTTGCCGGCACGTAAGCCGGTTAATGCAAAAGTCCCATCGTTATTACTCATTGTCGTAGTGCCGCCTGGATAAGCAGTAACAGAAACACCTGACAATCCTTTTCCACTTTTATCAACAATAGCTCCACTCATTGAACTCTGCAGAGAATTGGTCTCATCAAGGGAAAGGAGATCATCATCATTAGTACAAGTCAAATTGAGAAACAGAAGTGTTACAATTTGAGTAAGAACGTATAAGTACCGGTAATTTACTGAAATTTTCATCTGTTACTTCCTGTGTTGATATTCAGGGTGAGTAGGGCGCATTCACCAGTGTGCTCAGCAGGTACAGGTACTATGCTGAAATAACGAGTACGTATTTGCTTCGATTCAACTATACCGCAGATAAGGGCATCCAGCATGTTTAAAACCCATACCCCCCCTAATGATGCACCAATTATGACGTTGCGCTTTGCTGCGTCGTTCTGGGCTGTAATTTTTTTATTACCACGTAAAATATAACTTTCAGGGCTTTCACCAATAATTACCGTTGACGGGTCAGTGCGACGATACCGATCTGCTTCGGTTCGTTTACTGCTCCAGTCGGAAATGGACCAGGCAAATGCACCTGTTCCGCCAAGTGTTAACGCTATCGCTGCACAACCCTGTCCTGGACGACCGGTATAAAATTGTCCCCAACCAGGAACAACCGTACTGCGAAATAGTGCTCCTGCCGGGTTGCGTTTCTCTCCTAATGCATCTTGTGCGAAAAGGTCCATGTCACGGATTTTAATTGAAGCCGCCGCGGCTGAAAGTACCGCACCGGTTTCAGTTTCAACAAGCCGGACTGACACCAGTCGTTTCCCCTGATCTTCAGTAACGTTACCCATTACAAGATAGCGTGCTTCCATTACTTTGCCGGCTTCAAGAGCGCGCGATTCGGAAATAACATCTGTCTGTGATAGTGCCAGTTCCTGCATCATTTTAGAAAAACCGGCGCGTTCAACGACACTGACTCCCTTTCGGGATGAAATGTAAACTACTGCATACTCTGAAGCCATTGATCCAGCTTGTGGTACAACTCCCGGTGCAACAGTGAACGGTAATACTGCAATGGTTTTTGATGAAGTAGAATCCAGAGTAAGGTTCGCAAACAGCATATCCATCATTCCCCGGAGATTATCAATACTATTGGCACTTTTAAGTGCGGTAGAGATACGCGCATCGGACACGGCTTGAACACTGTCTGCATATTCTTTTTCCCTGACTGCCATTAAAGAATCATCAGCCGCTTTGACAGAATCCTTCCAGGTCTGGCTATGTTCCAGAACAATTGTGCGATTCAGGATCTTTTGAGGTGCAATACTTACAATCTCATCGATCGGTTCGTAGCCGTGGGAAGTAACTCTAAGTGCATGATTTCCAACCGAAAGGCTATCTCGAGTTACAGGAGTTGTTCCGACAAATACACTATCAAGATAAACAGATGCAGCAATGTCACCGGTTGTGACTGTAATGCTGCCAACCGGTTTCATCTGCACCACTGTTTCAACATCATTCCAGTCATCAACTGCCACTGGTGGCCAGGTGGATTGGGAAAGATCAAGCAGTGAACTATCCGGAAGGACAACACGAGTGAAGATACTTTTATGAAACCGTTTTTCTATAGTAGTGCTGTCAGCCCCTCGTACAGAAATGATTAATGAATCTGAAACCAAACGTAGAAGTTTCCCTTTTCGGATTTTTCCGTCTGAGAATGTGAAACTGGAAAGTGAATCGGATTTAGAGGATTCACCATGCAAATTAATCGTACTAAAAAAGACAAATAGTACTCCAAAAAAGGTTTTACGAAAATATTTCATGTTTTTTTGCACCATAATGAAAGGCTGATGATGAATTTTGAGATTTGTACTTATTTTCATGAGTCTTTAAATATAATAATCAGTGCAAATAAAAATGAAACTCCATGTGTAAAAATTCCTTAAATTCCAGCAACTACACTAAATGATGTTCTACATTTTACAGTACACCTTATAATTGTGACACGTGTAAAATAAAGCTATTTTTACTAATTGTCAGCAAATATTTTGCTGATACGGGCAGAGTCGAAATGACATGTGTGATTTGTGTAAAACCCCGTCATCTCGACTCCGCTCGACGACCGGGAAGTAATTCTAACAAAGTAGAACTAAGATATAGCGTTTCGTTTGCAATTCAACTTATTGCACAATGTAACTTTTAGTGTTCTAATAATGTAGTATACATTTCTTACGATTTTATTTAACAACACTAAACCGGTGTTCCTGTTTAAACCCGTTGGTTCTAAAAACAAGAAAATATGTACCAGAAGTAAAAGAATTGTTTTGTAAATAAACTGTATAATACCCGGCATTTACATAGCTATTTACTACTTTGCGCAGTACTTGCCCTTTTAAATTGTAAAGATACAAAGAGACATATTCCATTTCCGGCAGGTTGAAACTAACCTTCATTGTTTGGCCAAACACTGAAAAATTAGATGAAGGCCTAGTATCATGAAGGTATATAGGGACGGGATTTTTTAGTATTGAACCTGGTGTATCGGGCTGATATTCACCATATTGCAGAAAACTGCAACGGGCTGTTTGAAGATCGTATGGAATAAGTAAATCGCTTTGAATTCCTGAATATAAAGCACCACCAGATGCAGCCAAACTACTCCTCATCATACTAAAGAGTACACGATACCCATTTATAACAGAGGTTTTTACAGGATTCCATTGTAAAACATAGCTTGTGTTAACATCTATCGCGGCAAGCCTGTTACGACATTGGCCTCCGATGGAATCAAATCGACCACTAAGATATAGAGTACTTTTATCTATTGCAATCCCTTGAACCTCATAATTCGGTGATGGATTCCAGGTAGTGAGATTACCAGTTGTCATATCAAAAGAAGCAAGATTTCTTCTCTGATTACCATTTATAGTATCAAAATTTCCACATACATATAATGTTTGTTCGTTCTTAGCAATCTGATAGACAGACCTGTTTATGGCTGGTTTCCAATCTATAAGCTTACCAGTAGCAGCATCAAGCGCCGCTAGATTATTTCTCGTTTGTTCCCCAACAAAATCAAACGTACCACCTACGTAAAGTGTGGCTCCATCAATAATCATCGATAAAATACCACCTGTTTCCAATCTCCACACAAGAGAACGATTATTACTCAGATCATAGGCTGCCAAAGAATAATGCATATTTGCATTACTGTCAATTGTAAAACCTCCAACAAAAAGCATTTTATTATTGCATGTCATTGAGGTAACCCGATTGAATATTATTCCATTATTCCAGGGAATTATTTCTCCAGTTTTTGCATGAAGTGCAGCCAGACTATTGTTTGTCCTATTTCCTGTTGTATCAAATACGGTGCGATCACCACCAATATAAACAGTCGAATCATGAACAGTTATTGCTGTAACAAACGCATTAATTTTCCAGGGGATTGCGGGCGTCCACTCTTTTGCTTGCCCAGTCTTTGTATCGATGGCTGCTATACAGTTTTTTGTTTTTCCAAAAACACCTGCATTATTTATGACAAATGCATTCTTACTGGCTGTAAATGTGGGATACCTTGCTTCCCAAAAAGTCATATCTTTTGACCATATTTTATGGCCAGAAGTAACATGGGTTGAACTGAGTATGCCAACCTGTCTATTGCCTTTCGTTGTCCCAAACGTAACAATATTCGTATCCATTAGTAAAACACTTAAAACGCTATCAATAGAATCATCAATTTCAGGTTTCCAGCTAGTTGCAACACCGGTTGAACAATTGAATGCTACTACAGACTTATGGTACTGGCCACCGATAGTATCAAAGGAGCCACCTACACAAAGAGTATTTCCATTAGCAGACAGAGAATAGACTCTTTTGTTTGGCATGGGATCCCAGTTGGTTAGTTTTCCAGTTTCCGCATCGAATGCTGCAAGGTATTTTCGGAGTTGACCAGAATAATCCACTGTAAGGTTTCCGCAAATAAATATCGCCTTGTCTGTTGCAACAATGGAACTTATTGTGCCGGAAATGGAAACATTCTCAACATCCGAACTCCATGATTTTACACTTTTTTTTTCGGTATCGTATGCTGCGAGCGAATGACATCGAACGTTATCTACCGAATCAAACTGCCCTGCGAAATAAAGCATTGATTTGTACTGAGTAATACATGTCACATCCCCTTTAACCGGCAATCTCCAGTCAAGAGCTTTTCCTGTCTTGATATCATATGCTTTAACATAAGATCTTCCACCAACATACAATGTTGAATCATGTAATAACATTGTATAAATATTATATGAACTATCAACTTTAACACTCCAGACAGGCTCGTTCTTTTTCTGTGAACTAAAGTAGGTGATTTGTTCTTTACGTGAGTTTTTTCCATAAAAGAAATCGCCTGCTAAACAAATACCGCCATCACTATCACTGCATACAGCATTTATTCTACCACCAAATTTTGGAAAACCATCAATTAAATTGCCACTATTCTGATCGATTACGGCACAACTACCTGTATAAGGGCCGACAGAATTAAACGATCCGCCAATATAAACAATATCACCGGCAGGATGAATTGTGTTCACAATACCGTTTGGTACCCATGTTTCTTCACGACAGGTTTCTGGAAGATTTGTTGCAGTAGTGCTGGTTACTAAAAGAAAAATTAATAGAAAGTTTAATTTAATCACAGTATGCCCTTCTAATAAGTTAAAAAATTGATGCCTTAGCAGTCCAATATATTTTTATTGTAAAGTTATTATCATAGATTCTTAACTAAACGAACAGATTAACAGCAATGCTTATCTTTTTCAATAGTAAACAATTCGCTTTTAACGCAACCAAGCCCCCTGCATTTTGCAATAGATTTATCCTGCTCTGTAGCACTCTACAGATGGGTAGATAACGTTTGTAAATATTACGTCCATTTTCGAAAATGATACTACCGGTTTACTAATACTGTAATAGTCAGTTTTTAATCAATCGTACTGAACAACCGTAATCAAATCCTTTCCCTAAATCGGCAAAGATCCAAAAAGGCTCATCAAGACTGTTCTCAAGACAAAAACATTTATAGGTCTTGGAATCACTCCACCACCACCCTTCTTGCCATAAATCCCTAAAATTATAGTAACTGAGTGAACCACCAGGGGTGGCGGAAAAACCGCAAATCCAGCTAATAATAGGAATGTATGGTGCACGAATACATGGGGCAACACGAATGCTATATTGTCCATTGAAGATAACGGGAGAGTGGTGATTTATGCTTCAAATGGTACGCGTGAACTTTGGAGTTCCACAAACGACAACAGTACT
>Ga0123335_1008479_pt1 | contig 11014 bp, 9 predicted proteins | sample BiotimSIPDNA_2_FD_89707 | JGI IMG/M metagenome (GOLD analysis project Ga0123335, IMG submission 89707) | Anaerobic biogas reactor microbial communites from Washington, USA - Biogas_R2 time_0 SIP DNA | ecosystem: Engineered > Bioreactor > Anaerobic > Unclassified | place: Washington, USA... | reverse complement strand
GATCGCTGCGGCTTCTTCAATCGTCCGTTCGGTAAGCGGTTTTTGTTAAGTTCGAACAATCACGTGGGACCCCGGCATTTTCTGGACATGAAACCACCAGTCGTCTTTCGCAGCTGTTCGCAAAGTCAGCGAATCGTTTTGCAGATTATTGCGCCCGACCAGGATGGTGAAACCATCTGAACTGATAAATTGGCGCGGCGGTAAGGCCTTGCTTTCGTTCGTCTTCTTTGGTTTTGCTTTCGACGACTTACCGGCAGCGATGCGTTTCTGGTGCCGACGGACGCGGCTGCCGGCTTTACCCGGATTAAGACGATCTACAGTCAGAAGCGTTTGATCCACCGGCAGAGCTGACTCGTCGCGAGAGCGAACGAGGCCGCCCTGGTCAATCTCTTCCTGAATAGCCGCGAGCGCTTCCATCGTATCGGCCTCGGAGAGTTCGTGCAGCAAACTTTCCAGCCAGTCGATCTCCGCCAGATCGTGCCGGAGCAGCTTTTGGCTGATTTCTCCGCGCCGCTTGACGCGCGCATAGGTTTTAAAAAGCAGCTGTGCTGTCCGCGCAGCCGTACGACCCGGCTCAATGGGGATCAGGACGAGCGGCTGCTCCGGATCAAAATAGTCGATCGCCTCGAGTGTCGGAGATCCTTCCACCCAGCGGGACAGATTGGCGAGGATCAGGTTGCCGGTTTTCTGAATGGAATCGCTATCAGCGGCCGCCTCTACATCATCCTGATGGATCGCGCGCTTATGTAAAGCCAGCTCCAGCGCTTTTTTGACGCGCTTGACCATAACGTCTCTCCGCTGGTTGATTTGGTTTTGACGGTTCTGATCGGTATAAAAGCGATCCATTGCCGCTGACAGGGTCGGCACAGCCTGCCGGTAGGCAAATGACTGAAGCGGCAGTGCATGAAAATCGACGGGAATCCGGTCGCCCGGCTGTTTCAAAAAAACGGATGGCTGATACTGGCCGTTGACAACGGCTGAAAGCACTTCGTGCAGCGAAAGGCGCAGCCGGCTGATCTGTGAATCATCGAGTTCGCCGGCGCGCAGACGATCATCCAGTCCGGAGCGGTAAACCACTTCCTGGCAGAGTTGCGGTGAAAATCCCTGAATCCAGATCAGGAGTGCCTGAGATAAAGTTTTTCCGGCTACGGCAGCCGGCCAGGGAAGCGAGCCGTTCTGTAGGGCTGAAAAAACGTGATCTGGCTGATCCTTGTCCTGCTCCGGCGGACGAACATAGCGACGGGCAGGCATCACTTCGCGTACGCGGCTGACCGCAGCGTCCACATGAATGAGGGAATCGTGGATAAAGCCGTCCTGGTTGAGCAGGATGATATTGCTATGACGGCCCATAATCTCGACAACCAGCGTCTTGCTGACGGTATCGCCGAGCTCATCGGTGTTCTGGAAGTGAAAATCGAGAATCCGCTCAAACCCTGTCGTGCTGACGTTGAGCAGACGGGAACCGGACAGGTGCTTGCGCAGCAGCATGCAGAACATCGGCGGCGATCCCGGGTTGTCTCCCGGATCATCGGTCAGGTGAACCCTGGGTGCGGATGGATTTGCCGACAACAGAAGCCGGCTGTTCTGTCCGTTGTTTCGCAGCTGAAGGATCAATTCAAAGCGGTCCGGCTGATAAATCCGGTCAACGCGCGCGTTTGCCAGCGTCTGATTGAGTTCGGTTGCCAGGCAGTTGATAGATACGCCGTCTAAGGGCATGAAGTGCCTCCAGTCTCTTGAGTGTGAATCGAATGAACGGTATACTTGAAGGTGAAAGGATGTGGCCAAATGGCAACCGCACAGACGACTCGTCGCACAACTTCACGAAGCGGAGGCAAACGTCCCGGCAGACCGCGCAAAAAATCGCAAAGCCTGCCGCGGGTTATTTTAAGCCTTCTGGCGCTGTCCTGGGTGGGCCGCGCTTTTCTGGTCAGCCTTCTGATCGTTGGTGTGACTGGTTTAAATCTTCTGATCAGCCGCAATCAGTATGACCTGTTTTTCCTGATGGTCGGTATTGAGCTGATTGTGGCCGCCTGCATCGGCTGGCTGTTGCTCGCGTTCAGGCGCAGCTGATCACCCTGAACCGTCTTTCGGCCGGCCCAGCCGGTCAATCAGCTTGATGGTCGCATAAAACAACCCAAGAACCAGAAAGACAATGACCAGACCGGACAGGGCGACAAATCCGCCCTGTGCCAGCAAATCCATTTGTTGAAGCTGTTCAATCCATGACATAATATATCGCTCCTGTTATCTTGCTATCAGCATGCTTACCAGCTGAATCATCAATCCGCCAGCCACGATGGAACCCAATTGTCCGGCTACATTGGCGCTGATCGCCGGCATGAGGATGAAGTTGGTCGGATCCTCTGCTTTGGCCATGCGCTGAACGACCCGCGCGGACATCGGGAATGCCGAGATGCCGGCTGCGCCGATCATCGGGTTGACTTTCTTTTTCAGGAAAAGATTCATGAATTTGGCGAAGAGGACACCGCCGGCTGTATCGAAGATAAAGGCGAACAGGCCGAGCAGCATGATCAGGGCTGTATTCCACTGGATGAATTTTTCACCGACCATCGTTGAGCCGATGGTCAGACCCAGCAGAATGGTCACCAGGCTGGACAGTTCATTCTGCGCTGATTTAGAGAGTTTCTCGAGAACACCGCATTCACGGATGAGGTTGCCGAACATCAGGGATCCAACCAGCGGGGCACTCATCGGAACGACCACACCGGCGATGATGGTGATGACGATCGGGAAGAGGATCCGAACAGATTTAGACACTTTGATATCCGTATAATCCATGCGGATCAGGCGCTCCTTCCGTGAAGTCAAAGCGCGGATCACCGGCGGCTGGATAATCGGAACGAGAGACATGTAAGAATAGGCGGCAACAGATATCGGCCCCATATAATCCTTGAGCTGAAAATGGTTGGCGACATAAATGGTCGTCGGACCGTCAGCTGCGCCGATGATACCGACAGCAGCTGCTATCTTCATCGCTTCGTCACTGAAGATGCCGAGTTTGGGCATGATGATCAGCGTAATCAGAAAGGTGATGAAAATACCGAACTGTGCGGCCGCACCGAAGAAAATCATGAACGGGTTTTTCAGCAGGGGTGTGAAATCAATCATCGCACCGACCGCGATGAAGATCAGGATCGGAAACAGCTCGGTCGCGATACCGGCATCAAACAGGACTTTTAAAAAGCCCGGTGACGATTCCTGTCCGATAACGGCGGCGACACCTTCAATGGTTGGCGGCAGATTGGCCAGAATCGCCCCGAACCCGATCGGCAGCAGCAATGCCGGCTCATAGTCCTTGGCGATTGCCAGATAGATCAGTACGCCTGCGATGACAAACATGACGAGCGTTCGCAGGCCGTTGGCTGAGCCGAAGTAAATAATGCCGCTGAATAGCTCTCGAAAAACGTCACTCATAAGAATTCAATCCTTTCCGACTGTTAGAGAATAAGGTGAGGTCAGGGTGTGGGCTGCGGTAAAATACCTTTTTGGAAATTATCAAGCAGTTTACGGATTTTGTCTGTGGGGTCGATCAGGCTCGACAGGGAAGCGTCATGGTTGATCGCGTCAATCAGCAAGGCAACAAATTTTGCCATGTTGACATCAACATACCAGGGTGCTTTGAGGAGGTCCGGCTGCCGGTATACCAGATTGGTCGCAAAGACGTAGTTGAATTCGCCGCGGTCATAGGCAGCCTGAAAATTGGCCAGCCCCTCTGTAAACAGAGCAAAGGTGACGGCCATGAAAATACGTCGAGCTTTGCGCTTTTTCAATTCAGCTGCCAGATCGAGCATCGATTCGCCGGAAGAAATCATATCGTCGACGATCAGGATGTCGAGACCTTCGACGGAATCCCCGAGGAATTCGTGGGCGATAATCGGATTGCGGCCACTGATCACCGTTGTGTAATCACGCCGCTTGTAAAAGGTGCCGAGCGGGGCGCCAAGCATGGAGGCGTAATACATCGCGCGCGGAATGCCGCCCTCATCCGGGCTGACGATCATCAGTCCGCCGGTATTGATTTTCAGGTCGGGTGCCGTGCGGATCAACGCTTTCAAAATCTGGTAGGCCGCCGGGATGTTTTCAAAACCGCTCAGCGGGATCGCGTTGGAAACGCGTTCGTCGTGGGCGTCAAAGGTGATAATGTTTACCACACCCAGGCTGTAGAGTTCTTCCAGCATGTGGGCGCAGTCCAGCGATTCACGGGCATTTCGCTTGTGCTGGCGGCTTTCGTAGAGGAAGGGCATGATGACATTAATGCGTCGTGCCTTGCCGCTGATCGCCAGAATCACGCGTTTCAGATCCTGGTAGTGATCATCAGGGCTCATGTGGTTTTCATAACCGTACATGGGGTAGGTGCAGGCATGGTTGACGACATCTGAGATGATGAAGATGTCATGGCCGCGGGTTGTTGCGTTGATTACAGCCTTGCCTTCACCTGAGGAAAAGCGGATGTTATCCACATCAACGCGGTAGTCCTGGCGGATAAAACCGGGATAAACGTCCGCGACTTCTGTCGACTGCTTCAGGTATTCGGTCCGTCTCTGGAGCAGATAATCATTGACCCGTCCGGTGAATGGCGCACTGCCGATAAGCGGGATGATCCCGATCGGACCCAGTGGCGGCATGGGATTGTCACCGTACTGGTTATAAATATAGTAGGTTTTGTCGTCTGTCTGACCCGTTTGCAACATGTCAGCCTCCTTATGTGTTCGTTGAGTATCGTTAGCGGTGCCTTGATTTATAAAATGAGACAAGTTTCTGAATTTTATCTGTGGGTGTCATGAGACGGGACAACGATGTATCGTGGTTGATCGCGTCGATGAGCAGCGCCATGAACCGCGACATGTTCACCTCAACAAACCAGGGTGCGTTCAGCAGCTCAGGCGACCGGTATATCAGGTTGGTTGCGAATATGCGGTCGATCACACCTTCAGCATAAGCCTGGTTCATGGTCGACAGACCACTGGTAAACTGGGCGAAGCTGACTGCACAGAACACACGGCTGGCCCCTCGTGCCTTAAGGTCATAGGCGACACGGAGCATCGAAGCGCCGGTGACAATCATATCATCGATGACCAGAACATCGCGCCCTCTGACGTCATCACCGAGAAACTGTTGTCCGACGACCGGATGGTTGCCGTCAACCATCCGCTGGTAATCACGCTTGCGATAAAAAATACCGAGCGGAACACCGAGCATGGAAGAAAAGTAGACCGATCGCGATATGGCTGTTTCATCGGGACTGACAACCATGGCGTGATCGCGATCCAGACGCAGATCCGGAATGGTCTTCAGGAGCGACTCGATGATTTGATACGTGGTCGAGATGTTTTCCATGCCGCGGGTGGGGACAGAATTGACAATTCTGCCGTCATGGGCGTCAAATGTGATCAGATTGTCGATTCCCAGATCAAACAGATGCCTCAACGCTGCGGCGCAGTCGAGTGATTCGCGGTTGGTGCGCCGGTACTGACGGCCTTCGTATAGATAGGGTAGTATGACATTGATCCTGCGCGCTTTGCCGGATACGGCGAGGATGATCCGCAACAGATCCTGATAATGATCGTCGGGTCCCATGGTGACCGTCTGGCTGAACCGCTCGTATGTGCTGGCGTAATTGAGTACATCGGTGATGATGAACAGATCATGACCGCGAACAGACTGGCTGATCATCGCCTTGCCTTCACCTGAGGAAAAACGCGGTGTAGATACCGAAATCCTGTAGTCATATCGCATGAATCCTGGATTTGTCGCCAGCTCGGAATGGCGGCTGAGATACTCGGAGCGGCGGTTGCGCAAAAAAAAGTTAATCGCGTCAGACAGGTCGCTTGCCTGATTGTGGGCGATGATGCCGATCGGTCCGACTGGCTGCATGGGATTGTCACCGTACTGGTTATAGATATAATAGTGTTTGTCGTCGATATGACGCGGTGCAGACATCAGCTGATTTCCTCCCGTCCACAATTACCCGTCAAGCGGGTACATCCATTATAAACGATCAGCTGATAATAAGAAACAGGCTGAACAGCTGAAAAGAGACGAAAGACCGGTCAAACCGGTGTCATCCTTTGTTCGGTCCAACCAAAGAAAGGAAGAATCATGGCTATACCCTTCAGACAGGCAACCTTTTCCGGCGTCGCTGTTGATGCCAGCCAGTACCCGACAGACGGGCTTCCAGAGATCATAATAGCAGGACGTTCTAACGTCGGTAAGTCTTCTTTAATCAACCGGCTGACTGATCAGCGTAAGCTGGCCCGTATCAGCCAGGCTCCCGGAAAAACGCGACAGGTTTTGTTTTTCAAAGTCGGTGAAAGCTGTTATCTGGTGGATTTACCAGGTTATGGCTATGCACGCGTATCGCGAACGGTACAGGAACTGTTTTCCAAACGGACCGAAACGTACCTGCAGGAGAATCGCCCGATTGCGCTGCTCTTACTGCTTCTGGATATCCGCATCGAGCCGACGGCACAAGATCTGCAGATGCTGAACTGGCTGGAAGAGTCGGGTTGTGACTGGCGGATCGTTCTGACCAAATCAGATAAACTGAGCCGGTCGGCAGCTATCCGGCACCATCGGGACTTTGCTCGCTATTTTGATCTGGCTGATGAAAACGAACTGATTCTTTTCTCTGCCCAGACTGGTGCTGGAACTGAGGAGCTGCGTTCGGTTATCGAAGCTGCAGTCGATCATTTTAACGATCTTTGATGGTCCCGATTTGACAGGTTCTGTCGCCTGAGCACCATCCTTCTGTCACCCCAATCAGTATAAACTGACAGAAAGGAAGGGTGGACAGGTGCTTGACTTATTCACGGATCGAACAAATCAATCGTCGCTGCCATTTGCAGCCGATGCCGTTCTGGGCGGCGGCTGCGGCGATCGGCACTTATCTTGGCGTGGCAACAGCGCGATACTGGCTCGTGACCGGTATCTGCCTTCTAATCATCACGCTTGTCTGCTGGCTTTTTTTACAGCGAAACAGTACCTGGATGGTCTGTCTGATCCTATTCAGCGTGAGCCTGATCAGAAGTTTTTTCATATTCATTCCAATCGAAACCGTGGCTGTGCCAGTCGGACCTGTTCAGATTACAGGATCTGTTCAATCTGTCCGGACAGGCAATTGGGGCAACCAGGTGGTATTATCGACCCGATCGGTCGAGGGACAGCGGCTGCGAATCCAGCTTTTTTGCCGTGAACAGTTGAGACCGGGTGACGTCATGGAAGCCACCGTCAATCTGTCCCGGTCGGATGGCGCACGGAGTCCCGGTGGATTCAATCAGAAGCGATGGCTGAAAAACCAGGGGATCGGCTTTGAGGCTTCACTCGTGAATGGCGCGGATGCTCAGATTCTGAGCACCGGTCAATACCCGATGATGCTGACCTGGCTTGATCGACTGCGTCAGCGGATGCGTTTTTCGCTCAATCAATGTCTTCCGCCTGAATCATCCGGACTTCTGTACGCAATGTTGACCGGTGATAGGGCAAACATGACCGATTCGACACGGATGGACTTCAGACAGTCCGGACTGATGCACTTGACGGCTGTGTCCGGTCTGCACCTGATGTGCCTTCTTTTACCGGTTCGCCGACTCGTTCGGGCCATCGGCCTGAAGCAGAAGCAGAGGGCCCTGGTGCAGCTGCTGATCATCATCCTGTTTGGCTGTCTGACCGGCTGGCGGATATCGGTGATACGTGCCGTCGTGATGACAGGATTTGTCTTGATCGGACAGTCGATGCTTCGGCCGGTTTCAGTCAGCCAGTCCCTTGCGATTGCTGCTTTGATCCTCCAGATGCTGCAGCCGCTAAGCATTCTATCCAGCGGATTCTGGATGTCTTTTTCTGCGACAGCTGCTGTTTTGCTTTACAGTGAGCCGCTCTGTCGAAAGCTGAAGGATCGCTTTCCCCGGCTGCCATCCCGTCTGGTCCAGCCGCTCTGTGTTGTTATATGCGCACAACTGGCGACCAGTCCCTGGGTTTTCGCTATGCAGGGCTGTATATCGCTGACGGCCTGGCTGACCAACCTGATTGCCGGACCCTTGACCGGGCTGATTCTTGTTCAGGGCCTTCTGACACTGCTGGTTTTCCCGATACTGGCTGGTTCTGCAGTCTTTTTACGCTTGCTGTCACTACCGCTTGCCTGGGAGCTGGACGTTCTGCAGGCGATCGCTGCCCGGATGGCCCGATACGGTTTGTTTCGTGTCTACGCACGACAGATGCCGCAGATTCTGGTTCTGATGATCGTCTGGCTGATCCTGATTTCGCTGCTTTACCTGATCTACCGGCGCATCAGACCTTTAAAATACTGGCTGACAGGCGGTCTGACCGTCATTTTTCTGATTAACATCTTGAGCCATCCGCCCGTCTGGTCTCAGTCGACCGGGCAGGTTTGGTTTCTGGATGTCGGCCAAGGAGATGCGATTTTGCTGCAAAGCCGCTGCGGGCACACTGTTCTGGTTGACGGAGGGAATCCCGGTCAAAGTTTTGATGTGCTCATTCCGGCGCTGGACACGTTGGGTATCACACGGTTAAGCGCGGTGATCGTGACTCATCCGCATGAAGACCATGCGGGCGGCCTGGCTGAGCTGGCAGACTACAACCGGATTGAGCGGTTGATTGTTCCTCTGGGATGGTACCGGCAGTACTGTGCAGGGGCGTCTGTTGATCCGGCTGATCGAGAGATGGCCGAGCTGATTGACCTTTGCCGAAGCCGTCAAATTCCTGTGCAGGGTACTGCCGCTCATGATACAATAACCATTGCCGAGGATTTCCGGCTTCAGGTTCTTGATCCACCGGGTGATCTGGGACCCGGAACAGTCGTCAGGGATGGTAATGAATGGTCCTTGATCATGCGGGCTGAGCTGGGCGGATTCAGTATTCTGCTGACCGGCGATTGTACACAATCAGCCGAACAGCGGCTCAACCAGGGACAATCCTGGCCGCGGGCAGACGTCCTGAAAGTCGCACATCACGGTTCTGCCCAGACGACCGGACCGGAGATGATCCGTATGGTTCGACCGGATCTTGCGGTGATCAGTGTCGGGGCCAACTGTTACGGTCACCCGTCCGATGTGGTGAGTGAGCAGCTGCAAAGTGAACAGTGCGTGGTCTGCCGGACAGACTGGCACGGAACAATCCGGGTCCGCAAAGAGAACGGACAGCTGGTCATCGACCCGGCATGCCGGACTGATGGAGGGACGCATGGCTAGAACCAGAAAACAAAACACACAAGCTGACTTCAACAACCTGAAAGCATCGATCAAACGCGGCGATATTGAGCGTGTCTATGTGCTGACCGGAGAAGAAACATTTCTGATCGAAAACATTGTTGAATCACTGACCGCTGAGCTGATTGAGCCGGGTGCCGTCAACCTCGACCGGTTGGTCTGTTATGGTCAGGGGCGGGGCGGCAAAGTATCTCTGGAACAGATTATGACCGAAGTACGCACGCCGCCTTTTTTGTCTAAGCGGAAACTGGTGATTGTTCGGGAGTCCAACTGGCTTTCAGCCGGCCAGTCAGCCCGTAAAACAGGCAAAGCAGCCGCTTCAGATGAGGATGCTGATGATACAGACAACCCGACTGAGCCGATCAACCGCACAGATGCGCTGATCGACCTGTTTGATCGGGTACCTGATTCAGCCTCTCTTGTCATGATTGAAAACAAAGTCGACCGTCGTTTAAAAAAGCTGATTCAAGCGGTTGAGCGAAACGGGGTCCTTATTTCACTGGAGCGGGCGACACCAAACGTTCTGCAGCAGTGGATCGAGGCTCAATGCCGCCGTCACTCAATCACCATCGACCGCGATACAGCAGAAAGCCTGATCGATCGCTGTGAGGAAAGCATGCAGATCATCGAACAGGAACTGACCAAGATTTTTCTGTTCTGCGAGGCCACGAAGTGCCGGCATTTGACACGTGAGATTATCGACGCGGTGTCCCTGCCGGACCTTCACGGGAGTATTTTCGACCTGACGGATGCCCTGTCTTCCGGACGGATCGTGGAAGCGCTGCGGTTAACGGATACGTTGATCAGCCAGAAACAGCCGATCCAGTTGATCCTGTTTATGCTTTCCCGGCATTTCAGGCAGTTGATCTGTGCAGCAGAACTGAACAAGCGTGATGCGCTCGTGTCTGCACTCAGGATACCGCCTTTTGTGGCCGATCGTCTGATCAGACAAGCCGGCCGGATTAACATCGATCATCTTGAACGGCTGTATGCGTCCTGCTTCGAGACGGATGTCTCGATCAAAAGTGGTCGGATATCGGATCGGCTGGCGCTGGAAACGCTGCTCGTGGAAAGTGCTGAAATGATCAGGCAGGGCAGCGGCCATCGTTGACTGTGATGCCGTGCGTTCTCTATAATAGGGAGATTAGCTGCAGAGTGGAAGCAGATCTGTCGAGATCATCTCTGTTGACTGAGAAAGCAAAATAAAACGGACCATTCGAACGAAGATTAAACAAAACAGGACAATCTGATTTCATAGGAGGATCACATGCAGAAAATTCAGATGAAAACACCACTGGTCGAAATGGATGGCGACGAGATGACGCGTATCATCTGGCAGCAGATCAAAGACATCGTGCTCAATCCGTTTATCGATCTGAAAACGGAGTATTTTGATCTGGGGCTTGAAAACCGTGATCGGACCGACGATCAGGTGACGATCGATGCCGCCGTCCGCACACGTGAACTGGGTGTCGCCGTCAAATGTGCCACCATCACACCCAACGCCCAGCGCGTTGAGGAGTATCAGCTGAAAAAAATGTGGAAAAGCCCGAATGGAACCATTCGAGCGATTCTTGACGGAACAGTCTTTCGTGCGCCGATACAGGTTGACTGTATCCAGCCTTATGTCATTAACTGGAAAAAGCCGATCACAATCGCCAGGCACGCTTATGGAGACGTGTACCGGAATTCGGAAATGCGTGTTGACGGATCTTGCCGGGCGGAACTTGTTCTGACCGACCGCGATGGCCACGAAAAACGTCAGCTGATTT
>Ga0123335_1008478_pt1 | contig 11015 bp, 10 predicted proteins | sample BiotimSIPDNA_2_FD_89707 | JGI IMG/M metagenome (GOLD analysis project Ga0123335, IMG submission 89707) | Anaerobic biogas reactor microbial communites from Washington, USA - Biogas_R2 time_0 SIP DNA | ecosystem: Engineered > Bioreactor > Anaerobic > Unclassified | place: Washington, USA... | reverse complement strand
TGTCGCAAGGTTTCCGGTGACGCTTGCGTACACCTCCTTCAAAAGACTTACCTTAGGGAGTGGATTGCGAACGGGCTTAAGCACAATCTGCGATCCTGAACTCGCGACCCTTGCATCCACCCAATCCGGCTGTACGTAACGGAATACGCAATACTCAGTGATAATGACACTCAGGATGGTGGAATACACAAGTTTGTATGCCAGCCATGGTACAAAAGCCAAGTGCTGCCTTTCAAAAAACCACAGGATGGCCGCATTTGCACCCACCGCCAGCATTCCGAAAACAGTGGTGAAAAGAACGCCCAGTAAAAACGGATTGCTCGGCAGCCTTTGCATAAAGGGACTTACAGGCACCTGCGTGGGTATCTGTCCTCCCCAGCGCAATTTCAGCAGTTGAACAAACACAACCCAAAGATCAATGGCTGTCGTAATGGCCGCACAAATCAGCGAATCCCAAAGCACACCCCGGTAGGAAATGCCATCAGGCCAGTAGAGTAAAAACACGATCGCCAAGTTGACCGAGGCTGTTAACAACACCGCCTTCGCATTATTGATATAGGGAAGGCCTGTCCTTTTCATTGTCTCACCTTCCATAATGCATCATTTTCTTCCCCCATTCCGACAAATCCTTCCAGAATTGACAAATATTTCTCAGGAACTTGTCCAAGCAATGTTCCCGCATAGACCGCAAGCCATTGCAAAACATCTTTTCGATGGATCCCAGATGTCTGGCAATACAGATCCAGGTAATTCTCCGCAAGGTTTTCATCCATAAAGCGATAAGACAGATAGGAACAGGCAGCGTCCGCTGCCGGGTCTCCCCTGCTGATCTGCAGCAGGTCGATGATCGTATACTTCATTCCATCGAAAAAAACATTTCCCGCATGAAAATCACAGTGGCACAGCGCCCGGCCTTCCGGCAGCCTCTCAAGCTCCTCCAGCAGTTTCTGCCTTCCTCCTTCGCTGAGCCTGCTGTTGCGCATCAGATCCATGCGCAGGCGCATCTTCAGATCCGGAGCCCACTCCACATCCCCATGCCTTTGTAAACGGCACTGCAGTTCCACCAGCCTCTTAAGAGTCTCTTCCCTTGTGGCGGGATCTCCCAATGTCCCTGCCATCGTTTCCCCTTTGACCAGGTCCATCCGGATTCCATACTGTCCATTGACCAGTAAAACTTCGTATACCTTCGGGCTGGGGAAGTTCTCCCGCTCCAGATTCGCCATGATGTATGCTTCGGAAAAAACATTCCCCTTGGGGTATCCCTCCCGGTACAGCTTAACTGCATACTCTCCCTTTGCATACACGGTCGCCTGGGCTCCCCGCCCCACGATTTGTCCAAGTTCCTCTTCATAATGATAGCTGGACATACTAACCCCTCTTTCGTAATGGATGCGTCCTGATTGGATTTGGCTGAGGAAACTCCCCCGGCCAATGGCTAAAAGACAATTGTTCCTTCCCTGCGCTGGCGCGCCACGTTCAGGAAGTATTGGTCCTTTCCCTCCTGAACATTTGGATCAAAGCAATCCTTGGCCCCATCCGCGTCCGGGTCATCACCCAGAATGACCCTGTCGTTGTGCACCACACCATTTAGAATGCGGCTGACGGACTGGAAGGGGGTCTGAGCGCTCCGGGGCGGTTTCACATCTCCAAAGATAGCGGCTGCCGTGGTTCCCGGCGTGGCAGAGGAAATTTTAATGTGTTCGTCCCAATACTCATATCGCAAGGAAAGGGAAAGCGCATTCAGCGCAGCCTTGGTGGCCGAATAGCGCGACTGGTACGGCAGACGATCCCCTTCACCCGATCCCCATATTGCGCCTTTAGTCTTTTCTCGTGCTCGCTCAGGCTGCCGCGATTGATGTCCGCCATTACAACCTTCACGGCGTTGCTTTCCAGCAACTCCTCCGCCAGCGCAAGCCCGATACCCGAGGCTGCGCCTGTTACCGTAGCGGTTTTCCCTCGAAAGTATTCCCGGTCATATTCCATGTTTCATTCTCCTTTCCGTTGAATCATGACAATCCCTTACTTGGTTTCATAGCGGCGGGTGGAGCCCTCATAACAGATGGGTTCCACGTCTGAGCAACCTCCGCTGAGACGGGGTCGCACCCAATGGCCAGCACCTCCCACTCCGAAGGATCGCATCGCATCACAGGCTTCCCCCAGCGTGAAAACGTTGGGAAAGCCGATTCTCAGCACACGCTACCCGGCGTGGCTGTCCATCTTTCCAATTTCACGACAGAAACGGCTGTACAGGATACCGCAAGAGCATACAGCATTTGATTCAATCGTTTGGAATAATAGTGAAGTTCAATACTCCAGTTCATTTCATGTTTCATTTGTGCACCCGTTGGAGCAAAGACGTACAGTAGTGCAGGTCAAACATCTGTAATAGCAGTATACCAAAAAGCCGGGCAACTGTCAGTAAAAAACCGGAACAGGATTGCCTGCACTCCCCTTTTTCCCTGCCTTGCGTACTTTTCCCCTTCCGTGTTATAATGCAAAGTGGTGTTTGCCGCCCATGAGGCATTTCCCATGGGGCAATCCATAGGGTAAGGAGACGACCGCATTGGCAATGATGGACTTTGTAAAGAGGCTCTTTGGACAGAGCAATGAGGTTGAGGTCAAGCGGCTTCAAAAGCTGGCAGACCAGGTGCTTGCAAAGGAAGCTGACTATCGAGCCCTTTCCGATGCCGAGCTTCGTGCCATGACCCCGGCTTTGAAAAAGCGGCTGGCTGATGGGGAAACGCTGGATGACATCCTGCCGGACGCCTTTGCTGCCTGTCGGGAGGCCGCCGACCGGGCGGTGGGCCTGCGCCCCTATCCGGTGCAGATTTTGGGCGGCATCTGCTTGCATCAGGGCCGTATTGCCGAGATGAAAACAGGCGAGGGCAAAACCCTGGTGGCCACCCTGCCCGCCTACCTGAATGCCTTGACGGGAGAGGGCGTCCACATTGTAACGGTAAATGACTACCTGGCCAAACGCGACAGCGAGTGGATGGGCAAGATTTACAAATTTATGGGCCTCAGCGTAGGCCTCATCATCCACGACATGGACAATGCCCAGCGCCGGGCTGCCTATGGGTGTGACATCACCTACGGCACCAACAACGAGATGGGCTTTGACTACCTGCGGGACAACATGGTGATCTACGGCAAGGACATGGTGCAACGGGGCCACGTATACGCCATTGTGGACGAGGTGGACAGCATCCTCATCGACGAGGCCCGCACCCCCCTGATCATCTCCGGCCAGGGCGAGAAGTCCACGGATCTGTATGAAAAGGCCGACCAGTTTGTCTCCCGCCTGCGGGGAGGCGACGCAGACTATACCGTCGCTGAGAAGGAAAAAGCGGTCACCCTCACAGAGAGCGGAGTCAGCAAAGCCCAGAGCTTCTTCAAAGTAGATAACATCGCCGATGTGGAGAACAACGAACTATACCATCACATTCTCCAGGCCTTAAAGGCCCATGCCCTCATGAAGCGGGATGTGGACTATGTGGTGCAAAACGGCGAGGTCGTCATCGTAGACGAGTTCACAGGCCGCCTGATGGTGGGCCGCCGCTACAGCGACGGGCTGCACCAGGCCATTGAGGCCAAGGAAAAGGTTAAGGTGGAGCGGGAGAGCAAGACCCTGGCCACCATCACCTTCCAGAATTACTTTCGGATGTACAAAAAAATCAGCGGCATGACCGGCACGGCGAAAACCGAGGAGGACGAGTTCCAGGGCATCTACAACCTGGACGTGGTGCAGATCCCCACCAACAAGCCCATGATCCGTTCGGACCTGAACGACGTGGTCTACAAGGGCCGTAAGGGTAAGTTCAATGCCGTGGTGGAGGAAATTGTCACACGGCATAAAACCGGCCAGCCCCTTCTGGTGGGCACGGTCAACGTAGAAACCAGCGAGATGCTCAGTCACCTCCTCTCCCTGCGAGGGATCCCCCACGAGGTGCTTAACGCGAAAAACCACCAGAAGGAAGCGGAAATCGTAGCCCAGGCAGGCCACTTGGGGGCTGTGACCATTGCCACCAACATGGCGGGCCGCGGAACAGACATCCTCCTGGGCGGCAATCCGGATTTCCTGGCTCGCCGGGCCATGCGCCAGCAGGGCTTTGATCCGGATCTCATCGAGGCAGCCACCGGCCATAGTGAGGATGTGGAGCCCTCGGTGCTGGATGCCCGCAAGGTTTACAACGACCTGTACAACCAGTTCAAAAAGGAAACCGACGCCGAGCATGAGCGGGTGATGGCCGTAGGCGGGCTGCACATCATCGGCACCGAGCGCCACGAGAGCCGTCGGATCGACAACCAGTTGCGGGGCCGGGCCGGCCGCCAGGGAGACCCTGGCAGCACCCAGTTCTTCATCTCCCTGGAGGACGACGTGATGCGCCTCTTTGGTAGCGAACGCATCGCGCCCCTCATCGAGCGTCTGGGGCTCACCGAGGATCAGCCCCTGGAGGCCGGGATGCTTACCAAGCAGATTGAGGCTGCCCAAAAGCGCATCGAAGGCCGCAACTACGACATCCGCAAGTCGGTGCTGCAGTTTGACGATGTGATGAACAAGCAGCGGGAACTGATCTACGGCCAGCGCAGGGAAATCCTCACCGGCCAGGATGTGCGCGACAACATTATGACCATGGTGCGCAGCCTCATCGACTCCTGTGCGGAGCGCAACTTCACCGGGGAGGACAGCACCGATTGGGACCTGGCCGCCGCTGCCGAGTACCTGGAGACCCTCTGCCTGCCCAAGGGAACCATTGCCGGGCATGCGAAGGATATCCAAGGGATTGAGGAACCAGGCGAGTTTCTGCCAACACTCTACGCCAAGGCGGAAGCCTTTTACCAGGAGCGGGAGAAACTGCTTGCCGGCATCGGAGTGGATATGCGGGAGTTTGAGCGGGTTATCCTGCTCAACGCCATTGACCATCACTGGATGAACCACATCGACGACATGGACAACCTGCGGGACGGCATCGGGCTGAGAGCCTACGGCCAACGGGATCCCGTGCAGGAATACCGGATGGAAAGCTACGATATGTTCAACGACATGGTGCATTTCATCCGGGAGGAAACGGTTCGCAGGCTTTACCAGAGCCATGTGGAGCGCGTACCTGAGCGCCGCCAGGCCGTGAACATTGAAAAAACCCAGGCCGGACTTCAGAGGGCCGATGACAACGGCCAGGCCAAGAAGGGTGGCGCACCCACCAACAAATCCCAACCGGGGGCGGCAGGCCGAAACCAGCCCTGCCCCTGCGGCAGCGGCAAGAAGTACAAACATTGCTGTGGGGCCGGAAAGTAACAGACTCCTCTACGGTTAACGAAACAGTGAAAAGAAGTGATTTGGATGATCGACCAGGACCGTTTTCGGCAGGACCTCCAACGTCTCCGGGAAACCATCATAAAGGCAGGGGATGCACTTTAACTTGGGCCGCATGAAGGAAGAGCTGGCTGAGTTAAAGGAAGAAATGAACGCGCCGGAGTTCTGGACGAACCTGGAGCGTTCCACCACGGTGAATCGACGGGTATCCTCTCTGGAGGGCAAAATTGATCACGTCACAAAGCTGCATGCCAGGGCCGACGACGTAGAAGCGATGCTGTCCCTTCTGGCAGAGGATGAGGACCCGGACATCGCTGCGGAGTGCGAGGCAGAGCTGACCTCCCTGACAGCAGCTGCCGAGGAACTGGAGCTGGAAACCCTGATGCGGGGCCAGTATGACGACTGCAATGCGGTGCTCAGCCTCCACGCGGGGGCAGGCGGTACCGAGGCCCAGGACTGGACGGGCATGCTTTACCGGATGTATACGCGCTATTGCGAGCGCCATGGCTACAAGGTCACCCTGCTGGATTTTCTGGATGGTGACGAAGCCGGGGTGAAAAGCGCCACTTTCCAGGTGGAAGGGGACCATGCCTACGGCTTTTTGCGCAGCGAGAAGGGAGTACACCGGCTGGTACGCATCTCCCCCTTTGACAGCAACGCCCGCCGCCATACCTCCTTCAGTTCTTTGGACGTGTCCCCCATCATGGAGGACGACGGGGAGTTTGAGGTGAACATGGAGGAAGTGCGCATCGACACCTACCGGGCCGGAGGCGCGGGAGGGCAGCACGTCAACCGCACAGACAGCGCCGTGCGCATGACCCACATCCCCACGGGCATCGTAGCCCAATGCCAGAATGAGCGAAGTCAGGTCCAGAACCGGGAAATGTGCCTTCGCATCCTAAAGAGCCGCCTCCTGGAACTGCGCGAGCGGGAAAAGGAGGAGCAGATGGCCGACATCAAGGGTGAGATGAAGAAGATCGAGTGGGGCAGCCAGATCCGCAGCTATGTATTCCAGCCCTACACCATGGTGAAGGACCACCGCACAGGCTTTGAAATGGGCAATGTGGACGAAGTGATGGACGGCAACCTGGACGGCTTTATCACCGCGTATCTGAAAATGCAGTAAACAGGCATGGTGAAGGCATCGGGAAGGAGGCGCTTTGATGGCGGAAGACAAGGTGGAGTCCACCATGCCGCCCAGCGTGGAACATCCCCGGAAAAAGCGGACCGCCTTCTGGAGCAGCCTGATCGCTGGCCTTTATCTGATGACCCTGGCCCTGGCTACGGCGGTGTACACAAACGCATCCAGCATCGACCTGCTGACTGAGGGTGTCCGGCAAAATGTGGACCTAGCAGCAGTAGGTTTGGATGAAGACAGCGCCGAAACCTTTGCCCTGCGCACTCTGTCCTATCTGCAAGGAAATTCCGACGAATGGGACATATCTCAAGTGGTGGGGGAGTCCATTCTCCCCATCCCTGAAGCCTTTATGGCCCACATGGCAAATGTCAGATACTGGTTTGCCCCTGCCGACACCCTGTTGTTTATGGGGCGGATGATCGTTCTGCTGGCATTGCCCTGGGTTCTTCTTGGCGTCAAGAGAGGCAGGAAAGTCTGCTTCTCTCTGAAAGGTTACTATACCGGCGCACTGATTCTCCTGGTATTTATCGCCGGGATGGGTGTGTGGAGTGTTTTGGATTTCCAGGGTATGTGGCACCTGCTGCACAAGGTCATCATCCCCGACGGGATCTTCAGCGCGGCCGAACCCATTATGCAGCTGTTTCCCCTCCAACTCTTTGCCGGGTATGCCGAGCCCGTGTTTACGGCCTTTGGCATCATATCAGCGTTGTTGCTGATTGCGCCGCTGATCTGGGGAATGAAAGCCTATGCGTCTCACAAAGAGGGCAGCCCGCCTCATAAACCCCGCGACAGCAAGTAAAGGAGCCTCATGAATACTCCGAACGAAATGAAAGCCAAGTTGGAAGCCTTGCAAGAAAGGGCTTCCAATTTTCAACCAAACACAGAGCCCATCCGTATCCTGGCCCTGGAAAGCAGCTGTGATGAAACGGCAGCTGCCGTGGTGGAGGACGGACGAAGGGTGCTTTCCAGCGTTATCTTTTCTCAGGTGGACATCCATGCGCTTTATGGAGGCGTGGTGCCGGAGATCGCAAGCCGCGCTCATGTGGACGCCTGTGATCGGGTCATAGACCAGGCGCTCCGGGAGGCGAACCTGCGCCTGGGTGAACTGGACGCCCTGGCGGTCACCTATGGCCCTGGTTTGGTAGGCGCGCTGCTTACCGGGGTAAGCTGTATGAAGGGCCTTAGCTACACCACCCGCCTGCCCCTGATCCCGGTGAACCATATTGAAGGCCATGTGAGCGCAAACTACCTTTCCACCCCCGAACTCCAACCACCTTTTGTGTGCCTGGTGGTCAGCGGCGGCCACAGCCATCTGGTTCGGGTGGAGGATTATGCCTCCTATACCCTTCTGGGTCAAACCGTGGACGACGCAGCCGGAGAGGCCTTCGACAAGGCAGCCCGGGTGCTGGGCCTCAGCTATCCAGGCGGGCCTGCCCTAAGCAAGCTGGCGGAAGGCGGGGATGACCGGTACCTGAAGCTCCCCCACCCCGCCCCCGAAGGCCGGTATAATTACAGTTTCTCCGGTTTGAAAACCGCCTTTGTGAACGCCTGTCACAAGCTCCAGCAGAAGGGGGAACCCCTGCCCAAGGCGGATCTGGCGGCCTCCTTTGAAAAGGCTGTTGTGGACAGCCTCTGCGAAAAGGCACTGCTGGCAGTGCGGGAAAGCGGCCTGAACACCCTATGTCTGGCAGGTGGTGTCTCCGCAAACCGCCGCCTGCGGTCACAAATGATGGAGCTATCCAAAAAGCACGGCTTTTCGCTGTGCTTGCCCAAGCTTTGGCTTTGTACGGACAACGCCGCCATGATCGGCAGCGCGGCCTATTACCGGCTATTGAAAGGCCAGGGCGCAAATTTGAGCTTGAACGCAGTGCCCGCCTTGCGGCTGGTGGAATAAGGCCCTGCCATTAACCGTTTTCCTTGGACCGCCAATGTTCTGTTTGCTTCTGCTTGACAGGGCCTGCTTTCTCCGGCTGATCAGCAAGCTGCCCAACGGGTGGCGGGGATCCCTGTTCAACCTCCGCGGGGGGTTTCTCTTCCCCAGAGACATCCTCCCCATGGACCTCCTCCGTCCTCTCCGCAGGTGGACCCATGTTCAGCTTTTCCGTGGTTTCCTCCTGCTCCTCCTGGGATAGCCGCTCCAGGGCGGAACGTAGTTTACGGGGTATGGGTACCCCGGCGATGGCCAGGTTTTCCAGTAGAGACAGGATCTCATTGCTGATGTAGAACCAGGTTACCGCGCTTTGGAACATGGCGTTTCCCTGTCCGATGAAGTCATCCAGGGCATATGCCAGTAAAACAACCAGCAGCATCAAACCCTTTTTCAGCAAACCCTTGGCCCCCGCGGTGCTGGACAGCCCTCCGGCGACGCTCTTTCGACTCTTTCTCAGGAAAGCGGCCACCAGGCCGCTGAGGTAATCCGCGATCATCAGGGCCAGCAGCAGCACAATGGCTTTGTTGTCCCCGGCGAACATACCCCGTAAAAACCCGCCGGCCAGCATTGCCCCTTTTACGACCAAATCCCAGGTATGCCGCAGAAAGCTGCCCATCCCCACGCCCCCTTTGGGGCAGGATATTCCGTTACACAAGCGCTTATGAAAAGGAAGGGAATCCATGGGTCTTTTATTGCCCCTGCTGGCCCGGCCCGCCGCCCTGCGAGCCCTGGACAGCGCCAGAAAACTGCTGGCTACACCGACACCCCTGGTTTCAGATTGCGGCAAACGCTGCAATCATGCCTGCTGCCAGTCTGACGAAACCGGGGAGAATGGCATGCTGCTTTTCCCCTTTGAGGAACATTTCTACCGCAAACCAATCCCCGGCTTTCCCTTTCGCCTGCTGCCCCATGATTCCGTGCTGAAAGGCGGCCGTCGGCTGGTCTGCGAAGGTCATTGCCCCAGGGAACACCGTCCCCTGTCCTGCCGTCTCTTTCCCCTGCGGCTTCGCATTACCTTTGACGGGCCGGATGATCGCCCCCATGCCAATGCAGAAATCGACCCCCGCTCCTGGGCCATTTGTCCTCTGCCGGAGCGGGGGGGATTACCTGCCTTCGCCCCCTCCTTTGTGGAGGCAGTGGAGCAGGCAGGGGCTCTTCTGGTTCACAACCTTTGGCTGTTGGAGTTTTTGGTAGTGGAGCAGGAGAAGCTGGACGAGAGCAGAAGGCTGTGACAGGCTGACGCTTCCAGAGGATTTATCCTTGAACCTCACCTTTTACCCATCTGTTCATCCAGGCGGCAACGGACCGGTTCATCTCCGCCATAAAGGTGCTGCTCCACTTGCGCCTTTCCATCGCCAGCACGGCCTCCGGGAAGCCATTCTTTTCGGAGTCTGCCCTGGCGCTGTGCATGGTAGCCAAGGCCTCAGGCCCGGCCCGGTGGTAGCCGTTCTCATGCACCAGGGCCTCCAAAGGAAACCGAACGGGCTTCTTCCGCAGCTTCTGCTGCTGGGTGGGCGCGCCGATGCAGAGCATTGCCACGGGCATGGCATAAGAAGGAATATTGAGCAACTCTGCGATCTGCTCTCCATTTTCCAGCACGTCTCCAATGTAGCAGGAGCCCAGGTTCATGGACTGGGCTGCCATCACCACGTTCTGGGCGGCAATCACCGCATCCGATGCAGCCAGAAACAGATCGCCCTCCGCCGGGGTTCGGGGGGCCTCCACCCCCGCGGCCACAAAGCTGTCATACCAGCGCTGCCAGTCCGCCAGAAACACCAGCACGACTGGGGCTGTAGCGATAAAAGGCTGGTGGTCGCAGAGTACCGCCAGCCGGTCCTTGATTCCCTGGTCTGTGATGTCCAGAATCGTATACAGGCACATACACCCTGCTGTCGGGGCAGCAAGGGCCGCCTCCAGAAGCTGCCGTTTTTCTTCCACCGTCACCGGGCGGTCCGGGTCGTACACCCGCACGCTTTTGCGCTCGTGAAGCTGTCTTAGGATCTCGTTGGTCATGGCTGTCCTTTCTAGGCCTTCATCAGCTTCACCAAAACGGCCTTCTGGGCATGAAGCCGGTTCTCAGCCTGGTCAAAGATTTCATTGGCATGGGCCTCCAGCACCTCCTGGGTGATCTCCTCCCCCCGGTGGGCGGGCAGGCAGTGGAGCACCATGGCGGCAGGCTTGGCAAGAGCCATAAGTTCAGTATTCACCTGGAAAGCTTTAAATTCCTGCCTGCGCAGGGCTGCTTCCTCCTCCTGTCCCATACTGGCCCACACGTCCGTATAGACCACATCCGCATCCTTGATGCAGGCCTTCACATCCTGGGAACAGGTAAACACCCCGTTTTCTGCTGCCCAGGCCATCAGGGCGGCATCAGGCCGGTGATTGGATGGGCATGCAACGGCTACTTCCATACCCATTTTGATACAACCCACAATCAGGGAGTTGGCCATGTTGTTGCCATCCCCCACAAAGCAGAGCTTCAGGCCTGAAAAACTGCCCTTGTATTCCCGGATGGTCATCAGGTCCGCCAGCACCTGACAGGGATGGGCGTAGTCCGTCAAACCGTTGATGATGGGGATAGAGCCATACCGGGCCAGGTCCTCCACCTCCTGCTGGGCAAAGGTACGGATCAT
>Ga0123335_1008477_pt1 | contig 11015 bp, 11 predicted proteins | sample BiotimSIPDNA_2_FD_89707 | JGI IMG/M metagenome (GOLD analysis project Ga0123335, IMG submission 89707) | Anaerobic biogas reactor microbial communites from Washington, USA - Biogas_R2 time_0 SIP DNA | ecosystem: Engineered > Bioreactor > Anaerobic > Unclassified | place: Washington, USA... | reverse complement strand
TGCTGAAAAACAACGAGACGGTGTTGCCCGATCAATGTCTGATCGAATTTGCCGAGCAATCCTTCTATTTCCAGGCAGATTAAGGGTTGTATTTTTCGAAGACGCAGATGCGCGCCTTGGCACGTTCAATGCCATGTCGCGCGTGTTTCTTCTCCATTGAGGACGATTCGGGATCATGATATTTACTTTCAGCTCGCGATAAAGCAGCTTTGGCGCGGGGAAGATCGATCTGATCAGCCCATTCTGCAGCATTGACAATGATAATGACCATTTCGGGTCCGACTTCCGCATAGCCGTTGGTAGCAGCCATTGCCCGCCATGTGCCGTCGACTTTCAACCGTATTTCTCCGGGGGTCAGTGCGACAAAGACTGGTGCATGACCCGGCAGGATACCGATCTCGCCGTCCTTTGCCGTCATGACAACCATCTCAACAGGGCCCTCGTACAGAAGTCCATAGGGTGTGACGACTTCAGCCAGTAATGGCTGTTTTGCCGGAGTTGTCTCACTCATAATCAGCAGGTTCCTTTATCGCGCTTCGCGATACGACTGGTACACATCATTGATGGTACCCTTCATGAAAAAATGATGTTCTGGAATATGATCAAGTCCGCCGCTGACGATTTCACCAAAGCCGCGGATCGTCTCCTCCAGCGGCACATAACGTCCTTCATAGCCCGTTGCACCTTCTGCGACGAAGAACGGCTGTGACAGGAATCGCTGGATGCGCCGCGCACGCTGCACCGTTTTCTTGTCGTTATCGCTCAATTCTTCCATTCCCAGTATGGCGATGATGTCCTGCAGCTCTTTGTAGCGCTGCAGCATTTCCTCGACCCGTCTGGCGACCCTGTAATGATTGGTGCCAACAACCGATTCGGTCAAAATTCGCGACGATGATTCCAGCGGATCGACTGCCGGATAGATGCCCAGCTCAACAACCGACCGCGATAAAACCGTGATCGCATCCAGATGGGCAAACGTGGTTGCAGGTGCCGGATCTGTCAAATCATCAGCCGGGACATAAACAGCCTGAACCGAAGTGATTGAACCACGGCGGGTGGACGTGATGCGTTCTTGCAAGGCACCCACTTCATTGGCCAGTGTCGGCTGGTATCCGACCGCCGACGGGATACGGCCGAGGAGGGCAGAGACTTCTGAGCCGGCCTGCACAAAACGAAAAATATTGTCGATGAAAAACAGAACATCCTTATTCTGCACATCCCGGAAATATTCAGCCATTGTCAGGCCGGTCAGCGGCGCGCGCATGCGGGCACCCGCCGTTTCGTTCATCTGGCCGAAAACCAGAACGGTTTTATCGAGCACGCCGGACTCACGCATTTCGTGCCATAAATCATTGCCTTCACGCGATCGTTCGCCGACTCCGGTGAAAATTGAGTAGCCGCCATGTTCCTGTGCGATATTTCGGATGAGCTCAAGGATCAGAAATGTTTTTCCGACACCAGCTCCGCCGAACAAGCCGATCTTGCCGCCGCGGCTGAACGGAACAAGCAGATCAATGACTTTGATGCCTGTCTCCAAAATATTCTCTTCAGGAAACTGGTCTGTGAAAGAGGGTGCCTCCCGGTGGATCGGCCAATGATCCGCAGCTGTAACAGGACCTGCGGAATCGATCGGTTCACCCAGAACATTGAATAAGCGGCCGGCAATTTCCTCACCAACCGGCACCTTAAGCGGTGATCCCGTCGCGATCGCCTCCATTCCGCGCATCAAACCTTCTGTCGGTGAGAAGGAAACACAACGAACGACGCCGTCGCCGCGCTGCTGCATGACTTCGACAACCGTCAGGCTTTTATCTCCCCTTATTTCAACGGCTTCGTGAATTGCCGGTACTTCCTGCTTGAGAAACCTGATATCGATAACAGGACCGATAATCTGGGTCACATAACCTGATGCCATCTCAATTAGCTCCTTTAATCAGCTTTCTTCGATCGTGTTCGGCCGTCCTGCTGATTGTGCCTGGGTCAGCACTTCAGCACCACCGACAATTTCAGACAGTTCCCGCGTGATGCGTCCCTGTCTGGCCAGATTATTCTGTAGTGTCAGCCTGGCCTGCATGTCCGTTGCGTTTTCTGTCGCATGATCCATGGCCGTCATACGCGCAGTTTGTTCGCTGGCGTATGCCTCCGACAAAATGCCATAAACCATTCCGTTCAAGTATGTATCAATCAGATAATTGGCGACATCCTCGACTGTCGGTTCATAGGCAACCGATGCACCGGCGGTCAGTCCGCGCTGCGCACGATATTGCGCTGGTACGAACGTGTTCAGCACATCCGGATTGACCGGTAGAATGCGTGTCACGACTGGCTTCATGGAAACTGCCGATTCAATCTGTGTGAAAATAAAATAAACCAGGTCCAGCTTGCCGGATTCATACAGGTCATACACGTAGTCCGAAATGTCACGTGCCCGGTAGTATGTCGGCTCACTGATCGGGTACTGGAACGATTCCTCAACATCAAATCCTTCACGAATCAGACGGTCTTTACCGATACTGCCGCAGACATACAGTTTGACTTCAGTCATCAGACCTTTCTGGATATTGTCAATCTGTTTGGCACGAATATGATTTTCCGTTGTAGACAGCACGTTTAAATTATACGCACCGGCAAAACCCTGGTCACCGGTCATGATGAAATAACCGATTTTCCAGGTCTCTCCTTTTTTCTTCTGGTTCAGCTGAAACGCGCGATGGTCAATATCAATACCGGCCTCATTCAGCTCAATAATGGTTTCAGCGCAGAGGGCGAAAAACGGCATCGTTTTTTCCAGCTGACTGCGGGCGCGCCTCATTTTAACTGCGCTGATCAGCTGCATGGCGCGTGTCATCTGCTTGATATCATTGACACTCTTAATTCTCTTTTTGATATCAGACAGTTGCTGCATAAGCCTCATTCTCCGCACGCCAGCGTGGCAGATACGTCTCGACGGTCTGATCGATGATCGACATCCCCTCATCAGTCAGCCGGCCGTCAACACTGATTTCACGCATCAGATCTGGTTCTTTGCTCTGCAGGAGCCTGATGTAGTCCTGCAGGAAGGGGTGGATGTCTTCACGATCGAGCGAAACCATGACACCCCGATTGGCCAGATAAAGCATGACAACCTGTTCTTCAACGGGCAGCGGGTTATATTGCGGCTGCTTGAGGACCTCCATCAGACGTTCGCCGGTCATCAGCTGCCTGCGCGTATCGTCGTCCAGTTCAGAGCTGAACTGGGAAAACGCTTCGAGCGAACGGTACTGTGCCAGATTGATCCGCAAGGGTCCCGCGACTTTTTTCATCGCTTTTGTCTGGGCCGATCCGCCAACCCTGGATACAGACAAACCGACGTTGATCGCCGGTCGCTGGCCGGCGAAAAACAGCTCACTTTCCAGATAAATCTGCCCGTCAGTAATCGATATGACATTGGTCGGAATATAGGCAGAAATATCACCGCTCTGTGTTTCTACGATCGGCAATGCCGTGATGGATCCGCCTCCCAGACGTTCGTGGCGCCGGCCACTTCGTTCAAGCAGACGGGCATGCAGGTAGAAAATATCGCCGGGATAGGCTTCACGGCCGGGCGGACGCCGCAACAGCAGTGATATCGCCCGGTAAGACTGCGCGTGCTTGGTCAAATCATCGTAGACAATCAGGACGTCGGCACCCTCTTCGTACATCAGCGCTTCGGCCATCGTGCATCCGGCATACGGTGCTATGTACTGCAAAGACGCGGTTGTGCTGGCGCTGGCGACAACAACCGTTGTATAAGCCATTGCGCCCTGTGTCTGCAGAACGTTGACAACAGATGATACAGTAGACATTTTCTGTCCGATCGCAACATAAATACAGAATACATTCTTATTTTTCTGATTGATGATCGTATCAATCGCCAGTGCTGTTTTGCCGGTCTGACGATCTCCAACGATCAATTCACGCTGCCCGCGGCCGATCGGTGTCATCGCATCGATAGCCGTGACTCCTGTTTGCAGCGAAACCGTGATCGGTTGACGGTCAACAATACTGAGAGCAGGATACTCGATCGGCCGATACGTTTTGGTCTGAATCGGGCCAAGACCATCAATCGGTTTGCCCAGCGGATCAACCACACGACCCAACAGTGCCTGGCCTGTCGGCACCTGAACGGTCGAACCGGTCCGCTTGCAGATCATACCTTCGCGAATGGCGTCGTTCTGCTGCAGCATGACGACGCCCACCTGGTGCTCCTCGAGATTCATCGCAATACCATAAACGTTGCTGGTAAACGCGATCAGCTCGTTGTTACGGCAGTTTTGCAAACCTGATACGGTTGCAACTCCGTCGCTGTAACGTAATACCTCACCAATTTCGTCGATCGTTGAGTCAGCATCAAATGAATCCAGCTTTTCGCGCATCCGGTCGATCACACGCTGTGTACTACCCGCCTGCTGATCTTTTTCGATTGTGTCAGCCGACAGAAACAGATCCTCACCGTCCGGAGCCATCGGCTGTTCACTGAAATCAGCCAGCGCTTCATCCAGATTGTCACGGATCAGATGGTTGATGGTTGATGCGTCCAGTGAAATATCGGACTCGATCGATTGCTGAGTCTTCAGCCGGCTGGCAATCCGGTTCAGCTGTCCGCGGATACTATAGTCATAGCGGAATCCGCCCGCGTAGATTACCAGTCCGCCAATCAATGACGGATCCGTTTCCAGTTTGACCTCAAAACGCGGAATGTCATAGCGTTCGGCAAACCGCTTCGCTATGTCCTGTCCTTTCTGGAGATCCAGTGGAACCGATGAGATAATACGGATTATTTTCAATTCCTGATCAGGCATGACCTGACACCTCATTGGTATGAGGATCGGGACTCAAAGCCGGCTGCCCGCCGGACTGAGTCTCCTGATCGAGAAACTGATTGACCCATTCACGCTGGCGATGTTCGTCCATCGCCTGGCCGATCACTCTGGAAGCAATGGTCACCGATAGATCTGCCACCTCATCACGCACATCGTTCAACATGCTCAAACGCATGCGACTGATATCTTTCTCGGCACGGGTGAGCAGTCCGGCTGCATTGCGTCGCGCGTCCTGCAGTATGGTTTCCTTTTGTTCTTCAGCCTGTCCGCGTGCTTCTGCCAGAATTTCCGCGGCTTCATGGGTTGATACGTCCAAACGACGCTCAGCTTCATTGACTTTTTCCGACGCCTGATTCAGCTTCTCTTCCGCTTCCTGCAAGGCGCTGGTAATCGATTCGCGGCGCTTACGCAGGACGTTGAGAATCGGCTTGAAAAGAAATCTCTTCAAGACAAAATAAGCAATCAGCAGATTGACGATGGTCAATAAGGCAGCTGACAGATAACTGGCAATGGCCTCTGGTGTAAACATAGCCCTTCCTCTTCCCTGTCTCTTTAATCAACGGTGATCAGAATGCGAATATCAGCAGCAGACTGACGACCAGTGCATAAATCGCTGTCGCTTCGATAAACACGATCGCCGTCAGCAGCATCGCCTGAATCTTACCGGACATTTCCGGCTGGCGTGCTGTTGCGTCGAACGCTTTACCGGAAGCCAGTCCAATTCCGATAGCAGCCGCTCCGGCTGCCAGTGCAATCGCAAGTGCTGCACCTAACGCGATAAGTCCCTTGTCCATAGTGTTTCCTCCTATATGTGTGCAGACTGGCGGATCTGATGCTCATGTTCCGCTTCGTGCGCACCTTCAACTATTTCACCAATATACATAATGGTTAAGTACGTAAAAATCGCGCCCTGTAAGATTCCGTCTGCCAGGTCGAACCAAAGTCCAACAACACCGGGGATCAGAACAGGTATGATTATGTATATGAATTCCATCAGGATATAGGCTCCGAATACATTGCCGAAAAGCCTCAGTGCCAGTGACATCGGCTTGATGATGAAATCAAGGATCCTGAATGGCAGAAGCATGGCCTTGGGAAAAACAAGTGATGCCCAGAACCCGCGAAGACCAACCAGCCGGATCGACGTGGCAATGACATAGATGATGGTCAGCAGGGCAAGCGCAATCGGGAAAGCCGGATTCTTGGCAGGCGGCGGAATCTTGAACAGCGAGGACAGATTGGTAAATGTGATGAAGAGGCCGATCGTTCCAACAAATGGAACAACGCGTTCCGCCTGATCATACGTCATGCCCGAATTTTGGCACAGATTGAGCAGCAGATTGACCAGACTCTCCGAAAGCAGCTGGCCAACATGACTGGGAATCTTTTCTCTTCTGCGGCCTGCCAGCCAGGCAACCACAAAAATAAACATCATTACGATCCAGGAAACCACAATCACATCACTGAAAATAAGCTCAAATGAGCCGATTTGCCACTTGAAGAGGATGTTCGGTTCGATGGCGTGCCGGATGGCAGCTCCAATATCGCCGACAGCAGCTTCTTCAATCAGCTGCTCTTTGAAGGCAGCCCAGAACCGAGTCATAAAACTCAGGACAATCCGGTATTGAATCACAGAAAAAATCACCTGCCTGCTTATCCGTCAACTGTCAACCATCGGCAGCGGGCGGTCTCTAATGAATAAAACGGAAAAGACCGGCAGTTACATCCACCGGACTTTTCTGTCTTGCTTATCAATTATACGACGCTATATTTACTTTGGCAAATTATTCTTTGCCGAAAAAGATGGCGGTGAATTGTCGTCTGCCAGGGAATATCCCGTCAGCGTGTGCCAAACAGGCGGTCTCCGGCATCGCCGAGTCCCGGAACTATGTAGGCGTGATCATTCAATTTCTGATCTTTTGCTGCACAAAAAATCGGAACATCCGGATGATCACGATGCAGTCTTTCGATTCCTTCCGGTGCTGCGATCAGACACATAAAGCGGATATTGGTGATCCCCTTCTGCTTCAGAAAGGTAACCGCTGCAGAGGCCGAACCGCCGGTCGCCAGCATGGGGTCGAGAATCACAACATCCCGTTCGGTTGCATCTTCCGGCAGTTTGCAGTAGTACTCAACAGGCTCCAGTGTCTTCGGATCACGGTATAACCCGATATGTCCAACCTTAGCCATCGGCAGCAGGTTCAACATGCCATCCACCATACCCAGCCCAGCGCGCAAAATAGGAATCAACGCCAGTTTTTTGCCAGCGAGAACGCGTGTTTTTGCTTTTGCTACCGGTGTCTCGATTTCGATTTCCTCCAGCGGTAAATCGCGCGTCACTTCATAGGCCATCAACATGGAGACCTCCGATACAAGTTCGCGGAATTCCTTGGTGGTGGTATTTTTATCACGCATCAATGAAATTTTATGCTGAATCAGCGGATGATCAAATACAAAAACGTTTTCCATGCTAACTGCCTCCTGGTTTTGAAATCCGGTCTTCTGGCCACATTACAAGCGGTCAGGCTATATGGGTTAAGCTTTAAAATTTTCTTCTTCCGTCTCAATGATTTCGTTGACTCGTACCTGGTGTCGTCCGCCGCTTTCGAAAGGCTCATCAAGAAAAGCGTCGACGATCGATAAAGCCAGAGCTGAACCAATCACGCGGCCGCCTAGTGCCAGAACATTGGCATCATTGTGCTGTCTGGCCATTCTACCCATGTATTCATTGCAGCAGAGCGCTCCCCGGATTCCCTTATATTTATTGACGGTCATGGAGATACCCAGTCCGGTACCGCAGATGACGATGCCGAAATCAGCCTCTTTTTTTTGAATCGCGCGTGCGACAGCGCGCCCATACGGTACATAACTGGCTGCATCGACACTGTTTCCCGTGCCAACATCTTCGTAGTCAATGCCTTTGCGCTCAAGGTGTTCCATGATCACCCGTTTGAGTTGATAACCAGCGTGATCGCTGCCTAAAACGATCTTCATGCTGCATCCCTCCTTTTTTTGTTCGACTTATTGTACCACTAACCAGAATATCGCGACAAGGCGAATCAGGCATCCTGTCAGGACCAGACAGCGTTTCTGTCTGTCAGTCCGACTGAGGGAAGGCTGATTCAATTGGACGATGGGTAAAGGCCGCACGCCCGTCCGCATAATCCGCCACCATCTGCCCACGGCCCAGCAGCCGGTACTGGTAGGTGACGAGGCCATCGATCCCGACAGGACCGCGCGCATGGATCTTGCTGGTGCTGATACCGACCTCCGCGCCAAACCCATAGCGGAAGCCATCGCTGAATCGTGTTGAACAGTTCCAGAAGACATTTCCGGAGTCGACAACGGTCATGAACCGTCTGGCCAATGACGGCTGACTGGTGACAATCGCATCCGTATGGTGTGATCCATATTGATTGATGTGGTGAATCGCTTCATCAGCTGATGCAACGACTTTCAAAGAAACCTTGTAATCCAGATACTCGGTATGCCAGTCAACAACCGGTTTGCAGCCGATCAAGACACAGGTGCGCTCGCAGCCGAAGATTTCGACATCAGCCTGCCTGAGGGCATCAGCCAGGGGCTGAAGGAGCGAGTCTACCTGAGATTCATGAAGCAGGATTGTTTCCACAGCGTTACAGACAGCGACATACTGGATTTTGCTGTCAAGGGCAAGTCGGATCGCCATCGCCGGATCAGCTGCTTCATCGATGTAAAGATGACAGACCCCATCAGCATGACCGAGAACAGGGATCTTCGTATGCTCCATAATATACTGGACAAACTCATTTGAGCCGCGCGGGATAAGGAGATCAACCGTCTCATGGCATTTAAGCAGCGCGTTGACATCCAGCCTCGATTCCAAAAGACCGATCCAGCCGTCAGGAACGCCGGCGGTTTGTGCGGCGGCATTGATGATCTCTGTTAGAACCTGATTGGTCTCGCGCGCCTCAGAGCCGCCCTTAAGCAGAGCGGCGTTTCCGCTTTTCAGACACAACGTCGATATCTGAATCAGCGCATCCGGCCTGGACTCAAAGATGACGCCGATCACGCCGATCGGGCAGCTGACCCGATATAAGTCAAGGCCTTCGTCCAGCTCAGTGGCCAGCAGCGTCTCGCCGACAGGATCCTTGATCCTGATCAGACTGTCAATACCCGCGATCACGGTCTGCAGTTTTTCGCGGTCAAAGCGAAGTCTTTTTAATAACGGCTGTGCCAGACCTTCTGCTTCACATCGTTTCAAATCTGTTGTGTTTGCCGTAAAAATGCGTTCAGCATGGACGTGCAATGCACTGGCAATCGCGCTTAGCGCTGCGTTCTTGATGTCCGTTTGCAGGGTTGCCAGCGAACGGGATGCCTGTCTGGCTTTTTGTGTCATTTGCTGTATATCCATTTTTATAGCCTCCTCCTTATTGATAATATCGATAAAAATCATTGAAATGTCTGATGATTCAAATGTGGATAGTGTGGATAACTCTGTGCATAACCACAGGACAACACTTTCAGGGATTTCGTCCCTTGAAACCCCTACAATCACGGGTTTTCGTTTTTCTGTTTCACAGATCGGAAAACCGAACGCATTTTTGCCATCATGTGAGAACCCCTAAATACGAGTCATTACACCCTGATTTATCCTTTACTCATTTCTGATGGTGTTCGTCATGTGTGGACACCGGAAAAGTTGTCATGACATCTTGATACGCTTTGGGTGTGCCGATATCGATACACAATCCTTCGAGCAAATGGACACGAATCGGTTTGCGTGTGTGTAACCAAACTGGAAAATGTCCTGGTGCGTCCGGATTGTTACCAGATGCCAAATATTCCCGGATCAGCGGAACAGTGTCCCGGCGGTAAAAATAGATGGCATAAACCGCCAGATCGCTGCGCGGCTGCTGCGGTTTCTCCTCAAGATGCTGCACCATTCCGAGATCGTCGATTTGGGCGATGGCAAATCGCTTCGGATCTTCGTCTGCTGCCAGGTGAGCAGCCAGCAGCATGTCCTGCTGGTGTGTCCGGAATACCCGCCAGGCATTGACAAGCGATCCTGTAAACAAATTATCACCGGCCAGAACAATCAAATCATCATCGATCTCATATTGGTCAATGCAGTATTGCAGATCGCCGATTGCACCCAACCGGTCGTCTTCACTTGTTGTCTGATCATCAAGAACGTCAATGGGTATGTTGTGTTTTACCGCCGTCTTATCAAGGTTCTCGCGTTCGGCAGCCCATGCCTCAAACTGGTGGGCAAACCGATGATTACTGATCACGTAGATCCGATCGACATCCGGTATTGTATGGAGTTGATCGATAAGATAGTCGATGATCGGGCGCCCGTGAATGGGGAGAAGCGATTTCGCCCGGTCCCGGGTCAGCGGATAAAGTCGCGTTGCATAACCAGCTGCAAGAATAATGGCTTTCACGTCAATTTCTCCTTTGTCTGAAATACTGATAAAGCGTACAGGGGATCATCCCATTATACAGCTTGCGTCTTTTATGAGCAGGACCACCGGCCATCTCCTCGAAGGTTTTCAGCGGAGAGAGAATAAAAAACCGGATGCCGTGTCCGGGAAATCCCCGATCCAGGAAAATCCGACTGAGCGTCATATGAAGTTGTTCTGCTTCTTCAATACTGGACAAACGCTCACCATACGGTGGATTACAGATAATCAGGTGCCGATCTGACCCGGTCTGCTGTGACAGACCGGTATCCTTCAATGTGCGAACATCCGACTGCCAGAACTCTACCAGATCCGACACGCCCGCTCGACTGGCATTGCTTCTGGCAGTTTCGATAGCCCGCGCGGATAAGTCAGAACCAAAGATCATCGGCCGATCTGGTTTGCCGGTCTTCATGTTCGCGCGGGCCGCAGCCCTGACGGATGCGAACGTATCCGGACTGACATGCGGCCAATGCTCAGCATCAAAGGATCGATTGAGCCCGGGTGCCATATTGGCAGCCATCATCGCAGCCTCAATGGGAAACGTCCCCGAACCGCACAGCGGATCAAGGAACGCCTCGTGTTCAAACGACTGAAAACGGGCCAGCCGGATAATGGCTGCTGCCAGCGTTTCCCGAATTGGTGCTTCATGAAGGAGCGGCCGATAACCTCGTTTATGCAGGCCATCACCTGACGTGTCGATCATCAGGTGCACAACGTTTGCCACGAT
>Ga0123335_1008476_pt1 | contig 11015 bp, 9 predicted proteins | sample BiotimSIPDNA_2_FD_89707 | JGI IMG/M metagenome (GOLD analysis project Ga0123335, IMG submission 89707) | Anaerobic biogas reactor microbial communites from Washington, USA - Biogas_R2 time_0 SIP DNA | ecosystem: Engineered > Bioreactor > Anaerobic > Unclassified | place: Washington, USA... | reverse complement strand
TGTCACGACCGGCGCGGCCACGGCCGTGAACAAGAACAGCGCGACGATCAGACCCCCCACAATCAGGCTCATGGAAGTATGACGAAACCAGCGCCGTTCGCATCGACGCCCACCGTCATACGCGTCCTCACAAACATCCGGGCGGACACCCCGCACAGCCAGCAGGCGCGCGCACCGCGTTCGTGCGGAAGAGATCATCAGAGTGGGCAGCGCCATGTCAGATCGCCTCTCGGCCCACGCGCGGATCCAGCCAACCGTGCGCTACGTCCACCAGGAGGTTAACCAGGAGGTACATGGTGGCCGCGACCAGCACCGCACCGAGCACCACCGGCTCGTCGCGATCGAAAATCGCCTGCACTGCCAGCCGGCCCAGGCCCGGCCAGCCGAAAATCGTCTCTACGATGAAGGCGCCTCCGAGCAGGTGGCCGAGTTGCAGGCCAAGCACCGAGGTCACAGGAACCAGGCCGTTGCGCAGCACGTGCCCCACCACGACGCGGTGTGGGGTTAGCCCTTTCGCATGGGCCGTACGGACGTAGTCGGTCCCCAACACATCGAGCAGACCGCTGCGCACCAGACGCGCCACTGCTGCTGCGGTCGGCAACGCTAGTGTCACCGCAGGAAGGATCAGATGCGCAGGGCCGTCAGCGCCTGTCACCGGCAGCCAGCGCAGATGGAGCGAGAATAGAAGGATCAGCAGGAGCCCGCTCCAGAAGGTGGGGATGGCCACGCCGAGCGCTGCACCCGCCATGACCATCGTGTCCAGGAGCGTGCCGGAGCGCAATGCAGCCAGGGTGCCGCCCAGCCCGCCAAGGGCCGCCGCCAGCGTCACCGCAGCCAGTGCCAGCCCAATCGTATAGGGGAGACGCTCCAGTACCAGCTCGATCACCGGACGGCCGCCGACCAGCGAGCTGCCCAGGTCCCAGCGCGTCACGAGCCCTTCTAAGAATGCACCATAGCGAGCCAGGGGGGCGCGGTCGAGACCCAAATCTGCGCGCAGGTCAGCCAGCTGTGCGGCCGAGGCGCTGTCGCCCGCCAGCGCAGTCGCAGCATCACCCGGCGCCGAGCCCAACGCCAGAAAGGCGATCAAACTGACTGCCAGCAGCACGAGGAGCGAACTCGCCGCCCGACGGGCAACGTAGATCAAGATCACAGACTCCTACCACATGAGTAGCGCGAGATACTAGCGCGCCACCCGCGCGTCGTTCAGCAGCAGCCGGCCCATGTAGCCCACCCTCGCACCATCGACGCGCGCACTCATTGCCACCACATCCAATGGCACGTAGAGCGGCTGCCAAGGCGCATCTGCCAGGATCAGTTTCTGTGCTTCAACATAGAGGCCGCTGCGCCCGGCTTCATCCAACTCCCGTGCACCCTGGGCTAAGAGAGCGTCCACTGTCGGATTACTGTAGGCCACCCGGTTGGTGCTGCCGACCCGATCGGAGCCCAGGTAAATGTTCAGCGCGTCGGGATCATTCCAGTCATAGCGCCACAGAAGCAGGTCGAACTTGCCGGCCGTGGTTGCCTCCATCACGGCCTTGCTATCCAGTTGCTGGATCTCCACCGGCACGCCGATCGCCTTGAGCTGGCTTTGCAGCAACGAGGCAATAGCGTCATTAGGCGCCCGATTGGAGGTGAGCAGTACGCCCGTGAGAGCCTGTCCCTCTCTTGTCCATGCGGCATCGCTGCCCCCGGTGAAGCCCGCCTCAGCCAACAAGGCTTGTGCCCTGGCTGGGTCGTAAACAAGCTCATGTTGCGCCAGCGACGCATCAAAGCCTGGCAGCGTCGGCGGCAGGGGGGCAAAGGCCCTGATACCAACCCCGCCCAATGCTAGCTCCAGGATCTCGTCCTTGTTGACTGCATATGACAACGCCTGGCGCACCTTGGGGTCGTCGAAGGGCGCCTTGGCCGTGTTGAAGCCCAAGTAGATCAGACTGTTCAACACTGCCTCTTCAAGGCGAATGCTGGACTCCTGCTTCAACTTTGCCAGATGGTCCGGGTTGTTGATGAATATGACGTCAACTTCACCGGCCTGCAATGCGGCGAGCTGCGTGGCTGCATCAGGAATCACCTTGAAGACGAACTGCTCCAGATGGGGCGCGCCCCTGTTCTCGGTCAGTTCTGACCCCCAAGCATAAGCCTCATTGCGCAGCAGAGTGATGGACTGGCCGGCCTGCCACTCGCCCAGTATGAAGGGACCCGTGCCCACCAACTGAGCCTGTTCGTCGGTGGCGGCCTTTCCATCGAGGCCGGACTCAGTATCCCTGCGTAGGGCATCGAGATAGTGCTCCAGAAGTTGGCGGCTGGTTCCTTAAAGCTGAAGCGAACAGTCAGATCATCGCCTACCTCGATCCCGGCGATCTGTTGGATGCCTCCATAGATTGGCGACTTCACGCCCTTTTGCTTGAAGCGCTCGAAGGTCAAGCGCACGGCGTCGGCGGTCAGCGGGCTGCCGTCGTGGAAAGTGACGCCCGACCGCAGAGTCATACTGATTGTCTTGCCATCGCTCGCCACCTCCCATTTCTCAGCCAACGCTGGCAACAGGCGGTTATCGACATCGCGCACGACCAGGGTGTCAAACAAATAGGGCAGCACCAGGCTGAGCCCTGAGCTGGGTGCGCCCTGTGGGTCAATTGTCGCAGGCTCTGATGTCATGGCGCGCACCAGGGTGCCGCCGGACACAGGCGTTGCGCTGGACGCCACTGCCGTGGCTTCAGGCATGTCCGATGCAGATGCAGTCGTGATAGCGGGCGCAGTCGTGGCGTCTGCCACCTGCGTGGGTTGTGCGTCCGGTTGGACTTTCGGCGCACAGCCCGCAGCAACAATAACCAAGACGATTAAAACAAGGGCGAGACGAATACGATGGCTCATGCACTTCTCCTCATTCAGACGAATACTTGAGCGATGATTTTGCCTGCTGTGTCCTGTGCCTGCTTGATGCAGTCCGGCAGGCCCACCCCACGGTAGGGACTGCCGGTGAGGTGGAGGCCGGCGGGCAGACCGGCTTCCAGCGCGGCGATACGTTCCAGGTGACCCACGTCATACTGCGCGTTGGAGCGATCCCAGCGGTAGACCCGGTGGAATAGCGGCGGCGCCTCGATGCCCATGAACTCCCGCAACTGTGCTCGCACGGTCGCTAACAGCGCGTCACCGTCCAGCGCCATTGACCGCGGGCTGCGCGAGCCGCCGAAGAAGACCCTCAGCAACCCGTAGCCCTCGGGAGCTCGATGCTCGAACTTAAGCGAGCTCCAGGTAACCGCGTTGACGGGACGGCGCTCGCTGCTGGGCACCACCAACCCAAAGCCACGCAGCGGCCGGCGAATATCGGCCAGTCGATAGGCTAGCGAAATCGTACCGGTGCTGACATAACGAATGCTCGCCAGCCCGCCCGCTACAGCAGGGGCCACATCGCGCGTGAGTGCTTCCGCAATGTAGGCTGGCACAGCCAGGACAACCGCGTCGGCGTGAAGAATCTCTCCGCGCGCGGTGGTAAGGCTATATCCACCGGTGGGCCCATGCCTCAAGCGTTCGACGCGGGTGTTGAGGCGCAGGTCGCCAGCCAAGCACGCGACGAGCGCGTCCACCAGTTCACCGGTACCTGCGACCAGTGACATAAAAGCGGAAAGCGGTTTCTGGCCATTGGCGGTGGGCTGTGAAACGTGGCTGTTGCGCCGAGATGCCAACATGCCGCGCGTCAGGCTACCGTATTTCACCTCCAGATCGCGAAAACGCGGGAAGGTCGCCAACAGACTCTGTTTCTCCGCCTCGGAGTTATAGATTCCGGACAACAGCGGTTCGGCGATTTTGTCCAAAGCCTCGGCTCCCAGACGGCGCCGTACGAAGTCGGCCAGCGTCTCGTCCTGTCCATCACGCTTCGGTGAAATCAACAGATCCAGCCCCATGCGCAGCTTACCCAGGGGCGAAATCAACGACGTGCGAACGAACGGCATGAACTTGGTGGGCACGATCAGCAGCACGCCGTCCGGCATGGGGGTCGGCTTGCCCCGGTTCAGCACGTAGACCTTGCGCATATGATCGTTGGTGCCCAGGAGCCGCCCAGCCAGGCCTAACTCGCGCGCCAACTGCACGCCCCACGGCTTCTGAGTGATGAAGGAGTCGGGCCCGGCTTCGACGACGAACGGACCAGCGTCCGTCTCGACCTGCTCAGTAAGGATGTGGCCGCCCCAACGCGGAGCCGTTTCCAGCACGGTATAGCGCAGCGGTAGCCCGTTCGTTTCAACATGCTGCTGAAGGTAGTACGCCGTGCTCAGCCCGGCGATGCCGCCACCGATGATGGCGACGTGATACGATGTCGATAACGTTGGATTCATGGAAGCCTGTCGTAACGGGTTAAGCGAGATCGGTGAGATCTGACGGTGGAGTGAAAAACCTCCGCCAACGCGGCGATCAGAGCAGGAGTGTCGTTGAGCATCGGGGTGCGTTCCATCTCTGTTCCGCAGCGGGCGGCAATCTCCTGCAAGCCAATATCCAGATCGTACAAGATCTCGACATGGTCGGCGATGAAACCGACGGGCGCGATCAGCAGCTGACGCTCACCGGCTGCGGCCAACTCCGGCAGAAGTGCTTCAATCTGGGGGCCGAGCCAGGGCACACCGGTCTGCGCAGCGCTCTGGTAGCAGCGCGTCCAGCGATTGGCGCGCAACCCCAGCCGCGCCGAGATCAAATGGGCTGTTTCGTCGAGCTGGCTGTCGTAGGGATCGCCTTCGGCCAGAATCGAGGCGGGCAGGCTGTGCGCGGTGAAGATGATTTTTGCTGCAGCTGGATCCGCGAAACGATGCAGTGTCTCGCGCACGTTGGCCGCGATGCCGTCCAGGTAGGCCGGAACAATGTGCCAGCTCTCGACAAAATCGGTCGTCATACCCTTGCCGGCGGCGGCCAGCGCCTCGTCCAGGCGGCTGCGATATGCGCCGATGCTGAGACGACTGTAGTGCGGGGCCATACATATCGCCACGCAGTGCTGGACGCCATCCTCGGCCATCTGCGCTACTGTCTCCATGATGGTCGGGCGCCAGTGTCGCATCCCCACATAGACCGGCACGCCCACGATAGCCTCCAGCTTATCCGCCGTGCGTCGCGTGATCTCCAGCAGGGGCGAGCGGCCGCCGATCAACTGGTAACGGTGCGTGATCTCGGCCAACAGTTGTGGCGGAATAGGCCGGCCGCCCCGGATATCGGCCAGGTAAGCTGGAATGTCGGCCAGCGAGTCGGGGCCGCCGTAGGCCAGCAGAAGGATGGCTTCGCTCAAGTGACCCCCAGGTTTTGCCAGACAGCCTTGCCTACAAAAAACGGCCCCATCCGCTCGATATGCAGCGAGGTTTGCCTGGTGTGGCGCATGCGCTCTACGATGGATGAAAGTGGGTAGAGCTCTGGCCCCAACAGACCGACCACGAAGTCGTTGTCGTGCTTGTCCAGCCCATGACAAGCAAGGCGGATGTCCGTCCCATAGCCGGCGCGGCCGAAGGCGTGGCCGATGCCGCCGTGCTCCATCAGAATCGCTCGCTGCTCCTGTGCCGCCAATTGCTCGAACGTTCCGCGACGGCGCAGGGGGTACCAAATTGCCCAGGGCATGGCCGGGTCGCAGACCTTTTGCCGCGGCCGGCGCAACAGCGCCTCTTCCAGATCAGGCTCGTGCCCCAGGGCGTAGGTGCGGCCCAACATCGTGTACTCTGGCCTGGGGGTCAGCAGGCTGAAAGGTGGCCGACGCAGAAAGACGCGCACCTGACCGAGAAAGAAGTCCGGCTGCTCATGGAAGATCAACAACCCGACACCACGGGGATTGCCGATATCTTCGTACAGCACGCCGGGCAGCCCGGCCGCGGCCAGCGCCTCGATCAACAGCCCACTGTCGGCCTCCCCGAACGCCTGGAACTGCATGAACAGCCGGCGATCCAGAAAGATCACCTGGCCATCGGCGGTCCGGCCGCGCTCGCGGATGTCGAAATGGCTCGTGGTCCCGGCGCTCATTCAGCCTGCATCCCGCGCGGCTCGAAGGTGCAGAACGGCTCTTCTTCAAGATAGGAGGTTGTCATGCCATACGCGCGCGCTCTGCATCCACCGCACACCCGCTTGAACTCGCACAGGCCGCATTTGCCGCCCAAGAGATCGGGATCACGCAGCTCAGCAAAAAGCGACGAGCCTTCCCAGATCTCACGAAACGGCTGGCGGCGGATATTGCCTGCTTCGACCGGTAGATAGCCGCAGGGGAACACCTCCCCGCGGTTGCTGACGAAGCAGACACCCGTGCCGGCCAGGCAGCCCTTGGTGATGGATGACATTGCCTGACGGGCCTGCTCATTACCGTCTCCAGGGCGGCCGCGATCGCCATGCCCCGGATGGCTCCCGGCGCGCGCCTGGCGGCCGTGGCTGGCCGGTCGCTCCCGAAAAATACCCTGGCGGCGCTCCTCGGCCTGGCGCTGGCGGACGATGCGAAAGTAGTGAGGCGCGCAAGTGGCTTTCAGCTCAATGCCACCCTGCATCTCTGCATCGTACATCCAGTTCAACACGCCCTCGTACTCGGTCGGACTGATCTGCTGGTCGTCGGCGATTTCGACACCGCAGCCGACCGGCACCAGCAGGAAAAGGTGCAACGCCTGCGCGCCGAGGTCCTTTGCCATGCGCAGCGTCTCATTCATCTGGTGAACGTTATGTCTGGCGACCGTGGTGTTGATCTGATACGGCACGCCTGCAGCACGCAGGTGAGCCATGCCCGCCAAAGCTTTGTCAAAAGCGCCCGATCCACGAAATGTGTCGTGGGTGGGCGCGTCTGCGCCATCGAAGCTGATGCTGACCCGGCGCACGCCACTCTCTGCGATGCGTTGAGCGATATCGGCGTCGATCAGCGTCCCGTTGGTAGCCAACGCCACGATCAGCCCCGCGTCTGACGCGTACCGGGCGATGTCGAAAATATCAGGCCGGAAAAGTGGCTCACCGCCGGAGAGTACAAATATCGGCTGGGCAAACGCCGCGATCTGGTCCACCAGATCGAATGCTTCCTCAGTGGTCAGATCTTGCGGCACGAGCTGGCCAGCGACGGTGATCCGCCGGCAGTGAATACAGGCCAGGTTGCAGCCCGCGGTCGTCTCCCAGAAGATGAGTCGCGGCGATGGGTAGAGTGCCTGGTTCATACAGTGTGGCTCGGAGATGGATTTTGGCGTGGCAGGCCGCACACTTGAGTTTGTTCGAAGCCCTTAACGGTGGAGATTAACATTGCATCCAGAAAAGTCGCGATGCGATCATAGAGGCGCCAGGTCTCGGCATCGGGCGCGCCGGCCAGTGCGCCGGCTCTATGCGCGGAATCGTTGATGGAGCGTCGCACCACGAGGAACGCGTGCAGCGTCTCAATGAGGGTCAACCCGGCACTGCAGCTGGCCTCACCGTAGGCGAAGGCAAGGCGCTGCCCTTCCTCCAGAAAGGCCTCGCCGCCACTGCTACGCGTGGCGTACTGCATCAATACCGCCATCAACTGCTGGCCGCCGTGGCGCATGCTCGCCCGCGTATTCTCATCCAACCGGCCGTACCACGGCTCGGCTGAGAGTGCGATATGCTTGGGCGGGAGCAGCGCCTCTAGCCCTGAACCGGCAACTACCAGGCCCGGAGCGTGAATCTCGCCTTGTTGGAGGCTGGCGAGAAAGGCGGTCAGCTCGACCAGCCGATAGCGACGCCGGCCGCCTGGCGTACGGATACACGGCACCTCGCCGGCGTCGGTCCATCGGCGCAGGGTCGTAAAGTGCACGCCAAGGTAATCGGCGGCTGCGCTCAGGTCAAGCCAGCGGGTTTCCTCAGATGCTGTGGTTGGCATGGAATATCTGCATTTCTTTGTATTTCTATGTATATCTATGCAAGAGAAGACAATGGGTCAGAGTATAGTTAGGCCAGCAGAGATTGTCAAATACGCGATGCTGGGTGCTTGTTCGGCGTTAGCGCAAGGAAGTTGGGAGCCGGGAGGAAACAAGGAGTAGAATGAGGCCTGGGTACATGAGAACCGATTCTCCCTGGATGCTGCGCTGCCGCCCGTAATGATGCCAGGAATCAGAGCTGTGCTATCAGAGCCCGGAGCGCCGGCTCGGTGCCGGGCTCAAACAACAGGCGCAATGTCTCCTCGACGCCATGCTGGACGACCGTCACATTCAGCCACAGGTCATGTTGCGTCTGTTCCAACATCAACCGGCGAACGCGATTACGCGGGCAGTACCGTGCGATAATGCCGTAAGCTGCGCGGGCGGCCGTCAGGTCATCCCGGGCAATGAGCAGGTGCTCTCGCGTCAAGACGACCACAGTCGTCGGAGCGCGTTGGTAGCGCAACACACCCAAATGCCGTCCCCAGATTGCTGGCTGATAGACCACCACCTGCGCCTGTTCACCCGGCAGCATCAACCTGAAAGGGATCAGATTCCGGAACTTGAGGGGCAATCCTCCAAAAGGCGAATCGTGGGGTTCGCCCGTGGGGAGAGGGAGGCCAGCTTGTGCGATGATGGTGCGGCGCATCGCGTTTACCATGTCCCAGAAGAGGCGTTCGCTCACCGTGTTGAAGTAGACCCGCTGCTGCTGTGGCTGTCCCGCGTTGACCCACGACCATGCAACCCAGGAATAGAGCAGGATCGTCCCCAACTCCAGCCACAGCAAGTCAGCCAGTGGCGTCACCGTAACTTCGGGCAGCCTGGGCGCCTCTGGGATCGTGACAACCAGCAACCGCTCATCGGTCCTGGCCAATACCCAACTGGGAGTCCACCGTTCAGCGAACCACGTGCCCAGCCTGCGTCGAGGCGAAAGACGGCTTTGCCGGGGTGCGAAGATGATCTGCCGGGGTACCTCTTCTGGTAAGAAATGCGCCTGCAGTGCTGCCGCAGCCGCTGGCGCCAGGTCCTCGACCCTCGATACGGAAGAAGCGAAGCGTTCAGTAGTGGACATCGGCATTCTCCAGACCGAAACCTGCCTGCATAGGTACGCATCCACAAAGACCGTCAGTCTCGCTACACTCGATCGGCAGGGAGCCTCATCCCTTCTTTGTCATCGCTATCTTACCACGCTTCGCACCAAGCCTCCAGCTCGGTGTTTGGAGTAGCTAAACGGATAGTGAAGATATCTCGTATTATCAAATAAATAACACTTGCTTTTGTGCACTTGCTATGATATACTCACCGCATCGTTCAGGCCGGGCGCCCGCGGCAAATGCCGGGAGCGCGGATCTGGCCCCGCAGGGGGTATTTGCATCGGAGGACCTCATGCGCATTGAAGAGTTTCCGCGCCCCAAGGCCGACAATCGCCGCGGCGTGCATTGGTCGGCTTCTGTCTATCACCCCACTGGAGCCGCACTCGACTACTGGATCGCCGAGCTCCAGGCGATGAAGATCAAGTGGGTGAAGGTGCTCGATGATGGCGGTGGATCTGCGCTGGATCTTTCGCAGCGCCTGTTGGCGGCCGATATCATGCCCATCGTACGCCTGTACCGTTCTGAGCCCAATCCGGGGACGATCGGCGGCCGCGAGGAGGACACGATCCGGCGGCTCGTCGCCGCGGGCGTCCGCTACTTCGAGACCAACAACGAACCTGACCTGGCCGTCGAGTGGAAGGACGGTAAGGTGCCGTCCAACTGGCTGGACATCGTGATCGACAATTTCATCATCGATGCGGACAAGGTGCTAGCGTTAGGGGGCTTGCCGGCACTCCCCGCCATGGGCGTCGGCACTCGCGTCGATCCGATCGCCGCCGTAGTCAAACGGGGACGCGCGGACATCTTCGAGAAGGGCGCCTGGATCGCCGTCCACAACTACACACTGAACCATCCGCTCGATTATCCTTATGATGCGGTCAATCAGGAAGGACAGCCGGTCAGCCAGGAAGAGTATGACCGGTTCGGACAGTGGGCATGGGAAGGTGCCACACGCGAACAGATCAACCAGTGGCGCGCATCAGACAAGAATCCAGGCGACACGATCCAGGATGACGCTTCCTGCTTCCTGTCCTTTCTGCTGACGGACCAGCTCGCGCGGCAGGCGCTGGGCTTTCCTGTACCCATCATCGGCACCGAGGGCGGTCCCGTTGTTGGGTGGAAGGAAGATCGTCGGTATCCCCGCATCACGCCCGACATGCATCGCGAACGGATCATCCAGATAGCGGAGTTCATGCAGGGCACACGCAAGCTTCACAACCAGTCTTGTCCCAACAACTTCTTTGCGATGTGTCACTGGCTCATCGCAAATTACCGTCTCGGCTTCATTGCACCCGGATGGGAAAGCCAGTCGTGGTACGGCGACTGGTGGAACAAGGATTTCAACCTCAAGGGCGAGCTGCCGGTAGTCGCGGCGCTCAAGGCGTTGCCGGGCGCGCAGGTGGGTGAAGCGGGAAATGCAAGTATCACAGGCAAAGCAACCCGCGCGGATACTGATGAACCGCTGCCCGGCCTGACCGTGCAACTGCTGCTCGCAGACAACGAGATCGCACGAACTCGGACCGCAGAGAACGGCTCGTTCACCTTCACCGGGCTTGCAGCGGGCTCATACGACATCGCGGTCGTTCCCTGGGGGGTCGTGCGTCGCGGCATCAACGCAGTCGTAGCGGGTGGACAGGCTATCAGCCTTCGGCTGACCGGCGGACGCGCCAGTATCCTCTCGGGAGCAATACAAGATTCCTCCGGAGCCGCAGTCGCAGGCGTTCAAGTGACCCTGCAACGTGACACGCAGAGCGTGGCAACAAACAAGACCGGGGCGGATGGGAGCTTCCGCTTCGAGGGCCTGGCGCTTGGCTCCTATCGTTTGTCATTGCCGGGCATCACGGTCGACGGCATCGCACTGGACGGCTGGCAGGCCAAGAGCATCAAGCTTACGACGGGCACGGCCGCGGGGTATCGATACGAAGTGACCGGCAAACGCCTGCTGCCTGCGGAGGAAACCAACAACAGGCGGCTCTTCTACGGAATTGTAACCGATGCAAGCGGCGCACCTCGCAACGGGATCAAGGTGCAGATGTCGTGGGAAGGTGCTGCAGGGGGCACGCAATTT
>Ga0123335_1008474_pt1 | contig 11016 bp, 7 predicted proteins | sample BiotimSIPDNA_2_FD_89707 | JGI IMG/M metagenome (GOLD analysis project Ga0123335, IMG submission 89707) | Anaerobic biogas reactor microbial communites from Washington, USA - Biogas_R2 time_0 SIP DNA | ecosystem: Engineered > Bioreactor > Anaerobic > Unclassified | place: Washington, USA... | reverse complement strand
GGGACTGACAATACTCGTACATAACCTTCTCGTCGTTCACCGCTCCAAACCACCACCGATAAACAGCACTGATGCCATGCTAACTACCGAAGAAATAACGACTTAAAAACCGGACTGTCTCTACAACACGGGCAACGAGGGATGGATTTACAACGACAACGTGAACAGCCCAGAGATTCGCCAATGGCTTCGGCAGACCGTAGGCAAGGAAGGTGAAGACCTATCGCGCCATGATAAGTGGCTTTGCATGATGTACCCGCGGTTGGCCCTGTTGCGCGACTTCCTGACCGAAGACGGAGCTATCTTCATTAGCATTGACGATAACGAAGTGCAAAACCTTCGCGCTGTGATGGATGAGCTTTTCGGGGCGAGGAACTTTGTGGCAACGATAACTTGGCAGAAAATCTACACCGTCAAGAACAGTGCCAAGCATCTATCAGAAATGCACGATTACGTCGTCATCTATGCCGCTCGCAAAGAAAAGTGGGCTAGAAACCTACGGCCCCGCGGCGAAGACACTGATGAGGACTATGACAATCCCGATGATGATCCCGAAGGGCCTTGGATCTCCCATGCACTCCAGTCGCGTAACGCATATAGCAAGGGTGTCTACGCAATACGATGTCCTGGCGGTCGATTGATTGAAGGCCCCCCACCGGGAACCTACTGGCGAGTAGCGGAACCCAAACTGTGGAAGTTGAACAACCAAGGAATGGTCTGGTGGGGCGAAGACGGAAACAATAGCCCCCGAATCAAAGAACACCTCAAAAATGCAAAAGCGGGTGTCGTTCCCACAACGTGGTGGACCTATCAGTACGCCGGGACGAATTCAAATGCCAAGGTCCATCTTCGCCGGATGATCGGTGACCGGCAGATGTTTGTTACTCCGAAGCCGGTCCTACTTGTTCAACGCATTCTGGAACTTGCGTCAGACAAGACATCCTTGATCCTAGACGCATTTGCCGGAAGCGGCGTGACGGGACACGCTGTATTGGAGCAGAACAAGGTGGATGGTGGTACGCGGCGATTCCTAATGGTCGAAATGCTACCTGATGTTGCGGCTAACATCACTGTACCGCGGATGCAGCGAGCCATCGGTGGCTATTCCTACAAGACGAACAAAGGAAGAACAGTTGAGGTCGTCGGCCTTGGCGGCGGTTTTCGCTACTGCAAGCTGGGCACTGGGGTGTTCGACGAAGCCGGGAACATTGCGGGTGAAGTGCGTTTTGGCGACCTAGCGGCCCATGTTTTCTTTACGGAAACCGGCAGCCCGTTGCCGAAACGGGCGGACGGCAAGACGCCACTCTTGGGCGTGCATCAAGGCCGCGCGGTGTATTTGCTTTTCAACGGCGTACTGGGCGACCGTCGGCCGGCCGGCGGCAACGTGCTGACGCATGGCGTGGCCCAATCACTGCCCGAGCATCCCGACGGAAAGGGTTTGCGGGTAGTCTATGGCGAAGCCTGTCGGTTGGGTCCGAAGTCGCTCGAAAAGTATGGCATCGTGTTTCGGCAGATTCCTTTCGAGCTAAAGGTGGATTGAGCAATGGCAGGAATGGAACTCAAAGAGTATCAGCGAGAATCACTGGACGTTATCGGCCAATTCTGCGATCTGGTGCGCCGGATGGCTGAATGGAACGCGCTGCGGCCGGTTCATGACGCCTACCATGCCGTGTGCAACCGCGACTTTTTGGAGGTGCCGCAATTGCCTGGCATCCCCTACTTCTGTCTCCGCGTGCCCACCGGCGGCGAAAAGACCCTCATCGCGGCCCATGCCGTCGGCGCGATCGCCAAGCATCTGGGCCATGAAGACCTGCCTTTGTGCTTATGGGTGACGCCCTCGACCACGATACGCGATCAAACGCTGAAGGGTTTGCGCGACCGCGGCCACCCCTACCGCGAAGCCTTGCGGGAAGGGTTGGGCGGGCAAGCCCTGGAAGTGCTGACCATCGAGGAAGCGCTTGCGGCGAATCGGGCGATGGTTTCTTCGGCGGCCGTGGTTGTCGTCACGACCATCCAAAGCTACCGTATTGACGAGGAATCCAACCGTAAGGTGTATCAGGACAACGGCTACCTGATGGATCATTTCAGCGGGTTGCCCGCTTGGTTGCGGGCGCAACTGAGCGAGCCGGAAAACGGGCGGGTGGCCCTTTCCCTGGCCAACGTGATGAAGATGCGCGGCCCGGTGGTCATCATGGACGAAGCCCACAACGCGCGGACGCGCATCTCGTTTGACAGCTTGGCGCGATTCGGTCCCCTGGCCGTCTTGGAATTGACGGCGACTCCCCAGCAAGACCACGACCCGGCGAAGGAAAAGTATGCCAGCAATGTTTTGCAGGCGGTTTCGGCCCTGCAATTGAAACGGGAGGGGATGATCAAGCTGCCGGTGGAATTGGAGTCGCGCGACAACTGGCTTGACGTGCTGGCGCTGACGGTCCAACGGCGAAACGACTTGGAGCAACGCGCCCAAGCATGGCGAGCGACAAGCGGGAGATACGTTCGGCCGATTGCCCTGATTCAAGCACAGCCCAAGAACAAGAAGAAGGAAACCCATACGATTGAAAGGGTTCGAGCTGCGCTGGTCGGAGAATTGGGGCAGTGGAATGTTCCACCAGAGCACGTTTGCGACCATGATGAGATGGAGAATTGGGATTTGTCTTCACCGGATTGTCCCATCCGGTACATCGTTACGATTGAAAAACTGCGGGAAGGCTGGGATTGCCCCTTCGCCTACGTGCTGGGGTCGGTTGGCAACGTGGCGACGGAAACGGCGGTGGAACAACTGTTGGGGCGGGTGCTGCGGATGCCGCATGCGACGCCGACGGGAATTGCTGAGTTGGACCGCGCCTATGCGGTGGTGCAAAGCCCCGATATACGGAAGACGGCCGAGAACTTGTGCGATAGCTTGGTAAGCCGATGCGGTTTCGACAAAGACACCGTCGGCGACGCGCTGCGGGTGCATCGCATGGCCGATCCGCAATCGCGGCTGCCTCTGGCGGCGATTCCGGTTTCCGCGCCGCCGGACACCGAGCGATTGCCGGCGGCGGTTCGTGCGAAAGTGACATACGACGCCCAGTCGGCGACCATTCAAGTGCGGGAGCCTTTGACCCGTGAGGAAACCGCGCAACTTCGGGATACGCTGCCGGAAGCCGACCATGCGGCCGTCGAAGAATACTGGCAATTGGAGCGGGGCGTAGGAACAACGGCCAAAACCCTCGACCAGTACGCCAAGCCCTTGCGAGTGCCGCAATTGATTGTGCGCGACGGCGACCGAAGTTGGTTGTTTGAACCGTTGGAACTGGACGAATACGCTTGGAGTTTGGACCGATGCGACGCGGCAGTTAGTGAAGGCGAGTTTTCTACAGACTTGAACATCGGAAGCCGAGTAGTATTGGGCGTGAACGATGCCGGCGGCGTGCGAATCGGCGGCGTGCAAGAGGTAATGGCCAGGCAACTATCATTTTTGGCCGACGGGGACGATTGGAGCAAAACAGAATTAGTCAAATGGCTTCATGGTGAAATCCATCATGGTGGCAAGATGATTGGAGTGTTGCCAAGCGAGAGTCAGGCTTGGCTACTACGTATGATTGATTATCTTCTGACCGAGCGAAATGCTGACTTGCGGGTTTTGGTACGTAAGCGGCATGATCTGGCCCGAGTGGCGATTACGCGGCTTTCGGACCACGGACGACAACAAGTGCGAGCGGCGGCGCAAATGCTCATTGACAACCGAACCCCGCGACGGCTGGAAACGTCGATGGATGCGGCGGCGGTCATGGAGGAACAGGACTACAGCCCCTACCGCAAGTATCGCGGTTCTTTCGATTTTCCCAAACACGCTTTCGAGATGGTTGGCGAAATGGGGGACGAAGAAAGCCAGTGTGCCAAGCGGATTGACGATCATCCCAACGTAAGGCGGTGGGTTCGCAACCTGAGTTATGAGAGTGCGGGCGGTTTCAGCCTGCCATTGTCGCCCGGCCGTTTCTTCCCCGACTTCATCGCCGAGCTTGTTGACGGCCGGCTTGCGATTATCGAGTACAAGGGCAAGCATTTGGCCACCTTGGCGGACGAACTTCACAAGAAAGAAGTGGGCGAGTTGTGGGCCGGGCGGTCGAATGGGGATTGTGTCTTTGTTTGGGTTGTGGATAAGGATTGGGAGACGCTGAAAACAGGACTTGCCGCGTGTGCATAAATAATACACGTCGGGGGTCGCTCCACCGGCTGAAGGTCTCGCTGGCGCGGAGCCGGTCTCCTGTCCTTTCCGGCTCCTGCCGGCGGGGCCGCAACACAAAGGATAGGATCATGGCAGAGGGTTTTGACTACGGCGCGCTGTGGAACATCGCCCGCGACGCCCTTGATGCCGTCAACGCTCTGACCAGCGCGATAATCGGAAATGCGCGTCCCCCGCTGGTCCACCCTTCCGCGGTCCGCAACCCGTCGAAAGCCTACTGTGAGAAATACTGGGCCGAACTAAAGACCCTGCCGGAGCGGCGGGCAAAGGCGGGTGAGGCCATACGCAAGGCGGCCGAGAAGCTCGACAAGCTGCTTGCCGAAGATCGGTATGTCGCGCCGCTAGCTGGAGTCTGGCCTCCTCACTCGCCAAAAATTACGGGCCGGTTGTCCTATAGCCTAAAGATGGCAAAAGCTGACGCCCACACCGTTGCCGATTGGAAGGATGACGCCCATATTAACCAGTCGAAGCGTTCTGCCGTTAATGCGCAATACACGCTCCAAGCGATCGTCACCGAGTTGGAACGTCGGCCGGAGATAGCCAAGATGGCATATCAACGTCGGGTCGATAAGCTACAAACAGATCATCCCGACTGGTCGGCGGACGAAGCGTTGGCAACCTGGCAAAGCAGCGATAGTGGCAACGATGGCAACCTTATCGAGCGATTGCTTACCGGGCCGGATGATGTCGAACTGACCTCAAGGGAACTTGCCCTGCTAGAAGCATACCTGAAACAGCCGTATTCGCCGTCAACAATTCAGCATGAGAAACGGGCAACCGGCCGATCGGGAACCCTGGCGAAGCGGAACAAGCTGACGCTAATTCGGGATTTCAACCGGAATCTGCAAGCCGCGCAATTGATAAATACGCCGCCGGCTCCGGGTGCGGCTGACGACGCGAACCCGAGGAACGAAGCCCCGGCCGAGTCGGCGGACACAACACCCAAAAAGCCTGGTCGAAAAAAGGCGGACTACGAAACCGTCCAACGTGAGGCCCAACTTGCGGCCGACTGGGAACGGGCGAAGAAAAGCGGGGTTTACAAGCCGGTCTTCGCCAAGGAAAAGGGAATGACGACGCGAAAACTCGATAACCTCTTGGGTCGCGTCGCTAAACGGAAATCCCGTTCGGACAAATAGCGCGGACAACGGAGCCTATTTGTCCGAGAGAAAAACTTCTGGCCGCTTTCTGCGGCAAAATGGCACTTTCTGACGCGAATCGTTCGGACAAATAGCGCGGACAAATTAGGTTTGTCCAAACGGCCCTTATTTTAGTGTTTGTGCAAGCCGCACTTTGCGGCGAGCGATCGAAGCTAAGGGAAATCACAATGCAAGCTCAAGGTGCAAAGGCCGTGCTGCTGGTGGACGCCAGAGACGCGGCGAAAATGTTGGCTGTTTCACCACGGAAATTGTGGGCAATGACTTTCGAGGAGCAACCGGGACTGCCCTATGTCCGTTGCGGCCGATTGGTCCGTTATCCTGTAGCGGACCTACAACACTGGATTGAATCGCAACGGAAAGGGGGTGACGCCCAATGACCCCTACGGAATTGATTCTATCAAAGCTGTCTGACGCCAGAAGGACGGGCAAGAGTTGGTCGGCCCGATGCCCTGCTCATGACGATCGGCGGGCAAGCCTGAGTGTATCGGAAGGCGACAACGGCAAAATCAATCAAGATCGAATTCTGACGGTGCCCCTCTCATCAATCCACCCCGCGCCCGAGAACCTCGACCTGTACCGCCCAGTCCGGGAGGATGATCCCGAGGTTATGGCGATGGCCGACAGCATCCGGCAGCATGGAATCCGCGAACCGCTGGTCATCAGTAGCGATGGTTTCCTTTTGTCCGGTCACCGGCGGCACGTGGCCGCCCGTCTGGCCGGTCTAACGGAGTTGCGGTGCCGCATAGACCCAGTAAGCCGTCAACACGATCCCGAACAGTTCTTGGAGCTATTGCGCGAACACAACCGGCAACGGGTCAAGTCGCGCGAAGAAATGCTCCGGGAAACGATCATCGACGCGAAACCTGAAGATGCTTACCGCCAGTTGACCGCCTACCGCACTCGCAAGCCGCGCCAGCCCGGCGGCAAGGCTGTGAAGATCATCGGCACGAAGACGCGAGCAAAGATCACCGCGGCCAAGTCACCCTTGCTCTCGGCCGTCAAGAAGATCATCAGTAGCCTTGAGGACGTGTGGCCAGTCACCGTGCGTCAGGTCCACTACCAGTTGCTCAACGACCCGCCATTGCGGCACGCAAGCAAGCCGGATTCCATGTACCAGAACGACAAGCACAGCTACCAAAGCCTGGTGGACCTGTTAAGCCGTGCGCGGCTGGCGGGCATCATCCCGTGGGATGCGATCACCGATGAAACGCGGCCGGTTGTCACGTGGAAGGTCTACCCTTCGGTGCAACCGTACTTGCGCGACCAACTCGACAAGTTCCTTCGCACGTATTGGCGGGACTTGATGCAATCTCAGCCGGATCACATCGAAATCGTCGGGGAAAAGGGCACGTTGATGGGCACGTTGCGCCCCATCGCGGCGAAGTTCTGCCTTCCGCTTACGTTGGGTCGTGGCTACTGTTCGCTCCACCCCCGCCATGAGATGGCGGAGCGCTATTCGGCCAGTGGTAAGAATCGGCTGGTGGTGCTGATCCTCTCCGACTTCGACCCCGAAGGCGAAGACATCGCCCATTCCTTTGCCCGCTCCATGCGTGACGACTTTGGTGTCGGCAAGATCGACGCGCGCAAGGTGGCGCTGACGGCGGAACAGGTGGAAAAGTACCACTTGCCGCCGATCATGGAGGCCAAAACGAAATCCGCACGGTACGACGGGTTTGTGAAACGGTATGGTACGACCGTGCATGAATTGGAAAGCCTGCCGCCCAAGACGCTACAAAACCTTCTCGACAAGGCGATTCGCAGCACCATCGACCTGAAAGCGTTTGACCAGGAACAACGCGAAGAGCAAAAGGACGCCGTGTTTCTCGACCGCCAGCGGCAGGTTGTGCGTTCGGTCATGGCCGACATTGCGAACAACTACGGAGGCGACCATGAGTAGGATCGACGTAGCGGCCCTCAAAGGGCAGGCGGCCGGGCGATGGCCGGAAGTGCTATCCGCCCTGGGTGGTGTCCCTGCCGACGTTCTCGACGGCAAGAACCATCCCTGCCCCAAGTGCGGAGGCAAGGATCGGTTTCGGATGATCGACGTTGCGGCCGGCGCGCTGCTCTGCAACCAGTGTTTCAATCAGAACAACGGCGACGGCATCGCCGCGCTTCAATGGCTCCGGGGCGGCACGTTCCCCGAAACCGCCAACGCGCTGGCTGAGTACCTGGGGCAATCGTCCGATCAGCCCAGCAGTAGGCCAGCCCACAACGGCAAGCCGCGGATCGTCGCCACCTATGACTACTGGGATGAGCAAGGGACGTTGCTTTACCAGGTGGTTCGCTTCGATCCCAAGGACTTCCGCCAGCGGCGGCCCAAGGACGGCGGCGGGTGGGAATACTCGGTCAAGGGAATCCGGCTGGTCCCCTATCGCCTCCGGGAAATGCTGGCGGCCGATCCCTCTGGCAACGTGCTGATTGTCGAGGGCGAGAAGGACGCCGACCGCGCGGCCAGCATGGGCATGGTGGCCACAACCTGCGCCATGGGCGCGGGCAAGTGGCGGCCCGAGTACAACGAGCACTTCCGCGGCCGATCCGTGGTAATCATCCCGGACAACGATAAGCCCGGCCGCGAACACGCCAACCAAGTGGCGCAAGCGTTGTCCGGCATCGCCAGCAGTATCAAGGTGGTCAAGTTGCCGGGCGTGCCCGAGAAGGGTGACTTGTCCGACTGGTTGGACCGGGGCGGCACGAAAGAGAAGCTGAAACGGCTGATTGACGCAGCGCCCGAGTGGACGCCAACGGAGACACCCGAGCCGGGACCGATCTTGACTTGTCTGGCCGATGTGGAACCGCGCCCCGTTTCGTGGCTGTGGCCGGGGCGCATTCCCTTGGGTCGAATCACTCTGCTTGTCGGCCGGCCCGGTGAGGGTAAGTCATTTCTGACGACGGATGCGGCGGCACGTATCACCACGGGGACGCCCTGGCCAGACGGCAAGCCATGCCCGAAAGGTTCGGTCGTTCTAATTTCTGCCGAAGACGATCCAGCGGATACAATTCGGCCGAGACTCGACGCGCACCTTGCCGATGCGCGGCACGTGCATCTACTGTCGGCTGTGCGACGCATAGATGGTGATGGCCAGCATGAACGGCTGATAACGCTGGCCGACGTGGACGCCATCGAGGCGGCACTAATGCGGCTGCCGGACAGCAAACTGATCGTGGTGGACCCAATCGGCAGTTTTCTTGGTGGCGGCACCGACGCCCACCGAGACAACGAAGTGCGGGGCGTGCTTGCTCCTATCGCAGCGATGGCAGAAAAGCGTGGGCCGGCGGTGCTGGTAGTGGCCCATCGTCGAAAGAGTGCGGCCGGCATGGCCGATGACCTCGCCTTGGGAAGTCGGGCATTCACTGGTATTGCGAGGGCCGTCTGGCACTTGACACGCGATAACGACAACAAGGTGCGTCGGTTGCTGTTGCCCGGCAAGAACAACTTGGCCCGCGAAGGTGACGGCCTGGCATTCAGCATAATCAATGAGCCACCGCGCATTTCCTGGGAGCGCGATCCCGTAGCGATGAGTGCTGACGATGCCCTGGCCCGAGAGAACGGCATGGCGGGCGAGCATTCCGCCATTGACGAAGCAAAGGATTGGCTACGGGAAGCTCTGGCCGATGGGCCGAAGCCCAGCAGTGAGCTAAAGGGTGATGCCAAGCGCGATGGCATCGCTTGGCGGACGGTGGAACGAGCGAAGACCCAACTCGGCGTCAGCAACCGCCCCGACGGCTTCGGCGGCCCGTGGGTCTGGGCGCTGCCTGATACGTCGGATTCCGCCAGTCTCCGCCAAGAGTTTCCACAGTCCGCCAATAATGAAACCCTGGCGGACACTGGGGAGACCGTGGCGGACTCTGAAGATAGCGGCCCCGAAGCCGAATGGGGGGAGCTATGAGCGCGACCGAACTACTATTGGACCTGGGGCGTTTGGGCATCCGGCTGGAAGCCGACGGTGAGCGTTTGCGGTATCGTCCCCGATCGGCCCTGACGCCCGACTTGTTGGGCCTGCTGAAAGCCTACAAGACCGAACTGCTGGCCCTGTTGCGACCAGTGGCGGCGGTCCAAGCCGAGCCTATGCCGACGACGAAGCCTACGGCCAAGCCGGTCTGCCGGTGCGGTTCAACCGTCTGGCGGGACGTGCCGATTCACAATGGACAATCTGTCCGACGGGATTGCGGCCGTTGTGGGCGATTCCTCGATTTTCCGGTTTGGTATGGAAACACTGCTTTACAAACAGAAAAGTATCCGGTAGAATGTCAGCATGACCAAGAAACGATACAAACTAATAAGTGACCAATTGCGGCAAGCGATTGACGATTCCGGCATGACGCGGTATCGCATCAGCAAGGAAACCGGCATCAGCGAAACCGCGCTGGCGCTTTTCTACAATGGGCAGCGCGGACTGTCGATGAAGGCGTTGAACGCGCTGGGAAAATGTCTGGAATTGAAAATCGTCTTGGGGCGGAAACCCGAGAAGAAAGGGAAATAAATCATGGCGAGCATAAGTACAGACCCCAAGGGCAAGCGGCGGATTCTATTCGTGAACCCCGACGGCGACCGAAAACAGATTCGACTTGGAAAGGTATCCCAACGGTCGGCCGAAAGCGTTAAGTATCGGGTTGAACAATTGCTTGAATGTCTGAATCTCAAGCGGCCGATGGAAACCGACTTGGCCCAATGGGTGACGGACTTGGAATCGCCATTGGCAAAGAAACTAGCCCGCGTCGGATTGATTCCAAAACCCGAAGCGAAGGTGGCGGCCACGCTGGGGCTGTTCATCAAGAACTACGTCACGGGCCGGGTGGACGTGAAGCCGGCGACGAAGGAAGTATGGCGGCAAGGCGAAATGGGGCTTGTCGAGTTTTTCGGCGCGGACAAGCCGATTGGCGAAGTTTCGCCCGGCGATGCCGACAACTACAAGTTGCACCTGATGGGCAAGAAGCTGGCCTCTATGACGGTACGGAAGCGGCTGCAATTCGCCACGATGATCTTCCGCGCAGCAATGCGCCGGCGGCTGATACCCGATAGCCCCTTCGCCGACGTTTCAATCAAGGCGTCGATGCCCGACCGCAGCCGGTTCATCACGCGGGAGGAAATGGCCGCAATCTTGGAAGCGTGCCCCAACCTCGATTGGCGCGTGATTGCCGCGTTGAGCCGGTGGGGCGGGATGCGTTGCCCCAGTGAGGTTCTGTCGATGACGTGGCAAGATATTGACTGGGAACGCGAGCGGATTACTGTACACTCACCAAAAACGGAACATCATCCGGGCAAGGACACCCGCGTCATTCCTTTGTTTCCCGAACTGCGGCCGATCTTGCAAGAAGCTTTCGAGGCGGCCCCCGTGGGCGCTGTCTACGTCGTTGACGAGAAGCATCGTAGGGCAGCGATGGGCAAGGCTGGCTGGCGCAATTGCAACCTGCGGACCACATTCGAGAAGATCGTCAAGCGGGCCGGCCTGACGCCCTGGCCGCGTCTGTTCCACAACCTACGGAGTAGCCGGCAAACGGAACTGGCTGAGCGGTTCCCTTCACACGTCGTATGCGGTTGGCTTGGCAACAGTGAGGACATCGCCAGAAAACACTACTATCAGATAACCGACGCCCACTTTGCAGAAGCCACAACCGACCCGAAGGAAAGCG
>Ga0123335_1008472_pt1 | contig 11016 bp, 7 predicted proteins | sample BiotimSIPDNA_2_FD_89707 | JGI IMG/M metagenome (GOLD analysis project Ga0123335, IMG submission 89707) | Anaerobic biogas reactor microbial communites from Washington, USA - Biogas_R2 time_0 SIP DNA | ecosystem: Engineered > Bioreactor > Anaerobic > Unclassified | place: Washington, USA... | reverse complement strand
CCTCATCGAAATCATATATGGGATGATATTTCTTGCTGGCAAAGCCGAAAAGCCAATAGCCTGCTGCATATGTGGGGATATGTGCCTGATACACTCGGCTGATGGGAAAGGTATTGACGATTCTTTTGTGACTTCTCTGCATCGCGTCGGCGTCATGCTTGTAGAAGGGGCTGCCCTGCTGATTGACCATTATTCCGTCCTCGTGAAGGGCGTTGTAGCAGATCCCGTAGAATTCTCTCGTGAAATATCCCTCGGAAGGACCGAAAGGGTCGTTTGAGTCCACGATAATCAGATCGTATTCGTCTTTGCAGCGCCGGATAAAGCGAAGCGCATTGTCAAAATAGATGTGAACCCTGCTGTCGTCGAGCCGGCAGGCGTTTTCCGGCAGATAAGTACGGCAGACCTCGATAACCTGATCGTCCATTTCCACCAGGTCTATGCGTTTTACGCTGTCGTATCTCGTGAGCTCCTTTACGACGCCGCCGTCGCCCGCGCCGATAACCAGCACATCCTGAACGTTCTTGTGAACAGACATGGGTATGTGCGTAATCATTTCGTCGTAGATGAATTCGTCGCGTTCGGTGAGCATGACATTTCCGTCAAGAGCCAGAACCCGTCCGAACTCGGGAGTCTCGAAAATATCGATCTGCTGGTATTCGCTTCGGCAGGAGTATAAATGTCTGGTTACCCTCAGACTGTGCTTGACGTCGGGGGTGTGACATTCGCTGAACCATAAATCCATTATACAACCTCTCCTTCCGCCAGAATATTGATATTCTCAATCTTTGGATCTTCGGGACCCGTCATGGAGCATCCCTTCGCTTTTGCATACGCTATGTAATCGAGTATCTCTTTCGTAATGCGCTCACCCGGAGCAAGGATCGGAATACCCGGAGGATAACACATGACAAACTCGCTGCACACATATCCGGCGCTTTCGGCAAGCGGAATGCTCTTTTTATCGGCGTAGAACGCTTTTTGCGGGCTGAATACGACCTCGGGGTCTATATATTCCTGACTTAAAAGTCCCTTGGAATCCTTCATATGGCGTCTCCGAATCTCGGCTAAGGCGCTGACGAGACGTTCCACCTCCTGCATGCGGTCGCCGATGGAAATATATGCCAGGATATTGCCGATGTCTCCGAATTCTATCTGAATATCGTATTCATCGCGCAGTATGTCGTAAACCTCAATGCCCGCCAGGCCGATATCTCTTGTATGAATACTCAATTTCGTCGGATCGAAATCAAATATCGAATCGCCGTTGTTAAGCTCCTTGCCATAGGCATAATATCCTCCGATGGCGTTGATCTCCTCTCTCGCGTATTCCGCCATTTCTACGACCTTGCGGAAGATGCTTTTCCCGCGCGTGGCAAGATTTCTTCTGCTGATATCGAGGCTTGACATCAGAAGATAGCTTCCCGAAGTGGTCTGAGTGAGATTAATTATCTGCCTGACATGACCGGCGTTGACATTTTTCCCGATCAGAAGCAGGCTCGATTGTGTCAGACTCCCCCCGCTTTTGTGCATCGATACCGCAGCCATATCGGCGCCCGCCGCCATGGCGGACAGGGGCATATTCTCTCCGAAGTAAAAATGCGTTCCGTGGGCTTCATCCGCAAGACAGAGCATACCGGCTTCGTGGGCCATTTTGACGATGGCGCGAATATCGCTGCAGATTCCGTAATAGGTCGGGTTATTCACAAATACGGCAACGGCGTCGGGGTTTGCCTGAATTGCTTTTTTCACCTGATCCCGGCTCATGCCGAGGGAAATGCCCAACCTTACGTCGACATCTGGATTTACATATACTGGGATCGCGCCGCAGAGCACAAGCGCATTAATTACACTTCTGTGCACATTTCTCGGCATAATTATCTTGTCGCCCCGCTTGCAGCAGGAGAGCACCATGCTCTGAACCGAGCTTGTCGTTCCTCCTACCATCAGAAAGGCGTGTTCCGCACCGAACGCATCGGCGGCAAGCAGCTCGGCTTCGCGTATGACAGATACCGGATGACACAGGTTGTCCAGCGGCTTCATGCTGTTGACATCTATGGTCACGCATTTCTCACCTAAAAATGCGGTGAGCTCGGGATTGCCCTTGCCGTGTTTGTGTCCCGGCACATCAAAGGGGACGACCCGCATATCCCGGAACTTCTCAAGCGCCTCATAGATCGGAGCCCGAGATTGGTCCAAGCAGTCTTTTTCCATGTCTTTCATGTCGCACCTCAAAAACAAAAAATGCAAGCTGTAGTTCCACAACTTGCGTTAAATATCCAAATGTGTTTTTGCCAACTATCGCCGGCACATGACGAAAAAACCGCCAAACATTGCACAGCAGATTATTATGGAAAAACATGATATCAGGCACACAGAGTCTATATAGCAACAATACTTTTACTACTCTTATTGACCATTTCACAAGTTTGCGCAACCACGCATTCGGTTATAAAGTAACCAACTTATAAAACTGAGCTTTTAACTCAATCAATAAAGCGGAAAAACCGCCGATTGGAAGCGAACCCGTGAACCTTGACCCATGGGAACGATCCCGTAAAATCGCTTAAGACTCTGATAAGGTAATATCAGTTTGTCTTTACATCGCATTATACTGATGATGTATAAAACAAACATATTATACCATATCTGTTGCCGAAAGTCAATCTCATTTTCTTAAAATGTTAAAATCAGCATTTTGCCGTAAATCTGTCAATCCGAAGAACAAACACTAAAGAAACGCGGCGGTCATTATGTCAATGACCGCCGCGGACTTGAATATTCTTTGTATCGACAGCTCCCGACGCACAGTCACCTGAGAGGCAGACCCATGACGCCCGAGCGCACCAGACGGACGGCGCCCAGGTTCTCATAAGCGCGGAGAGCCGATTCCAGCTTCACTTCGTCGCCGGTAACCTCGATAACGATGGTATCGGAGGTGACTCCGGCGATGCTGTGCCCCATGACCGAAGCTAACTGCATGGCTTCCGACCGATGTGAGCTGGTACAGGTGAGCCGTATGAGCATCAGCTCGCGGGTTATGACATCGCTTGTAGCCTCCGCTACCTCGATAACCTCCATTATGCGCCCAAGCTGGCGTATAAGCAGGTCTATTTCATCCTGTGTGCCGTAGACGCAGATAGTCATCTGATAGACCATGGCGTCCTCGGTCATGCCGGTGACAAGCGATTCGATATTATAACCGCGGCGGGTGAAAAAGCCGGATATGCGCGAAAGCACGCCGGGGCGGTTGTCAACCCGGGCGATGATTGTATGGCGGGTTCTGGCGGTGTCGGTCATAGTCATGCCTTTCTCGGATTATCAATACTTGCCGCAGACATCGGCTGTCGGCGGGAGGCTGCCGTCAGAGCTTCACTCCGGGGGGCAGGGGACGGGAGGTCAGTTCTATAAGCAGATTTCTGTCGTCGGGCTGGCATTCTGCGTCGTGGGCGGCTTTGCAGCGGCGTATTTCGCCGCATTTTAAGCAGCGGTGGATAATAATGTAGCCCTTGCGCGGGTCGGGAACGGCGGCAATGGGCTCCATAAGTCCCCGGCAGTCGTTTGCGCGGTCGCCGGGCAGTTCGTCGGCATGCAGCGACCATAGGCAGTGGGGGCAGTGGTTACGGGAAGTGCGTCCCAGCGGCTTGACCTCCCGGCCGCAGTGACCGCAGATAAAACCCTCGTCGTTTTTCGTGAATCTTTTGGTTTCCATTATGTCAGCAGTGTCATTTGCCCACGCAGAAGCGGGAGAAGATTTCGTTCACCACCGATTCGGTGACCGCGCGGCCGTCAAGCTCTCCCAGCGCCGAAAGGGTCTCTTCAAGGTCCAGGGCGGCGATATCCTCGGGCTCGCCGGCGACAAGGGCATCGTATGCCCGTTCGGACGCTTCAAGCGCACGGCCGAGCAGAGCCGCGTGCCGGGCGTTGGTGACAACCGCGCCGTCGGACGCCGACAGCCTTCCTGTTCCGTAAAGCTCGCCTATGCGGCGGCGCAGAACATCCACACCTTCGCCGGTAAGCGCGGAGAGGGTCACATATTCGGCTTGACGGGTGAGCCGTCCGCTGTCGCGAAAAGCCTCGCAGGCAACCGAGGGAGGCAGGTCGGATTTACCGAGCACCACGATAAGCTCGGATTTAAGCGTGTTCAGGCGGTCGATTATCTCATAGTCCTCATCGGTCAGTGGGGATGAGGCGTCAAACACGGCGATAACGAGTTCGGCGGCTTCAAGCCGGGCAATCGCCCGTTCCACGCCGATGGCCTCAATGCCCTCGCTCTCCCGCAGTCCGGCGGTGTCGTGGAGCAGCAGACGGGCTCCGCCGGCGTCGCAGACCGTCTCAAGCACATCCCGGGTCGTGCCGGCGGTGGGAGTGACTATCGCCTTCTCCTCGCCCGCAAGCGAGTTGAAAAGGGAGGATTTGCCGGCATTCGGACGCCCGATTATAACCGTATCGATCCCCCGCACGGCGGCGCGTCCGGCGCGATAGGTGGAGAGCAGCGCCGATATGCCGTCGGCAAGCGCCCGTGTGCCTTCAATAAGCTGAGGACGGGAATTCGGCTCAAGCCCTTCCTCGGGGTAGTCAACCGACACGCCCACCGACGCCGCTAAAAGCCGTGCGGCTTCGCTGAGCCGTTCGGTCTCAAGTGATAATCTGCCCCGAACCTGAGACCCGGCGAGCCGAAGCTGCAGCTCGTTTTCAGCGTCGATGGCGTCGATCACAGCCTCCGCGCCGGTGAGTGACAGTTTGCCGTTGATATAGGCGCGGCGGGTGAACTCCCCGGCTTCGGCGGGCCGGGCGCCGTTTTTCAGCGCCGTTTCGAGAGCACGGGAAGCCAGATATATGCCGCCGTGAAAGGACAGCTCCACGGTATCTTCGCCCGTGTAGGATGCGGGAGCCTTGAAATAAACGGCGATGCCGGTGTCGAACACTTCGCCGCCGTCGTGCAGCTCACCGTAAACGGCGGTGCGGGGAGGAATATCCCCCGGTTTTCTGCCGTTAGACGGTCTGAACATACTTTCGGCGACCGCAAGAGCCTCGCCGCCGCTTATGCGCAGGACGGCTATTCCCCCGCGCCCCGGGGGAGTGGAAATCGCAGCTATTGTAGAGAAAATATCATTCATTAAAGACATGCGCGGTGTCGTTTTAAACCGCGTTTATTTCGCAAAGGGATTCTCGGTGGGGTAGGGCAGCGACTTAGGCTGATTGTAGGCTATATTGCTCACGCCTAAGAAGCGGAACACGTCAAAGAGCGCCGCGCCGCAGTGGTAGAATGCCACCGCGCCGTGATGGGGGAAGCGCCCTTCGATGAGCACATGGCGGTAGAAGCGTCCCATCTCGGATATGGCGAATACGCCGATGCCGCCGAAGGAGCCGGTGGGCACGGGCAGAACTTCGCCTTGGGCGATGTAGGAGCGCAGAACGCCGTCTATACCGCACTGCAGGCGGTAGAAAGTGATATCGGAGGGGGCGATGTCTCCCTCAAGAGTGCCGCGGGTGAAGTCGGGGTCACTGCCGGCAGGCTCAAGCAGTCGGTGCTGAATGAGCTGATATTTGACAGCCCTGTCGGGGCAGAGCTTGCAGCTTGGCGTGTTGCCGCAGTGGAAGCCCATGAAGGTATCGGTCAGAGCGTAGGGATAAACCCGGGCTATCATGGCGTCGTACAGGCTCTTGGGAACGGTGTTGTTGATGTCCAGCAGTGTCACCGCGTCGCCGGTGATACAGGCTCCGATATACTCGCTGAGAGCGCCGTAGATGTCCACTTCGCAGGCGACGGGGATTCCCCGGGATGCCAGGCGCGAGTTGACGTAGCAGGGCTCAAAACCGAAGGTTTCGGGGAAGGCGGGCCAGCACTTGTTGGCAAAAGCCACATATTTGCGGGCGCCAAGATTCTGTTCCGCCCAGTCGAGCAGAGTCAGCTCGAACTGCGCCATGCGCGGCAGCAGGTCGGGATAATAGCAGCCCTCGCCCATTTCCGCCGCCATATCGGCGCAGACGGCGGGGATGCGCTCGTCACCCTCGTGAGCCTTGTAGCTGACAAGCAGGTCAAGCTCGGAGTTCTCCTGCACCTCAACGCCCAGTTCATACAGTCCGCTTATCGGCGCGTTGCAGGCGAAGAAATCCTGGGGACGGGGGCCGAAGGTGATTATCTTCAGATTCTTTACGCCGATAATCGCTCGTGCCACCGGAATGAATCGGGCTATCATGTCGGCTATATCCTCGGCGCAGCCCACCGGATACTCGGGAATGTGGGCGGGAATTCCGCGCATGCCCAGATTATACGAGCAGTTGAGCATGCCGCAGTAGGCGTCTCCGCGCCCGTCGATAAGGTCGCCGTCACCCTCGGCTGCTGCTGCGAACATGCAGGGGCCGTGGAAACGCTGGGCTATCAGCGTCTCGGGGGTCTCGGGGCCGAAGTTGCCGAGAAACACCGCGAGAGCGTTGCAGCCGGCGGCGGTCACATCAGCTACGGCGGCAAGCATATCTTTTTCGTTCTCCACCGCAATGGGGCACTCATACAGTTCGTCGGCGTATCCGGCTTTGAAAGCCGACACTATGGCGGCACGGCGGCGCACCGAAAGTTCAATGGGGAAACAGTCGCGGGACACGGCGATAATGCCGATTTTTACGGTCGGGATGTTTTTCATATACATCATACTCCTTATATATTATTTCTGATACTGTTCGATGATTTTGTCAAGCCATGCCTGCGCGGACGCCTCAACCGACGCGTAGTAGGAGGCGATGTCGGGCGACTTGCTGCCGCCGATGCGGTTGCGCAGCGCATTGAGGGGCGACAGGGGGAATGCCGATTCGTCGCAGGCATCGAATGAGTATACCCGGTTGTCCAAGATAAGGTCGAACATCGCAAGCGATTCCTCGTCGCGTGCGGTCTTTGTCTTGAGCGTGACCTCATATATCGCGGGAGTCACCCACTCGTGACCGTAGGCGTTGAGGGCGGTGGTTATCACACCGGTGCGCTCCCAGTCCTCCTCGGGCTGGGTTATGGTCACCATCTGCGGGCTGAAGGTGCCCGACAGGTAGGTGGCGTAGTTCTCCTGCTTCTCATTGAGTTTGGGGTAGGGCAGCACGCCGTAATCGTCCTCCATGTCGCGCATATAAGGCTGCATGAGGAAATCGATGCGGAAGGTGCAGAACACGCCTCTGCCGGGGGCAAACATGGTTTTTATCTGCCCAAGCGAATCCTTGTGAACATAGGTGCCCGCGTTATCCCAATAGAGGGAGTAGAGCTTCTCGTATGCGGTGACCGTGTTGTCGTTCCAGAAAGCCAGTACAGGCAGGTCGTCCTCGTCTTTGGCGACCGCGGTGAAGCCCAGCGAGCGGGAGAAGGCGTCAATTGTAGCCAGCTTGTCGGTTATAAGACCGTATTGATCGGCTTCGGTGAATACGCCGTCGCCGTCCAGATCGCGGGAGATATCCTTTGACAGTTCCGAGAGATAGTCGATAGTCCAGCCACCATCAATAACAGTGCCGTACAGGTCTCCGATTCCGTAGTCCGCCGCCAGCGTCTTGTTATAAGCCATGTTCCAGCAGCGCAGAATGTTGGTCTCCATATAGTCGCCGAAGAGCATGACCGTGTTGCCGCCGAGAGAATAGGTTCTGTTCGCATTCTGCACAAACCATTCGGCGTCAAGGTCAATGTTCGGGATATCCTCCCAGGACACCATATACTTTGAGGCGATGAGCGAGCCCATGCGCAGCAGTTTGTTGGTGTAGAGGTCGTAAGTCGAGTCGCCGGCAAGCACGTTGGCTTCCATTGCCGCCTTAGAGGCGCCCCAGTCCTCAAGATGGAAGGCAAACTCCATGTTGTACATCTCGCTTACCTTGGCGTTGCGCTGATATACCGCGTCGTCCACCGGCTCGCCCGTCTCCTGCTCCATATAGAAGTAGTCATGGGTGCCGGCTCTGCCTAAAGTCGCCGATTCGGTGGCTCCGAAGATATTGAAGACATAGCCGTCATAATCTGCCTGAGGCAGCGTATCGATGGGTTTGGTGACCGAGGTTTCCGTGGCATCACTGCCTTCTGTTCCGGCAGCCGAGGTTATATCCGCCCCGCCGCCGGAACGAGAGCCGCAGGAGGACAATAGCACTGCTGTCAGCACTAAAACAGCAATCACAGAGACTGATTTCAGCTTCATACTCATCTCCTCATACTCGTTTACCTATATTACGGCATAACAATTCGTCACATCGACATTATAGCACAGGCAAAAGCGGAAAACAACAGGATACTTTCTTAATTATTACCCTTTTCCGCGGGAAATTCCGCAGCGTTGCAGACACTTGACCGCGAATAGCGAAAAATCCACTTGACCGCGCCGCCGCGGAGGGCTATAATATAACCGACCTACAAATAACGCTGGGAGACATATGATACTATGATCAACAGAGAAGCCTTCCGCACCCCGAGCCGGAAATTCGGACCCCTTCAGGTGGTGCATGATTTCAACTTTGTGGCGCTCAATCTGCCGCTTATCTACGAAGAACTGAACGATATGACCCCCGACGAGAAGTACAGCCATATCCGCGGGCGCCTTGACCGTATGAAGGAGTTAGGCTACCGGGGAGTGGTACTGAACAGCGACTTCGGCGATTATCTCAGTGACAAATCGATGCTGCTGCTTCGGCGGGTGGTCGATTATATCGCCGAGCTGGGGCTTGAAGCGTGGATATACGATGAGCAGTATTACCCAACCGGCAGCGCGGGAGGACATGTGCTCCGCGGACATCCCGAGCTTAACAATCAGGGGCTGTCATGCATTTGCCGGGATTTCGGCGACGCCAACCCGGGAGCGGCGGCGCGGGTTCACTCGCCCTGCGGCTATTCCGAGTTAAAATACGCCTTTGCCGCGCCTAAGGGCAGCAAGGTTGGCGACGGGCTTGTCGACATTTCGGAGTATCGCGACCCCTCGGGCGGGCTGTGCTGGGACAAGCCGGCGGGCGAATGGCGGGTCTGGTGCTTCTTCATACGGGTGCTTTACGAGAACACCTATCTCTACCGCGCGCTGAGAGCGCCACGACGATGCCCCTCGGTTCTCGATAAGAGGGCAATGGCGCGTTTCCTCGAAGTCACCTTCGCTCCATATGAGAAGTATCTCGGCGACCATCTCGGCAGCACAATTACCAATATATTTACCGACGAACCTTCGAACTTCGGGCTGAGCATCCCGCCGAAGGATTTCGTACCCGAGGACTCCTGCGGCAGATTTCCCAATAAATCGATTCACGAATACCCCGACATGGAAGTGCCTGCTTCACCCTATATCGGCTGGTGTGACGATTTCGCCGAAAAGTTCGAGCAGCTCTGCGGCTACTCGCTAATCCCCCGCCTGCCTGAGCTGTTTTCCGGGAAGATAGCCGATACGAAGAAATTGCGCCGGGATTACTGCAAGGTCACCTATGCCCTTTTCCGCGAAGCCCTTCTTGATCCGTACACCGAACTGCTTGACAAATACGGCATGGGATTGAGCGGACATCTGATTAGCGAGGAGACCTTCGAAGCCCATCCCCAGCTGTTGGGCAACTACCTTGAGATTCTCGGCGACGAGGCGATCCCCGGCTGTGATCTGCTTTACTCGGACCCCGAGAAGCTGCGCCGTTCGATGGCTCTGATTCTCGCCTCATCGGCTGCCTACACCCGGGGGAGAGAGCATGTCATGATCGAAGCCTCCAATATGGTTGACAAGGATCAGACCTTCTCGGCCGAGCGCATCTGTCACGCCATGGCGCTGATGTTCGCCAACGGCATTGACACAATCACCTCATATTACGGCGAGCGGCTGCTTGACGACGAGGGAATGAAGACCTTCGCCGAATATACCGCGCGGCTGGGCGAGGCTTTTGACGGAGGAAAACGCTCCGCCGAGGTGTTAGTCTGGTACCCTTACGAATATCTCTGCTCCTATGTCCGTCCCCACGGCGCAAATATGCTGCCCGATTCGGAAGACCCCGACACGGGAAAGGGAGCTGCCGCCCGGGAATCGGCTGTAGGGCTGATGGTGAGGCTTATGGACGAAGGCAGGCTCTGCTCCTTTGCCGACACCGCCGCCCTGCGCGAACGGCTTAACGAACTTGACGCGAAATATCTGGTGCTGCCCGACCTTGACGGCATCGATTCAGATACCGCCGCCGTCATTGCAGCCGCCAATGCCGCGGGAGTACGGGTGTTCTGCGGCTCCGAAAAAATCGGCGGGCTGGATATTCCCCTGGAGCCGCTTGACAGACTGCCCGAGCCGGAGATTATGCGTGTGGAGGGCAAACAGCCCATGCTCTGCCTCGAGCGGCGGGTGTTCGGCGGCTGCGACGTGTTCTTAGCGGTTAACGCTTCGCCGGATGAACCGATGGAGCTCAACGCTTCATTGCCCACGCTGTCGCAGTTAAATATCAGCGATATCGCCTCGGGCGTATTCAAACCTCTCGCATACGGTGCAGCCGGAGACAGGTCGGCGTTCAGACTGAGCATCCCGCCGAAAGGCGCGTTGCTTATCGAAGCACAGTATATATATTAATAAATAACACTATCAGGAGGATACAGACATGGCAAAACTTAAAATAGGCGTATTCGGTGCCGGACGCGGCATGACAATGATTCACCAGCTGCTTGGCAATCCCTACGCCGATGTTGCGGCAATCTGCGACAAGCACCGCCCCACCCTCGACCGGGCAGGCAAAGCCGCCGAGGACGCTGGGGTGAAGGTGGAACTCTACGAGCGATTCGACGATTTTTTCAACGCCGATATGGACGCGGTAGTTATGGCGAACTACGCTCACGAGCACGCCAAGTTCGGCATAAAACTGCTAAATTCCGGCCGTCATATAATGAGCGAAGTGCTGACCTGCGCCAGCCTTGCCGAGGCGGTGGAGCTTATTGAGACGGTGGAGCGCACCGGTCTGACCTATGCTTATGCCGAGAACTACTGCTTCTTCAACACCACCTATGAGATGAAGCAGCGCTATCAGCGGGGCGACATCGGCGAGTTCATGTACGGCGAGGGCGAGTAT
>Ga0123335_1008466_pt1 | contig 11027 bp, 9 predicted proteins | sample BiotimSIPDNA_2_FD_89707 | JGI IMG/M metagenome (GOLD analysis project Ga0123335, IMG submission 89707) | Anaerobic biogas reactor microbial communites from Washington, USA - Biogas_R2 time_0 SIP DNA | ecosystem: Engineered > Bioreactor > Anaerobic > Unclassified | place: Washington, USA... | reverse complement strand
CACGTAGGCAAAGTTGCGCTCGCTGATGCCGGCCCCCGGCATCACGATGATGCGCCCTTGCGCCTGGGTGACCAACTTCTTGAGCAGGGGGAGGCCCTCCATCACGGAGGCCTCCTGGCCGCTCGTCAGCACCCGGTCCACGCCCATGGCGATGAGGGTCTCGAGCGCCTCCTCTGCATTCGGTGTCATATCGAAGGCGCGGTGGAAGGTCACCTGCATCGGGCGGGCCAGCTCGATGAGTTCTTTACTTCTCTTGGTGTCGATCGTCCCATCAGGGTTGAGGATGCCGAAGACGACGCCGTCGGCCCCCGCCTCCTTGAAGAGGCGGATATCCTCCCGCATCGTCTCGAACTCGAGGTCTGAGTAGCAGAAGTCCCCGCCACGCGGGCGGATCATCACCATCATCGCGATGGTGGTGTGCTTTCTCGCAATCTTGAAGGCTCCCAGCGAGGGGGTGGTGCCCCCCTCAAAGAGGTCGGCGCAGAACTCGACGCGGTCGGCTCCGCCCCGCTCGGCGGCGATGACGCTCTCTACACTCTCCAGGCAAATCTCTATCTTCATCACTCACTCCTTCTTCACTCTCACAGCGAGATTTTCATCAATAAGCGCTTCTCTTTCCAGCGGCGCCCCCACCGTATGGATCGTGATGGTGTGTACCCCCGCTGTCAGGGGATAGCTGCTGATCAAGGGGTCCGATGACCGCCCCTTCTGCAGGGAAGCATAGTACGAATCGCCATCAATTTCAAAGCAGATCTTCTGTTGGCTCTCAAGGGGCTCTGCACTCTGCCAGGCGATGCTCACCGTTGCCTGCTCATCCAGTGTGATAGTCCACTCCAGGGTGGTGGCGATGGGGCGGTAGGAGTAGTACTCGCCCCCGGTGTAGCGGTACAGGACCTGAGGCGTGTCCAGCAGGAGGTGCGCGCTGTCAAAGGGGATCGGTTGTACCTCGCACGCTGTGTTGCGCGTTAAGGGCTGGCTCTTCAGCTGCGCTCCGATACCGATGAGCACCTGCTCCTCAAACGGCTCTATGGCACCGTCTCCCATCAAGCCGATGTTGAGCAGGTAGTTGCCCCCCTGAGCGACGACTGAGCGCGCGGTCTGAGAAAGCTCTTTGACCTTCTCCTCCCTGTCACCGCGCTCCTGCCAGCTGCGGTAGCCCCAGGTCTCCTTGTAGATCGAGGCCGGGGTCTGCCACGGGCAGTTGAGGGCGACGGTGGGCAGTTGGTTGTCCCCCATTGTGAGGAAGTCCTGTTCATCGTTCCAGATCCGCCCGTTGATCATGCACTGTGGTTGCAGCCTCCTTGTTAAGGCTTTCACCTCCTGGCTCTGCTCTCTCGTGGGGGCCCCCATATCCATCCACAGCTCACATATCGGTCCGTAGTTGGTGAGCAGCTCAGTCAGCTGGGCGATGGTGAGCCTTTGGTGGGCGGCGGGAATTGCATCGCTGTTGTGACTCGAGATGGGGAGGGCCTCGGGAAAGTGCCAGTCGATCCAGGAGTAGTAGAGGCCGAAGGCGAGCCCCTCTGCGCTGCACGCCTCTGAAAGCTGTCGCACGATATCGATCTTGCAGGCGCTGTTGGTGCTCTTGTAGTCGGTCGTCGCGGTGTCGAAGAGACAGAAGCCGTCGTGGTGCTTGGTCGTGATGACCACGTAGCGCATCCCCGCCGCCTTCGCCGTTCGGGCGATGTGCCGGGCATCAAAGGAGGGGAGGGTGAAACGCGTGGCAAGGCGCTCATAGTCGGCTTGGGAGAGGTAGCCGTGGGAGAGGATCTGCTCCGAGTAGCCGCGGCGGATGATCTCTCCCTTGTATACCCCACCGAGGAGTGAATAGAGGCCGAAGTGGATGAAGAGGCCGAACTCAAGGTGCAGCCACTCATTGATGCGTTGTGTATTGTCCATACCGATATCCTCCCACCTATAGCCTACGGGAGAGTGGGGGAGTTTTACAGAGGCAAAGTTTCAAAGTGCGCTCCCTGTGGCGTCAGATTTTCAAAGTTCGACCCTTCTTTGAAAATATGACGCCTCTTCTTCTCGGTTGTGGTCTCACTTTGGAAAGTTGCCTCTACCACGCTTTGGATGACCGTGCGACGATTTTGTCATGAACAGTGTTGCAACACCACAGAGGAAAAAGAGCGTCTGGACGAAGATGGGCCGCCATTGGCAGTTCTACCTCATCGTCGCCCTGCCCATGCTCTACTTCATCCTCTTCAAGTACGTACCGATGTACGGTATCCTCCTCGGCTTCAAGCGCTACCGGGTCAGCAAGGGTATCTGGGGCAGCCCGTGGGTAGGGTTCTACCAGTTCGCCAAGTTCTTCAAGAACCCCTCGAGCCTGAGGATCATGTACAACACCTTCCTCTTGAGCATGTACGCCCTCGTCTCCTCGATTCCGCTGGCCGTCATCCTGGCCATCGCCCTCAATGAGACTCGTTCGAAGCTCTGGCGCAAGAGCGTGCAGATGATCACGTACGCCCCGTACTTCATCTCCACCGTCGTCATGGTGGCCATTCTCATGCAGTTCCTCGACCCCGCCCTCGGCCTCTTCAATACGATACGAGGCCTCTTGGGCAAGGAGTCGCTCAACTACATGGGTGAGGCGAAGCTCTTCAAGCACATCTACGTCTGGTCGGCGCTCTGGCAGAACACCGGCTACAACGCCATCATCTACCTCGCCGCCCTGACTGGGATCAACCCGGAGCTCTACGAGGCGGCGCGGGTCGACGGGGTGAACAAGTTCCAGAAGATCTGGTACGTCGACCTGCCCTGCATCCAGAACACCATCATCATCATGTTCATCATGAACATGGGCTTTGTGATGAGCCTCGGCTTTGAGAAGGCGTTCCTGATGCAGAACCCGCTGAATCTCGAGAGCGCCGAGATCATGAGCACCTACGTCTACAAGATGGGCCTCATCAACAGCGACTTCAGCTACTCCACCGCCATCGACATGATCAACAGCGTGATCAACATCATCTTGATCCTCACCTTCAACAAGCTGAGCAAGATCCACAGCAAAGAGGGAGGACTCTGGTAATGCACTACAAACAAAAAGAATTGTGGGAAGACCGCCTCTTCAACCTCCTCATCAACATCTTCTTGACCATCAGCCTCCTCATCGTCCTCTATCCGCTGATCTACATTGTCTCCTGCTCCTTCTCCAACCCCCAGGCGGTCATCGCCAAGAAGGTGTGGCTCTTCCCGGTGCAGTTCGACCTCATCAGCTACAAGGCGGTCTTCACCAACAAGCAGATCGTCAGCGGCTATATGAACAGCCTCTACTACATGGTCGTCGGAACCGTCGTCAGCGTGCTGCTGACCGTGCTCTTGGCCTATCCGCTCTCACGCAAGGAGTTCTATGGCCGTCACCTGGTCACCAAGCTGATCCTCTTCACCATGCTCTTCAGCGGCGGCACGATCCCGCTCTACCTGGTGGTGCGCAACCTCGGCCTCTACGACAGCCGCTGGTCCATCATCCTGCCCAACGCCATCACGGTGTGGAACGTCATCATCACGCGCACCTTCTTCCAGGAGAACATCAGCGACGAGCTCTACGAGGCGGCGACCATCGACGGCTGCTCGGATATCCGCTTCCTCTTCTCCTTCGTCTTCCCGCTCAGCGGGGCCATCATCGCGGTGCTCGGCCTCTTCTATGCGGTGGGACAGTGGAACAAGTACTTCGACGCGCTGCTCTACCTGCAGAACCAGGCGCTCTATCCGCTGCAGATCGTGCTGCGCAACATACTCATCATCAACCGCAACACCCCGTCGATGACCGTCGACGTGGAGGCTGCGATCAGGGCCCAAGGGCTCAGCGAGACGATCCGCTACGCGGTCATCGTCGTCGCCAGTGTGCCGCTCCTGCTCATCTACCCGTTCGTACAGAAGTTCTTCGTCAAGGGTGTGATGATCGGGTCGGTCAAAGGTTAGGACGTTCCAGCTGCGCGGCAGCTGAGATTATTAGGAGGAATAGAATGAGAAAGACAGCATTGATCGTATTGGTCGTCGCCCTCTTGGTGCCGGCCACTCTCCTGGCCCAGGGGACGAAGGCCGCCCCGGCCGCGGCGAAGGTCGAGTATACCCCACTCGGGACCTATCCGATCGTAAAGAGCCCCATCACCGTCGACATCATGGTGGCCCAGCCCCCGTGCGTCGAAGACTACAACACCAACCGCTTCACCAAGTACATGGAGGAGATGACCGGTGTGAAGGTGAACTTCATCATGGTCCCCGAGCAGGCGGCCACTGAGAAGCTCGCACTGGTACTCGCCAGCGGCGATTACCCCGACGCCTTCCTTGGCTTTGGCATCAGCTTTGACCAAGAGACCAACTACGGCACCCAGGAAGGGCTCTTCCTTCCGCTGAACAAGTACTACTCTCAAGAGTGGATGCCCAACCTGATGAAGGCATTCGAGGAGTTCCCCGGCGGCGTCGGCTACATGACCAACATCGACGGCAACATCTACTCGCTGCCCCGCCTCGAGGGCTGCTACCACTGCTCGAACCAGGCAAAGCTCTTTGTCTACCAGCCCTTCCTCGACAAGCTGGGCCTGAAGACCCCGACCACCATCGATGAGTTCTACACGGTGCTCAAGGCCATCAAGACGCAGGATCCGAACGGAAACGGCAAGGCCGACGAGATTCCCTTGGCCGGTTCGATCATCGGCTGGAGCGACCACGTCGAGCGCTTCCTCCTCAACTCCTTCATCTACTGTGACCTCGACACCGACATCAACGCGGGCGCCGTCAGCGACGTCGGCTTCCTGATGAACAACGGCAAGGTCGACACCGCCGTCAACAAGGCCGCCTTCCGCGAAGGCTTGGCGTTCATCAACAAGCTCTACCGCGAAGGCCTCCTCTACAACGGCTCCTTCACCCAGGATTCCAGCCAGCTGACCCAGCTCGTCGAGAGCTCGGCCCAGCCGACCGTTGGCTTCGTGGCAGGTGGCTGGAGAGGCCAGTTCTCCACCATCGGTGGCGAGCGCTTCAACAACTACCGCGCCATCGCGCCCCTGAAGGGACCGAAGGGTGAGCAGAACTCCGTCGTCTTCTTCCAGAACCCGGGCATCGGACGGGTCGTGGTCTCCAGCAAGAGCCCCTACGCCGACGCCATCATGCGCTACTTCGACTTCATGTACAGCCTTGAGGGAACCCTCTTGCAGCGCAACGGATTCGAGGGCGAGGCATGGGCATGGGCCGATGCCGGCACCGTCGGTCTTGACGGCAAGCCCGCCATCTGGAAGGCACTGACGCAGTGGAACGACAAGGACCCGCAGAACGACACCTGGATCCAGGTCTATGCCGGTGCGCCCACGCCGACGATGAAGAACGGCTTGGCGGTCGAGGACATCTCCCGCAGCGATGCCCGCTACTACTTGCCGGACAACAACGAGAAGGTGCTCTACGACGAGACGGCCGAGCTCTACAAGCCGTACGAGCGGACCGACCTCGAAGTCCCCACCCTCAAGTTCACCGCAGAGGAGAGCGAGAAGTACTCCACCGTCCAGCGTGAGCTCGCCAACTACATCCGCCAGAGCGCTGTGAAATTCATGGTCCAGATTTCTACAAGTTATTGGGTTTAGAAAGACATTCTCAAATCTCGTAACCCATCGCAGATTTCCCGGAGTATTATCTTGCCGATTTGTATTGATGTGATCCACAACGTAATTACTATCTTTGGGACTTCCAAGAAAAGCAGTAGCAATAATTCTATGAATTGGGATGCTGCTAAATTTGAGATAACCAGTTGTTTTATCTCCAACTCCAAATGTCCACTTATTGTCTAACTTTCTTTTCCGATAGTTTTTCTTCGAAAGACGCATAACAGCGCCATTGTCTCGGACAATATACTTCTCACCTTTAAATTCACATTCACGTTCGTTGACATAGGTATCCACAGTAATCATTTAATTACCTCCAATCGTTTAGGAATTTTATATCTGTGATGTCGTTGTTTAGTTATCTGGCATAACGCATATATTCGTCTACCAGTGCCTTTGCCATGCTTTCTATACTTGGTTTACGAGTGGCATTGAACGACAACATGTCATTCTTATCAGCCTCTGTGGAGAGTCCAATCTTCAATGCGGTTATGTCGGCATCAAGTTGCACCAAATTCCCAACAGTATCGAACTTAGCAACTCCTCCACCATATTCATATGTGTTGAAATCTTCTATACCGATTTCTAGAATAAATGTTGCTTGTGATAGTAAAACGGCATCATAAAAAGCCTCATACTCATTTTCTGCAGCATCAACCAGATCGAATTGATCTGTGGTTAAAAATACGTTGATATTCCGTTTCTCAAATTCGTTCTTCACGGATTCTTCAACAATCCTATTCCATAGAAAATTATTTGCATTACTCAAGATCCAAACAGTGTCCGTCTTTCTATATCCCTGTGAATTGATATTTGACGAGGCTGCATAGGTTGAATATTCCTGAGCAAACACAAAATTCGCCACCAAGAGAACAACAATGACTGTAACCGCTTTCTTAATTCTCATGATTCGGCTCCTTAATTCTCTCGAATGTAATGTATTGATTAATAATACTTTTCGGAACATCAATTGTCTTGTACCCAGCATCCAGCCAAGATTTACAATGCTGATGTTGTCCATTGGTGTTGTTTGCCCAAAATGATGCGTATTTATAAGCACTTGCAGGAAGAGAAAATCCTAAGCACTGCTCAATGTCAAAGAAAGTTAATGTTATCTCTTCTTCTTTTCTACCGTTCAATCTATCAAATAAAGGCTTGTACTTTTTAAGCTCGGATGAATTCTTAAACACATTTCCATTTTCAGCCATAAAACACCTGATTGCACTGTCTGCGGATTCATCAATAAAGACTGTATCTGCACTTGCTCCGGCGGATTCATATAGTCTGGAAAGGATTTCATAGAGCGCAGGACCGGGAGAATTGACTATAGCAACATTTGTTTTCTTCTCTCTGTTTTCCACCCATAATGAATAACCAGGACATTCCTCATTAACTGACTCCAATTCAAAAATATAGAAGGAAATTTCGTTGTTATACTGAACAACGTAGCTGCCAACGACCTCATCTTCCGAGACCAGCTTTTGATCATTCCTCTTCCATAGAAGTTGGCTAGTATCGGTTAAATACAATAGTGTTTCACTAAATAAATACAGTCTCTTCTTATCTTCATTAGCGAACTTGGTAAAATCCGAATAGATTAATGAATCAATAGATACTTTGAACTTTGTTGAAGTCTCGACGAGCAAGTCAATTAATGGCATGGAGGATAAAGAATCTTCTTTGGACAGGCGAGAAACATATCCGGGAGAAACTCCTGCATCCTTTTCCAGAGCACCAATCTTATAGTCATACCATTTAGTTAAAGTCCTAATATTGCTCGAAATCCTTTTCTTGAAATCCTTGATATTCATCTCGAACTCCTTGATTGAAGAATATTTGTACTTGAATAAACTTTCAATAAAAATTTCGTGAATATTCAATATTGAAAAAATGAGATAAGCTTTATCTGATATTTCAAATGAGATGTTTTTATTAATGAGATCTATAAGATGATATCATGTATGTTTCTGCTAATTTGATTTAGATGATTTATAATCAAAATAAATATATACTAATGAAAAAATAAAGAATTTTAGTTATTCATTCTTTGATTATTACTTGCGGATTCTCCAACAGATAGAATAAAATCTGCCATTGTTGTGGCTGCGTTAACTGCTAGTAAAGCATGATAGTCCTTTATATTAACTCTTTTTAAACCCACGCCATGTGAATCACTTCCTTCATTCCTCATTTGTGTGATAGCTGTAACAATCTTTTCTAATCCAGAGAGAAGCATGTTGATTCGCTTGTCCGTTCCTCCATCCTGATGCATGCTATAGAGCGTTTTTACTTGATTATATAGTTTTACGATATCTCCAGAATTTGAAGGGACTTCATTCTTTTTCTCTATCACATAACAGAAGACTTCCTCAAGCATCGTTCTTGACTTGGTAATTGCGCTATCATAGTTTTTTTCATCAATATCTTTTACCGCGCGCTCTCCTAAATCCCTGATGTAACTTCTATCAATCGTTTTTACCGCTGGTGCTGCAACGGCGATTGCGGAACCCATGGGACGAATTTGGAATTGTTTGCCTGCTATACGCAATTCATTGCCACCGAAATATAAAATACTGTTTATATGTTCAAGAACCTTTTCAATAATCATCGCATGAGCTTTCTCGATGTCGGGCGGTGAACAACCTTTCAATTTATCTACAAATTGTTCTTTTGAGAAAAGAAATGATAGCAAATCGGAAATACGATTATTGTCGATACAATATTTCAGCAGATCATCTAGATAACTCCACCTGCTTTTAGAGCCACCTCCCCAGGAATAACTCGCTGCTAATCCGAACCTGCTAGAAATGTCACAAATAGTAGGACCACTAAGGTAAGGCATTGATACTTTGATGATTGACTGACAGCTCCGGAATGATGCTTCCCCAAAATCCTTATCTCCATCAAGGATTTCTATTATCGATTTATTTAGTAATAGGTTGAAAGGACTATTGGTTTTTTTATTAATCATCATTCCTCCATATTTGATTTTGATATTTAGTCATTACTTTGAAAAAATCTTTAAACCACTGGTTGGAGGAACTATTCATTGATCTGCCTTTAGGAATCTCAATTTTCGCTCTCTCGGTTTCGATGTAGAATTTTCTTTAGATCCATGGATATTCCCCAAATTCCAGGTTTTACCTCGATTGCATCCCATATCCTTTTTGGCTTTTTACGGCCTTCAATATTTTCAAATTCAAAATCAGCAATAGTCTTGTTATCTCCTTTTGCTCGAGAAGCATTGAAAGATATTGTCCGACCAAAGTTATTCTGAATGGAACCTTTAGTGATCTCAGAAAACTTGGTTCCACGGATATCAACATTGTCCATCTGTGCACCATCCATATCGGCTTTATGGAAAATTGAATTTGAAAAATTGGACCTATGAAGGGTAGTTCCTTTTAATGAAGAAGATGAAAAATATGAATTTTTGGCAGTCAGTGACTGGAGAGTAGAATATGATAGATCTGCATAGAAAAATGATGATGCGACAAGAATACTGCCATACAGGTTTATGCCTAAAGCATCTAAAACTGAACACTCGGAGTATGAAATATTTGTATTAGATAGATTGATACCTTTGTACTTGTCACCGGCAAGGTCTAATCCTGCTAAACAAATACCACGGATATCATTTTCTAGAAACGGGACAAATCCATGGGGTATCAGATATTCATTCCATTCTTTTAGTTGAGCATTTAGTATCCTATTCTCGCTATCATTTGATTTCAATAAATCAGTAATCTTTGTACGATAAGCAGTAACATTCCGAAAAAGAGCACACCAACGAACTCGCAATTTAAGGATTTGTAATAGTTGTTCTTCATTGAAAAGACTGTTGAACCAACCTGGAAGCAATGGCCAAGATATCGTAAATGTCCCGTCTTCATTGAAAAGCTCTTCTTTAAAAAGTATATTGCTAGTGCCTAATTGGAAATCCCCGTCATCTGATATGAATAGTCCACCTTCCTTGCAGGGATTGTTTTCTAAGAAAAGTGCTCTGTCAGGTCTATTGTTGCGACCAGGCCATACCTGCCACTTCCTGATGGTTTCTTCCTTTGTTTCTCCGTACACTGTCATTGTCGAATCATTCCCCATCTATTTTGTATCGGAAAAGAGGGTGATGCTTTGTGTATATTTACTTCACCTCACTAATTATTATACCATGTATTTTTAATACTACTTACGAAAAGAAGTGATGAGAAAATTGTCTTATAGATATTGGATAAGTCTTTATACTACGTTGCAGTCATATAGCCATATTCTATCCATCACCCTCGATCCGTGTTACAAATGACCAATCATGCCCGACGAGAAAAGAAAACCCATCATACATGTCATTCCAGCTAGGCGACATTTCAAGCGAATACGTGTGGCCCTGTACTGCCGTGTGAGCACGCAAAAGGAACGCCAGCTTCATAGTCTTTCAGCTCAGATGGATTTCGAGAAGGAGGACATCCTGGAGAATCCCGCTTGGGAATATGTCGGTACCTACACCGACATCAAGTCGGGACGGACCATCAGTTCCCGGCCTGGCTTCCAGAGCCTCCTGGCCGACTGTGAGGCGGGGAAGATCGACATGATCTACACCAAGTCCATCAGCCGGTTTGGACGCAACTGCGTGGATTTCCTGGTAACTCTCAGACGTCTCAAGGAACTGAAGGTGGATGTCTTTTTCTACAATGAGCAGATCCACCTCCTCAGCCAGGCAGGGGAGTTGCTACTGACACTTCATGCGGGCATAGCCCAGGCTGAGAGTGAGAACAAGAGCGAGAACATCAAGTGGGGGCTTCGAAGAAGTACCATGGATCCTGATAGCCCTGCATTCTCCCGAAGGTGCTATGGTTATGATCGTAATGAGGAGGAAGGACTCATCCTCAACATCGCTGAAGCCAGAATCGTCCTGAAGATCTTTGATTGGTATGAGCAAGGCTGGAGCATAGTGCGGATCAAGAAGGAGCTGGAAGCCCTGAAAGTTCCCACACCAACGGGCAAGAGCAAATGGCCGGTAAAGACGATCGAGAACATCCTCACCAATGAGAAATATACCGGCACCTCAGTCTATGGAGAAACAGAGTCTGCAGATTTTCCTTCCACCAAGAGAAAAGCCCGTGACCCGTTCGAGGTCCACCGATCACTCAACCATCACCTCCCAATCATCCATGAGCGCCGTTTCAAGCGTGTGCAGAAACTGAAGGCAAAACGCTCCAACATCGAGGTCGATGAGCATGGGAACAAGGTCCGAAAGAGTACTCACTACAGCTCCAAGAAGGCTGTGAATAGGACGAAGAAACCCCCTGAACCCCAAAACTAAATGGCATAAGAATCAACGGTAATGTTGAGGATGTGAGTGTGCGTAGCTTTGGTAAAAATTGACGAAATTGAGTAGTCTAAAATATCAAAAAATGATGAAAAACTGGTAAAATT
>Ga0123335_1008464_pt1 | contig 11028 bp, 11 predicted proteins | sample BiotimSIPDNA_2_FD_89707 | JGI IMG/M metagenome (GOLD analysis project Ga0123335, IMG submission 89707) | Anaerobic biogas reactor microbial communites from Washington, USA - Biogas_R2 time_0 SIP DNA | ecosystem: Engineered > Bioreactor > Anaerobic > Unclassified | place: Washington, USA... | reverse complement strand
ACTATGCACAGCAGGTCGGTCGGCGTCAGTATGCCCACCAGGCGGTTGCCCTCCACCACCGGCAGGTGGCGCATGCTGCTCTCGACCAGGATCTTCGCCGCCTCCTCCACGGAGGCCTTGGGGGATATGGAGGGGTGCTCCCGGCGCATGATCATGGCCGCCTGCTCCTCCTCCGGCCTGTCGAATATGTCCTCCCTGGTGATCATCCCGGCCAACGATCCGTCGTTCCTGCGCACCACCGGAAGGCCGGTCAGGTTGTGCTGGACCATGATCTTCAGCACCTCCTGGCGGGACCCGGGCACCTGGGCCACGATGGGATTGGACGTCATCACGTCCCCGACGGTGGCCATCTAGTTTTCCTCCCCCGGGGACCTGACCACCAGCACGGGGCATTTGGCAAAGCGCACCACCCGCTCGGCCACGCTGCCCAGCAGCAGCTTGGAGAAGCCGGTCCTTCCCAGGGTGCCCATCACCACCAGGTCGTGATCGGCGGACATGTCCACGATCTTGCGGGAGGGGGAGCCCTCCTCGATCTTGGTGATGACCTTGACCCCCATGGCCTCGGCCCTCTGCTTGACGTATTCCATGGCCTCCTGGCCCTCCTTCTCCAGCAGCGTGTACACGCTGACGATGGTTGAATCCATGGGGAAGTTGATGAAGGAGGTCTGGTCCACCACGTAGAGCGCCGTGACCTCCGCTCCGGCCGCCTTGGCCATCTCCAATCCTTTGTCAATGGCGGCCTTGGTGTATTCGCTCCCATCAGTGGGGATCAGTATCTTCTTGAACAGGACCATCCTATCATCTCCAACAATTGTTTCCGATGCATACTAGCTCGGGGGCGTCGGCGGCGCTCCTCAGGACAAGGTCGGACATCGCATCCCCTCCCCTGTGCCTGAGCACCATAAGCTCGCAGCGCGCTCCCGGTTCTATACTAAACGATTCCTGGCGATTTAATAATTTTCTCCCGTTCATGGCCATGTCCAGGGCCTCCCTTATGCCTTCCCTGCCCTGCGAACGCAGCAGGCGGGCGGCCGCCTCCATCTCCGCCAGCATGTCCGGGAGGCAGATCATGGCGTTGTCCGTGCCCAGGGCCACGGTGAGCCCGTTCTCCAGCATGCGGGCCAAGGGCGGGGTCTTCCCGAAGTACATGTTCGAGCGCGGGCAGGCCACCACGGGGACACCGGCCTCCGCCACCGCCCGCATGTCCCGGTCGGTGGCCTCGGTCATGTGCACCACGTAGGACGGCTTCAGGTCCAGGACCCTGTCGATGTCCTCGCGCACCCGCTCGCTGGCGTGTATGGCGAAGGGACGCCCCTGCTCCCGAACCTCCTTTGCCAGCTTCTGCAGCTCGGGATATTCCCAGTCGGAGATGGAGGATACGGCGACGCCCTCGGCCACCTTCAGCAGGCGGCGGGCCCCGGCCCGGCAGAACTCCAGCTGCTTCGGCCGGCCCATTATCACCGCCTCCGCGCCCTCGCCCTGCAGGCGGTGCAGGTACTCCGCTCCATCGTAGCCGCCCTCGCGGAAGTCCAGGAACCGCGAGACCCCGCGGCGGGCCATGTACCGCTTCATGGTCAGCATCCCCCTCATCAGTGTTTCCGGGGCGGCCGAATCCAGGACCCGGTGCTTGAGGCCCTTGGGCGGGGCCACCAGCTCCTCCAGGGTGAGCGAGGGGTCCACCGGCACGATGTAGTCGGCTATATGCGTGTGCCCGTTGACCAGGGTGGGTACTATGAGCCCCTTGGCATAGGAACTCCCCCTCTTACCCGTCCCCAGCTCGGCTATCACTCCGTCCTCGATGCCCACATGGCCAGGGAAGAACCCGTTCTGGCCGAGCACCAGGCCGGAAAGGTAACGCATGTTTACCCCATGGCCTAGAACGGATTTAAACCGCGTGGTGGTAAAGACCAAATTGTTGGTCCGCCTAACGCTCCTGAAGGTGTCCCTGTGAACGAACTGCTGGCCTTGGCCCTGTTGATATTCCTGGCCGTTACCGCCCAGCTCGTCGCCGCCCGCTTCGGCCTCTCCGCGGCCATCTTCGAGATCATGCTCGGGCTGGCAGTGGGGGAGGTCCTGGGGCTGCGCTCCTCCGAGGTGGAGTGGTTCGCCTTCCTGGCCGCGTTGGGCGGGATCGGCCTCACCTTCCTGGCCGGGACGGAGATGGAGGCCGGCAGGGTACGCCGACAGATCAGGGGAAGCCTGCCCCTGGCCCTGGCCTCCTTCCTGAGCATATTCCTGACCGTGCCCTACGCCCTGCACGAACTGGCCGGATGGTCCTGGGACGCCTCGCTGCTGGCCGGCGTGGCCCTCTCGGAAACGTCCGTGGCCATCGTTTACGTGGTGCTGGTGGAGGGCGGAAGGGCCAGAACGGAGGTGGGATCGCTGGTGCTGGCAGCCTGCTTCCTGACCAATCTTCTGGCCTCGGCGGTGCTGGCCGTCCTCTTCGCCCCTCCGGACTGGGAGGTGCTGCTGCTGATCGCGGCCATGCTGCTGGTCATACCCCTGGCCTGGAAGTTTTCCGGGAGGCTGCTGGCCCGCGTGAAGGGGCGCCCGGGGGAGCCCGAGGTGAAGGTCATCCTGCTGCCGCTGCTGCTGTTGGCCGCCCTGGCCTCGGTGGCCGGGGTGGCCGCGGTGCTCCCGGCCTATCTGCTGGGCTTCGCGCTCTCCTCCACCCTGGAGGGGAACAGGGAGGCCTGGTCCAAGGTCCGCACGGTGTTCCTGGGCTTCATGGTCTCCCTGTTCTTCCTGGCCGCCGGCTCCAACGTGTCCATGGAGGCCCTGCTGGCCGGGGCTTTGGCCGTAGGGCTGCTCTCCGCCGGGCGCATCCTTCTCAAGATGGCCTTCGTCCTGCCGGTGGCCCGCAGATGCCTTCGCAGGGAATCGGTCTACATCTCCCTGCTCATGGCCACCTCCCTGACCTTCGGCATGGTCTTCCTGCAGTTCGGGGTGGACCACGGACTTATCGACCGGGCGCAATTCTCAATATTGGTGGGAACGATAATCATAGGGGCGCTCGTGCCGACCATGATCGCCCAGAGGTGGTTCGACCCATGGAAGCGCAAAGGCTGAGGCTGCTGGTGGCCGTGGACGGTTCCGTGCACGGCGAGAAGGCCCTGAGGAAGGCGGCCCTGCTGGCCCTGTCGGCCCCGTCCTACGAGGTGGCCGTGGTCTATGTGGTCGAGGTGAGGGAGTTCGCCTCCCTGATGGCCGAGACGGACACCGAGGAGATGGAGGCCGCGGGAAAGAGAACACTGCAGGAATCCCTGGAGATCCTGGCCTCCGAGGATGTGCAGGCCTCCGCGCACCTGCTGCACGGGCCGCCAGTGACCAAGATACTGGAGTTCGCGGAGACCTTCCGGCCGGACATGATCGTCACCGGAAGCCGGGGTATGGGGGCGGCCAAGGGGGCCTTGATCGGCAGCGTGTCCTCCTCCCTCTCCAAAAGGGCCAGCACCTCGGTGCTGATAGTTAGGTAGGTTCGTCCACTGAATGGGCAAAGCATAAATACGGTCACTTTTCTTCTGCCCTCCCATAGGTGCCATACCATGGTTACTAAGGTCAATGTCGACGAGTGTGTTGGTTGCGGACTGTGCGAGGATGTTTGCCCTACCGGTGCCATAGCTGTTGATGACGTCGCCGTCATCGACGCCGCTAAGTGCACTGACTGCGGCAAGTGCATCGAAGAGTGCCCCAACGACGCTTTGTCCGCGTAAGCGCTCGGTGGTCGAGTACCGCCTTTAAACCCCTTATCTTACGGTTTTTCTCACAAAATTTTATCGACACCAGGGTCAACGGTCCTCAGGCCAGCAACGAACGGAGCATGCTCTCGAGCTTCGATGCGGATCCCTGGACCTCCGGGGATATCCCTTCCCCGAACTCGGTGTCCTTGGGCTGAATGAGCAGGAGGGCGATCCTGGCCCCGGTCAGCAGGGTGACGTACTCGCAGAACACGCGAATGGGCAGGGTGTGGGTGGAGATCCCGGCGGTGCTGGTCACCTGCTCCGCCCCGTAGAGGCGGGCGGAGCCGGGAGGCAGTCCCAGCAGGGCGGCGTCCACCAGGAGCACGTGCGTTGGCCTCATGTTCACGATCTCGTCCACGAAGCTCTCCGGCACGGTCTCGCACTCGATCAGGCGAACCCTATCGGAGGCCAGGTCCCGCAGGTCCTCCACCACCTTGACCCCCACGTAATCGTCGCGCCGTATGGCGTTGCCTATGCCGGCGATCACGATGCTGCGGGCCCCCTGAAGCCATTCCCTCAGCTGGTCCTCGAGCGCCCTGAGATCGGGGCCCCCCTCGCTCAGCGGCTCAGGTGGCAAATGAGCTCCCTGCGTGGACCGTACACCTTGACGTCCATGGGCATCTGGCCGATGGCGAAGTGCGTGGCGCAGCCGAAGCACGGGTCGTAGGCCCGGAAGGCCATCTCCACCTTGTTCAGTATGCCCTCGTCCACCTTTCCATTCCTGATGAGGCCCTTGGCCGCGTCCCGCACGCTCATGCAGATGGACGGGTAGTTGTTGGTGGTGGCCACGATCATGTTCACGTTCTGTATCAGCGCGTCCCGGTCCAGCTGGTACTCGTGTATCAGCGTTCCCCTGGCCGCCTCCACTATGCCCACGCCGTGCCCCGGCTCGCCCGGCATCCTGCGGACCTCGGTGGAGGTGATCTCCGGGTCGGTGGCCAGTTCCACGGCCCTCTCCGCCGCGTACAGCAGTTCGATGAGCCGGGCCCAGTGGAACACCAGGGTGCCGTGCGCCGGCTTTCCCAGGGTGGAGAACAGCAGCCTGTACTCCTGATCGGCCAGGGGCGTGGCCATGCCCTCTGAGGCGTTCAGCCTGCCCAGGGGACCCACGCGGTACACCCCGTTGTCCCTGCCGTCCACGAAGCCCTTCCAGCCGATGCTGCGCAGGAAGGGGAACTTGGAGTAGGTCCACTCCTCGGAACGCTCCTCGATGTGCTCTGCGTAGTCCTGGGCGTCGAACTTCAGGAACTCCTTTCCATCGGGGTCGACCACCCGGACCTTGCCGTCGTAGAAGTTCACTCGGTCGGCGTCGTCCACCATGCCCATGTAGTAGGTCCGCTGGGTGTACATGTCGCTCTTGATCAGCTCCATGTACGCGGGGTTGTCCAGCACCAGGGCGTGGAATGTCTTGAGCGAGAAGAGCGCGAAGTCCACCAGGGACCTGGACATGTCCAGGATGGCCAGGCGGTTCTCCTCGCTCAGGGCCTTGCTTATGCCCCCGGGGAGTCCGCTGACCGGGTGGGTGGCCTTCCCTCCGATGATCTCGGTGATCCTCTGCCCGTAGGCCCGGTGCTTGATGACCTCCTTGGCCACGTCCAGTCCGGCCTTCTCTATCACCCCCAGGATGTTCCTCTTCTCCGGGGGGGCGTCCGGGCCGACGATGAAGTCAGGTCCGCCCAGGTAGTAGAAGTGCAGGATGTGGTCGTAGCAGATGTAGCCCATGTACTGCAGCTCGCGCAGCTTCCTGGCCGCCGATGGCGGTTCCACCCCGAAGCAGGCGTCCAGGGCCTTGACGGAAGCGTAATGGTGCGCCACCGGGCACACCCCGCATATGCGGGTGGTGAGCAGGGGCATCAGCTCCGCCGGGCGGCCCACGCAGAAGGACTCGAAGCCCCTCAGCTCGGGTATCTTGAGGTAGGCGTTCTCCACCTCTCCCTGGTCGTCCAGGAATATGGAGATGTTGCCGTGGCCTTCCAGCCGGGTGATCGGGTCAATAGTGATCTCCTTCATCTCTTCATCACCTTCCTTCTGAGGATGGACGCGGGCAGGCTGTACATGTAGAATATGCCCACCGGGTCCTTGATCTGCGAAATAAGGTCCTCCACATCCTCTTCCGAGTACGTCCCCGGCTCCTTGTCCAGGTTCAGTATGGAGGCCAGGGCGGTCATCATCCCCGTGCCTATGTCCGACTGGTTGGGGGCGGCACCCCCGCAGCCCGTGCAGGGCATGTCCACCTTCAGGCACTGCGCCCCGCAGCCTCCGCGGGTGGCCATGCCCATGCAGATGATCCCCTGCTCCATGAGGCAGCGCTCCGGATCGGGAACGAACTCGTGCACCCGGTGCAGGGCGGTGATCTTCTTGTTCTCCCGCTTGCGCGGGCACTCCGCGCACACCGCGGGCATGGGCGCCAGCACCGTGCCCTTGGGAGGCAGCTTGCCTGCGACGATCGCGTCCAGGGCGTTCACGATGAGCTGCACCGGCGGGGGGCATCCCGGCAGATAGTAATCCACGTCCACGGTCTGGTCAAGGGTCTTCACCGTGTCGTAGAAGGTGGGTATGTGCAGCGTCCCCTCCCTCACCTGCGAATCCGGTCTGGGGACGGCGGAGCCGTTGTCCCGGCCCTGGCTCACCTGCATGTACACGTGGTCCAGGATGTCCTCGGCGTCGTGCAGGTTGGCCAATCCCGGAACGGAACCCTCGTTGGCGCAGGAGCCGAAGGCCACCAGCAGCTTGGACTTGGCCCTGAGCACATTGGCCATGTGCTCCTGCTCGCTGTTGCGCACGGAGCCGTTGAAGAAGGTCACGTCCACGTAGCCGTCCGGGAAGGCCTCCACGTCCCTGTACTTCACGTCCATGGCCACCGGCCAGAACACAATGTCCACGTGCTGGACCAGGTCGAGTATCCTCTCGTTCATGTCCAGGACCGCGATCTCGCAGCCCCCGCAGCTGGCCGCCCAGTAGAATGCCACCTTCAGTTTGTCGATGTGCGGTCCCCCCTTGGTCCTCCGGTAAGGTATTCATGCATGGCCCGGGCGGCCCTCTTGCCCGCGCCCATGGCGCTGATGACCGTGGCCGCGCCGGTGGCCACGTCCCCGCCGGCGAAGACCCCCTCCAGGTTCGTCCGACCGTCCTCGTCCACCAGTATGGTGCCGTTGCGCGGGTTGGTCTTGAGGCCCTCGGTGGTCCTCTGGATGATCGGGTTCGGGGTCTGGCCGATGGCCACGATCACCGTGTCGGTGTCCACCTCGAAGTCCGAGCAGGCGATCGGCTTCACGCCGGTCCGCCCGCGCTCGTCCGGCATGGTCAGCTCCATGCAGGTGCAGCGCATCGCGCGCACCCAGCCCTTGTCGTCCCCGTAGAACTCAGCGGGGGCGTTCAGGAAGTTGCAGATCAGCCCCTCCTCCTCGGCGTTCTCGATCTCCTCCCGCCGGGCGGGCAGCTCGTTCCGGGAGCGCCGGTAGTTGAGGCAGACCCTGGCCCCCAGTCTCATGGATATGCGCGCGCAGTCCATGGCCACGTTGCCTCCGCCGATGACCACCACGTGCTTTCCGATTCGTATCGGGGTATCGCTCTCCGGGAAGTTGTAGGCCTTCATCAGGTTGACCCGTATAAGGAACTCGTTGGCCGAGTATATTCCGCCCAGGTTCTCCCCCGGGCAGCCGGTCCATTGGGGCAGACCGGCCCCGCTGGCGATGTAGATGGCGTCGTAGCCCTGCTCCATCAGCTCGGGGATGGTGTGAATGCGCCCGATCAGGTTCCCCAGGCGCAGCTCCACGCCCAGGCTCTGAACGTACTCCACCTCCTTCTGCACGATGTCCTTGGGAAGCCGGAACTCGGGGATGCCGTACATCAGCACCCCTCCGGCCACGTGAAGCGCCTCGAACAGGGTGACCTCGTGCCCCAGCTTGGCCAGGTCGGAGGCCGCCGTCAGCCCGGACGGCCCCGCTCCGATGATGGCCACCCTCTTGCCGGTCGAGGCCGGCCGGGGAGGCGCCTTCATCCCGTGCTCCCTCTCCCAGTCGGCCAGGAAGCGCTCCAGGCGGCCAATGTTGACCGGGTCCCCCTTCTTTCCGCGCAGGCAGTTCTTCTGGCACTGGGCCTCCTGCGGGCACACCCTTCCGCACACCGCGGGCAGGGCGTTCTTGGACTTGATTATGGCGATGGCATCCTCGTAGTTCCTCTGGGACAGCTTCTCAATGAACTGGGGGATGGGCACCTCCACCGGGCAGCCCTGCACGCACTGCGGCTTCTTGCACCTCAGGCAGCGCTCCGCCTCGGCCAGGGCCATCTCCTCCGTGTAGCCCAAGGCGACCTCCTTGAAGTTCCTGACCCGCTCCTCAGGCTCCTGGCGGGGCATGGGGATATCCTCGTCCATGCGCTTCTCGCCCCTCCTCCTGGGCTCATTGCCTTCCACAGCGGCACCCCCCTTTGTGCTCATGGAGCAGCGCGCTCAGGCGCTCCTCCGGCAGCATGCTGCGCTGCCTGTTGATGAGCTCGTCGAAGTTGGTCTTGTGGCCGTCGAACTCCGGGCCGTCCACGCATCCGAAGAGCATCTGCTCCCCCACGGTGACCCGGCACACCCCGCACATCCCCATCCCGTCGATCATGATCGGGGTGAGGGAGACCACGGTGGGTATCCCGAAGGGCTTGGTGATCTCGCTGACCCTCTTCATCATCACCACCGGGCCGATGACCGTGCAGCGGTCGAACCTCTCCCTGGACAGGAGGTCCTTCAGGAAGTCCAGCCCCTTCTCGCCCACGCTGCCGTCGTCCGAGGACACGTACACGCGGTCGCTGTAGCGCTCCGCCACGTCCCTCTTGAACAGGAACTCCTGGCTGCGGCAGCCCAGCACCGTCACCACCTCGTTCCCGGCCTCCTTCAGGGCCTTGGCCTGCAGCAATGCCGGGGCGGCCATGATGCTCCCGCCCACGCAGAGGACCCTGCCGAACCTGCCGATCTCCGAAGGGTTTCCCAGCGGGCCGGTCACGTTGAAGATGTCCTGCCCCTGCTCGAAGGTCCCCAGCTCCCGGGTGGTCTTCCCCACCTCGTGGAAGGCGAAGGACACCGTGCCCCTCTGGCGGTCGTAATCGCAGATGCTCAGGGGCACCCTCTCGCCGCCCTCCCTGGGCACCACGATCAGGAACTGACCCGGCAGGGCCTTGGCGGCGATCTCCGGGGCCTCCACCTCGAAGAGGGTGTGCTTGTGGGCCAGCCTCTCCTTGGAAATGATGCGGTACATCTCAGTCCTCCTTGCGGACTTCGTTCAGCGGCAGGGTGGCTATGCGCTCGCAGAAGGCCTCGAAGCGGCTGGTGAAATCCCCAGCGCAGCGCGGAGATAGTTCATGCATCTCGAAGCGCTCCGAGAGCCCCAGCCTCTCCAGGGCGGTCAGCAGCACCTCCAGCTGCCGCTCGGCGGTGTCCCGCCCCTTCTGCAGCTTGCAGTCCTCCGGGGCGCACACCACTCCCATCACCCCGTCGAACCCGCTCTGCAGGGCGTTCAGCACGTGCACGGGGTCCAGCCCCTTGAAGCAGGGGACCTCCAGCATCATGGCGTTCCTCCCCCTCAGCATGCGGTCCGGGTCGTCCAGGGCGGAGAACTCCGACCACTGGCAGCTGAACACCAGTATGGACGGCTTGTGGTCCCGCTCGCGCATGCGGGCCGCGGCCTCCTCGTAGGAGCGCAGCACGGTGTAGAAATCGTAGCCCTTCACCTGTATGGCGTTGTGCGGGCAGACCATCTGGCAGGCCCCGCAGCCCACGCACTTCTCCTGGTCCACCACCGGGGAGGAGAAGTCCGCGGCGGTGATGGCCCCGTAGGGGCATACGAACACGCACTTGTCGCAGCCCACGCAGTCATGGCTGATCCACACCGCCTTGCGGGAGTACTTGACCACCTGCAGGGCGTCCTCCGGGTAGCCCAGCTGCTTGATGACCGCCTTGCCCAGCAGCAGCCTCCTGGTCTCTATCCTGGTGCCCTCCTTCATGCGGCAGAAGCCGTCCTGGCACTGGATGGACACGATGTTCCTGATGCCGGAGGAAAGGGCGTTGAACACGAAGTCCGTGGGGATCCGTCCGGCGCAGGGTATCCTGAGGGGGATGTAATCCCTGGTGCGCAGCCCCTGCTCGGCCAGGATGTCCTCCACCTCCCCGCTGCTGGGGGAGTTGCCGCGGCACATCATGACCAGGGTCTCCGCGCCCGGGCTGGCGCTGCGGACGTAATCCAGCAGCCCGTCGTAATCGTAATAGGCCATCTCGATGGCCGACACCGGGCAGGCGCTGTAGCATATGCCGCAGACCTGGCACTTCTGGATGTCTATCTTGATGCGTCCGTCCTCCTGCTGATAGATGGCTTCGAACGGACAGAGGGAATAGCAGACCTTGCACCTGCTGCACAGGTCCTGGTCGATCTTCACGGCGGCGAGGCAGTTATCGTTCATCAGTGATCACCCGACGGTCCCGCGCCTCCCAGCGGCCCCGCGCCGAAACGCTCTTTCCCCGGGCGGAGGGGGCGGCATCAGGACCTCGACAGCATGCGTCCATGACGTAATCCATCGCATGATGGCCTTATTATTTAATGGATATGCTCGATAGTTCGTAATCGATCTCCCTGGCATCATTTAATGTCAGTTTCTCTGCGAAGAATGGACATTTGTACAGGATTTATTGACGATTCTGTCAATTTTTTCGATGGGTAACGCGATAATGGGCCTTTCGACATCGCAATAATTAGGAAAACTTAATCGACCTGTAGGTCGCTGCGAGGCCGAATAGGTGAAGGGATCACATCATGCTCACCAAGGAACTTATGGATAAGGTCGTGGCCAAGAACCCCGGGGAGAAGGAGTTCCACCAGGCCGTCAACGAGGTCTTCGAGTCCCTGGAACCGGTGCTCAGGCAGCATCCTGAATTCGTCAAGGCCAAGATACTCGAGAGGATGGTCGAACCGGACCGCCAGGTCATGTTCAGGGTCACCTGGATGGATGACAAGGGCGAGGTGCAGGTCAACCGCGGCTTCCGGGTGCAGTTCAACGGCGCCATCGGACCCTACAAGGGCGGATTGCGCTTCCACCCCTCGGTCAACCTGGGCATACTGAAGTTCCTGGGCTTCGAGCAGGTGTTCAAGAACGCCCTGACCGGGCTGCCCATGGGCGGGGCCAAGGGCGGCGCGGACTTCGACCCCAAGGGCAAGAGCGACGCGGAGATCATGCGCTTCTGCCAGAACTTCATGAACGAGCTGTTCAGGCACATCGGCCCGGACACCGACGTGCCCGCGGGGGACATCGGCGT
>Ga0123335_1008461_pt1 | contig 11030 bp, 12 predicted proteins | sample BiotimSIPDNA_2_FD_89707 | JGI IMG/M metagenome (GOLD analysis project Ga0123335, IMG submission 89707) | Anaerobic biogas reactor microbial communites from Washington, USA - Biogas_R2 time_0 SIP DNA | ecosystem: Engineered > Bioreactor > Anaerobic > Unclassified | place: Washington, USA... | reverse complement strand
TAGTTATACAATGTCTTTGTACATATCTCTGTTTCAAATTCAAGTCCCTTTTCTTTAATCTCCCCAATTACTGCATCAGGCGAGTACTTCTCTTTGATTATCCTGTTTTCTATGTGTTTAGCCAGTTTATGGTCTCTTCCTATCTTTAAGTCAGGGCCTTTGTTTCTGGCATTTTCTTCGTATATTCGTTGCCCTGCATCTGCACAATACTCTTTCCTGTAAGTTAAATCGTGGTTGAGAAGCCTTACCGTCCCCTTCGCTATTTCCCGCTCAATGGTCCTGATCCCTTTTTCCATACGTTGCGCTATTTCAAAGGGTTTAAACCCTTCCTTTAGCAATATTTCTATTTTGTACCGTTCTCTTACTGTTAGGTGTTTATATTTTCTTGATTCTGTTGTATTATTAATCTGACTCATGGTTTTCTCCTTTGCAATGTTTTTCTTGGTCGTTAAACATTATACAATGGATTTACCATGAGTCTCAATTTTTTTCTTCTTCCGTCACTTCATTTTACAACTTACCCTATATGTTTATTTTACATTATTGGCATAAAGTGCTTGAGACCATAACCTTTACTCTGATAAAATAGAGTAAAATCACATAAAATATAGAATGTTACTTTGAATTCCATATAAAAGTGAAATAATCAACACAGATAAGATGTTAACAATTATTATTTTCAAATGAAAAGAGGATAAACATAATGAAAGTATTGTTTATAGGCGGAACAGGAATAATAAGTGAAGCAGTTTCAAAGCACGTTATTGAAAAAGGTCATGAACTCTACCTTCTTAACAGGGGACAACGAAGCGAGTTTGTACCGGAGGGCGCAACCCTTATAAAAGCGGATATCAGAGACGTGGATTCTACACGAAAAGCACTGAAGGGTTACTCTTTTGACGTGGTAGCAGACTGGGTGGCCTTTATACCGAAACATGTTCAAGCGGACATAGACCTTTTCATGGATAAGACCAGTCAATACATATTTATCAGCTCCGCTTCCGCATATCAGAAACCTGCCTCACACTATCTTGTAACTGAATCAACTCCCCTTAAGAATCCTTACTGGCAGTATTCCCGTGACAAAATTGCCTGTGAAGACCTCCTTATGGAGGAATACCGAATAAACAGCTTCCCTGTCACGATTGTACGCCCGTCATTTACCTATGGGGTTTTAATGATACCTGCTGCATTAAACAGCTGGCTCCACCCCTGGTCACTTATAGACAGGATGCGAAAAGGTAAAAAGATTATTGTGCATGGTGACGGTACCTCTCTGTGGACAATGACTCACAACACTGACTTTGCGAGGGGTTTTGCAGGCCTTATCGGTAATATCCAGGCAATAGGCCATGCTTTTCATATAACCTCTGACGAAGTATTAAACTGGGATCAGATATACAGGTTAATAGGAAACGCTGCAGGCGTTGAGCCTGACCTTATTCATATACCCTCTGACTTCATCGGTCATATCCTGCCGGAAGCTGTAGGAGGCCTAACCGGTGATAAAGCAGTGAGTGTAGTATTTGACAACACGAAAATAAAGCGGTTTGTTCCAGGTTTTACTGCCAATGTCCCTTTTTCTGACGGTATCAAGGATACCGTCAGGTGGTTTGAATCTCATCCTGAAAGGTGCACCATTGATGAGGAATGGGATTGTCTTATGGACAAAATCATTAATTCGTACAATCTTCCCTAACATCGCTTTAAAGACTGGTCTCCCTTAGAGATCACCTCACCTGAAGCATTTATTTTAAGAAAGTACAATCTTCTTCGCAGTTGGATAAGGTTTTATGATGATCCCTTATGCAACTGCGATTCATAATTTCATCAATCTCAACCTTCTCCTTGTGTGATTGATTAATAAACTCAATTCCATACAGGAATCCATCTTTAAGCATCTCTTTTCTAATTACGCAACCTTGAACCTTCAGGTCCTTTTCATGAAAATACCCGTCAAATACAATAGCCATAGAAACAATTTCACCGACGTTAATATCTATTTTTGATATTACTCCAATTCCCGTAGCCGATACATCAATTACCGATAGCTTTCTCTGAGGATCTGTAAAGCGGTCTGTGAATATTCCCCGTCCTGTTTGTCTGCATCTTAAGTACTTTCTCCTTCCATCCATATATGCTCCCTCCTGACTAATACATATATTTTAAGCATATCTCCCATAAATATTCTTTTTTATTCTTACCCTTAGTAAGACATAAAACACAAAAAACAAATCCTGTACCTTCGACTTGTACAGGATTTGTTTTATAAGCTTTGCAACTTTATATCATTATTGACGGTTTTTTGAATTCCTTTCATCTCTGTAAAAACCCGCTACTGTCATCGCATACTTCTTAAGCTTTTCATACACTAGACAGTTAATCGTTCCGGGTGGATAGGCTCCATCCTTCCTCTTTTCTCCAGCTTTGATGCCTGTAAGAATTTCAATTCCCTCATCAATGGTTTTAACCGCATAAATACTGAACTTGCCTTCCCTGACAGCTTCTATTACGTCATCATTCAAAACAAGATTCTTAATGTTCTGGTATGGAATTATTACACCATGTTCCCCATTCAAACCACGCGATTTGCACAGTTCAAAGAAGCCTTCAATTTTCTCTGTAGCTCCGCCAATAGGTTGTATCTCTCCCTTTTGATTGACAGACCCGGTTACTGCTATGCTTTGCTTTATAGGCACTTCAGACAAGCTGGAAAGCACCGAATACAACTCCGCACTTGAGGCACTGTCCCCGTCAACACCGCTGTAAAGCTGTTCAAAGCAAAGACTTGCCGTAAGTGATAAAGGGATCTCCTGAGCATACTTCTGTCCGATATACCCACTTAGGATAAGAACTCCTTTGGTATGTGAGGTTCCACTCATCTCTACTTCCCTTTCAATGTTTACAATCCCACTCTCACCCATAAAAGTGTTTGCTGTAATTCTGGTGGGCTTTCCAAAAGAGTAGTCTCCCATGTCAAGTATTGTAAGACCATTTATCTGTCCTACCTCTTCACCCTCAGTATCAATCATAATTGTTCCGTCTTCCAGAAGCTCCAGAAGTTTTTTGTCATGCTTGTTTGACCTGTTGTTTTTCTCTAATACAGCTTTCTTTACGTGCTGTGCAGAAACTACTGAAGCCCCTTCAATTTCCGCCCAGGCGGAAGACTCGCACAATATTTCCACTATATCGTTAAACCTTGTTGAAAGCTTATTCTGGTCTTCAACCAGCCTCGAACTATACTCAACAACCTTTGCTACACCTGTCCTGTCGAAATGAAGAGTATTCTCCCTCCTGCAGAAGGAGTTTATAAACCTTGCAAGTTTTTTTGTATTTTCCTTATTTCTCTCCATTTCAGCGTCAAAATCAACTTTAATTTTGAACAGCTTCTTAAAGTCTTCATCATATTCATAGAGAGCCTGGTAAAGATATTCACTACCTACAAGTATGACCTTGATATCACTCGGAATGGGTTCAGGCTTTAGTGCTGATACAGCAACAAGCCCCATCTGCTCCTTCATGTTTTCTATTGTTATTTGCCGTGTTCTGATTACTCTTTTCAATGCTTCCCACGACTGAACATTATTAAGCACATCCTTAGCCTGAAGTATCAGATAACCACCGTTCGCCTGGTGAAAAAGGCCACCCTTTATCATGGAAAAATCTGTGGTCATTGTACCAAACTCATTTTCATACTCCAGCTTACCGAGAAGATTGTAATATGAAGGATTGTAGTCTACTATCACAGGCGCACCTTTACTCTTGCTGTTGTCAATAAGAAGATTAACCTTGTATTTGTCTGTAGACGACTCTTCCGCACTTCTCAGCCAGGGTATTACCAACTGCTGCTGCTCTTCGGTGTATTCTTCTTCCCTGAAACCGTCCAGATTTTTTAGTATGTCCTCCTGAACCTTTTCAAGATACTCAGTTATCTTTTTGTAATCCCTGTATTTTTCCTTTAAATCATTTATATGCATTCCTACTGCAAATAAGGCAATCTTGTTTTCCCATTCTTCAACCCTTTCTTCTGCTTCCTTCTCAATGGACTTGATTTTTTTTATTATATCAAGAGTCTCAAGCTGCATAACATTCGATTTTTCATTTATCTGGTGTTTAATCTTCTCATCAAGATCGCCGTACTCCTCCTCTGTTATTGTCTTACCTTCAACAACCGGAAGAAAATATATTCCTGAATTTGTAGTTTTTACTTTGAATCCCTGCTTTTCAGCATCGTCATTAAGTCTTTCCAGAAGCTCAGTCCGCTTGGTCTGGTATTCCTTTACAATAGTTGTTTTTTCCCTTTCATAATCTTCACTATCGAAAGCCCTGGTTATCTCAAGCTGAAGCACTTTAACAAATTCTTCCATATCTTTCTGGAATATTTTCCCGAGTCCTACCGGAAGATTTATTGCTTTAGGCTGGTTAGGATTGTCAAAGTTATATACATAACACCAGTCATCAGGCACCTTCGCCTTCTTGGCTATCTTTTTTATATAGTTATAGGCATAACTGGTTTTACCGGTTCCGGTCATACCACACATAAAAATGTTATACCCCCGTGTCTTTATCTTGAGTCCGAATTCCATGGCTTTGACGGCCCGTTCCTGTCCTATTATATCCTCAAGGGGTTCAAGTTCAGAAGTATCCTTAAATTTAAAGGAATCCGGATTACATTCTTTTCTTAACATTTTTTCAGGTAAACTTTTTATACGTGGCATATTCTTTCCCCCTTAAAACAACTTCTTAGATAGAAAAATGCTTCAAACGAAGCTTCGGTAGACCTCATAATAAGATATTGCAGATATATATGTCCTGTGAAAAAGCTAAAACATACATTGTTTTCACAAATCATATATCCTTAAGACTTAAAATTATTATATATATATTCTACCTGCATGTAATAAAATCCTTTTTTATTTATGCTTAATATTAATTTTACATAATTTTATTTGAGACGGCCTTCTATAAAATAAGCACTAAACTAAAATATTGTCCTTCCACATAATTACAGCGTCTTCTCCATTGTCGGTATAATATCCCTTCCTTAAGCCTTCAACCTTAAAACCATATTTGGAATACAATTCTTTTGCAGGGATATTTCCTTTTCTTACTTCAAGAGTCATTCTCACTATGTTTTCCTTTCTTGCAAGTGAAATCAACTCTTCTATAAGCTTTGCCCCTATACCTTTTCTTCTGAATTCAGGATGAACGGCAACATTTGTAATATGTCCCTCATCGCACACCTTCCACATGCCTGCATATCCGACAGCAACCTTGCCGACTTTTGCAGAAATATATATTGCAAACATGTTCTTAGTTATTTCTTCTATGAACGCTTCCCTGGACCAGGGAATTGTAAAACTTAATCTTTCAAGCACCATTACGTCATCAAGGTCATCTACAGTCATCCTGGAAATTACAATATTTTCATCGCTCATATCTGTCACCCCGGCTGTCCGGACGAGCATTTATGTATTGCGGACTGATCGGCTCCGCAGGAATTATTGCAAAGCTTCTGCTCATATTCCCTTTCAGCCTGAGATTTTCTCAAGTAGAAAGGAACCAGTTCAAAGCTTGACTGTAATAAACCTTGACTTGCTTTTGCATATCCCAGATGTGCAACAGAGGATGCTCTCGGAAGGCAAAGATTGCCTGGCGCAAATGTACATAACTCTCCAAGCTCGTCTATTAAATACCGGCTGTGAATATCAACTGCATCCCCGGCAAAAACAACCTTTTCCTTCCTTTCTCTTATTTCTCTTACCAAATCTGCAACGGGTATCCCCAAGTATTCTGTAACTCTCTCCCTTAAACTGCCTTTTCCCTGATATAAAGCAGTATATACCTGATTGTTCCTGGCATCAATTATCGGACACACCATAAAACTTCCGATTGGACTATTATATGCTAATACATCTAAAGTAGGAACACCAACAACGGGTTTATCCAATGCATATGCCATGGCCTTTATTGTTGTAACACCTATACGCAAACCGGTAAAAGACCCCGGCCCTGTAGAAGCCGCAAATACATCCACATCCTCCGGCTTCAGTTCTAATTCTTCCATTATTTCCTTTATCATTGGCAGAAGTTTTTGAGAATGAGTTTTTTTGTGGTTTAAAAGAAATTCACCCAGCAGCTTCTCATCCTCAATGACTGCCACAGTTGCTGCAATGGTAGAGGTGTCCAAAGCCAGTATCTTCATTTCCTGTTAATCCTTTCTTCATATTCCCTGTATTTCTCTCCATTAAGCCTGACTTCAATAATTCTTGCGTCCACACCCGAAGCAAGTTCCTTCTTGATGGTAATCCATATGTTCTGTTCAGGTATGAGTTCTTTTATCAATTCAGCCCACTCAATAACTACTATTCCTTCACCGTATAAATACTCGTCAAAGCCTATCTCAAACATCTCTTCGGCGTCGGATATACGGTAAACATCAAAATGATAAAGCATGGTAGCTGAATCATATTCATTTACTATAGTAAAAGTTGGACTTGTTATGTGTTCACTTATTCCTAAAGCCTGTGCAATACCGTTAACAAATACAGTCTTACCGGTTCCAAGATCCCCTGTAATGCATACAATATCGCCTTTTTTAAGGAGGCTTCCAAGCAAACGTCCGACTTCAACAGTCTCTTCCCTCGAAAAAGTCCTAAACCCTTTCATTTCCATCTCTCTCATAAACAATCTTTCCATTAATTATTGTAGTAACAACCCTTGTTCTGAATTCAAACGGATGCCCGTCAAAGATAACTATATCGGCATCCTTCCCTTTTTCCAGACTTCCTACCCTGTCACCAATTTCAGTCAGTTCTGCCGCATTGATAGTAATGGCCTTCAAAGCCTCTTGTTCATCCATGCCTTCCCTCACTGCCATTGCAGCACACAAAGTAAGATATTGGATCGGAGTGCAGGGATGATCGGTCATTATAGCCGTTTTGACACCTGCCTTTGCAAGAATTCCCGGTGTCTTGAGGCTTAAATTCCGCAGTTCAACCTTTGACCTGTCGGTTAAAGACGGACCGACTATTGCCGGTATGCCTTCATCAACAAGTATGTCGCAAATAAGGTGCCCCTCTGTACAATGCTCTATTGTAAGTCTCAGATTGAACTCTTTTGCAATACGTATTGCTGTGAGTATGTCATCTGCCCTGTGAGCATGTGCCTTCAATGGAATTTCCCTTTTTAAGACTTTTACCAAAGCCTCCAGCTTTATGTCATAATCAGGCTTGTCGTTTTCTTCAGGTTCATTTTGGTATTTCTCCAGAAGCTCCTTGTATTCTTTAGCTCTCTCAAAGCTTTCTCTCAATAATGCAGCCGTCGCCATACGTGTTGTAGGGGTCTGCTTTCTTTCGTTATAAACAGTTTTGGGGTTTTCTCCAAAAGCAATTTTAACAGCCACAGGATCCTTGACGACCATCTCTTCAATACGCCTGCCAAACGTTTTCAATGCAACAAACTGTCCCCCAATTACATTGGCACTGCCAGGACCAGTTACAACAGTAGTAACACCGTTTTGCACAGCTTCCGTAAAAGCTCTGTCCATATGATAAATTCCGTCAACAGCCTTTAAGTGAGGCATTATAGGGTCTGTCATTTCATTGCCGTCTTCACCCTCAAACCCAACTGAATCTCCCCACATTCCCACATGACAATGTGCATCTACAAGGCCTGGAAGAATATACTTGCCTTCTGCATCCAAAACAGTAAGAGGTTTCTTTATTTTTGCAAATTTCTTTTCAATAGCGCTGGTCATTTCACCTACTTCAATTATCTTTCCCTCACCAACTAAAATATATCCTATGTCGTAGTCTGTCCCGGACATTGTTAGAAGCTTGCCGTTCTTTATCAGTAACATTTTAACCTCCGAATATGATTCTAAAGCTATTATTCTTAAGCTATAAATATTTCACCCAATTTTATTACCGCTCAACAAAAATCAAGTTATATTTTATATTAATGTCTTACTAAATACAACAATGAAATATAAAGGATATATTTACTTGTTCATTTCCCTTATAACTAATCCGATCTATATAAACAATCAGAATTATATTATTAATTATATCAGGGAGGAATAACTGTGAAAGGAAGAGTAAAAGTTGTATTAATTACTGTACTATTCATCGTAGCCACACAAGTAGTAATTGTTCAGGCCATGGGCATAAACATTATAGACCTGGTCACGAAAAAAACCGATTCTCTTGCAGTATCAAGCACTACCGGAACCTCTGACAGCCTTGAACAGGCAAAACAAGAGGCCTTGTCCAGCACTTCTGCTTATATTGACAGCTATATTGGAGAAATTCAAAGTACTCTTGGTGACTATGTTGATGAAGAAGAGGCAATGGCGAAGCAGCAAATGTATTTAAAGGTTCAGGAAGTGCTTGATTCTTTGGAATCTCAAAAAGGTCAGGCAATTAGTGAAGGAAAAGTAAAAATAAAAATTAAGGTTGATGAAGAATTAAACAAAAAACTGTCTGAACTTGAAAGTGAAATCAGTATTAAAATTAAAGAGAAATTCAAATAACAGTACGGGTATATGACTAATATATGAGGATGTAAAAAATTCTGTGTAAAGTGAATTAGAAGACTCCTTCTTGGCAAGAATTGCAAATAACAAAAGCTAAGGAGGAGTTGTTTAATGTCAACATTAATACCATTTTGTTTTGCCTTTACTATAGAATTGTTAAACTGCTCATCACTAAAATCGTCTTTATCAAAAACAACCCAAACATGTCCATAAGGGATTGCGCTAAGACTTCTAATCATTATGGCAAAGTCGACCAAATCCTCAGTATTTCTGCCAGTCCCTTTTATATCCAATTCTATCTTGCTTTTTACATCAATTTTATCTTTATAAACTTTTTCTATTCTATCTTTTATTCCTCTAAAGTAATTAGGCTCTGTTTCTTCTCCTTCACATACAATCAAATACCTATAAGGTGCAATACGCCTTATATTTTCACTTCTTTTCTTCTTTTCTCCTCTTCTCTTTTTAAATAAATCGTCTGTGCCCATTATTTATCCTCCCATAAGTTAAACTCTCTTAATAATGGAACAGCCCCATATCTTCCTGACAGGTAATCTTTATTGTAAGATGCGTCATTTCTAACTTTTTTATCATTCTCAAGTTTATACTCCGAAAGAGAATATAGAGAGGAAACCCCTTCTGTATCTTTTTCTGTAAACCAAATTTGATCTCTTCTGAAAATTTCTCTGTTTAATGTGTATATGTCATGAGTTGAATAAATCAACTGAGCGCCTTTTTTATTAATATCCGGATTATTAAACATACCTACAATATATCTTAATAACAGTGGGTGCAATTTAGCATCTAATTCATCTACAAATAAAGTCGCTCCTTCCTCGAGGCACTGTATTATAAACGCATATACACAAAACATTTTTGTGTACCGCCGGATTCCTCCGAAAAAGGAATTTCTACCATTTCACTCCCATCCCGCATTTTATGTCTTGAATATACTTTATATTTTTCATTTCCATCTTCATCAGTTAAATTCTCCGCTTTATCAATTCTAATTCCATCAATATTTATATCAATTGCCTTTAAAAACTTTTGTACACTATTAAGGTATGAATCATCTTGCAGCACTCTAGCTGGCAACAGTCTAGAAATGAAACTTTCAATTACATGCTGTGCATTTGTACTCTCCTTTATCCTGTTTTCTACAGTTGCAGGGGAAGATGTTTCCTTTGAGCTTTTTAGCCAGTCAAAAGTATCTTCTTGAGTGTAGCTGAACATGTAAGAATCTTTACTATATTTTTCAAGACCTATGGTAGTAAAAGTATCCGATATGTATTGGGCTGCTTTCTTATTTTCTTCAGTACCTGTTAATCTCCCTTTAAATTCCTTGGAGGCGAGCTTTCTTATAACACTTTCTGCAGTGATATATGAGGGCCGTTGCCTTATGTTTTGAGATGGTGCTGTTGAAACATTTGGTGAAGCAGTATGTATAGGTTTTGAACTCTGGCTGCAGCTACTTGAAAGCAGCATTAGAGCCAATATAAATAGTAGTATCCTTTTTTCAACATAGCTTTCTCCCTCCCATAAATTAGACTTATATTTATCTCTTATACTTAAAGACTAATTTAACAAGAAAACCAAGTCAATAAATTTTAAGAAAGCTTTCTTTCGTCTAGTTCTCCTCTACTATATCTATGCGTAATTCACTGAATAAAAAACCGCCAAGGGTTGATTCCCCCCTGACGGTTGTTGGTTGCAAAAACAAATTTTGAAAATTCGAATATACTTTTGTAAACTTTGAAATTATCTCTTTGAGAACTGAGGTGCTCTTCTTGCCTTTTTGAGACCGTATTTCTTTCTTTCCTTCATCCTAGGGTCCCTTGTCAGGAATCCGGCTTTTTTCAATGCAGGTCTTAATTCTTCATCTGCCTGTAAAAGGGCTCTTGAAATTCCGTGTCTAATGGCACCTGCCTGTCCTGTAAATCCACCACCGATAACCTTGCATATAACATCAAACTTACTGGAAGTATCAGTAAGTACCAAAGGCTGCTTAACTATTACCTTTAATGTTTCCAAACCAAAAAATTCATCAAGGCTTCTATCATTTATTAAAACTTTTCCATCTCCTGGAACAAGTCTGACTCTTGCAACTGATTTCTTTCTTCTTCCGGTTCCGTAATACTGTACTTTAGCCATTTTATTCATATCCTCCCTTCGTATTAAACGTTAATATCCAATTTTTCAGGCTTTTGAGCCTCATGCGGATGTTCTGTTCCTTTATATACATTTAGCTTCCTGAACATTGCTCTGCCGAGGCTGTTCTTCGGGAGCATACCTTTTACTGCTATTTCCACTGCCTTTTCAGGCTTGCTTGCCATGAACGCTCTGTACTTGATTTCCTTAAGTCCACCCGGGTAAAGTGAGTGGTGCCTGTAAAGCTTCTGATCCAGCTTTTTACCAGTTAACACAACTTTTTCTGCGTTTAAGACAATAACATGGTCACCTGTATCAACATGTGGAGTAAAATCAGGCTTGTTCT
>Ga0123335_1008458_pt1 | contig 11032 bp, 6 predicted proteins | sample BiotimSIPDNA_2_FD_89707 | JGI IMG/M metagenome (GOLD analysis project Ga0123335, IMG submission 89707) | Anaerobic biogas reactor microbial communites from Washington, USA - Biogas_R2 time_0 SIP DNA | ecosystem: Engineered > Bioreactor > Anaerobic > Unclassified | place: Washington, USA... | reverse complement strand
TAATATACCTCCGTTCTCTCTTTCTATCAGCTTTCTTCTGGACAAATTGAGCTATCTTGGGCATTAATTTGCCAAATAGATCCGTATTCTATTAAAACCTGGCTATCACCTTTACTTCGAGCATTTATTAATAATCTGATCTCTCTCAATGTAATTTCTACGTTATTTGTTCGCATCCCTGTCAAAGGCTTTTCGGAAAACGGAATCCCCCTGATGGTGGCATCCATATCCATTATGGAACGGGTATCAATAATATGTGCAGCCATTAAGAGGGCGATAGCACCGACACCGCAGGATACTTCCTATCTAAAGATAATAAGCTTGCTGCTACTTTCTGTTAGTCCAAGCCTATCCCCATACTCAAAATAGAATATCTTCTTTGAAAAAAATATTTTAAAATTTTAACTTACATTTTTATATTTTTTTGATATAATTAGCTTTTGGATAAGCCTTAATCCTGTGCAGAAGGAAATTATCAATTCCAAACTTTAAGCAGGAGGACAAATATGCCAAAACGAACCGACATCAACAAAATTTTAATAATTGGTTCAGGCCCCATTGTGATTGGACAGGCCTGCGAATTTGACTATTCCGGTACCCAGGCCTGTAAAGCCCTGCGAAAACTAGGTTACCAGATCGTTTTAGTTAATTCAAATCCCGCCACTATTATGACAGACCCGGAAATCGCGGACGTAACCTATATTGAACCTCTGAATTTAAAAAGTCTTACCAATATTATAGCAAAAGAACGGCCCGACGCCCTGCTGCCGAATTTAGGCGGGCAGTCGGGTCTAAATTTGAGTTCGGAACTATACAAAGCCGGTGTTTTAGAAAAATACGGAGTTCAAGTGATCGGCGTGCAAGTAGATGCAATTGAACGCGGCGAGGACAGGATCGCCTTTAAAGAAACCATGAACCGGCTGGGAATTGATTTGCCCCGCAGCGAACCAGCCTACAGTGTTGAGGAAGCGGAAAAAATTGCCCAGAGCCTGGGCTATCCGGTGGTTATCCGCCCTGCTTACACCATGGGGGGCACCGGCGGCGGGCTGGTTTACAATGTTGAAGAGCTGCGGGTTGTGGCCAACCGCGGAATCGCCGCCAGCCTGGTGGGCCAGATTCTGGTGGAAGAATCGGTTCTGGGCTGGGAGGAACTGGAGCTGGAAGTGGTAAGGGACGCCAAAAACCAGATGATCACCGTTTGTTTTATTGAAAACGTTGACGCCATGGGCGTGCATACCGGTGATTCCTTTTGTACGGCCCCCATGCTGACCATAAGCCCCGAACTTCAGCAGCGGCTGCAAAAGTATGCCTACGCCGTTGTGGAAGCCATTGATGTAGTGGGGGGAACAAATATCCAGTTCGCCCACGACCCCAAAACAGACCGGGTGGTTATTATTGAAATCAACCCCCGCACTTCCCGCTCCTCCGCTCTGGCTTCGAAAGCTACCGGCTTCCCCATTGCTTTAATTTCCTCAATGCTGGCAGCGGGCCTGACCCTGGACGAAATTCCCTACTGGCGGGACGGTACCCTTGATCAATATACACCGTCGGGGGATTACGTGGTGGTTAAGTTTGCCCGCTGGGCCTTTGAAAAGTTTCACGGCGCCCAGGACATCCTGGGTACCCAGATGCGGGCCGTGGGTGAAGTGATGAGCATCGGTAAAAACTATAAGGAAGCCTTGCAAAAAGCCATCAGATCCCTGGAAATTAACCGCTACGGCCTGGGTTTCGCCAAGGATTTCAACCGGCGCTCCCTGGAAGAGCTGCTTGAGCTTCTGGCAGTACCGTCCAGTGAACGGCAGTTTATCATGTACGAGGCCCTGCGCAAAGGGGCGGATATCCAGCAACTTAACCGCTTGACCCATATCAAACCATGGTTTATTCAGCAAATGAAGGAACTGGTCCTCCTGGAAGAAGAGATCCTCAAATACAAAGGGGGACAATTACCGGACGAACTCCTGATCCGGGCTAAAAAGGACGGTTTTGCCGACCGCTATTTAGGGATGCTTCTGGAACTGCCGGAAACAGAAATTCGCCGGCGCAGAACTGCCCTGGGAATTGTAGAAGGATGGGAGGCCATTCCGGTCAGCGGTGTGGAAAACGCAGCCTATTATTATTCCACCTACAACGCTCCGGACCGGACCACATCCAGCAACCGGCAGAAAGTGATGGTCCTGGGCGGAGGTCCGAACCGGATCGGCCAGGGAATCGAATTTGACTACTGCTGCGTCCATGCGGCCTTTGCCCTGCGCGATCTGGGCTATGAAACCGTGATTGTCAACTGCAACCCTGAAACGGTTTCCACCGACTACGACACATCGGATAAGCTGTACTTTGAACCATTGACGGTGGAGGACGTGCTGAGCATCTACGAAAAGGAAAAGCCGCTGGGTGTAATCGTTCAATTCGGCGGGCAAACCCCCTTGAACATTGCCGGGGAACTGGCTAAAGCCGGGGTGAGAATTCTCGGCACATCCCCGGATACAATCGACCTGGCCGAAGACCGCGACAGGTTCCGCCAGATCATGGAAAACCTTGAGATTCCCATGCCTGAATCCGGAATGGCCGTCAACATCGAAGAGGCCCTGGAAATTGCCGGCCGGATTGGTTATCCTTTAATGGTCCGTCCTTCCTATGTCCTGGGCGGCCGCGGCATGGAAGTTGTTTACGATGAGGAGATGCTCCGCCAGTACCTGGCTGCCGCAGTGGGGGTAACACCGGAAAGACCGATTCTGATTGACAGGTTTTTAAAGAACGCCATAGAAGCGGAAGCAGACGCCATAGCCGACGGCACTGACGCTTTTGTGCCGGCGGTCATGGAGCATATTGAACTGGCAGGCATCCACAGTGGAGACTCGGCCTGTGTGATTCCGCCCATAAGTATCCCGAAAAAACATGTGGAAACCATTGTTGAATATACGAAAAAAATTGCCAGGGAACTGAACGTGGTTGGCTTGATGAACATGCAGTACGCCATTGTCGACGACCGGGTTTACGTTTTGGAGGCCAATCCCAGAGCTTCCCGGACCGTTCCCCTGGTGTCCAAGGTCTGTAGTGTCTCCATGGCCCGGGTTGCCACAGAAATCATGCTGACCGAGGCCACGGGCGGCAAATCCCCCCTGGATACCCTGCTCTCCAGGGAGATCCCCCACTTCGGGGTGAAAGAGGCGGTATTCCCCTTTAATATGTTCCAGGAAGTGGACCCAATTCTGGGACCGGAAATGCGTTCCACCGGCGAAGTACTGGGCATTGCCGATTCCTTCGGCCTGGCCTATTATAAAGCCCAGGAAGCCACCCGGACTCCCCTGCCCACCTCCGGAACCGTCCTGATCAGTGTGACCGACCAGGACAAGCCCTATGTGCTGGAAACTGCCGGGGAATTCATCAAACTGGGCTTTAAAATATTAGCGACGGAAGGCACCCACAATTTCTTAAAAGAAAACGGGATCCCGTCCAGGGAGATCAAAAAACTGGCCCAGGGCCGTCCCAATATCGTCGACGGCATTACGAACGGGGAGATCAACCTGGTAATCAACACTCCCTCCGGAAAGAGCAGCCAGTATGACGACTCTTATATCCGCAAAACGGCAATTAAGTACAGCGTTCCATACATCACCACCACAGCAGCAGCCCTGGCCAGCGCCAGGGGCATCGCGGCCTATAAAGAAAACCACTATACGGAAGGAAGCATCAAATCCCTCCAGGAATATCATGCAGATATTGTGCTTAAAAATTAAATGACGGGCGCACAACTGAAAAGAGATGTAATTCGCTAAGAATTACATCTCTTTTTTATTATAAAGATTTATAAAAACTTAAACCCAATCAGCATTTTGAGAAACCGCAGCTTCTGCAGATCAAACACCCTTCGGCTCGCTCGAGTTTTTGGCCGCACTGGCAGAGCATGGTATTATCCGCCAACATCTCTTCCTGTTGGCTTTTTCCGTTGTACTTTTTGTCCAGCTCCTCTTTGATTTTAGCTACCTTGTAGGCTATCGCCGATGCGCAGGACCTGCCGGGCGAAAGGTTCTTGCCCTTGCCCCTGGCCAGCATGTAAGACGGGCAGGAATGAGTGCCCTGCAACTGCTCGACGATTTCTTCAACGGGTATTCCCCCGCGAATGGCCAGGCTGATCAGCCTCGACGTAGCTTCGGTATATACCAGGCATCCTCCGTCGGAGCCGGTAGTGATGAATGTTTCCAAAATCTCGCCGCTGCCGGGTTGGTAATTGACGGTGAGGTACAGCTTGCCGCAGCCGGTATCCAGACGGTGGGTCATACCGTGGGCGCTTCTCGGCCTGGGCAGTATTTCGCCGCGCTTCAACACTTTTATCCCGATAGCGTCTTCCTTCTTGCCTATGGTTACCGTACCCTCTTTGCAGCCGTCCCGGAAGACCGTAATACCTTTTAAACCGAGCTCATAGGCCATCCTGTAGCATTTTTTAATATCTTCAACAGTGGCGGTCCCGGGCAGGTTGATTGTTTTGCTGACCGCATTATCCACATGCTTTTGAACTTCGGCCTGCATCAGAATATGGTCTTCAGGGGATATTTCTTGAGCTCCTTTAAAAATCCGTGCTATTTCTGCAGGGATTCCTTTAACATCCTGGCAGGAGCCCCGCCGGGCCACCTCTCCCAGAATATCCTTAGTAACCCCGTGTTTGCGGCAAGCCTCCAGGAACAACGGGCTGAATACTTCAAAATCCCCGGCCACGTTGGTTGATTTTTTATAAGCCACCGCAAAGACGGGTTCTATGCCGTAGCCCTCGCAGCCGGCCATGGTGGTTACCGACCCGGTGGGGGCGATGGTCACGCAGGTAGCGTTTCTCCTCTTCTCTTCAGGGTGATAGACGCTGTTTTCCCATTCCGGGAAACAGCCCTTTTCCTCTGCCAATTCCCGGGAGGTTGCGCCGGCGGCCTTTTGCATCATTTCTGTGATCCTGCCGGCATAATCTCTGCCCTCCGGAGAGTCATAGGGCAGTCCGGCCATGATTAAAGCGTCGGCAAGGCCTGTAAAGCCCAGGCCGATTTTGCGCGTGGCCCTGGTTGCCTCCGCTATCAGGGGCAGCGGGTATTCGGCTACATCGATGAGGTTGTCCAGAAAACGGACGGCAGTAGAAACCGCATCATTATACAGGTCCACGTTCACCCGGCCGTCCGCCGAGACAACGCGGGCCAGGTTGATGCTTCCCAAAAGGCAGGATTCACCCGGGCACAGTGGCTGTTCACCGCAGGGATTGGTGGAATTAATTGCCATTTTTGGCACCGGGTTGTGCTTCTGCAGGCGGTCGACAAAAATAATACCCGGGTCACCGCAGGCGTGGGCTGCTTTAACTATAAACTCCCACAGCTCCGGGGCGGGAACCGTTTCGTGCACCTGGCCGTTGAAGGAAAGGGGCCATTCTGCTCCCTGCTCCAGGGCTTCCATAAAGGCGTCTGTAATCCCAACCGAGAGGTTGAAGTTGGTAAGATCGCCGTGCAGTTTGGCGTTGATAAAATCGACGATTTCCGGGTGGTCCACGTTCAGGATGCCTATGGAAGCCCCCCGGCGCACGCCGCCCTGCATGACCATGTTGGACGAGGCGTTGTATAATTTGATCAGTTCAACCACGCCGGAAGCCTTGCCCTTGGTAGAGCGCACCAGGGAACCCCGGGGCCTGATGGTGCTGAAGTTGTACCCCACACCGCCGCCTGATTTGAAAACAAGGGCGGTGGACATCAATGTTTCGTACATGGAATGCAGCGAGTCTTCCACCGCCAAAACAAAGCAGGCGGAAGGCTGCCAGGGCCGGTCAGGTTTGCCCATGTTGGCCCAAATGGGAGTTGAAGGAACAAATATAAGCTCGCCCATTAAAGAGGCGAATTTTTCTTCCCAGTATTTTTGATTCTCCTTCTCGGCGCCCGCAGCTGCCCGGGCCAGCCGGTATACAGCCTGTTCAAAGGTTTCAATTATTCTACCTTCTTCGTCCCTCAGGGCGTAACGGGCGTTAAAAACTTTTTGACCTGCATCGCTAAGTTGAGTCACAGCCAGCCACCTTTTTATCCATAAATTTCCTGCCCCACTGGAGTCTGAAGGCTTTCCGGCCTGCATATTTAAACATTTATTGCCAGCAGGGCAGGTGCTAAAGGATATCATTTCTACGAATCAATTCGTTTATCCTTCGTGGAAACCCGTAAATATTTAGACCAGCCGGGCTTAAGAAAGGGAAATTCCTTTTATGGCTGGCTCTATCTCGCTTTTATATTTTTGGAATTTTGCAAATCTCTAAATTACATTTATATTACTTATCATATACTGGTTTCAGCTTTTCTCCCAGTAACCCCATTACTAATGCGTATTCCCTGCCGCAAGACTGGCATACCAGTCCACTCTTAAGCGGCAAGCCGCACTCACAGACCCAACCTATTTGTTTGGCCGGCACCCCTGCCACCAGGGCATAGTCCGGCACATCCCCGGTTACAACAGCACCGGATGCTACCATTGCCCACCTGCCGATCGTATGGCCGCAAATAATAGTAGCATTGGCACCGATAGAGGCGCCGTATTTTACCAGTGTCCTTTGGTACCAGGCGTTACCCTTGGGGTACTTGCTTCTCGGGGTCAAGTCGTTGGTAAAAACACATGAGGGCCCGCAAAACACGTAGTCCTCCAGTTCTACGCCCTCATATACTGAAACATTGTTCTGGATTTTCACACCGTTTCCGATCTTGACGTTATTTGAAACATTGACATTCTGGCCGAGAGAACAGTTTTCACCTATGCGAGCCCCACTTTGAATATGGCAAAAATGCCAGATCTTCGTGCCGCTTCCTATGAAAACACCTTGATCTATATAACTGCTTTTGTGGACAAAATAATCCACTGCCATCCTGACTGCCCACTCCTATCTAATTAATTCTTACTTATTAATTCTGATATCCTTAAAAGTCAGGCCAGAGTCCAATACCCCTGCTCCCCTTTCCGCCGGTTTCTTGAAAACCTTTGAGAATTTTAATTGCCCTATCCACACAGTATTCCGGAAAACGATCTTCTGATAAAATATTTTTTATGAAGAAATTTTTCGTCCTGTTGCCACGAGTTGAGGCAACTCTATTTTATCAGGATTTTAATGCCTATCCTGGACAAAACCGGCCCCGACCGGTGTTGACCTTTATATTTTCTATCACCATATCCGGGCACTGGGTTTTTAACAGCTTGTTAAGCCCTTTGTGTGAAGCAAAAAAGGGCTGACGGGCAGCAATGAAGAAATAGTATATAACAATGTCTATACTAATGGTTTTCCGGCTGAAGGGAGTTGCCTGAAAATGGAAGCTGTGCGACAGGCTACCTATTTTGCACCCGCTATACGTGAGCCAATTGAAAGCGTTCAAAAAAAGTCTAAGATAGTAGAAAACCTCATCGCTGTTCAAAGCTTCTTTGACTCAATACCAAACATCGTTATGGTTCTCAACCAACAGAGACAGCTGGTTTTTTGCAATAAACTTCTTTTAGACTTGCTTGGTATCGGCCAACTTGAACCGGTGCTCGGCTCCCGCCCTGGAGAGTTATTGGGCTGTATCCATGCCTCTGAAATGTCTGGCGGCTGCGGAACTTCCGAGTCCTGCCGTTCATGCGGCGCCGTCCTTGCCATTCTGGAGAGCCAGGACGGTCTGGAGGCCTACCATGAATGCCGTCTGACAACTTCCGCCGCTGGATTAACAAGGTCCTTTGATTTTGGGATAACAGCCACCCCGTTGCGGATTGAAAATGAACAATTCACCATCGTTTTTCTCAACGATATCAGCGATCATAAGCGGCGAATCGCCCTAGAACGAATTTTCTTCCACGACATCTTGAATACAGCCTCCTCCATCAAGGCCCTTGCCGAGTTATTAGAAGATACAAACGACCCGAATAAGGACGATTTATTATTAACCATGCAATCAGCGGCCAGGCAATTAATTGAAGAAATTCAGGAACAGCGTGACTTGCTCCAGGCTGAAAACAACGACCTTAAAGTAAAGCTTGCCGCGGTGTATTCTGTGGAAATTTTGGCTGAAGCAGCCGCCCGCTTTACAAATAACGAAATCTTTAAAGGTATTAAAATTAAGCTGGAGCCATCGTCAGAAAACGTTAAATTTATAAGCAGCCCCCATCTATTGGGCCGGGTTTTGGGCAATATGCTGAAAAACGCCCTGGAAGCTTCCAGCGCCGGAGAAACAGTAAGGCTGGGCTGTTTTACCCGGGATGGCCAGGTCATTTTTTGGGTAAACAATCCTGCAGTCATGTCCCGTAAAGTTCAACTACAGCTTTTTCAAAGGTCTTTTTCCACCAAAGGTAAAAACCGGGGACTTGGGACGTACAGCATGAAATTGCTGTCTGAACGCTATTTACAGGGGTCGATATCTTTTAAAGTATCAGAAAAAGAAGGCACCACATTTTTTGCCCGGTACCCTCTTAACCTTCATGCAAAACACTGACGCCAATCTTAGTATTTCAGGACATTGAACCGGGGTGAATATTTATGAAAGCCCCCTGCATTTGGCTGTACCGCCCTGGCGAGAGCCACATTTACTTTAAAATATTGATCCGGTTAACCATTATTAATTGGCTGCGGCTTGAGAAGACCAATCTCATCATAGTGCCGCAGCCTTCTAATAGTTTACCGGCTATAAAGCATTTGTAAAATTTTATAAATATAAGGATAAACACTTATCTTGAACGTTTAAACATGTTGAAATTAATAAACAAAGATGTAGGAAATAATGCCTAAAAAGGGGGTTTATGTGATAACATTATTGTGAGGATACACCTGGAAATTGCTTTTTATATTTAATACCCCCGCCCCCGGCACAGGAAAGGGCCGGCATCAACTTTAGCTTACCCAAAAATCCCGGAGGATTTAGATTTTATGAATACATACAGTACCACCAATTCTGTCCATTATTACGAAATAAACACCCAGCGGCAGGCATCCCCGGTGACAGTGCTCAACTATTTCGAGGAAACCGCAATCAGGCAATCCGAGGAGTGCGGGTGCGGAATCGACCGGTTGATGGACAAAGGGTTAATCTGGGTTCTGACCAACTGGTCGGTGCGCATGAACCGGTACCCCGGGTGGATGGAAAATGTGCTGGTTGAGACCAGGGTTTTAAAATTTGAAAGATTTTATGCTTTCAGGAATTTTACGATCAGGAATGAAAAAAACAGCATCCTGGGCTCGGCCTTTTCCAGATGGATTCTTTACGACATCCATCGCAACCGGCCGGTACGGGTTCCTTCAGAAATTGCAGAGGCTTTCATGGTGAACGGCGGCAGGGATAATCAAAGCAACAGTATTACACTACCAGAGGTTGAGGTCGCTGATTCATACGGACCCGGCCTGGAATTCAGAGTCCGTTTGAGCGATATTGACACATATAATCACGTAAACAACACCAGATATGTAGAATGGATTCTGGAGGCCGTGCCTTTCAAGATCCATCAGGAGTTTTATCCCGCCTCCCTGGAGATCTCCTACAGAAAAGAAACTGTTTATGGCGCCTATGTGCTTTCCGAGACCCGGCAGGAACCGGAAGTGTCCGGAACTTTAAAAATTTACCACAGGATCAGGGATAAGGCTGCCGGAGCAGAACTGGCCCGGGCTGTTACTGTGTGGAAAAAAGTTCAGGCTGAATGAATACAATATTAGACATTCATGCTACCGGCCGATCCGTGAGAACTGAAAGGGCAGCGCGGACCAATCTCCCGTAAAATGCGCCTTTTAATTTGGCTGTGTTTGGATGATACAGAGCAGAGTGGACCGGTCTTCCCCGGTCTGCTGAAAGGAGGTTTAAACAGGGATAGTTTGTCAATTGGTTATAGAGAGTGATGATAGTTTCGATTATAGAAGTATAGAAGGTTGAGGTGTGTTTTATGAAAGCGGAGAAATTAATCTGGATTCCGAGGATTATTACTATATTGTTCATTCTCTTCTTATCACTTTTTGCGCTGGATGCATTTTCCGGCGATTCACCTCTTCTGCAAAAACTCACAGGCTTTCTAATTCACATGATACCTTCACTTATTCTGGCGGTTACTTTGATCTTCACCTGGAAAATACCGGTTGCCGGGGGCTGCATCCTACTTTTAACCGGCCTGCTGTTCACTTTTGCTTTTCATACATACAAATCCTTTTCTACCTTCCTGTTGATTTCATTTCCCCTGTCGGTCGCCGGTATACTTTTTATTGTTTTTGAGTTACTGGCAAGGAAAAAACGCTGAAGTAAGTATAAAAAATCTATATTAAAGTTGCAGGCGGCAAGAAGCAGGCGCTGTTTTAGGTTTGTTTATCGAGCGCTGCAATAAATCTATAGGCTTCGGACATGACCCGGTCCTTATCATAGTCAATAACAGCCATGTGGCCTGAGTTTTCCAGCCGGATTAATTTTTTGTCTGCGGCGCCGGTGAGGTTTTCGAGAATAAAAGGACCGTTGCCGGGCGGCACGATGCAGTCTCCCCTGGAATGGAACAAGAGGGCCGGGCAGCTTACAGTCTTTAATTCAGACCGGACCAGGCGCATCAGCTTAAACAGTTGAAGCACCGCGCCCGGGGGTGCGCTTTTATAAGCATAGTGATTTTTACGCGCACGGGGATCCTTGATATTGTGGTCAACTTCCCTTTTAAAACTCAGCAGGTATCTAAAAGGATGCCTCAGGTACAGCCTTAAGTCCAGGTAAACGGGGGCGCAAACGGCAATTACGCCCTCCACCCTGTAATTAGCCGCCAGGTGCAGGCTTATAGTACCCCCCATGGAGAAGCCCACCAGATATACTCTGGAGCATTTGTTCTTGAGTTCTGCCAGCCCGGTTGCCGCTGATTTCACCCAATCATGCCAGGTAAGCCCCTTCAAATCCGCAGGCCTGGTTCCGTGACCTGCCAGGCGCACACCCGCTACAGTGATCCCCCGGGCCGCCAGGTATTCGCCCAGAGGACGCATCTCCAGCGGTGAGCCGCTAAAACCATGAAGCAACAGGCAGCCTGTATCCCCTCCGGAGATATAAAAAGGTTTGAT
>Ga0123335_1008448_pt1 | contig 11042 bp, 7 predicted proteins | sample BiotimSIPDNA_2_FD_89707 | JGI IMG/M metagenome (GOLD analysis project Ga0123335, IMG submission 89707) | Anaerobic biogas reactor microbial communites from Washington, USA - Biogas_R2 time_0 SIP DNA | ecosystem: Engineered > Bioreactor > Anaerobic > Unclassified | place: Washington, USA... | reverse complement strand
GGGGGGGGGGGGGGGGGGGGGGGGGGGGGGGGGGGGGGGGGGGGGGGGGGGGGGGGGGGGGGGGAGGGGGGCGGGGAGGGGGGGAAGGGAGGGGGGCAGGGACGAGAGGCGGTGGTTGGGGGCACGGAGCAGGAGAGTACTTTTGTGGTTGGGATTTCTGTGCTTCTATGATTACTACAAATGGGGTAAACTCGCAGCGGTTTTGCCCCTTGGAGATATTTCATGAGACCTTCTCCTGTTCCTTCTGGGATTTTTGCCCCAGGTGCCCGAAACTTGTTTGTTTTTGCTCATCAAGATGACGAGCTTGGTTATGCTGGCCTTATGCAAAGGGTGCCCGCTGAATCCTCCTATTTCATATGGGTCACCAACGGAGATGGGCTGGCTGATCAACTTGATATGCCTCCTAGGGATTATGCAGCGGCCAGGCGTCTGGAAACCATTGTGGCGATGGCGACAATTGGAATCTCGCAGGATCGCTTAAGGTTTTTGGGAAATTCCGAGCTATTGATTTATCGCACCTTGATTCGCCAGGTGACCCAAACTAACGCTGATCACGAGGTGCACGCGCTGGTTAAAGCGATTGCGGCTCAAATAGCCACCGAAGTTCGCGCCTTTAGACCAGACAACGTTTTTACTATGGCATGGCAGGGTGCTAATCCAGAACACGATTTGATCCACATGATGGTTCAAGCGGCAGTCAGACCCTTTGAGAACTGTAAAATGTATGAACTTCCAGAGTTCGACCCGTTGACGGTTCTGCCTTTGCGCTTTAAACCCAAGCACAAGGACCCGATTCATGAGATTAGGCTGACTCCCACCGAGCTTGAAGCAAAAATTGCGATGGCCGAGAGTTACCCAACCCAAGACAGGATCATGAATGGTTTCAAGGTACTTCTGGGTGGTCTTGGTCGTGTCACCCTGGGAAAGCTAAACTTCGAGCGTTTTTTAGCAGTCGAACACTTTGGCGCCGTGCCAAGAGACAGAAGCTATCTAAACAGCCCACACGGCTTTGACGCCTTGGACTACATAGGCGAAAAATGCGACGGGGTCCCAATGTCTTACACAAAAATGGTCGGCACCTTGGAACGAATCCTGCTGCCAGATTCCTTGTAAGCCCGCCCCTGTCCCTGTCCCTGTCCCTGCCCCCTGCCCCCGTCCCTGCCTCCTGTCCCTGTCCCCGTCCCTGCCCCCGCCCCTGCCTCCTGTCCCTGCCTCCGCCCCTGCCCCCGCCCCTGTCCCCGCCCCTGTCCCCTGTCCCTGCCCCTGCCCCCGCCCCAAATTCACGACACCAGCAGCATTTGGAGTATAATCACCCAACGCTCTTTGGCTTGAAAGGCCTATGTCTTGGATTGAACAGCGAAATGACGGGGTTGTGGTTTTGATCTCGGTGCGCCCGCGTGCCAGCCGCTCTGCTGTCACCGGTATATCTGGTGGGCGTCTTCGAGTCGAGGTCAATTCAGCCCCTCAAGATGGCGAGGCAACCCGCCAAGCACTGGAGACGTTAGCAAAAGCAGTGGGAGCCAAAGCCAGCGATGCCACCCTGCTCCAGGGGGCGACTAATCGCCACAAAGTTGTCTTTATTGCAGGCGTTCAGGTCGATGAATGTAAAAAACGCTTAGGAATCGATTAACGACGGAGGAACCATGGCGGCAGCCCGGCCTAAACCAAAAGCAACCGACAAATCGACTGGCAAAACGGCCGCCTCAAAAACCCGATGGTGGGTAGCAATCCCGCTTTCTATCCTCAGTGGCTGCATGGTTTTTTTATCGTTTCCCACCTGGAACATTTTTCCCCTCCAGTGGATTGCCTTGGTTCCTTTGTTTGTCGCCTTGCGTGGGCACAGCCCAAGAGGCGCCTTCGTTTTGGGATACATCTCCGGCGTTGTAACTAACATCGGTGGATTTCACTGGATTTATGACCTACTGCTTGATTTCGGCCACATGAGCCCAGCGCCTTCAATTGCGATAACCATACTGATGGGCCTCTATCAGGGCTTGACCACTGGCTTTGCGGCCTCATTCGCGGTCAAGGTCCACCGAGACGTCAAAATCCCCATGTGGCTTGCATATCCCATTTTGTTTACCGCCATCGAATACGCCGTCCCATTTCTTTTCCCGTGGTACCAAGGAAATGGTCAACAGCGTTTCACCGCCATAACTCAGATCGTTGATATAACTGGCGTTCCTGGACTGACCTTTTTGATCCTGTTGGTAAACGGCGCAATTGGCGAAGTCATCAACAGCCGTCTGGACAAGCGAACATTCCCATTCATTGCGGTTCCGCTGGCATTAATCGCCTTTATTGCAGCCTTAGTCTACGGCGTCATTAGGTTAGGCGAGATCGACACAAAGGCCGCCGCGGCAAAAAAGATTAAAGTCGGCTTGGTCGAGTCCGACATTGGCATCTGGGAACAGGAAATTCGCCTGCCAGATGGCTCGCACCTAGACTCGGTTTCCCAGATTAACCTGCTTTTTTCACACCTGTTAAGACACCAGTACATGAGCGCCGATCTGCAGGCTAAACACGCTCCTGACTTGATCATTTGGCCTGAATCTTCCTACATGCCGTTAAACCAAGTTTTGTGGTACAGATCCGACCGAAGGGGCATAGCAAGCAGTCAAAAGGGCGAGCTTTTCTTTATTGATCACAATGACTTAGTCCCAGTTCTGGAAACTGGCGCAAACGCTCCAGATGGACTCGGGCTTAAAGCGGTCGCAGCCTCCTCTGAAGACCACATGGTAGCTGTTGGGCCTAGGGGCTCGGTGTTCATCCGTGAACACGCCGAAGAGGTCCGTTGGGCACGTGAAAACACCAAGACAGACCGAGACCTGACGGCGGTTGCAATCTCGCCTGACGGCTTGGAAATCATGGCGGTTGGAAACCAAGGCACCGCGGTCTTTAGGCAAAATGGCGACTGGCGACTGGTTGAGCTTGGCACAACCGCAAACTTAAACGGGGTCACTTGGACTCAAGACCACGGCTGGGTGATCTGTGGCGAAAATGGCACTCTGCTTACATGGTTTGGCAAGGACGCAGCCAAGATTGGCCCTGATGATTTGCCTGATTTGTACGACGTTTCCTGGTCCCGACAAGGCGGTCTAGTCGCGGTTGGAGCTAAGGGCACGATACTCAAGATTAAAAGAAACGGTGAATCTACTGTTGAAAACCCAGTTAATGGGAAGCTGCTTGGTGTCAGCTCTTCTGGAATTACCATGGCAGTTGGGGAAAGGGGCATCGTGGTCGCCTGCAACGAGACCTGCAAGGTGGTCAGATCCAAGACTTCCGAGGATTTAGTCGCAATAACTATGGATCCTGGTGGCTACGATGGTTGGGCTGTGGCAAAAGATGGGACCCTGCTGCTGATCAATCCTTCATCTGGAACGGTTGAAGAGGCCATTGAAACAGGCAAAAAAGGTCTGAATTCCATAGCTTGGGCACCCATGAGCGTTGGTTATCCCTTCCCAAGGGATGTAAAGGCTATCTATACATCCAGAGCGCCATTGCCAGCGGTCGGAACGGCAAAAAAGCCTGAAGCGGCCGTGGAGTTTGACAAATCCAACACCCCGCACAGGGATAAAAACGCAGCCATGAGGGGCTTTACCACCCCGCTGCTTTTTGGAACGCTTACCAAAGACCTTGATTCAAATGGAAATCCCAGGCATTTTAATTCAGCCCTTTTGATTGATTCCAGAGGTAATGTTCTTGGGCGATACGACAAGATTTTCCTTTTGCTTTTTGGAGAATACCTTCCGTTTTCCAGCACCTTCCCGTTTTTAAAGGACCTGCTGCCTGAGGCCGGTGACTTCAAGCCTGGCACTGAACTTGGGGTCTTTGATCTGGGCGACGCCAATGCCGGGATACTGATTTGTTATGAAGGCATTATTCCTTCCTTTACCAGAAAGGTTGCAAAGCTTGAGCCTGATTTGTTGATAAACCTTACAAATGACGCCTGGTTTGGAAAAACTATGGAACCATATCTGCACCTGCAGCTGGCAACTTTTAGGGCCATTGAGCATCGCAAAGCGATGATTCGATCCACCAACACTGGCGTCACGGCGGTTGTAGATCCAGCCGGTCGATTGCTGCAACAAACCTCGATTTATGACCCTGAAACCATCGTGGCTGATATACCTTTGATGCAAGAACCAACTATCTATCGCAAGTATGGCGAGCTCTTTGCGTGGGCCTGCTGCGGCTTAAGTGTGCTGTTGGTCGGACTGGCGATGATACTTGGTCGCCGGAAACAGTAATGCCCCCACACCTTACACAACCCAAGAAGCCGGTTGTGGCAGGACCAAACTTTCAACCTCACCCTTGGCCACAGCACCATCAAACACGATGCAGTCTTGTACGCACACACCAGCAGCAACTGTCGCATTGCCCCCAATAATCGCCCTCGGACCAATTACTGCACCTGCCTCGATCACGCTGCCATGCGATATCAGCAACGGCCCATCAAGCACCGCATCTGGGCTTACATCAGCCCCCTCGTGAATCCACACCCCTTCCGACACCTCGTTTGGTACTAAAAGCCCCCTTTTCGCCAAGATGGGACCTGCAACTGGCAACAAACGCCAGTTCACATCCAAGAACCGTTCAATGGTGCCTATGTCACAAAACTGGCCCTGCATTGCCGGCCCAAAGACCTGCTTGCCATCACCCAACATCGGGATAATCCCTTGCTCAATTAGGCATGAATCCGAAGCCTTTGGAAGATAATCAAAAATGGCCTGTGTGTGAACAGAAACGCCCGAAAAGACGAACTTGCGGCCATCGCCCGCCCGTGGTTGGCCCCTAATTCCCACAACCTTGTTTTGGTCATCCACCTCGACCATCTTGGCCGCAGCCAATTCAGGAGGGTCAACCATAATCATGGTGGCAGCGCCCCCCAAATCTTGATGCATCTGGATAATTTCCCCGAAATTCCAGTCGTTAAACACATCGCCATTGTGCAACAAAATCGTGTCCTCGCCCTCAAAAAACTCCCTGACCGCCGAAAAGCCACCCCCAGTTCCAAGCACCTCAGGCTCGACTGACCACAAGATCTCCATTCCCCACTGAGCGCCAGACTCGACATGACGAATTATGCTTGCTGCCAAATGGCTTACATTTATTGCACATTGCTTAATTCCAGCTTGCTGCATGCCAGCCAAAACCCAATCGATAGCAGGCACCCCCAGCACTGGAAACAGCGGTTTTGGAACATACAAGGTCGCAGGGCGCAGTCGCTTTCCCAAACCTGCAGCCAATATCATCGCTTTCATCAAAAGCTCCTTTTAGGGTAGGTATCGCAGCAAGATTTCCCTAGCAGGACCAAACTCAGGCAGCTGGTCCAGCGCCTCACGAACATATTTCAATGACTGTGGAATATTAGGCAAAAACTTGGGATTGCCGCGCACCCGATCTATGAACACAAAACGCCCAGCATCCTTGAGCTTTCGCTGAAGCGCTTGCAACGCAAAGTGGTGTAACAACTCGTTTAACTCAGGACACCACATCCCATGCTTGGCACGTTCGTCAATAAAGTGCTGGGCAAGCGCCTTGACCTCGGCCGCATCAAACGAAACATACGAATCGCGCAAAAGAGCCACCAAATCATAGACATATGGTCCAATCAACGCGTCCTGAAAATCAATAAGCCGAAGCCGGTCACCTTGTAGCATCAAGTTTCTGCTTTGATAATCCCTGTGAACAAAGCCTTTTGGCAGCGCCACCAGTTTCGCCGTCAGTTCATCATAAAAACTATTTAACCCCACAATCTCATCTTCGCTTAAAGGGGCTTTTACATATTCAACCAACAGCCATTCATGAAAATGCTCAAGCTCCCATCGCAAAAGCTTTGCATCGAACTCCCTTGTAAAGGCCACACACTCATCCCTGGGCCCCTTTTCAGCCCAGGCATGCATCTCGACCATCAGCTCAACTGCCCGCCGGTATAGGAGGGCTTTATCCTGGCCCCGCCCCAAGGCCGCTTCCAGGGTCTGGTCCCCCAAGTCTTCCAGCAATATCGCCGTCCGACTCAAGTCCACTGCCAGAACGTCAGGTACAGGCAAGCCACCTTTTTGCAAAAACGCCCCAACATCCAAAAATGGCGGATAGCTAGGCGCAGAACCAGCCACAATCTCATCACTTTTGAGCATATCCGCTGGCATCTTCATCAAAATAAAGCTTTGCCCACTTTGGTCCCAAGCCCGAAAATATGACCTTGTAGAGGCGTCAGCAGCCAACGCCTTTAGCTTCAACCCAAACTCACCCTTACCTTCCAGGGTATCAAGAATCTGACTCAGCAAATCTGTATACATAAACACACCTACAAAATGCAGCTAAGGAATAATGGCAGATAACTTGCGAATTGATAAGGAGATGAGTGGATTCTTTTGCGATTAATGGATCAGACCAGCGTCAACCATGTACTGCTCTAACACCGCGATGCGGTCTTCCAGATCACGGATCTGAGCCTGCTGGTAGCGGATTGTGTCTTCGAAGTACTTGGCGGCAACCAACAGGAACCCAACCGAGTCGTTCAATGACCAGCCACCCTTGTTATGCATAAACAGAGGCATCTCATCGAGAATCAAACCCCAGTGAGGCACGTCGCGAGTCTTCGCATTCTCATCCTGTTCGTTCCCCGCCGTAGGAACTTCGTCTTTGTAGAAGTAAGTCGTTGGCTTGAAATCGTAAATTATGTCACCCACCGCCGCGATATCCGCATTATTTAGATAGTAAATATCACGCTTGCTATCACGTGTCGACGCGTTGACAAGATTCATAGTGTAAACCGCGTAGAAGTACGATACAGAGTTACCAATAGTGGCAGTGGCATGTGTTACCGGCCATATACCTCCCCCATTAACCGTCATATTAACGGCTCGGAAGTTTGTGACCTGACCAGTATTCGCACCAATATCATTAACCCCAAGGTTCACGATTAACGAATTGGAGTTTGGGTCCATATAGCAACCGGAGTGATCTCGGTCACGGAATCGATTCGCCCAAAGGTCTCCGTTCACCCAGGTATTTCCCCCAACATCCCACTGTAGGTAGAGGTTCCTACTTCCAGTACCAGAGTTGATAACTAGGTGGTGACCATTCGTCCTAAAGCTTGGGCGGGATGTGTTAGTGTCATCATTTAGCAAGAAGTACATCCTATCGTCAGCCCCCCAACGATGAATCACGTACTGACTAGCGTTGGCATCTGGCCCAATGTAAAGGTGTCCCCCACTGTTACCAACACCCGCAAATCCATTAAAGTTTCCTGGCCAGCCCATCACTTTCACACCATTCCTTGCCTCAAATGTGTTGACGATGGTGGTATGGCTAGGGTCAATCTGGAAGTCTTGATTATCGATATCCTTCCAAGGCCCTTGGAAGGCCAACGTTGCCCCCTGAATTCTGTTGCCAGTAGCCTCGTTTAGGTAAGAACCGCCAGCATAAACGGTATTCAACTTGGAGGTGCTTGCCGGATCCACATAGTACCCGAGGTTATGCATGTCGTACATCGCGTAGGCCTGTATATTGCCCTTAACCGCCATGGTCCTAGTGGTAGAGCCGCCACCACATCCGTCACCAAACACCTCGACAGGCCCACAGTAGCCTGCCTCGTTTTGGATCCCGAAAGTCCCGGTGTTATTGTAACCACCAACACCAGCTCCACGGAACCTAAGGCCAACCAAACCAGCGTTGGTGTTCTCTCCACGAACGACGTTGCCACTAAAATGAATGGTGTTCATGATAGAGGTAGCGTTCGGATCGGCGTAGTATTGATTGTCGTCCTTGTCATAGTACCTAGAGGCATACATATTCGCGGCAGTGAGGTTACCGGTAGTGCTGATGGAAATATTGGACGCCAGTTTGTTGCCCTCAATAGTGTTATTCGCAATATCTACGCCCTGGATTGTACCGTCGATGATGTCAGCGGTGTCAATACAACCGCGAGCAGGACATTTAACGATGTCTGCTGCTGGGAGGTTGGTACTACCAGTTCCCCCCATGATGCCGCCAAGCTCTATGGATTCGCGGTGATATGCTTTACCAGCAATATCAAAGGAGTGCATTCTACTGTTGACAATGGGCATTTCACCCCAAATTTCGAACTGTTGATTAGTTGACGACTGGGTGTTTACAAATCTAAGCTGCACAACGGTGGAGCCGGTACCTGTAGAAACCTCCGCTATTCTTGAGAGGAAGTCAGAATGATCGGCCGGATCCAAGAAGTTAATCGACTTACCCTTTGCAATGTTCAGGTCTTCGGTTACTTTCCAGAACTCGGTGTGAGTGTGGTCACCTTGGGCGACTTGGCCTGGGCCAGTTCCGAAATTCGGGGTCAGTATCTCACCATTCATGGTAAGACCAGCACCAATTCGAACGGTACCACGAGCAGTTGAGGTTGCCGCGTCAATCTTGTTACCAGCAATCCCAGTTGCAACCTTGGCATTAGTTACTGCGGCATTTGCCAAGTCCTGAGTATCAACACATCCATTACAGGTCAGCCCAATGGCGTCACCAGCAGGGCCGTTTGAGTTTGCGTAGTTGAATGAAACATGGGTCGAGGTAACACAGCCGGTACAGGCAAGGCCAGTGGCTGGGCCGCCCTTAGAGGCCGAACCAGCATAGTTGAAAGCAACGTCATCGTTGTTGACGCAGCCGTTACACTGCAGGTCAGCAGCCGCGCCATTTTTGCTGACACCTCTGGCAAAATCGAAGTCGACTTCATAGGGGCTGATACATGCGGTAGGATCGCCACCTGGAGTTGTACAGGCGACATCGCGAGCCGCGCCACCCGGAGTATTAGCACGCGCCCAGTTAAATCCAACGTCGCTTTCACCAACGCAGTTCGTGCACTCTAGGTCCTTTGCAGGTCCGCCCTTGCTATTTGAACCAGCGTAGTTAACCGCCAATTGTGTGTTGGTAACGCAATCGTTACATTCGAGACCAGTTGCTGGACCACCCTTGGTGTTTGAACCTGCGTAATTGAAGCTGACGTTATTCGACCCGACGGCACCAGCAGCGATTTTCCCGGAGGTGATAGCACCATCAGCCAGCTTGACGCCGGTAACGTTTCCGTCCTTGATCTTCATGGTCGTGACGGCGTCGGTAGCCAGCTTCGACTCGGTAACAGCGCTGGATGCGATGTGATACTCGGTGATCGCCAATGCGACGATATCAGTGCCGATGATGCTTCCAGGCTTAATGTGCCCGCCGCCATCCTTAGTGCCACCCTCAACACAACCAATGCAGTTCAAGCCAATAGCTGGCCCGCCTTTGCTGGTTGAGCCGGCATAGTTGACACCCATGTCGGTTGCGTCAACGCAGCCATCGCACTGGAGGTCGGTAGCTGGCCCCAACAAAACATCGGCAAATTCAGCGTGATATGCCTGAATTGCAAACCCAACCGAGCCGATTTCCACACGAGGCAATTCCGCTTCACCGTTAACGGAAATCCCGAGGTACACATGCTCGCGGTTTACAAAAACGTTAGCATCGACGGGAAGCCATTCGTCAAACACGCCACCGTTTAGGGTAACCATGCTGGCCGGTATACTGGCAACAATGTTGCCCCCGACTGCCGCATCGTACAACACGAATTGGACCGTGGCCTGACCAGTGATCGGCTGGCCAACTGGGTTACGCAACACGCCCTGCACGTTAATCTTCATCGGCACCTGCTCGGTGGTTACCTGAGCAGAAGCGTCGGCCGCCAAGAAACCAACGACCACCAAACTTAAGACCGCTACCTTGAGAAGCGACTTCATCTGGTCACCTCCAGATCGTTTCCCCCAACGACATTCTCAAAATCCTAAATAACCATGGCTGGGATAACCATGGCCAGGGGCGTGACCACCAGGCAAGCCCCCAAAAGCGCCCGACCTGACAACCCGACAGGAGGGCACATCACGACCAAACTTGCCACTGACTACGCATCATTTTCGTAGTCAAGGGACAAACCAACCAGTAAAACCCAAACAAAGCCCGTGCAAACGGGGAGTTTCAAGCGTTACCCCGTCGATTTATCCTGCGTCAAAAGACGCTGGTCTGTCGTATCTAGCATCTTTCGTACCAAAAAGTTCAGGCTGGGGAAATCTTCCTATTTTTTTGGGGCAACCTGGTTTTGGGTCCCAAAATATGAGCTTAATTGACGTCAGACACACAACCCTATAGTCTTGCGCACCATGATTGACTTGATTGACATATCAAAATCATTTGGTGCCAGGCAGCTTTTCGCAAAGGTTAACTTGCGCGTTAGAGATCGGGACAGGCTTGGGCTTGTTGGACCTAACGGTACTGGGAAGACGACGCTTTTCAGGATTTTGATGGGGGAAATGTCGCCTGACGAAGGGCAGGTTGAGGGAAAGAAGGGCATTCGCATTGGTTATCTGCCTCAAGAGTTGTATCCCAGCACGGCTATGGACTTGAGTCTGCATCAGTACTGCATTCGCCAGGTCAAGGGAGTGGGCGCGCTGCAAGACGAGCTTGCCGCCATTATGGCTAGGGTCGAGGGTGGGGAGCATGGGCATGAGCTGCTGCATAGGTTAGCTGAGGTTCAGGAGCTGTTACACCATAAGGATGCAGATGCGCTGCCTAACAAGGCGAAATCAGTTTTGCTTGGACTTGGTTTTGAGCAGCGGGACTTGAATCGGCCGCTTAAGACCATGTCAGGCGGCCTTTTGATGAGGGCTGAACTGGCCAGGCTGCTGTTGGATGAGCCGGATTTGCTGCTTTTGGACGAACCGACTAACCACCTGGATTTGGAGGGGCTTAGGTGGTTTGAAGAGTATTTAAAGGCTTTTTTGGGCGCTGTAGTAATGATTGCCCACGACCGCGAGTTTTTGAATCGCACCGTTGATCGTGTGGTTGAGGTCTCTCCTAATGGGGCTACCGACTATGGTGGCGACCCGAAGTTGCCGGTTTATGACCGGTATGTCGAAGAGCGTGCCAAGGCGATTGAGCTTGCCTGGAAGAAGTATGATGAGCAGCAGGCCCTGATCAAGGAACTGGAAGATTTCATTGTAAAGAATCGCTCTAATGCGGCCACTGCGGCTAGG
>Ga0123335_1008447_pt1 | contig 11044 bp, 7 predicted proteins | sample BiotimSIPDNA_2_FD_89707 | JGI IMG/M metagenome (GOLD analysis project Ga0123335, IMG submission 89707) | Anaerobic biogas reactor microbial communites from Washington, USA - Biogas_R2 time_0 SIP DNA | ecosystem: Engineered > Bioreactor > Anaerobic > Unclassified | place: Washington, USA... | reverse complement strand
TGCCCGATTGTTGCAAAGGTACAACCGCAGACACGCACCACCCATGCCGATGCTGCCCTAAGCAGCCGTCATAAGCACAATATTCTTGACAGATTCGAGGCCAAAAATGCCCCGAAACAGGGGGCTACTGCGTTTTTTAGGTTCATAAGAATCATTCCTTTCACTTCTCGTTAATTACTGACAAAGAAATTTAACAACGTCACGTTCGCATACATCACGTTCAGCCTCGAATTATCACCTCCTGTCTTACAGATGCCGTGTTTCCGACCCGTATATTCCATGCCTTCCGGACGCACACCTGCACATAGCACTTGAAATATCCTTCCAAGACTATTCGCATTCTTTGCGCCCGAAATCACTTTACCTTCTCCACCGTGGTTGATCCAGAACTATCTATAACAACGCTCCCGGAACCACCTGAAAGTAACCGATTACCTAGGCGTAGTGTAGTATAGTCTATCTAAAAAGTCAAGCAAATTTTTACATCCAAGCACGAAAGATGGTGTTCGTTCCGCCGTGTCAAAAAAAGATAACTGCCACAACTCATGGGAAGTAAAAATTTTCAAAAAGGAATACCGGAAATTTTAAATTAAAACTCTCTCACTAAGAAAAAAAATATAAATATATGACAGAACACAAGCGCATATAAAACAGTCCGGCCGCGACACAAAACAAAACTTCCATTAAGATCATATGAATGAAGACGTTCAGAAAAAGGCGTTTCCGGTAAGGCCATATTAGTTTTGAGTCACGGAAGTCTATGGTGTACTATACCGTCTTACAAAGCCGATTTGTGCGCAATTAATCCCGGATGGTTTCTCTCATTATTCGGGTGGTGGAACTAAAATGATCGTTGACGTTTTTGAAAATTGGAAGCACTATTACGCAGGCAGCGCGATTTGGCGGCAGGCTTTTGAATACTTGAGCACATTGTCAGCCGACACCCCGTCCGGGGATATGGTCCCCATTCTTGGCGACAAGATTAAGGCCCGGGTCATGTACTATCAAACCCTTTCTCCGGGAGAGGCGGTTCTGGAAGCGCATGACAGGTATGTGGACATTCAGATGTCTCTGGCAGGCGCAGAATGCATTGACTGGTTTCCCCGGTCACTATTGACGGTCAAAACCCCCTATGACGCGGTTTCGGACGCCGCTTTTTTTGAGCGTCCGGCCTTCGCGCCGGTGCGGGTAACCAACCGTCCCGGCTCTTTCACGGTGCTTTTTCCGCAGGACGCACATGCCCCGCAGTTAACGCCCGGCACGGAACCGGCGGAAGTCAAAAAAGTGGTGGTGAAAGTGCTTGCTGCCGCCCTGTAGTCCGAAAACCTGTTATTAACGGCGGTGTTTTCCTTGCGACATACTAATCGATTACCCTAATCAACCTTAAAGGAACTATACACATGGCGATTGTACTCACCGCGGAAGAAGCAATAAAACGCATCCCCGACGGCGCCACCGTCTTTGTGGAGGCCATGCCCACGGAGGAGGTATTCCCCGCATTCCATCGTGTCTATGAAGCCACCGGTTCACCCAAAGACCTTACCGTCTATTGGGCGGCGGGCATCGGCCCCTTCAGCGCGGAAGAACGGGGTATGAATCATTTCGCCCACCCCGGCATGGTCAAGCGGATGGTGCTGGGCCACGCCGGCTTGAACCACAAGGTGGTCAAGGTCATTGCCGCGAACGAGGTGGAGGCCTATAATCTTCCGCAGGGCGTGGTCACCCAGTTATTCCGCGAGATTGCCGCCGGACGTCCCGGCCTGATCACACGCGTCGGGCTGGGCACCTTCGTGGACCCGCGCATTGAAGGGGGCAAGTTGAACGACCGCACGCGCGCCTGCGAAGACCTGGTGGAGGTCATCGAGATTGGCGGACGGGAAATGCTGCGCTACAAACCGGTCAAGGCGGACGCCGCCGTGGTGCGGGGCACTACCGCCGATCCCGAAGGCAACATCACCTTCGAAAATGAGGCGCTCGTCATGGAAGCGCTGGACGCCGCCATGGCCGCACGGAACTGCGGTGGCCTGGTCATCGTGCAGGTGGAACGGCTGAGCGACAAGCCCGCGCGTCCCATCGATGTAAGAATTCCAGGCATCATGGTGGACATTATCGTCGTCGCCACCTCCCGTAAAACCCACCCGCACACGCTGTTCGTGGAGCAGGATCCCAGTTATACCGGCGATGTCCATGCCGATCTCAGCGGCGAGTTGGAAGCGATGCCTTTGTCTCCTGAAAAGGTCATTTGCCGCCGGGCCTTCCTGGAATTGAAACGGGGCGATATCGTAAACCTGGGCGTGGGCATTCCCATGGGCGTGGCCAAGGTGGCCCAGGAAGAGGGCATGCTCAAGGACATCACGCTGACGACGGAAATCGGCGTGGTCGGCGGTCTGCCCCAAGGTGGTAAAAATTTTGGGCCCGCCCAGAATCCATCCGCGATCATGTCACAGACCACCATGTTCGATTTTTATGACGGCGGCGGCCTGGACGCCACCTGCGTGGGCATGGCCCAGGTGGACACCGAAGGCAATGTAAACGTAAGCAAACTGGGTCCCAATGTCATTGGAAGCGGCGGGTTCATCAATATCACCCAGAGCGCTTCCGAGGTACTCTTTTGCGGTGAATTCTCCGCCGTCGGCACGGACATCGCCATAGAGTCGGGAAAATTGGTCATCCGGACGGATGGCAAGGCGGTCAAGTTTGTGGAAAGGGTAGGTCAGATCACCTTCAGCGGTAAGATCGCACGCGAGGAGGGCCACAAGGTCCTGTTCGTCACGGAACGCTGTGTCTTCAAACTGGTCAAAGAGGGCCTGATGCTTATTGAGGTGGCGCCCGGGGTAGACATGGAGAAAGACATTCTGCAGCGCATGCAATTCAAGCCCCTCATTTCGCCGGAACTCAAGTCCATGGACGCGCGGCTATTCCTGCCCGCAGCAATGGATGTGAACGGCGGACAAGCCAAGGAGTAAGGGAATTCGGAATTCGGAATGCGGAATGGGAAAAAATAAGGGCGGGGGGGAATTGACAGGGTTTAATCAAGTAGGCCATTAAGTCGAGACCAGTAACATAATTCCATTCAGTCCCGTAGGGACGGTTGAACGAGCCGGGTTTTCAATCGTCCCTACGGGACTTAACAAGGGGGAAGGGCATTCTACCCGCCAGTGAACTGGCGGGCTATCGTCAATCGTCCCTATGGGACTCACCGCGGAAATTCCTGTTCGATACTGTGCAAAGGCGGGCCGCCACAACGCCCGTAACCCCGCAGGCAAGATGCCTGCAGCACAACGGTAGATTGGGGTATGGCCGAATGCGGAATGTACCGAATGCGGAATTCGGAATTCGGAATGGGAAAAAATAAGGGCGGGGGGGGAATTGACAGGGTTTAATCAAGTAGGCCATTAAGTCGAGACCAGTAACATAATTCCATTCAGTCCAGTAGGGATGCTTGACGGTAGCCCGCTTCTTTAGAGGCGGGGAAGCCGGGATGTTATTTATGTTAGTCCCGTAGGGATGCTTGACGGTAGCCCGCTTCTTTAGAGGCGGGGAAACCGGGATGTTATTTATGCCAGTCCTTTAGGGACGGTTGAACGAGCCGGGTTTTCAATCGTCCCTACGGGACTTAACAAGGGGGAAGGGCATTCTACCCGCCAGTGAACTGGCGGGCTACCGTCAATCGTCCCTACGGGACTCTCCGTGGAAGTTTCTGTTCGCTACTGTGCAAAGGCGGGCCGCCACAACGCCCGTAACCCCGCAGGGAAGATGCCTGCAGCTCAACGGTAGATTGGGGTATGGCCTAATGCGGAATTCGGAATGGGGAATGCGAGCTGGGGAAAAAATATCCTCGAGAGCGGCGTTTCCGGGATGGATATTTTTTTGACTACAGTGCAGGCGCCGCTTTTTCCGGGGGAGCACAGGCTTTTATGAAATAGTCGGTACCTGTGGTCAGCATCTATTTTTCTTCTTCTTTTTTCGTGTTCTTTCGTGTATTTCCTGGTCGGAATTTTTTTTCAAGACGCTGCCGGACCGTTGCGCTGCTACAGTTTGTCGCCCTCGGCCAGTTTTTTCAGGGCACTCCGGTTGCGCAGGATTACCCGCCGCCCGTCCACTTCAATCACCCCGCGTCGTTGCATGCGCGCAAAGGTACGGCTCAAAGTTTCCGCCACCGTGCCGAGCCTCGCGGCGAGCATGATTTTTGAGGTGGTCAGTTCGATTTCCTCCCGGCCGCCGGCCTCGCGCGATACTTCCAGCAAATGCCGCGCCAGCCTGGTGGACACCTCCTTGAGGGACAGGTCGTCTATCATGTCCACAAAACGGCGCAACCTGCGGGACAGGACGGCCAACATGTTCAGGAGCAGGTCCGGCCTTTTCTCCGCAAGGCTTTGAAAGTCGCTTCGCAGGATGAACAAGCTTCTGGACGGCGCCATCGCCTCAGCCGTGGCCGGGTACGCGCCGCCTTCAAACACGGCTACCTCGCCGCAGGGATCCACCCCTTCGAAAATATGGAGTATCTGTTCCCGGCCGTCCATGCCATATCGGCACACCTTGACCTGTCCCTCCGCGACAATATGGAGCCCGTCGGCGCGTTCTCCCTCACGGAAGAGTATTTCCCCGGCCTCGTAGGACCGCACGGAGCAAAGATCGGCCAGTCCCCGGATCATGTCCGGGGGCAGTTCGTCGAAAAGGGAACAGTCCCCCAGCCACTGCATGCGTTCTTCAATGGGCACTGTAATTCGTTTCATAACTATCATCCGTTTTTTGGTCGCAGCGCCTTGAAACCGAACGGCGGGCCGCCGACGGTCTATGCTATTTGCCTTTGCGGAATCCCCCCACCATTCTGCGCCATTTTGTTATCCCGGGGTCCTCACCCGGGAAGACACCGCCCGCCGCATGCCGGACATCATTGACCACCACGAAGGCGTCGGGCTGGTGCTGTTCCAATATTTCAGACACACTGGCCATGTCGCGGCGCTTGATAATCAGGTAGACAACACGCACCTTGCCCTGGACCCCCTGGGCACCGACCCGGGTAACGCCGAAATGCTTTTTTCTGAATCGCTGCAGGAGCGATGCGGCATCACCACGCGTAATAATCATAACGGACAGATAGCCCATGGCCAGGCGGCTCTCAATATACATGCCCACATAGTTGCCGGCGGCGAAACCGCCCGAGTAGGCGATATAATTGGACCAGGACGTCAGGTTTCCCATAATGCGGCTGATGGCGATGAGCCAGATCAGCACTTCGAAAAAGCCGCACAGGGGCGCCAGCACGCGCATGCCGCGGCTGAGAAAGACAATCCTCAGGGTGCCGATACTGACATCGAGCACCCGGGCAAAAAATATCATCAACGGCAACAACCATGCCGCGTTAGCGGCATAAAACGCACTCATAAAATCAACCATTGCTGTTTCTTGCATGCGGGAGTTCAGGCCTTTCTTGTATCCGTTTCAGCCGTACCTATCCTGATCTTAAGGGCCTTTCCGGCCTGAATGCAATTTCGCCGCGGAAAATGCGGACCGGATGCCGCCGGGTCGCGCAAAAGCACGGCCGCTATCTGCCGGCCTTATCGCGGAGCCAGGAAAGGGGGACCCGGGCGATTCTGGTGCGGGCGAGCCCCGACATGACACGCGTGTCCCCGGCACAGAAGCCAAAGAGGGCGTGGGCGTCCGTAAACGCGATGGCGGTATAGCAGTACCAGCCATAAGGATCGTTTTCCACAGTAACCCGGTATTCCCAGGTGGCGCCGTTGTCGCGCGATAGCGCGAGCGTAAGCGGGGTTCGCTTGTTCCGAAGTGCCTCGGGGATGTTTGTTTGGTCGTTCCAGAGCAGCAACAGTGTGTCACTTCCCGGGATGCGCTTGAACGATGCGGGGGAAACCGGGGTGGCAAGATCCGTGGGGACCGCATCGGACCAGGTTACGCCGCCGTCCTGCGACGTTGAGCGGTAGAAAACACCGCCGCTGTTGCGCAAAAGCATCCACAGGCCGCCATCGGCCAGTTCCACAACCCCCGGTTCCTGAAATCCCGTTTGCAGGTCCGGGGGGGCCTCCAGAATCGTTTTCGAGGGATACCATGTTTTACCGAGGTCGTCCGAAAGCACACAAAGCACTTTACCTCGATTCCTGAAGGGCTCTCCCTTGAGCGCATGCAGCGCCGCCGGGACTACCAAACGCCCGGAAGCGAGTTGCACCACCCGGCTGTTATTGACCACATAATAGCCCACCGGCTTGGGTATGCACTCCGTTGGCGGACCCCACGTCGCCGCCTCATCCCGGGACACGCGCATAAGGGGCCGGCAATCATCCTCGGCATTCTTGCGCAGGTAAAACAGGGCAATGGAATCGTCCGAGAACCGCAACAGGGATACGGACATGATATTCATGCCGCCTTCGTTGGCAAGCACCTCCACATCCTCCGCGGTCCAGGTCGCCCCGCCGTCTTTGGAACAGCGTGACACGAGCGAAGCGGCGGCATGATCGCCCGATCCCCCGGTAAACCGGGTATAGACAAAGAGAATCCGCCCATCCTTGAGAATTATGAAATCGCCTTCCGAATTTCTGGGATTACCCGGGCCGGGCGGGAGGTCCAGCACCACCTCGTAAGGAACGGCGGCATCCGCCGCGCCGGTCACATCCTGCGTGGGAACCGGTTTCGGGTCGCTTTCAGCGTTCGCATCCGGAACACCACAAAGGACCACCGACCAAACGATCAAACTGCACGCAAGGGCACCGTAATAAAGAGAAGATTTGGATTTCCGGGCAGGGCGAGCCAGGCATGCAGGAGGGTCATTCAAGAAGATCATCCCATCACCTTGTTCAATTCCATTATGAAATCCGCCATCAGGAAGGGCTTCTCCAAGACGGGACGCCCGGTGCTTTCCATGAAGAGACGGGTCTGGTAGTTCAACATGTCCGCAGTTATAAAAAGCACCCGCGGCACGAGATGCGGATACTGTTCAGTTATTTCGCGGTAGAGTTGCTGGCCGGTCAGCGAGCCTTTGATCAGATAATCAAGGACCACGGCGCTGTACTCGTTTTCCTTTAATTTTTGCAGGGCCTCCATGCCCGTTGCCACCGTATCCGCCCGGTAGCCGCGCATGTACAAGGTTGTTTTAAGCAGATCCTGCAGGTCGGTTTCATCATCCACGACAAGAACGAGTTTTTCTTTTATTTCAACCGGTTTCGCGGGCTCTTCATTTTTTCCGGCATCCTGTTTCTTCATCAGGGGGAGCTGAAGCACCAGGCAGGCGCCGCGGGGTTCGTTGGCGGCGGGCACCGAAACCGTCAGGCTGCCGCCATAATCCGAGGCGACGGCCCTGGCAAGACTAAGGCCCAAGCCGGTGGCGCCTTCCTCGCGTCGGGTGGTAAAAAACGGCTCAAAGACATGCTCACGCAGATCCAGCGGGATGCCCGGCCCGTCATCCACAATGCGCAGCCGGATCAGGTCGCCCTTGTTCTCCACGGAACAGACCACCTGGCGCTGCGCCATGCGCAGGGCATTGTCCAACAGGCTCAGCACGACCTGGGACATTTGTTCGGGAACACATTCGATGGGCGCGGGCTTGCCGGAGAAACGCCAATCGATGATCCTGTTCTGGGAAGGTGTCAGCAGGGTGCGCACGGACTCGCGGATGAGCACTTCGAAATCCACGGGGCGGCGTTCGAGCGGCATGCCTTTGCCAAAATCAAGCAGGTTTTCCACAATGTCCTTACAGCGCAGACTGTTGCGGAGGATACGGCTCACCGCTTCGGCATACTGGTCCGGCGCCAGGCCTTTTGCCATCATTTCGGCGAAGCCAAGCACCACGCTGAGGGGATTGCGCAACTGGTGGGCCACGGTAATGGACAGCTGCGCCACCAGCGAGGAGCGCTGCTGGTTGATAATCTGGCTTTCCAGCTGTTTCTGCACCTGCCTGCGGTGGGTCATGTCGTAAACACAACACGCCACGCGGGAAATATGTCCAGCGTCATCCTGAAGCGGTATGATTACCAGGCGGAACCATTTTATTTCCGTCTGGGTGTCCAGGCTGATTTCATCGAGGTGAAAAAGCCCCGAGTCAAAAGCCTCTTTGCACAGACATTCGCGCTTGTCGCCGTAACGCCGACGGTACAGGAAGCAGCAGAGCGGTTCCGTGCGGTCATACCCCATGGATGAAAACAGGGCCGCCTGCTCCGAACTGAAGGTAATGTTCCCTTCCCGGTCGAACAATTGCATCGGAAGGGTGACCAGGGGCAGGAGGCGTTCTTCAAGATATTGGATGCCCGTCTCCACCCGCGCGTCATCCCTCCCGTTCTGGTCGATAAATACTGCGGCGCCCGTGCGCATGCCGTCCGCATTAAAAAAAGGCTGGCAGGCGATTTCCGCGCGAATCTTCTGCGTTCCAAAACTGATTTCCCCCTGGAAAGAGGTCTTGCTCTGGTCCATGCGTTTCTGCCTCAGGAACGAGCGCAGACGTGAGGCGGTTTCTTCATTGCACAAGGTAGTGAGATCAACCCCTTCAAGCATGTCCGGACTGGTTTTCAACAGGCGGCAAAATTCCTTGTTTACCATTTCAACGCCGCCCTCATCGTCAATCAGTGCCATGGGCATGTTCACGGACTCGAGTATGGCTTTCTGACGTCGCTGATTGGCCACCGTGTCCTGGCGCACGCGCTGGGCGAAATATTCGACCACCGCCTGCTCGAAGCGGACCGCGTTGTCATTCATGGTGGACAGGATCTCAGCATCGGTCGCCCCCTCCACCTTTCCAAGGCAGCGTTCCGTCAATGACTTCTGCAGGGCTTTCAGGCACAGATAGGCTTCCCCCGTCAATATGTTCAGTGCACGGTTCCGTTCCACGAATTGAGCCGCCCATTCGGCAATGCGGCAAGGTTTTTCCCGTAAAACAGCGACATTATTCTCAAGCCATTTCCGGACAAGCCCCAAGAGAATATCGTCTTTTGCCATCCCCGTTTGATTTACGAGATGCTCCGTCAACACATCCATATGGTTTGCAATATAGTCTGCGAGCACCAGCTTGCTTTTCATTAGGTAACCTCTCCCCATCGTACCAAATAGATGCGTAGCTCGTTAACACCTTTGCACCCCGGCACTTTTTAACCCTCTACTCCATGTTGGGATACGCGTACAAGACCAGCCATAACCTTCCATAACCGATCAATCTGCAATACGACTTTAGCACATAAATCTTAACACTATTTTCCGTATTGCGTAAACGAACCGCCTGAAGTCAAACTGTATTATAAACTTCCAACCATTCTAATACAACCCTAATGTTTGGGGGGACCAAGTAGAATCGTATCTGTTGTTATTTCAGGAAAAGCGGCGTCGGTGTCAGAATTTACAGCATGCCAACGGGACATTCTGTCTCATTATGCTGATATTTTCAAGGTTTACCGTAACAGGAATTATCTGCAACTATTTACATCTGTTTATGACCTGTTGAAGTATGCACATCAAGGATATCACCTACATAAAATGGATTGTTGAAACCCAATCGTATATACTCTAGGGTGAAATAGAAGATGCTAACTTAACGAGTGCGTTGAACAGTAATAAAAATTTACTTAATGGCGGTCGCACGCCCCGGAAAAGATGAAACACAGGTCGCCCTACCGGAAATCAGGGGTATAACGGCCTGAGACCGCTTGATAAACTGTCTTGAACCAATTAGAGTAACTTCATGATTCGTTTTTCCCTGACATTGAAGCTAGCCGTTCTTTTTGTGGCCGTGGCGGCATGGGCGTGGTCCCCAAATAGCGCTGCGGCGGAGGTAATACGCTGGCCGGCCGTTGCGGGCAGAAACTATCCGGCGGAGCCGGAAGTGCTGTTGAGCACAGTTCGCGACTTTTTTGAAAAAGCCGACGCCCCGGACGTGCCCTCGCGTTTGGTTGCCGTGGTTGCCTCCGCGGCGCCCTATCCCTTCGCGGGCCAGGTGTCTGCCCATGCCTTTAAAGCCCTGCAGCCGGGACAGTATGAACGCGTGATTATTATCGCCCCCGGTCATGGCCCCATGTTTGAAAACTGCTCCATTCCCGCGCTGGATATTTTTCTGACGCCGTTGGGACCGGTATCGGTGGACGCGCCGGCCCTGCGCTACCTGCTGTATTCTCCCATGTTTCACGCCCATCAATTACGCTATAAAGCAGGGAAGCCCGAAGAACAGATCCACGAATATGAATTCGCCATCGAGTCGCTGTTGCCTTTTCTCCAGGAACGGCTCCAGGAATTTCAACTGGTGCCGATACTGGTAGGCGACCTGCGTGATCCCCAGGGAAATGTGAACAAGAATACGGTCCGCGCCATCGCCGAGACCATACAATCGATCATCAATGAGCGCACCCTGGTCGTTGTCGCGACGAGTTTCACCCATTACGGGGCGCAGTATGGCCCCCTTGAATTCAAGGAGAACCTGGAGGACAATATCGCGCGCCTGGACAGACAGGCGTTCGAACACATTTTGTCGCTGGACCTGGACGGGTTCCGTTCCTACCTGCAGGATTCCCGTAATGTCATTGACGGCAAAGACTGCCTCCAGATCTTGTTCTACCTGCTTCCACGTGAAGCGCAAGCGCGCATCCTGGCGTATGACACCTCCATGGCAAAAACAAAAGACACCAAGCGGTCGGTCAGTTATGCGTCTTTTGTGTTTCATGACCCCTCTAAACCCGCTTTGACGGCCCAGCCGGAAAAAGTGCGGCCCCTGATATTGCGCCGTCCGGAAAAAGCCGCGCCCCGCGAGGAGGGGGAAGGCGAAGCGGCGGCCCAAAAGGATGCGGCCGCACCTGAGGGGGAACCGGACACCCCGGCGGCGCCGGTGGAGTGAATAAAAAGCGCTTGCGGATAAAAGCCCCACTCTTTATTGCCTGCAACCTCGATACACGTCATTCCGGTTTTTTCGCGACCCTTCACCCGTATCACAGTGCGCCGTCGGACTGCGCAAAGATACCGGGGCCGGATTCCATGCCGCTCGAGGAAAGAAGTGCAACCTGCGCTGTTCCTGCCAGCGTCTTCGGAAGATAAATTCCGGTCTTTTCACGGCCTGACC
>Ga0123335_1008446_pt1 | contig 11045 bp, 2 predicted proteins | sample BiotimSIPDNA_2_FD_89707 | JGI IMG/M metagenome (GOLD analysis project Ga0123335, IMG submission 89707) | Anaerobic biogas reactor microbial communites from Washington, USA - Biogas_R2 time_0 SIP DNA | ecosystem: Engineered > Bioreactor > Anaerobic > Unclassified | place: Washington, USA... | reverse complement strand
TTACTTGCGTCTTCGCCTTCAACTCTTACAAGGACGGATGCCGCAAAATATTGACCGGCGTCCGGTTCGGCGTATGTGCCTTGTGCGTCGATGATATCTCTCAAATAGGCGGCGTCGATATCGCCGACCCGGATGACCTGCTCAGCTGCTTTGTCATCCTTTTCGGTCTCAAAATCAAGGTCGTCGTAGTATACGTCCTCGCCGGTCTCATCTTTGACCGGCATTCCGGTGTCGGTGTCGTAGACCTGACCGCAGTCCATGCGGCGGTCGTTGGCGTCGCAATCGCCGTCGTTGGCTACTGCCCAGCGCATGAGCTTGAGCAGCGCGTCTATGTTGCCGACGCTGCCGATGATCTCGGCTACCTTGGCGTTGCCGTTGGCGGTGTTAATGATTATCTGCATTTTGTCCTCCTGCCCGCTTGGGGCTGTGTTTGTGTTTTAAGTGTTTGCCTTTCTTACGATATCATTATATCATGATAACGCTAAAATGTCAAGAGGTTTTGCAAAAGTTTTTTATTTTTAATATATTAGAATTTAAGATTAAGGAGTGTTTATATGGCTTACAATTATAACTACCAGCAGGTGCTTGACGCCGCTGCGGGATACGGATACACGCTGTCCGACGCTGATCTGCGTCTTGCGTCTCAGTATCCCGACGCGGGCATGTCAATCGTTGAGGCGAAACGCGGCTATATGAGCGCTCTCAACGACGCCGAGAGGGAGTACTACAACAACGCCGCGAATCAGTTGCGCGCTAAGTACGGCAATTATTCTGGCGGGCTTGACGGTTCCTATTATATAGCCGGTGCGCCGACGCCCTCATCTTATTCTTACGCGGCCGAGGCGCCGAGCTATCAGCCGACATACACGGCACCCGTTTATACGCCGACATATTCGGCGCCGGTGTATACGCCGACATATTCCAATTACGACCGGCCGAGCTTCTCGTATTCGGCTCCCGCGCCTGTTTATTCATCGAGCGCCGTGGCGCCGAGTTACGATCAGTCCTATATGCAGGACTACCGGAGCGCCGCCTCGGCTTACAAGGAGCGGGATCCCTTTGCGTATGACTATGCCACCGATCCGGTTTATCAGGCCTACGCAGACCAGTATCGGCGAGAGGGGCAGAGGGCGGCGGAAAACACTCTCGGCTCTATTGCCGGGGCTAATTCCGGCCGGGTGTCCTCTTATGCCGCCTCGGCTGCGGCTCAGGCGGCGAATCAATACGCTGCCGCTCTGTCTGGCAAGGTGCCGGAGCTGGAGCAGCAGGCATATTCCCGCTACCTTGCGGAGCAGGACCTTAAAGCCCGGGATGTGGAGCACGCATACAGAGCCGCGGCGCTCTATGACAGTCAATACGGCACCCGGCTTAATCAGTACAACGCCGACCGGAGTTTCGATCAGAATATGTATCTGGCTGCCTTAGACCAGTACAACGCAAACCGCAACTTCGAGTACAATTCATACCTTGCGGCGCTGGATCAGTATAACGCGGACAGGAGTTTTGATTACAACTCATATCTTGCGCAGCTGGATCAGTACAACACCAACCGCAATTTCGAGTATAACCAGTATTTGACCGAGCTTAACCGGTACAACACCGACCGCAATTTTGAGTATAACCAGTATCTGACCGAGCTTGACCGGTACAATGCCGACCGCAATTTCGGGTACAATCGGCATATTGACAACATCCAGTGGAATCAGGCGCTTGAGGCGCAGAGGTATGAGCGCGCCAAGGATGCCGCCGCCCTGGGCGATTATACCGGGCTTGCGGCTTATGGTGTAGATACAACGGCGCTGCTTGCGTCAGACACCGCATCCGCCTATGCCGCGGCTCTGGATCGGGCTAAGACTGCCGCTCAGTACGGAGATTACAGCGGTTTAAATGAGCTGGGTATAAATACCGCGCCATTCGAAACGCGGCAGGAACAGCTTCACACCGCTTCTCTCGCCGAGACCTACGCCAATATCCGGCAGAAGCAGGCGGCGGCCGCGAAGGCGCTGTCTTCCGGTTCGGGCACGAGCGCGGGCGCGGGAATCGGCTCTGTGTCAAGCCTGGGCGCTGATGCCTCTGCGCTTGCGAAGCTGTCGTCCGGTGAGAAGAAGGCTCTCGGCTCCCGGGCGTCGATAATGCTCAATACCGGCGAATATGACGATGCGTCTATTGACGAGTATGCCATTGCCACTTATGGCGTCACAGCCGCACAGTATTTTGCCAACCTCTACAACAGCGCCGAGGACAAGAGCTCTCTGCCGGCTTATGTAGTGCCATACCTCACTGCCAAGGGCGCTCTGCAGCCGGCGGGTGCCGGTGCTGTCGATTCAGGCGCGGCACAGCGGCAAGAAACGCTGCTCAGAAATATGCGCTATAACATGGTTTCGGGCGGTTCCAACGAGTACATCGCATGGGTGAGTGATCTTAAGTCATATCGCTCCTGGCCTTGGATCGCGGAGAACTGCCGCGAGGTGGTGGGGAGTGATGGGTTAATAACCTATTACTCCAACAAGCAGGGCGGCGGTCAGGCGGGGAATGCGGTTGCCGCGAACATCGAAAACAAAGTAAACTGGAATAATATCATCAACACAAAGAAGCAAGACGCATCGGGGCGGTGGCTTTGGTATGTGCCGGGTCTGAGCTGGGTAACCGGTGAGCAGCTTGAGGGGCTTGTTGCTGACGGCAAGCTTGTGCCTAAGGAGATTGCCGGGTATACACAGTGGCAGACGCCCGACTGGACGCTTGCCGGTTCGCGATAACGCGATAAGTTGTCAGATGATAATTCGGAGGTAAAATTATGGCCGTACTCAAAGACGCGGGAAATCTGTTTGACCAGCCGGGAATGACTAAAAAATCCGCCGGAACCGCGCAGGCTGACAGAGGCGGCGCGGCGAATACCTTTGCCGCCCGGATGGCGGCCGCAATGGCTAAACAGCAGGCTGCCGCGCTGCCGGCAACAACGCAACAGGACAGGCTTACCGCATCCTTTTCGGCTGCCAAAACACCGGCAAACGCGCTGACAACCGGCGCGTTTGCTTCGCCTGCTGCCGACAGCTATGCGTCAAGGATGGCCGCGGCAAGCGCTGATACGTTCAGACCTGCTGCGGCACCGGTGCCGGGCGAACGGTCTGCATCAGACCCCGGTTCAATAGCGTCGAAATATGCCGCTGCCGTGAATCCGGAACCGACCGCGGCAATAGAGCCGCCGGTCGGCAGAAGAACGATTGCGTCAATGCCGGCTCGCGAAGTGAAGAAAAACCCCGCGATTTCGCAGTTTGGACTTGATAACTCTGTGTCGTCAAAGTATGCGGCGCTGATGTATTCGCCGGATTATAAGGAGCTCTCGGCTGCGGGTGAAAGCAAGCGAGGCGTGTTTTCAGGCGATGATACATACGATTATATCAACAATATAGGCGATGCGCGTAAAACTATCCGGAATTCGACAGCGTTCAGCGGAACGATGATGTTTTATGACAGGTATAAACGCTACGAGTATATGCTCCCAAACGAGATGGGAGTATACAATTACCTGTATGCAACCTCAGGATCTCAAGCCGCCAATGATTTTTTGTCGGAGCTAAAACCGGCTCTTGATCAACGCGGTTCGGAAAAAATGATTCGGGACGCGCGTTTTCTCGCGGCGGATCGTCCTGTGGAATATTCACTGTTGTCTGTACCTGTTAACGCCATTGGTTCTATCGTTGGTTCCGGTACACTGCTTGCGCAGGCGGCGAAGGCGGCGGTGACCGGGGAGAATATCGATTATCACGCGCCCGGGATAACTCTCGGCCGGATTCCCGGCGAGATACGCTCCCAGGTGTCGGGCGATATACGGGACAACACCGGCGCCGTGCCGGCTTTTTTCTACGATATCGCGATGTCAACGGCAGATTCTCTGGCTCTGGCGCTCTTTGACAAGTTCGGCATTCAGTCCGCTGCCGGTGTAGCTTCGCGCATTGTTCTTGATTCTTCCGCCGGGCTTAATGCGGCTTATCAGCTGGCGGATAACGGCGCTTCGGACGGGCAGGCGATATTAGGCGGGTTCGCTGCCGCCGTCATTGAGGACTTTTTCGAAAGGCATTCAATACATGCCTTTTTCAGCGTGCTTGACGATGTTGGCGGAATATTTGTCAAAGGGTCATTTGCTCAGACGCTTAAAAATCTGGGAGCCGCCATCGGCAAGAATGCATACACCAACGCGGAAGAAGAAGCGCTGACCGAGTTATTTAATATCGCTTATGATATCGGCGTCAACAATTACGCATTCGGCACGGCTTCCGAATGGGGGAGCTACGCTCAAGAGCTGCGGGGTGCCGGTTATACCGATTCCGAGATAAGCAAGAAAATCGCTGCGGAAATCGGGAAGCGTGTCGGACTTGCCGCGCTGGGCGGTGCGCTGCAGGGCGCGGCTATGGGTACCGCCGGCGCTGCGGTCCGCGATATTGTCAACATTCGTTCGGACGCAAATGCCGTAGCAGGTGTTAACGCCGGTGTTAACACCGATGTTGGCGCTGGTGCCGGCGCTGATGTAAGGCATGACACCGGAGGGCGGAGAGCTCAGACCGCTGTGCCGCCTGCTGCGACTGCCGCCGCGGCTGATGCTGCCGCTTCTTCCGCTGCCGGTGAGGCGGCTCAGGCTTATGCCGCCGAGGGAAAAACATTTGCGCAGACCATGGCGGAGCGGAACGCCGCGGAAGGCGGCGGTGCTGCACCGAGTGCGCTCACGGATTTTACGCATGAGGAATTGGCTTCCCAGCTTGGCGGCATTCTGCGCGGTGAGGACACGACCGCCGGATATCGGGGGCGGGATATCGGGGAATTTGAGCCGGAATATATCGGGGAAAATCTAACTCTGCGCTCTGCCCGGGAGAATAATGTTGATACCTCTGTCGCCCGGGAGATCAGCCGGATATCAGAGCTGTTCGAAACTCCGGTTGAGTTTGTTTCTGATAACGACACTTCATTCCGGGGAATGTATGACCGCGGCACCGGGCGGATTATAATCAATTCCAAATCCGAGGCTGACTTTAAGACAGTCTGCGTTCATGAGCTGGTTCACCGGGTCGAGAATACGGCATCCTGGACGGAGCTGAGAAACGCGGTGTTTGAGATGCTCGGCAGTCAGGGAGTTGACGAATCCGCGGTAAATCGGAAGCTTGAGGCGGTGACAGACCGATACAAGCGCGCGGGAGTGCAGGAGGATTTTACAATTCAGGACGCTGAGCGCGAGATTGTCGCCGATGAGGTAGCCGCTATACTGGCGTCCGATGATCGGATAGTTGACCTTTACCGGCGGAACGCTACGCTTGCCGGACGAATCCGCGAGTGGTTCAGGCAGGTCAAGCGTGAGTTGAAGGCGTTCTTCGGGTCGGTTGCCGGCGATCCGCTTGGCTACGGCCGGAACGTTGATTACTGGGTTGCTAAAACCGAACGCGCCTTTGCCCGGGCTGCGCGGCAGTACAGCCGTGAAATGATACGGAAGGGGAAAAGCGCGGGGTTCGGAGCGCGTGACTATGATTATTCACTCTCAGCTTCTCAGTCCGCGATTGACGCGGCAAACAGCGTAAAGAATCAGTTCGGGTGCGAGATCCCGGCCGACGACCTTGCAGACCGCTTTGACAATCTTGCCGACACGCTGCGCAACGATACCGCCGCATATCCTGCTGAAACTAAAATACTGTGTTCGGATATTGCCGCTGCCTGTGCGGTTGCGCCTGATTATAACAGCCTGGTTAGAGCTGTGAGCAATGCCTCGGGCATTATTTACCGCGCTGCCGTTGAGGCCGAGCGGACGGATGTTGACGCGGAAAACGCCGCCTATGCCGAGAGGGCGGCGGTTCAAAGCGCTGACGACAGCTATATTGACAAGATACAGGGGCGGACGGTGCGGCAGATCGCCGCCGAGCTGAAACGCCGGTACTCGTCGGTTATCACTCATGACCGGATGCGTGACGCGCTTGCCGAATTTTACATGATGGTGATAAACGGGGCGGACGAATATACGGCATACGATTACGCCGGCCGGCTGGCGTCCGAGATTATAGATTCGGGGTCTGCACGGACTGTTGTCGGCGATGACACTGTTGCGGAAGCCCGAGCGACGATTGAAAACGCCTGGGTGCACATACCCGAATCGGCCGCCTCCGAGATGGGCGACGACTGGCAGGCTTTCCGCGCGGCTTCGGGCATGAACCTTGTGGACGCCAAGACGGGCGATACTGTAAAAGGGCACACGGTGATATCAGCAGACATGCTGTGGCAAGACCTGGCTTCAACCGGTACAGCCTTCTTTGCGGCGGAACCGCCCGGTGCCGAGACGGATATACTGTTCGAGATACAGCGCTTCTACGATCAGACGGTGCCCGTGCGCTACAACCCGAATGTGGAGTTTTACTCCGAAACCGGCGAACCTATCGGTGAACTTTCGGGTGACGAAATAGCGCGGATTAAAAATGAACTGACGGATGAGATCATCAGCAAGACCGCCGAAGTAATGGCAAACTCGGGAGAGCCGAGGCTCCGGGTTGCTGCAGCCGAGGCGCGTGTCAGACGCGCCAACACCGCCGCTGCGCAGGCCTACGCCGAGAGGGACGCCGCATATGCCGACGTTGATGACCGAATAGCCGTCGAGAGGGGCGAGGCATACGCTCGCGCTAACGCCGCCATAAACGAGACAAACGCCCGGTACATGGCTGCCGTCACCGATTACGAGGCTGCGCTCAGGACTTCGAGAGGCGAGACGGCGGCGCAGTCTGAGCGTGCAGACCTTGAACTTGCCGCGAGAATCGCCGAGGGGCGCGCAGGAAAGCGCAGGACGGTCGAAGAACTTCGCCGCGGTATTTCGGTCGAAGACGCCCGGAGTGACCTTAATCGGGCGCTTGGCGGGCTTGTGGGGCATTACACCGAGGCGGGAAAGTGGGTTGACGGCTTCCTTCGCCGCTCTGATGTTATTGCTCTGATGCCGCCCGAGATGTCGACTATGCTCACCGATGTGTTTGATCGGCTTGCAGACGCGGAAAATCAGAACCTTACCGAGATCCTTTCCGAGATGAAATTCGTACTGCGGCAGGCTCACGAGTACGCCGGCAATGACAACGGCTTTTCTTATAACGCGGTGGCTGCCGTTGACGCGGTCGCCCGGGATATCGGGAACCGGGGTTATAACCAGCTGGGCGCGCGTGATGTTCGCCGACTGCTGTCGGTGGTGAATGCCGTCCGTGAGGATGCCGGGAAATATGTTGACAACGCTCAGGCAAATAAATACAAGGTCAAAGACTGGGGCGCTGTTTAAACCGCCATGAATGACGGCACCTATGTGGGGAAGGTCATAGATATACAGCGGCTCCGGGATGCCGCGCGGGCTGAATATGAGCAGCTCCGCGGCACCGGGGCACCTTCCGACGTGGTCGCCGAAGCAAGAGACCGGGCGAAGGGGTTAAACTCTTATCTCGGGGAGCTGAAACGCTACATCGCCGCCCGCAGATATCTGAGGGCTGATGTGCTGCTCGGCAATCTGGGCGACGCCGAAGACAAGCGCGCCGGCTGGAGATATGATATCAACACGGCAGAGCGCAACTTTGACGACGTTTTCGGCACCGAACGCGGCCGGCTGCTTGCCGCCGAGTATCTCGATCCGGTGCACGAGCGCGCCGCCGATTCCAACCGCTATATCAACAGCCTGCTTGACCGGGTGCGTGAACTCAATATCGATATGAAGCCGCAGGGCAGAAACCGGGCGTCTGAATCGGCTGCCATTCAGTTTGTCGGCGAACACGACTGGCAGATACAGGCTTCCGAGAAGACAGGAATGCATGACGGGGTGGAATACCGGCAGTGGGTGAATGAGCTTGACGCCTTCATGCGTGAGAACCCCGACTTTGATTATGACGATATCCGCCGCAAGGCTGACGTCTTCCGGGAGATATACGCCGACATAATGAACCGGCTGAATACCGCTCTTGTGATGGGCGGCTATGATGCCAAATACGCGCGCAAAGGCTATTTCCCGCACTTTGACGAGGGCTCGGGCAACACGCTTCTGTCATCGGCTGCCGCTCTGGTGGGCATAGACCCGAAGTCTGACATGCTGCTGCCGACAACTATCAACGGTCTAACTTCGATGTTCCGGCCGGGAAAGGCGTATTTCGGGCACCTTAACGAGAGGCTTCCGGGAGAGCGCAGATATACGCTTGACGCCGTTGCCGGTCTTGAGCGCTACCTTGTCGGCGCTTCGCGCGTCATATATCAGACCGAGAATATACGCAACCTTCGGGCGCTGGCTCACACTATCCGCGATTATGCCACCTCTGACGGAATATCCAGGCAGGCTGAGACTATCAAAAACTCTGACATGACCGACGAAGAAAAGACCCGGTCGCTTGATGAACTCTGGTCGCACGGGAAACATCAGCTTGCCAACTTCGTCGCCTGGCTCGATGAGTATACAAACCTGCTTGCCGGCAAGAAGTCAAAACATGATAGGAGCGTCGAGGCGCTTGTCGGACGCGAGTTTTATAACTTTTCCCGGAAGCTGTACCGGAACATAGCCGCTAACCTTGTAGGCGCCAACATCAGCACGCAGCTGACTAACTTTGTGCCGATAACGCAGGCGATGACCGAGCTTGGTCCCGGCTACATTGCCCGCGGAGCTGCCCGGACGGCGGCTTCAATGCGTACGCCCGATATGGTGTTCGATGCGTCCGCCTTCCTTGTCAACCGCCGGGGGGTGAATAATATCACGGTCGATCTGCAGACGCAGATTAACGATATCCTGTCAAAGCCGGTATCCTGGATCGACGGCTTCGCCTGCGGCACGGTGGTTCGGGCGAGATATCTGTACAACCTTGATCACGGGCTTAATACCGCCGACGCTCTTGCAGAGGCTGACCGATATGCGGCTTTGACTATCGCTGATCGTTCGGTCGGCGCTCAGCCGGTGCTGTTCCAGGCTTCGAACCCCATTGCTAAGCTGCTGCTGCAGTTCCAGCTTGAAGCGGTCAATGAGATTCAGATCATGCGCAAGGACTTGCCGAGGCGGTATATCAAAGAGGGCGTCGGGCGTGTGGTTGTCGCCGAGCTGCTCTTTGCGCTGATGGCTTATCTGTTCAATACTTTATTTGAATCGATAACCGGACGCCGGCCGTTCCTTGACCCGATTGACGCGGCTTCGAAGATGACGGGAGCCGTGACCGGCTGGGAGCTGCCGCGGAACTTTATCCTTTACGCTGATAAGCTGGTTCGAGAGGGGCGTTTCCCCGAGGCTGACGACTTCCGGGCGCCTGAGGTCGGGATTAAGGCTGTCGGGAAAAAAGCGGTTGATATAGCCGACGCTCTTCCTGTAGTCTCTTCGTTGTCAAAAATGTTAGGACTTGAGCTTGATAACTCGGGGCGGTACTTTACCTCTTCCGCGGTGCCCAATGTTATGGGCGCAGGACTGTCGATATCCGATTTCATGTCCGGCAAGATCAGTGTTGAGGACTTCGGTCGGGATATGTATAGTACTATGCTTAAGCCTGCCGCCTCCGTGGTGCTGCCCTTCGGCTCTGCGCAGTTGTTCAAAACTATAGAGGGTATAGAGGCGGCCGCTAAAAGAGGCGTTTATACCGGCACTTCGGAGAAGCCGCGGCTTAAATATCCCGTATATTCGGACGAACAGCCGCTTGAATATGTGCGCGGTGCGCTGTTCGGGAAATCTTCATTCCCGACTGCCGGGGACTGGGTACATGAGGGCTTTCCTACGCTGCTGGACAAGCCGACAGCCGCATATGACGCGCTGATTGAGGATGGCACGGCTGCCCGGAAATCCTATTCGGTCGTGCGCGATCTGGCTGATATTAAGAAGACCGAGGATGATACCGCGTACACGCTCCAGCTGCGTGAGCTTATGCGGTCTCCGTTCTCGGACAGTGAGCGCAGTATCGCTTTCCGGTCATATATCGCGACGAAAGAAGATAAAGAAGATTTGCAGGCGATTGAGAACGCCGGCGCAACTTCCGAAGAAGCCTTCCGGATATTGGCTGATGTAAAAATCGCAAGGAGTAATGTCGACAAAGACGCTAAAGAATATGTCAAAAAGGCCGCGGCGCGGGAAGCGCTCCGCAACGCTCCCGGTTCTGACAGGGTGCGAGTGAAAGCATATGAGGTGCTTATCGACAAGGACATTGGCGAGGAAGTGGCTCATGTTGTCGATTCAGGCATAAGCTTCGATGTATACATGCAAACGCTTAACAGATTTTATGAGCTGTCGGCGGCGGACAAAAAGGATAAGAAAACCACGGAAGACGAGAGGTTTATATCCGATTCGCGCAAGCTGCGGGGCGTTGTGATGACTGTCGGCGACGATGCGGCATATAAATCTTTCAAGAACATTGTGTCGCCTGATGATTATGCCAAAATGACGGCTGTCGTCAAAGCGGGCGGGACTGTGACCGATTATCTCGATGTACGCGATTTCTACCGGGGCGCCGAAGCCACGGAAACGGCGACAAAAAAAGAGCAGGTTCTTGATTTCATCAACGGACTGAAACTGTCCGCTGCCGCAAAGGACGCGCTCTATTTGATATATTATACAGAGTCAACTATTGATTCCGCTCCCTGGCGGTGGTCGTGGTGATTAAAATAAAGGAGCTCGGTGTGAGCTCCTTTATTTGTGCCGTATTGTCAATACTCCGAACCCGGCGGAGGTGAAGATATAGCATGGTTCGGATATGGCGGTGATTGGCGGAGGGAAAGGGATTCGAACCCTTGTGGGGTTGCCCCCAAACGGTTTTCAAGACCGCCTCGTTATGACCTCTTCGATATCCCTCCGTAATTGCGTTGTGCGCATCATCTCAGCCGCGTGGTCATTCTATCATAAAAGCCCGCCGCTGTCAAGTAGTTTTTGATTATCAAAGGTTATTAACTGTTATGTTACAATTGATGTGAGGCATACATAAAAGGAGTAGAAAAAGTGATCGAGTCGTGTTAAAATAATGTTGCCCCCAACAAAATTCAACAGAAAGGACTCAATCACCCATGAAGAATTATAACACAAAAAAGCGCTATTGTCC
>Ga0123335_1008444_pt1 | contig 11046 bp, 10 predicted proteins | sample BiotimSIPDNA_2_FD_89707 | JGI IMG/M metagenome (GOLD analysis project Ga0123335, IMG submission 89707) | Anaerobic biogas reactor microbial communites from Washington, USA - Biogas_R2 time_0 SIP DNA | ecosystem: Engineered > Bioreactor > Anaerobic > Unclassified | place: Washington, USA... | reverse complement strand
TGTCTCGACCTGGCAATAGACCAGACGGTCGGCATTGGGATGTGGTTCGACCGAAAGAATACGACCCGTCATGACCTGGCTGACCAGACCGCCGACTGTTTCAATGCGTTCCACCTTTGACCCGGTCAGAGTCATGCCGGTGGCAAATGCTTTTGGATCTTCATCAACGGATGTAAATGACTGTATCCATTCAAGTGTTGTTTTCATACTGACTGCCTCCAATACTGCCGCTCAGATCGCCTTCTCCTCAGGAAAATTGTTTCAGAAAGCGCAAATCGTTTTCAAAAAAAGTCCGGATGTCGTTTATTCCGTACCGACCCATTGCCGTTCGTTCAACACCGATACCAAAAGCGAAACCACTATAGCGATCCGAATCAATACCGCAATTTTCCAGCACTTCCGGGTGAACCATCCCTGCACCGAGTACTTCGATCCAGCCCTCACCTTTGCAGGTTCGGCAGCCGGTTCCGCCACAGGTCCAACAGGACAGATCCACCTCACAGCTTGGTTCCGTAAATGGGAAATGGTGCGGCCGCAGACGAATCTGCGTCTGTTCGCCAAACAGTTTGCGGGCAAACAGCTGCAGCGATCCAACGAGATCGCCCATGGTCACTCCCTCGTCGACAACCAGTCCTTCCACCTGGTGGAAAATCGGTGAATGGGTAGCATCCGGCGTGTCCGACCGATAAACCTTTCCAGGACAGACGATCTTGATTGGCGGCGGCTGCTGCTGCATCACCCGGATCTGAACCGGAGATGTCTGTGTCCTCAGCAGAATCGACGGTGTCACATAAAAGGTGTCCTGTTCGTCTCGAGCCGGATGATTGGCCGGCAGGCGCAGCAGTTCAAAATTATTGCGGTCATATTCGATTTCCGGACCTTCGGCAATGGAGTAGCCCAGCCCGATAAAAATCGAACAGATTTCATCAACAACCTGTGTCAGCGGATGTTTGCTCCCGGCCGTAAAAGCCGTACCCGGTCTGGTCACATCCAGCCGTTCCGCCTGCAGTCGGGCTGTCTGTTCTGCTTCCTGCAGCTGTTCTGCCCGTTCCTTGAGGTCGTTTTCCATCTCCGCGCGAATCACATTGGCCAGCTGACCGACAACCGGTCTTTCCTCAGCACTCAGCTGTCCCATGCCGCGAAGGATACCTGTCAGAAGGCCCTTTTTCCCCATAAACCGGATGCGGATGGCTTCAACATCCTGTGAATTCTTCGCTTCAGGCAATGTCTGATTGAACGCCTGCTGCAGTTCTTCCAATTGTTGCTTCAGGTCCTGCATTGTAAAGCTCCTCTCAACCGTTCGCCGGCTCGAAACATCCGGCATCAATATAAAAACCCTCCGTCCACAACGGGACGGAAGGTTATTCCGCGGTACCACCCGAATTCCGCGACATCCGGTCGCGGCACTTCATCTGTCCGTTTCGAGGACAACGTCCCGGCCTACTGTACACACAAGCCACAGAACCCATGGGGTTCAGCCGGGCCACTCCGGAGTGAACTTCGAAAGCATGCGGTCCGGGTGTGCTTTCAGCCTGTCGGCACAACCCTCTCTGATGACAGCGTTCAGTCTACTCTCTCCATCATCGTGTTATCTGCTATAATAGCACCAGGTTGTGATTCTGTAAAGATTCGGACCAGCTCCGGATCAGCAGCCAAACACACCCTAATCAACGATTCGGAGTGACCCATGATATGTTTGATGCGTTGTCCGGTTAATAAGCAGACTGTCAGATCGATTCTGCTGGCAGTTCTTCTGATGCTGTTTCTGACGGCCTTACCTGCCTGCCGGTCGGAAGAGCGACGTGCTGAATCCATTGATCCTCTAACCAATCAGACAGCCTACCTGGCATCAGCACAAGAGCGGGCATGGAGTGGTAATCTTCATTTCGGTAATTTTGTAATTGCTGCCCATGACGGTCTGATTGCCAATACCTACCGTCAGCAAGTTGCCCTTTTTGACTTTGACAACTACACAGAGAAACCGGTTTATCCTCAACCGGGCAGTCAGTTCGCTACAGCTGGTGACTGGATCTATTTCCAATCGAGTCAGTTAAGCAGCAGCCTGCGTAAGATCATGACCGATGGAACCAACTCTGTCCGGATCCGTCAAAAACCGGTCCATCACCTGATTGCGACTGATGATCGTCTTTATGCCATAGATGCCACATCAGGCCAGGTTTTCAGCATGAATCCGGACGGTTCTGACGAGGTTGTCCTATTCGAAGGTTTTGCTGCAGAACTGATTTATGACGGACAATTCCTTTTTGTCTGCGGATCCGAAGACCGGACCGGACTGATCCAAATTGATCCGGAAACAGCCACATCAACACGTTTGCTCGAACATCGCGTTACTTCGCTGAACGTGTGCGGAGACTGGCTCTGTTACGCAGACCCTGCCCGTGACCATGCAGTTTTCGCGTATAATCCGCAACAGCAAAAAGAGCGCCAGCTGATCGATTTTCCTGTCACGCGCCCGTTCGTCATACATGATTCATTTCTCTATTATCTCGATACGAGCCGCCAAAACCGGCTCAAGCAACTGGCAATCACTGACGGCCAGGCGGATCCGGATGACTCGGTCTGCATCATCGACGATGTCGTCGATGTATTTGTTGTCTTGCCAGACGCCGCCTTCTATCGCCGCCCGTCAGATGTCCGCATCTATCGTGTGCCGCTTTCAGGTGGTGTGCCTGAACCGTTACCCTGACCCGTTTGATCGGTGTCAGCGGTCAGATGGCCAATATGGATTTCGTTTTATTTCACTGAGCAACCATGTCTGCGGCCCATGTCCCGGATAAACGGCCAGGTCATTTTCTTCTGTCAATTGGCGTTCCTTCGCCATCCGGCCCAGTCGACTCAGCGATGCGACCATTTGAGCTGAATCACCACCCAGATCCGTACGCCCGATTGAACGGCAAAACAACGTATCGCCGCTGAATAATGCGATCGGACGGTTCTCTTCTTCGAGCAGATAGCACACGCTGCCTGCACTATGTCCAGGGGTGTGCCAGACGCATATGCGATATGTCTCATCGAGATCAATGATCTGCTGATCGGTTACATGACTTTCTGACGGCCTGAAAACGTGGGTCTGGCCGAGAATCATTGACAGATTACGGGACGGATCCGTCAGACAGTCAGCATCATCCTGATGAATCAACAGAGACGCCCCCGTCTGGTCACGCCAGTGATCAGCGGCTGCGATGTGATCAATATGTCCATGTGTCGCCAAAATAAACGCTACCGGCGGGATGGTTCCGATGATCTTTGCCGGGGGAACGGACGGATCAATCAGGATGCTCAATCCTGCCAGCACAACGACATAGGCGACTGACCCCAGAGGCCCTTCGGGAATCGACCTGATATCAGCCACGTACCCGCTCCTCCTCTGTATCAATCCAGATCGTCACAGGGCCGTCATTGGTCAACCGAACCTGCATGTCGGCGGCAAAACGACCCGTTTGAACTGGTATGTGATCAGCGCGCAGATAATCGACCACTTTTTCATAAAGCGGCTTGGCCGTTTCCGGTGCTCCCGAACGAATAAAACTGGGCCGGTTGCCGCGTCTGACTGATCCATAGAGCGTAAACTGGGATACGACAAGAATAGACCCGGCCACATCTTTGACCGAGTCGTTCATCTTGTCGTCTTCATCTGAGAAAATCCGTAAGCGGCTTATCTTCCCGGCGATCCAGGCTGCCTGTGCTTCTGTGTCGTCATCTGATACAGCGAGCAGAACCAGTAGTCCCGGACCGATCCTTGCCAGCTCTTCACCGCTGTCTGTTTCACAAACACTTGCTTCTGTCACCCGTTGAACCAGCGCTCGCATGATTAATAAGCAACCCCCTGCTGATACATCGCCGTGGCGACCTTTTCAAACCCGGCAATGTTTGCGCCCAGCATCAGGTTATCAGGATCACCATATGCTGCGGCAGCCTGGCTGACTGTCTTGTAAATATCGATCATGATCTGCTTGAGCTTGGCGTCGACTTCGTCAAACGACCAGCTGTAGCGCATGCTGTTCTGGCTCATTTCCAGAGCCGATGTGGCCACACCGCCGGCGTTGGCCGCTTTAGCCGGTCCGTAAATCAATTTATTCTTCAGATAGACAACGACCGCTTCAGGTGTCGATGGCATATTGGCACCTTCTCCGATGGCTGTACATCCGTTGGCCACCAGCTTTTCCGCACTGGTCTTGTCTATTTCGTTTTGTGTCGCGCAGGGCAGCGCAATATCGCAGGGAACAGTCCAGATATCAGCGATGACATCGCTGTACTGCGCTTTCGGACGAGCTTCAAGGTAGTCGCGAATACGACCCCGATCCACCAGCTTGATCTGCTTGGCAAGATCCAGGTCAATACCGTCCGGATCATAAATGTAGCCGTCGGAATCACTGAGGGTCACCACTTTAGCGCCCAGTTCTGCCGCTTTTTCCAAAGCAAACAGTGCGACATTTCCGGAACCGGAAATACTGACTACTGAACCGTTGAAGGATCGGTTTTTCGCCTGAAGCGCTTCTTCCATAAAATAGCACAGGCCGTAACCGGTCGCTTCCGTACGTGCCAGAGAGCCACCCCAGGTCAGACCCTTACCGGTCAGAACGCCTGTATGCTGATTGGTCAAACGCTTGTACTGGCCATAAAGATAACCGATTTCACGCGCACCGGTACCGATATCTCCAGCCGGCACATCTGTGTCCGGGCCGATATGCCGATAGAGTTCGGTCATGAAGCTTTGACAGAACCGCATGATCTCGCCGTCACTTTTTCCGCGCGGGTTGAAATCAGATCCACCTTTTCCTCCACCGATCGGCAGGCCGGTCAGGGCATTTTTAAATATTTGTTCAAAACCGAGAAATTTGATCACACTGAGATTAACAGACGGATGCAGCCGCAGTCCGCCCTTATAGGGGCCGATCGCACTGTTGAACTGCACGCGGAAGCCGCGATTAACCTGAACACGACCTTGATCATCGATCCAGGTTATCCGGAATATGACTTGCCGCTCAGGCTCGACAATCCGGTCGAAAATCCCTGCGCGAACCCATTCGGGATGCTGCTCCGCGACTGGATCCAGGCACTCAAGGACTTCCAGGACAGCCTGATGAAATTCCTGTTCGTTGGGATTGCGTTCGATCATCTGATGATAGGTGCTATTGAGTCTATTCATTGTGCTGCCTCCTGCAGTGTTATTGCCAAAACAATCATTCCTAAAGGTTTCTCAGCAGATCTTCAAGAATCCGCTTTTTCGATTGTATGCAAACACAAAGCAGACGTCAAGCATTTTATGCAAGTTATGTAAAACTTTCTTGCAAATATACGGGAAAAGAATGGTTTTAATCAGCGGACCAGTTCGCGCCAGTCAAGGTCGCCGCGATCAAGAGCCAGTACAAGCACTTCCGCGGTTGCCAGATTTGTCGCCAATGGTATGTTGTGCGTGTCACAGGCTTTGAGCAGTTCATCGGGTGCGTCATATCGCTGCTCCATCGGATCTCTGAGGTATATGACCGCATCTATTTCATTGTAGGAGGCACGAGAGGCGAGTTGCGCACGGCTGCCGGAAATCTCTGTTGAAAGGCCTACGACATCAAGATGCGTTGCCTCACGAATCAGTCTTGATGTATTGAAGAGGGAAACCATTGTGTGCCTGGCCAATATCTGGCTGTAGGCGATACAAAAATTAATCAGCAATTCATGTTTACGGTGGTCCGCCAACAACACAATAGTCACAAAAAGACCCTCCCCGGTTCCGGATCTGTCAGTATAACTGACCCTGTTCACATCTATTTTACTCATCTTTCCGGCTGCTTACAAGTCAAACAAACAGATAATTAACTAATCCATGTTCAAACGTGTTAATTGCCGGTACCCTCAGCCGTCGTTTCACCGTTATTTTCGGGTGGCTCAATACCGACCAATCCCGGTCGGATATCCATCTGGTTGCCTGCCTGTTCATCGAGATGGAAGTAGGTTGTCAGCAGATCTTTGGCAATACGAATTGTATTGGATCCCCAGGCACCTTTCTCAACAATCTGGGCTATCGCCACTTCGGGGTTGTCCGCTGGCGCGTAACAAATAAACAGTCCGTTGGATGAAGAGCGATCCTCAAATCCTGTTTCGGCTGTCCCCGTCTTGGCCGCGACCGAAATCGGAAAATCACGGAAATATCGCCAGGCTGTACCATCGCTGGTCGAAGCGACTGCCTTCATCCCCGTCCGGACAGCTTCCAGCGTCTCTTCACTGATTCCGTTAGGCACCACTTGACCTTCATTTTCCCGAATGATCACGCCGTCAGCCCGTGTCACCGTATCGATGACGTAGGGTGTGACGCGGTTTCCGGTCGCCAGACCTGCCGTGTAGACGGCAAGCTGGAGAATCGTAAAACTGTTGTCGAACTGACCGATCGACGACTGGCAGGTATCCGCAGGAAACCAGATCTGATCAGCCGGATTACTGCGCAGCAGTTTTTTTGTCTCACGACTGGCACGATATCCCTGAGCTTCGCCAGGCAGATCAATACCGGTGATCGTTCCGAGACCCAGCTGTTTTCCCCAGTAGTCGATGTTATCGATACCTGTCCGCACACCCAGATTGAAAAAATAGAGATTGCAGGATGTTGCTGTCGCCCGCGTCAATGACAAGTCGCCATGGCCGGATGAGGGCCGCTCCAGACAGTACCAGAGCCAGTCGCCGATCACTTCATGACCTTTACAGCGGATCGTGTTGCGTGATGTTGTGATGGTTTCCGTCTGCAGGGCAGCTACGGCCGTTACCGGTTTGAATGTTGATCCCGGTGCGTAGATCTCCATCATCGCCCGGTTGAGCATCGGTTTATTGACCTGATCGGTCAAATAGGTCTGTACGCGCTTTGCCGCCTCGGCATCGGTCCGCTGGTTGATGAAGTCGGCCGGCTCATAGTCCGGATAACTGGCCATCGCCAGGACAGCACCTGTTCGAACATCCAGCATGACGACTGAACCGGCATCCGCGTCACCTTTATTTTTGTTGTCCGGACTGTTGCGAATTTCATTGATGACATCGAACAGACTCTTCTCCGCAACGGTCTGCAGTTCAAGATCGATGGTCAGACGCACATCATAGCCGGGCACTGCGTCACGACCGATATCTTCCGGATAGAACGTTCCATCAACACCGGCCACGCTCCAGACATTGTAGGGTTTGATGCCATCGAGCCCCGCCAGATAACGCTCGGCAGTCAGTTCAACACCACCCTGACCGACGATTGCGTCGGGCAGGTACCCCTGATTCTGCCACTGGTAGTACTGGTCGGCGTTGATCTGTCCGACATACCCGATCACATGACTGAGCTTCGATGCAGCCTCAGTATACCGGCGTTCATAAGTCAGTGTTGTCAATACACCCTGAAACCGATAATTTTGTTCATTGATCATCTGGATCAGTTTTGGATCGACGTCCGTTGCGAGCGCGATCGGCTGACCATTGATAAACGTCCAGTTGTTGACATAGATCAGGTAGCGCAGACACATAATCCGATAAGCATCGGCACGCGTGTATTTCTGTCCGTCAGCTTCCGGCAGTTCGATTTGAAAGACTTTGTAGCGCAGATAATCAAAAAACAGCTCCGGGTCACGCTTGACCTGGTCATTGTCCCGGGTTGCCGCAACATCCGGATCATTCTTCAGACTGAACGGTCCGCCGCGGATCTGCCAATACAGTATTTTTTCCCAATCCAGCCGGAACATCGCGCGCAGGTTCGTTTCTTGCGCTTCATCCGTTATTCCTGAGGAAACCTCACGGAGCAGCAGATATTCGGCAAGCGGGTTTGACCAGTCAACATCGTATTCTTCGAGCAGATAAGAGAGGTCCAGCAGCATCTCGTTTAACTGACGTGTATCGAGTCCGGCATAACTTAACTGCAGACTGAACGTCGGCTGAGAATAAGCCAGGGCCTGCCCAGAGGCATCGAGAATATCTCCACGGGGTGCCTGTATCCGCATCTGACGGGATACACCGACCGTTTCCGCAACACCCGCAGCAGCCTCCTGATTAAGCTGAAGTGCGGCCGTCTGGTAAAGAATCAGCAGACCGGCCAGCAAAAAAACAACAGCCAGCAGGGCGAAACGGCTTTGCAGAAAAGAACGAAGCCGCTTGATGAAACCGGGGCGTTCCTCACGAACGACAGCCTGATCCTCATCAGGACGATCAAAAATAAACCGAGGGTCCAGCTTCACGCGACGCGCCATAAGCTATCTCCTACAATACCATCATCAGGATCATCGCCTCGCTTGCTGCGCCGGTACGGTCCAAGAAAGGCCAGCAGCAGAATCAGAGGAACAGCTGCGATCGCATTTATAATAATCTGACCCGGCAGCCTGGTTAACGTCTGCTCAGCGAGCCGGGCAAACGAATAGACCGTTTCGGACTGAAGCGGAATCAGATAAGTGATGATTACGATCATCACCGTGTAGATCACGGTGAAAATGACTACCTGAATCACACCGAAGAGCATGTTCCGGCGAAAAAACCGCCGCAACAGGACAGATGCGCCCAACCCGGCATACATCAACAGGAGCATGCCCAGCCCCAGCGTCCGCCCGGCCAGCAGATCACGCATCAGGCCGGCAGCCAGTCCGATGGCAAAGCCATCAGCCGCACCAAACATATAACCGGCCAAAACAGCGAGAATCAAGGTGAGGTCGGGCCGTCCGCCCAACACTGAAAGGGTGTCAGGCAGCGTCACCTGAAGGAGTCCGCAGCTGATACAGTAGATAATATAAACGATTATTTTCCGCCAAAAAGCGCGATTGCGGATCATGGCTCGATTCCCTTCATCACAAAAACAGTTGTCAGCTGGTTAAAATCGGCAAACGGTTCAATCGTTGCCTGGCGCTGTGTCTGGGTATCTGTCTCCTGAACAGACACAACGGTTCCAATCGGGATTCCTGCCGGAAACAGGCCGCCAAGACCACTTGTAACGATCAAATCACCGGGATTCAGCCGGGCACCGACTGTAATCTGATCTGCCAGGCAGTAGCCCTCTTCTTTCAGATCGATGGATCCCCGCACCCGCATCAGAGCACCATCCGGGCGGTTAATCCGTGCCGACACGCTGAATCCTTCGTGAAGAAGCGGCAGTACTTTGCCAGTCAGCAGATCTGTTGAAGCGACACGGCCGATCAGATTTGATTCAGCGTCAACAACAGCGAATGACTCCGTGCCTGAAACAGCAAAGCCATCAGACGTGCCCACATCGATCCGAAAAACGTCAAACCACAGACCGATTTCACGGGTCAGAACGCGAGCGCCAACGATATCATACTGATCATACAGATCTTTCAGTTTAAACGCGTTTTTCAGTGAATTATACTGATGTCCGGCATCTTCAAGCTGACTGATCTGGTTTCTCAGCCGGGCGTTCTCCAGTTTCAGCGCTTCATTTTCCCGTCGGATACGCTGGCCGTCCGTCAGCGACTGGAAAAATCCGCTTACCTCATCAATTCCCCGGGTAAAGGCCTTTTCAATCGGACTGATGACCACCGATATCGGCGTTGTCAGATAATGAAGCGGACTGCCCGGCAAGGCAGACAAAACAATCACAGCCAAAAGTAAAACGGTTGTGAATGCAATAACAAAAATTCGATTGCGGCCAGGTTTTTGCACAGTTGTCTGACTCCTTCAAGTCTTCTTCTGCCATCATACAGCAAAATATCTGCTTCGTGAACCCTGCCGCTTGCAGCAAACGACTCCGGATCAGGACATCAAACCTCGCCGGCGCAGGCTCAGTGATCGACCGCGCGCGATGATCAGGTGGTCAATTACCCGAATGCCCATCACATCTCCAAGTTCACACAATTTCCGGGTGGTCTCAAGGTCATCTGAGCTGGGCTCGGGATCACCGCTCGGATGGTTATGAACCAGGATGATCGACGCAGCATTTGCGCGAATCGCCTCCCTGAAAATATCGCGGGGAAATAAAACTGCGCTCGACAGCCCGCCCGACCCGATGTCACACATCCGGATAACCCGGTTGCGAACATCCAAAAGAACGGCCTTCATCTTTTCTCGTGGCAGGTCGGACATTTCCTGCTCAAGTTCAGGAAACAAATCATCCGGACACTGAATCTTTATTTGTTCGATGACACGGCTTTTCCGACCGATTCTCATGCCAAGCTCGGCGGCCGCTTTCAGCTGGACCGCTTTCACCCGGCCGATTCCGGGCAGACAGGTCATCTCTTCAACACTGCAGGTTCGAATGAAATCGAGCATGCCTCCGGATGAATCCGGTTCAAATGTGGCGATCAGCCGCTGGGCAAGGGATAAAGCGGTCTCCTGCCTGGACCCGTGACGGATGATCACAGCGATAAGTTCGGCATCACTTAACGTTGCCGCTCCGCTGCGAAACAGTTTTTCGGTAGGGCGGTCGTCATCCGGAAGGTCCCGCATGGTCAGATGTTCAGGTTGAAACATGGTCTTCTCCTTTAGAGAGGACCGCTTCCGTTCCAGGGCAATAAATCAGATAATTGCGGATGTGAACCGAAAGCCTGTGCTGCCTCGCGAAGCAGTGACAGGAGCCTGAAAACCGGCAGTCCCATTACGTTGTAGAAACAGCCGTTGATTGATTCGATCAGCGCCGCGCCATCCCCTTGAATACCATATGAACCGGCTTTGTCATCCGGTTCGCCGGTCGCGACATACCAGCGGATCATCGCTTCACTCAGCGGTGTGAAACGAACCGCCGTCTGTTCAGTTGCCTGGAACAGTTGATAGCGCTGATCCAATGCAACAGCAACCGTCAGTCCGGTTAGGACAAGGTGCGTCCGGCCGGACAACTGTCTCAGCTGCTCCACTGCCTCCTGTCGATCAGACGGTTTGCCGAAAACACGATCATTGAGAACAACAAGGGTGTCGGCAGCCACTGCGCAATACGCTCCAGGCAGCGGATGTTGTTGGCTCAAAGCCTCAATTTTCCCACTCGTCAAACGTCTGGCCAGCGACTCAGGGGTATCAGTCCATGCTGTCATAACCGCTGTTTCATCCCACTCCGGAATGAGAATCCGCAGATCA
>Ga0123335_1008440_pt1 | contig 11055 bp, 15 predicted proteins | sample BiotimSIPDNA_2_FD_89707 | JGI IMG/M metagenome (GOLD analysis project Ga0123335, IMG submission 89707) | Anaerobic biogas reactor microbial communites from Washington, USA - Biogas_R2 time_0 SIP DNA | ecosystem: Engineered > Bioreactor > Anaerobic > Unclassified | place: Washington, USA... | reverse complement strand
TAATATGAACACAGCACAATTGACAGGGTACTATAATCCATATGCCGGTACACAGATAAGCCCTGAAGTATCACAATATGCTGGGGATTATCAAGCAGAAATAAACAGAAGAAGAGCAACACCTGACACCTCAGACGATGCGTTAATCCCTCAACTTGAAGCAGCAAGAGCAAATAAAATATTGTCAAGCCCAGACCTTACAGCAAAATATGGAGATCAATACAAAACAGTAGCACAACAGCAAAGAGACTTAGAAAGTCAACTTGCCATGATGGAGGCAGAAGCAGCAAGAGACCCGAACAATCCAGATAATATTATGAAACGTCTTGAACTTCAGAAGCTTCAGCAAGAAGTTGAAATGTTAGGTTACTATGGACCACAGGAACAGGCATTAAAACTACAGGAGATTAAAAGTAGAATAGCTGAAAATGCTGCAAGCGCAGGAGCTTCAAACGCATTGGCAAAACAAAGGCTATCTGAAACAGGGAAGAATGCTTCAGGATATACATTGAAAGACTATATTGATATAGGACTAGATATGAAAAACAAAGGCAACAACAATGCAATCAGAAATGAATACGGAGATATAATAGGGAATGAATATAAGCCTGTTTATGACGATGATTATATCTATGATTGGATTGTTGATCTTGCAGCACAAGATATGATTACTGAAAGAGAAGCCGAGGAATTAGCTGCCACATTAAAAGTTACAAAAACACCGAACAAAAATGCTCCACAGATAAAAAGAAGTACATTATTCGATTAAGAAGGTGATTAAATGAGCCTTTCAGAAGATATAAAGAAACGCAAAGCTAATAGTTTATTATCAAAAGATATTCAAAAAAGAAAAGCTGAATTAAATCAACCTATCAAAGAAGCGGGTAAAGGAATTGTGTTGAAGGTAGAACCAAAGGCAAAACCTGTCCCTATACCTGAAATATTTAAAAGTCCTGCACTGGGAAACGTTAAAAATATACCATACCCTAACACAACATTAGAGAGTAAACCTTTGGACTCACGCACTAAGTTTACCAATGAATTATTAGAAGATTATGAAAAGACTTTTAACCAGCCTGTCAATCAGGCATTGTTAGGATTTACTAATAGTGCAACATTGGGGCTTCAAGATAAAGCAATGGAACTTGCAGCAAATGCAGGAGACAAACTAAAAGAAAGGATTACAGGTAAACCTTCAGTTACAGGGTTTTTGACTAATAAGGCATACCAAGAAGGTCAAGCAAATACTCAAGGAGCTAGAACAATAGGTAACTTAGCTGGATATGTTGTACCTTCTACGGTATCAGCAAAAGCCTTAAAACCAGTTACAGCAGTAGCAACAAAAAATATAGCAAGTCCAATAATGAAGAATGTTGTAGAAGGTGCTATTGTTGGGGCCCCTTTGGATGCCATTCAAACATTGGTAGAGACAGGAGATGTCCGTAAAGTCCCCAAAGCTATGTTAGAAGGTGCAGGGATAGGAGCGGGAATAGACGTATTACTTGGAGCATTGGGACCGGCAGGTAAAGCAATTAAAAAACATCTTATAGGTGAAGCACTTGACAACATCGATATGAAAGCCTTGAAAGATTTACCGGTCGAAACCAAAGCACAAGTTGTAAAGGAGCTTCCGGCAGCAAGAGATATATTAATGTTGCCTGAGAGTACATCAATACAGATGCCACCTGCTAAACCTATACCGGCACCATTGAAACCTAAAGCTGATTTTTACGGTACATCAGGGGGGAGTGTAGTAAGAAATATTAATGAGTTGAGCACCCCACCTAAACAGCCTTTAGCATTGCCGGAAGGAATACCACAGAAGATTAATGTAGGTCAAGAAATGATTGACCGTACAAGAAGGGTTGTTAATTTACCTGATTATAATAATGCGCAGAGAGTTGAAGCACCTTTTCAAACAGCAAAAGGCGAACTCAAAAAGAAACAACTACCTCCAACAGTAAATAAACTAAGTGATAAACTAAAGCAACAACAGGCTAAAATTGATTTACTTAAACAAGGTGAGTATACAGGAACCGGGCAGAAATATGATTTTGTAAGACAGCCTGAACCATACAAACCGGAACCATCTATATACGACAGAGCAAAAGGCACAAGGGAATTTCCTTTCCGGGAAGTAAGAGGAAAGACCCCTGAAATTCAAAATGCTAAACTTGAACCAAAAGCTGATGTTCCAAAGAAACCTACTCCAATAGATACGGAGATAGAAAAATTAACACGCTCAAAGAAAATGTTGCAATTCCAAAATGATTTAATGACAGGGACCAAGAACAAAACTAACAATTCTAAATTCATACAGGACATTGATAAGCAAATTGCAGACTTACAATCTAAAAAATCAAGTATACCAGATGATGTAATAGAATTAAAAAGCTATGTTAAATCATTGGAAGAGCAACAGAAAAAAGGAATTAAAATTGACCTTCAACTTTTTGCTGAAGCAAAAGAAAAACTCCAACGGCTAGAAAGAGGATTTTCCAAAAACATTAGAACAGATTCATATATGAATGACGATTTAAGAAAGTCCTTTGAAGAAAAGCCATTGTCATATGAAAGGCTTAGTAACAAAGAAACGTTGCAAAAAGCAGAAGCTATATATGCAAAAGGATTTAATACGGCTTTAAGTGAATGGGATAGGAACCTGAATAACTTTAGGCCAGAAGATGTTCCATTGGCAAAGATGTTATCTAATCAGGCAATTAAAGAAGGTAACATTGACTTAGGGAGAAGAATTATATCAGACATGGCCGAAAAACTAACCAAGGCTGGACAGTTTTCTCAAGCAGCAAACATATTGAGACAGGCAGACCCAGAAGCAACGGCAATCTTTATACAGAATAACCTTGACAAATTAAACAGGGATGGAGCAAAGCGTTTCGGCGACAAGTGGAAGAACATTGATTTGACAGATGATGAAATCAAAATACTTAATGACATGGTAAACAAAAGTGAATTCGAAAGAGATAAAGTTCTCGAAGATATTTTTAACCGTATCTCAAAAAGAATTCCGGTTACGAATATGGAAAAGTTTGATGCTTGGAGAAGGATGGCCATGTTGTTTAATCCGAAAACCCATGCTCGAAACATCGGCGGTAACGTTTTGATGTTAGGATTGCGTAAGTATTCGGATGCTATTGGGGCAATGGTAGAAAAGGCAGCAGAAAAAGCAAAGATAATTAAGCCTGGGGGAAGAACTAAGTCTGTATTCTGGAAAAGAAATAAATCTCTTATTCCTATAGTTGAAAAGGCATGGAAAGATAACCAAAAAGATTTACTTAATATTGGCCGATGGGATATAGAAAACTTAAGATTGTTGAATTATGAAAAGCCCATATTCAAAACGAAATGGCTTGAAGCATTAAATCAATTTTCAAAAAACACATTGAATTGGGAAGATGCTATATTTTTTCAGAATGCCTATAAGGATTCATTAGGCCAGTATATGAATGCCAACAAATTAGGGAAGGTAACAGAACAAGCCCATCAATATGCTAAACGTAGAGCAATGGAAGCAACATTCAAACAAACCAATATGGTTGCTTCTTTTATCAACAGGGCTAAAGCAAAAGGTGGAGTTGTAGGCAAACTTACAGAAGCAGCAATTCCATTCAGTAAAACCCCGGCCAACATAGTAAGCAGTTCAATTGATTATTCACCTGTTGGATTATTGAAATTGATTTATAGCAAAAATAAAGCCCCGGCAGAAGTGATTGAAACTTTATCAAAAGGCATGGCCGGGACATCTATTGCAGGGTTAGGCTTCTTGCTTGCTTCTTTAGGTTGGGCGAGAAGTGAAAAGAGTACAAGTAAAAATGCCGAAGCAATATTAAACCAGATGGGCGAGCAACCAAATTCTATTATTACACCTATAGGTAGCTATACATTTGATTGGGCGCAACCATTCGCTGTACCTTTTGCAATGGGAATGGTTATGTATGAAAGTGTTGCTAAAAAGGATAATGTTGATATTGAAGGGATAACCGAAGCAGTAGCAGCAGGGGGCGATACCATATTTAATATGTCTATGCTGCAAAACATAAAAGATTTGTTTGGTGGAAGTTACGGCAGTCCAACAGAAAAAATAATGGGTTTACCTGTAGCATATTTTGAACAGGCATTCCCTACACTGTTCGGTCAGGCAACAAGGAGCATTGACCCGGTAAGAAGAAGCACATATGACCCGAATCCGGTTAAGAAATTCGGTAAAGAAATCCTTGCCAAAACTCCTTTTGCTTCGAAACTTCTTGAGCCTAAACTTGATGTATTTGGGAAAGAGCAAAAGCAAAATAGCCCATTGGAACAATTCTTTAGTCCGGGTTATAGCAAAGGCAAGTCAGATGATGAAGTAACAAAAGAAATAGCAAGGCTTTATAAATCGACAAATGAAACGGATATACTACCGAAAGTTGCACCATATAAACTTACTTCTAGTGGTAAAACAATACAATTAACCCCTAAAGAAGTAACCGAATTTCAGCGTACCATGGGCGAAGAAAACTATAATAAGATACTGCTATTGATTAATTCACCGAAGTATAAAAAGGCATCGGATGATGAAAAAAGTAAAATGTTAAGTAAAATTGTCAGGGATAACTACGACAAGGCTAAAAAGGAACTGTTGAAGAACAAAAAACAACTTGACAATTGAATCCAAAATTTTATATTATAACAAGGCCGGGATAGTGATTGCAACACGACAAGCACTCTGCCCGAGTGTTTCCCGGCATTAATCAGGGCAGACCCCAATTGGGCAATGGGGATGTTGATACGTTAATACATCCTCACAGAGAGAGCTACAGAAATGTAGTTCTCTTTTTATTTTCTACAAGAAAGGATGTGTTAATGGTGATGGTTACATAGATATAACAGCCTTTAACGACATTTTAAGAAAGGCTGGTGATTAGTGTATGGATGAATCTACAGTAATAGAGGTTATTAAAGTGTTGGATTTACTTATAACCAAAGCAGACGAGATTAACAAAAGGATTGTAACTGCAATAGTAATAATAACCGCATTATTCTGCATAACCCTTTCGGTTATAGCAGGATTTTATTTTTTAGGTTACACAGATTATCAGGAAGGAAGTGCTACAAATGAGTATATGGAGTGTCGTGAAAAAGATACTATTCAAACCACCGAAGCCCCCGAAACCACCGAAACCGCCAAAGTAAAGGGGGATTAATAATGAGTGATGGGCTTGAAAAAGTAGTTGAAGCTTTACAGCGTGATGTAAAGGAATTATGGACCCGGGTTAATGAGCTTGAGAAGACATCAAGCACAACTTGTTTAACTCTCAAGAATATTGAAAAAGCCTTAGACCAACTCATGGCAAAGGTTGATTTATTAGCAGCAGGCCCCGGAAACAGATGGAACGAATTAGTAAGAGGTTTTATTATTGCAGTACTCGGCTTAGTTGCCGGGTACTTTTTTAATAAGCTTATAGGAAAGTAGGTGATATAGTTGAAAGATAATATAGGATTAGTAGAACATGCCCAAAAAGCCTTAAATGAAAAATGGGGTTATGTATGGGGTAGCTTCGGCAACAAGTTAACAGAACAATTCCTGCAGGATAAAATGAGACAATACCCTAAGGGTGTAGGAGATAAAGAAGCCACCATTCGCAGTAAGTGGATGAATAGAATGGTTACTGACTGTGTGGGACTTATTAAAAGTTACATATGGTGGGACGGTGAAAAAGCTGTATATAACCCCAATAATGACAAATCAGCAAATGGGATGTATGAAGCTGCAAAAGAAAAAGGACCGATCAAAACTATTCCCGAAATACCTGGACTATGTGTATGGAAGTCTGGACACATAGGGGTATATATCGGTAACGGAAAAGTAATAGAATCCAGAGGTACAGCAATAGGTGTTATTCAGTCTAATTTAAGGGATTATCCTTGGATTGAATGGCTTAAATGTCCGTTCATTTCTTATGAACCGGAACCACCAAAACCTCATTGGGGCGAAGAACCTTATACATTTTTGCGTAATTCCGGTATTGTTATCCATGAAAAACGCTTCGAGGATAGCATAAAAAGAGCTGAGAATTTCGCAATAATGGCACAACAACAGGCTATGATTAATGACCTTAAAGGTCAAATAAATATGTTAAAAGAGAGGATGAATAGTATATGAGTGAAACTATGATAGCTGAATTAATCCAGACAGCAGTAACATTGATAGTAATACCTTTTATTATCGTACCGGCATTAAACTATGTAAAGGCTAGAATTGCAAATGATAACTTTAAAAAGTACTTCGACATAATGGATGATGCTGTAATAACTGCAGTTAAATCAGTATCACAAACATATGTTGATGCACTCAAAAAAGAAGGAACCTTTGGGGCAGAAGAAAAGGAAGAAGCTTTCATGATTGCCAGAACAAAAGTCATTTCTACTATGGGTGACTCAGCAATTACAGCTATACAACAGATTAAGGGTGATAAATGGGATGAATACTTGAGGGATAAAATTGAAGCTGCAATAAAAAGATAGCAACAAAAAAGAAGGCCACCTGTAATAACCTTCTTTTTCTTGTCAGGGTAAAAACACTATGAAACTATATATATTATAACAGATATATGTATAATGTTCAACACCATTCAACCTTTGTTCTATCAGAAAATATATTTTTCATGTCATACATTTTTGCACAGTCTTTTCTACCTGTATAACCAAATATTATATTATCATCACAATCCTTAATTAATTCATATATCTCTTTTGCTTGTTTTCTATCTATCTTTCCGGTACAATCACTCTGATATAAAAAATTAGCAACTTCAGCAGTTATAACATTCGAATTAACAAACTCAATCGTTTTAGCATCATATTTTTCAAAATACTCTTTTCTCTTTTCTCCCCCAAGCATAATTACATCGATACTAGCAAGCTCCTTATAATGATCTGCAAATTCATTATTTACTTTGTCAGCAACAACTTGCCTAAATCTGTTAAATCCACTATATCCCATATCGCAACTGTATCTTTTTGAGCTTATTGTTACTCCCATACCTTCTATTCCTCCTCCAACATAAAATCTACTATAGCATTCCATAGAGCATCACATAATTCAGGTTCTTCACAATTCCACATTTCTCCCGTTTCTTGATCTATTATTTTATCAATAACAACATAATACTTCCCACTTGTTATTCCGAGACTTGATAAGTTTTTGCCTAATATTTCTATCATTTGACCTATGGAGAACAGAGGAAAACAGAAACTTTTATATAACGAACGTTCATTTCCTATGCCAATAAACCCATCCTCATAATTAAAGCAAATGTATTCTCCGTTATGGCAATACCAATTATTACCATCTGAATAATAAAACACATCTCCCGGCACAGGCTGCCACAATTCCCTCAACTTCTCTTTCTGTATATCTGTAAGCTTGTTTATATCCTCTATTGATATATTTTGTTTCATATATATTATTCCTCCTTCAACAGTTTGAATTTTTTACATCTATCCTTTTCTATATCTATTTCTTTCATGTCTAATCCACAATTACCCAAATTACCATTTAAAAACGGACAACAGTATTTACAATTCTTACAAGTATATTTTTGCTTCATTTTTTATCACCTCATACTAATCTAAATTTTTGTAGTTAAAATAACATGGGCATACTATAACACGATCTCTTTCCTCTTCACATTCGGAACAAGAATGAAATTCACATTTGCCTATGTTTAAACAATTGTTACATTTGCACCTTTCACATTCTTTGTATTTTTTCATTTCAATCACCTTCCTTATATTTTAAATACAAATAATCCCCTTGTCATAAAGAGAACTATATACGGCTTTTATAATTTCCTCATCATATTCCCTTGGAGATTCTTCTATATTTCTAAGCAATGTTAACATATCTCCTGTAGAATATTTCCTTAGTTTGTCTATTTTATCTTTGTTCGATAAGTCTTTAAATCTTGAAAAGAATAAATCAAAATCACAACCAAATGTCATTTTTCAATCACCTTCCTTATATTGATATATCTATGATAACACAAATTGTAAATAGTGTCTAGTATATACTTGCAATTACTATAAAATTATTATATAATATTCTTGGAGGTGGTTGTAGTGAAATATCCAATGAAATCAAAAAAAGAAAAACCTAAATTTGAATACATAGTAAGATTTAATGATAGCTTAGATTACTATTTGTTTGAAGATTTTAACAAAGCATTAAAAAAAGCAATGACTTTATCAGTTAAAGGAAAAATCATATTATTATATGAAATATTTTTTAATTCAACGACAAGAGAGTTTTTTGGGAAAAATACTTTTGTCGTTTATGATAAAGAAGTTATTTATGATAAGCATGCGAATCCTGATTTACATATATCATTTTATGTGAATGCTGGAGAATGGTTAAACCCAAAAGAAGAATGGTTAATCAAGGAGGATATTTAATGAGAGATAGGACTAAGCAAAGGAATTTTGATTTTACCTGCTACCCTAAGACAATAGAAATACTAGATAATTTACCTAAAAGGAACAGGGTGCAATATGTATCTGAAGCAATAGAAGAAAAATATGATAGAGAATATAACGGTATAGACTTACTAAAGAAGATTATAGAATTAGAGCAGCGTATTAAAGTATTAGAGGAAAGGAGTGGTATATAGTGAAAGATATAAACACTATGACAGAAGAAGAAATAAATATTGAGATAGCAAAGTTTATGGGGTTTATAATTCAACATTGCGAACATGACAATTCATTTTTTAGTGGGCCTATTGCTTATTATAGTAATGGCGTGCCACATCCTCATGGAAGGCCTTTGTATACTAAAGACCTTAATCTAGTATATGAAGTAGAAGAAAAGCTGTATAAATATCTTGATGAATCGATTAATAAAAGCAGGGGGAATTATTTAATCAAGCTTGAATCATTAATGAAATATGGTTTCCCGTTAACAGATATTATTCACGCATCAGCACTAAATCGTTGTAAAGCTATTATATTAACTATAAAGGAGAGTGAAAAAGAATGAATGAAAAAGGATGTAAAAGCTGTAATAATGATGAATGGTTTTTTAATCGTTGGTGTTGGATAGATGATAAAGGCGATACTTGTCATATCCAAATAAAATATTGTCCTTTGTGTGGCAGATTATTAAAGGAGAGTGAAGAGAATGAATGAAGGCATAGCAATTAGCGGAACATTAAAAATACCAAAACAAGAATTTTGGAATACATCAATGAAGGACATTATAAAAAATCATGGATTAGATGCTGGATGGTTACATATAGAAAATGTTAAAAATATAAGTATGACACAAGAATATGTTTGTATAGAATTTAAGTGATAGTGCTGTCAAAATGCTCAATAGCAGTAGCCATTGAGCGAATTTACAACACAACATCAATATCTATTCCCTCAGACGTTATATATATAACGTCTATTATTTTCTTTAGGCATAATTTTCGCTCTTCTATAGTCTCCAACTGCTCGAACTCTTCCCATATGGTCCTGGCTTTTTGCTGAAATCTTTTCTCCTTTTCTTTATCAGTATTTTGCTTTTCGGAGAGTTCTATATTTTTGATTTGTTCTAGGATCCTATTTTTTTCTTCTTGGTATTCTTCTAAAGAAAATACCCCGGCAATATAAGCCTTTTTAATTCTGTCCAGTTCTATTTCCATTTTATTCTTTTGATTAACCAATATATCTTCCACAGAGTTCCTTTCTATTATATTTACATTCATGGCTTTAACACTTTTGACCATATGTTTTATTTCTTTTAGCAAGTGTTCTTCAAGTAATTTAGTAGAATAACATTTCCTATGTTGGCATCGATTAGGATTATCAGTGTGACTTGCATTATTGCAGACATAATAATAAGAACTATTAGTTCTCTTTGATGTGCTTTTAAGGTTGGAATGTATCTTCATAACTTTTTTACATATTCCGCAGCGTAGCAGTCCGAGAAATAGGAACTTATTATAATTTGCCCCCCGGTATTCACGTTTCCAAGTGCGGTCCTTTATGTTCTGTTGGGCAAGATAAAATTCTTCTTCTGAGATTATAGGATCATGTTTCCCTTGATAGATTTCTCCATCATAATATATTTTGCCTATGTATTTGACATTGTGAAGTATTCTTGACACTGTAAAGTGCGCCCACGTTCCATTGACGGCAGTAAGTATTCCATGCTCATTTAATATAGCTGCAATCTTAGTACTCCCTTTCCCTTCTTTATTGTACATTTCAAATATCCATCGTACTATTTTCGCCTGCTCTTCGTTTATCTTTGGTATACCTGTTTCCCGGTCCGTATAATATCCATACGGTACAGAACCATTATGATAGCCTTGTTTTGCCCTTTCAATATGCCCTTTTTTAGATTCCAAGGCCAGGTTACGGATATAATATTCTGCCATAAGATCATGGAGTCCGGATACAAAAAAGCCCATTGGACTATCTTCAATCGGCTCAGTGGCAGATATTACATTTATATTTGTTTTCCGAAGTTGATTCTTTATTTTCTGGGAAAGCTCAACCTTCCTGGCGAATCTATCGAATTTATGCACCAAGATGATATTAAACAGCTTCTTCTCTGCATCCCTTAACATAGCCTGGAATTGTGGTCTATTTTCTTTCTGCCCGGATATCCCTTCATCTGAATATACTTTATATATCTCTATATTATTTCTTTGACAATAGTCTTGTAATAGCCTTAACTGAGCTGCAATACTAAATCCATCTTCTGCTTGAGATTCAGTACTTACACGTAAGTAAAGTGCTGCAATCATTTTAATATTCCTCTTTCTTTACAACATCATGTAACGTCAAGTCAATCCCACATATCACAACTATATATAGGAGTTGTATTGCTATCCCAAACAGGTTATAAACATTTGCTACTATATTAAGTATTGCTTGGATAACAGCAGCTATAATAAATGATTTAGGCTTTTTAACCTTCATTAGAATAGCTCTTGAGATTAATAAATACAAGAACAATGTCCCAAAAAAACTACCTACATATCTTGCAAATACAACGTTGTCCAT
>Ga0123335_1008437_pt1 | contig 11058 bp, 10 predicted proteins | sample BiotimSIPDNA_2_FD_89707 | JGI IMG/M metagenome (GOLD analysis project Ga0123335, IMG submission 89707) | Anaerobic biogas reactor microbial communites from Washington, USA - Biogas_R2 time_0 SIP DNA | ecosystem: Engineered > Bioreactor > Anaerobic > Unclassified | place: Washington, USA... | reverse complement strand
GTCTTAATGCAGGCGTTGGGCTTGCTGGGAGAACTGGATGAAATGCAGATGTGAATGGAGTGGAAACAATCCTCTTTACATGACTTACCATGATGAGGAGTGGGGTGTGCCTGCTCATGATGACCGGTACCTATTCGAAATGCTGCTCTTAGAAGGGGCACAGGCAGGACTGAGTTGGTTGACTATACTCAAAAAGCGAGAGAACTACCGAAAATCTTTCCATTCCTTTGATCCCGAGAAAGTAGCCGCTTATTCTGAGCGGGATGTCCAACGCTTGCTCACCAACCCCGGCATCGTACGGAACCGCCTCAAAATAGAATCGGCGATCAAGAATGCACGGGGTGTACTAAAGATAAAAGAGGAGTATGGGACGCTGGCCGCATTTCTCTGGCAGTATGTGGACGGAACGCCCTATCAGAATCATTGGAAATCGATAGCGGAACTGCCGGCACGGACTTATCAATCAGACGCGATGAGCAAGGACCTGAAACGCCGCGGGTTCAACTTCGTTGGTTCAACGATCTGCTATTCATTTATGCAGGCGGTCGGCATGGTGAATGACCACGTCGTTTACTGTTTTCGCCATGCTGAAGTGAAGCAAATGGCCCAGCAAATCAATACAGGGGACCGGCTGGCTGCGCCTGCCTCCCGCTGATTTTCACGTTCGCGCCGCCTGCGGCGGCGCGAACGGGTGCAAGCTTCGCTATTGATGTCTCTCGCCGCAAGGGGCTCGAACGAATAAGGACTGAGACGAGCCCGCAGGGTCGGTTCAATCCTTATTCGTTGTCTCTCAGTTTTGGAAGAGCAATATTCTCCCTGGCTGACGGGTCTTCTGCCATAGAAAATTTTTATTCTCTCCTCAATCCCAGTCTCTCCCAGAGAAAAGTGACGTCAAAGGGTTCTCCGCCAGTCTGATCGATACGGCGCGCCTCGAGCTGATCGATGGCTTTTAGCAGTTCGACCACCAATGGACGCAGCTTCTTGTCTTTCACCGCCTCAAGAGGGGATTTCCCCTTCAGAGCAGGCAGTGCAATTTCCGGCCAGGTTTCGTAGTGCTTGGCAAGGTACTGGTGGATGAGCTGGCGCTGAATTTCCTGCGGGATGTCAGGCTCCGGCGCAGGTTTTGCTGCATCAAGGGCTTTTTCCGAACGGGGATCGACGACCTCGCGGATTTTGTAAGTGATGACACTTCCGGCGATTTCTTCCAGCCACTGCCGTGCTTCGTCGGCCAATTTCGTTGTACGGCAAAAAACCTCCAGGGTGTCCGGTCCCTTTGGCACCATGGAAGCGCGGGAGCGGCACCGCCCATCCTCCAGTTCTTCAAACCGGTTCCAGCCTTCGTCACGATCGCCGTCGACATCTTCCTGTGCTTCAAGGATACGCTCAACCTCTTTCCAGTCTGCCACCCGGTAATGATCGGTGGTCAGCAGGATTTTGTCTCCGGTTGACATGTCAACCAGTTCGGGAAGCGTTCTTATCTCCAGGATAGAGTCAAGCCAGCAGTTGATAATGATGCTGGCCGTGATGTAACGATCAATCGCGGGATCACCAGATTCATGCTCCCGCTCGCTTTTGATCTCAGCCAGGCAGTCAAGGGCCGTCTCCCTCTCCATGAGATACGTCGCACCGCTCATGACAAAACTGTCGTCCTGCCACATCAGACGGGTGCCCAAGGTATCCCATGGCACTAAAAAGCCGGTGGCCGCCCTTTCCCTGACCCGTACCGGCGGTTGGTCGGGATGAAGCATGTCTGTCAGAACCAGGCCCTGGTCTTTGATCACCTCTTTCACCTCATACAGCGACAAGGGGTGCTTTGCCAGTTCCCGAATCCACTCCCTGCCACGGGATGTCAGCAGCGGCCCGCCTTTGCCGAGAATCAGCTCGTGCGCCTTGATGTCTTTACCGTTGACATCCAGTACCGCATCCGCCAGCAGCCACTCGCCGATATTTATGGATAGGGCCTGGGCAAGTCGTGGTGACAGGTCATCAATGGCGTCCAATTTCCCTTCATCAGGCCCGTCCATGAAATCAATACGCACGGCTTCGCTGGCTTCTTCAGGATAATGCTCTTCCAACCATGAAAGGGCTGTTTGTATGGCCCGTTCTTCGTCACGACGACGCGACGCAAACTGGTCATCCTTTGCCAGGCAGCACTTCTTGTATTTTTTTCCGCTGCCGCAGGGGCAGAGGTCGTTACGGCCGATTTTATTCATATGATTTCAACCTTGCATGGTAAATGTATTTAAAATGAGGCCCTTGTCTATTTTTTAACGCTGCGGAAGGAATTCACCGCCTTGTCTAGCATCAAGCGGCTTTTTTTCCAAGAGGGATCATGAACCCAACAAGGTCCCGCCAACGTTCATCTTGGAAGGATTTGGATTGTAACGGATTATAAGCCGAATTTGTTAAAAAAAGATTTGGCATTGGAAATGGCCAAGTTCCTGTAAAAATGAGGAGTGAGGTTCAGGAACAGGCAGAGGGAAATGACTGCTCTCCAGAACGAATGAGATTTACAGGAATAGGATGGTCCGTATGGAGTTTGTTTTCGATACCCCTTTGTCCTCTGTTGAATTCCAGGAGTTGTTTCGGCGAGGTCTTCTCAGATTTCAGTCTGGTGATCAGCTTAACGGTTTCGCTTCGTTTTTTGCCGGTTTTGAGGATTACGTATGGCGTTCGATACAGGCTGGGAATCGTGATTCCCTGCTGGTGGATAAAGGCCGAAACGAGATGAACCTTGGTCCCGTCCTGTCAAGGGGGCGTATAAAAAAAGCTTTGGACTGCCGTGAACTTTTCGTCCGCTATAAAACAGTTGCCACAATAAACGCTACGGCGATATAGTGACATAATGTTAAGAAGGTAATCTTATGAGAGAGCGACGGTATATTTAGACCCGGAATTACACAAAGCCCTTCGATTGAAAAAGCTACTGAAACAGCTCTGTCTTTATCGAAGTTGGTTAATGATGCTATTAGGGAGTCTCTTGCAGAAGACGCGGAAGACATCGCGGCATTTGAAGACAGAACGAAAGATCCGAGACCGCCGGGCCATGAAAAACTTACGGGACAAGAGAAGTATCGTATTCGCCAAGACACATACAGAATTATATATTTCATTCAAGAACAGGAGCTTACGCTGGGGGTAGTCAGAGCTGGGCCTCGCGGAAGGGGGGTATCTGAATGGTCTATTTCTTACCGGGCAAGTTCTTGTGCGAGCAGAGCCAAAGATGTGGGATCTCCACCGTTTCGTCATCAAATCCTCGAAGAGATGGGCAAGCGCAAGCGGACAACACATCTGGTCGAGTAATCCGAGACAGCAGTGAGGATAAGTCGAACAGCGAAGCCCAAGAGAATCGCTCACGGCCCGCCAGTAAAGAAAGGAAGCCGCGACGCTCCGTTTGGCAGCCGCCTCGCCTACATGCAGGCCACGGACATGAACATCCAGAATCATCCGGCCGGACTTGCCACCGGAGACCACCGGCAGCGTCAACAATCGATCACGGAGGGACTCCTCGACATCGGAGGCCCTTCGTGATTCGAATTTGGGGCCTTGCCTGGTCTCGTCCGGCTCGACTCATCTACGCCACATTCCTTTGCTGCACTATCTTCACGTTCACCTCAGTTGCTGCCCAACCGTTAGACGGTAGAGAGGATAAGCCGATGCCATCGATAGCGCCTGACGGCAAACCCGAGTCCCCAGGCAAAGTCGAAGTCCAACCCGTCGCCAAGGATAACGAGATCAGGAAGCGAATCGCTGATATTCTTATAACGACAAGCTGGTTCGGCGAGCCCAGGGTCGCGGTCCAGGAAGGAATCGTTTTCCTGAAAGGAACGACGGAAAACGATGAATTCAAGCAATGGGCCGGTGATTTAGCGAAAAATACGGAAGGCGTGGTTGCAGTCGTCAATCAAATCGAAGTGGCCCCTGCCACGATTTGGGATTTCGATCCAACCTTTCAGGAACTGAATGATCTTGCACGCGGATTTGTTCGATTGCTGCCCATGATCGTGGTGGCGCTGATCGTGATCACTATTTCATGGATCCTCGCCAGGTTAACGGTTTACTTACTGCGTCGCGGGCTTCTGGCTCGATCCCTCAGCCACCTTTTGCGCGAAGTAATGGCCCGGACTGGCGGCATGCTTGTAATGCTCGCCGGCCTGTACCTTGTGCTCCGTATCGCGGGGCTCACGCAACTCGCGCTTACGGTGGTGGGCGGCACAGGTCTGATTGGCTTGGTGTTGGGCATCGCATTCCGTGAAATCACTGAGAATTTTCTCGCCAGTCTCTTTCTAAGCTTGCAGCAACCGTTTCGTGAAGGCGATCTCGTAGAAGTGGCTGGCGTGACGGGTTACGTTCAGCGGCTGACCTCTCGCACGACTGTTCTGATGACACTCGACGGCAATCAAGTGCAAGTCCCCAATTCGACCGTCTTCAAAAGCACGATCCGGAATTTCACAAGCAATCCCAATCGCCGCGATGATTTCATCGTGGGTATCGGCTACGACGATTCCATCCCTTTTGCCCAGGAAGTCGCCTTGAAGGTGCTCGCTGAACATCCGGCCGTTTTGAGTGAACCCGAACCTTTGGTACTTGTGGAAAGCCTTGGACCGTCCACGGTAAACCTACGTGTTTATTTCTGGCTCGATGGAGGTCAACACAGCTGGTTGAAGGTGAAATCGTCCGTCATTCGGCTCGTAAAACGGGCCTTCCAGGATTCGGGAATCTCGCTGCCGGATGAGGCTCGCGAAGTCACCTTCCCCCACGGGGTGCCTGTGCGCATGATAGAAGACGAAGGGGCTGTGGAATCAGCCACGGCGAAGCCGACCGCCGAGCCCGAAACAGTCGCGACCAAGGCGGAAGCTAGCCTGCAAAGCGAAGCCGAGGAAATCAAAGAACAGGCGCGCAGATCTTGGACCCCTGGTGAGAATCTCTTAACTCTATCGTCGTCTACGGATGACAGTTGAAGGAGCGTGGGGTCGATCAAAGAGGGTGCTGAATGCGTATGGGAATCGATGACGTCCGCTTTCAGCGACGCAGCGGCTAATGTGCCAGGAGGACCGAAGATGTGGGATAACCTGAGCTTCGTCATCAAGCGTCTCCGTGAGCGATTATGGATCAAGCCGCTCATCGTATGTGTGCTTTCCATTGGCGCAGTTTTTCTTGCCAATCTCATGGACATGGCCGAACTCGGCCATTTGCTGCCAGAGATCACGAAGGAATCGGCCGAAACTTTACTCAAGATCATGGCGTCAAGCATGTTGATGATGGCCACGTTCGCCGTGGCCTCGATGGTAGCCGCTTATGCATCGGCAAGTAGTACCGCGACGCCCCGATCCTTTCCGCTGATCATCTCCGATGACGTTTCGCAGAATGCGCTCTCGGTGTTTATCGGCGCGTTTATCTACAGCGTGGTCGCGCTCATTGCGCTAATGAACGGGCTTTATGGTGGAAGGACCAGTCAGTTTATCCTGTTTTCCCTGACCATAGTTGTGCTCGCAGTCATCATTATCACCTTCATCTGGTGGGTCGACAACATCGCCCGGCTCGGCCGGCTGGGACATACGATTGACAAGGTGGAAGCGGCAGCCGTGGAGGCGATTCGGAAGCGGCAGTCGGCACCGCGCCTTGGGGGGGTCGCGTCGTTCAGTCTCCCAGATGGGGGCCGGGCGGTCTTCGGAAAAGCCATCGGTTACGTACAGCGTGTTGACACCGCCGCGCTGCAGGCGCGGGCGGTGGAGTCGCAACTGAGAATTGTTGTGGCGGCGTTGCCCGGCACCTTTTGCACGCCAAACCGCCCTGTTGCGTGGGTCATCCGGGAAACATCAGGCAGTGTGTCCGACGAGGACGCCGAAGCAATCGCTGCCACGTTCGTGATTGGTGGCTCGAGGGTTTTTGATCAGGATCCGCGGTTTGGACTGGTGGCCCTTTCGGAGATCGCCAGCCGCGCGCTTTCGCCCGCGGTCAATGATCCGGGGACCGCTATCGACGTCACGGGCACACTTGTCCGCCTGTTCGTCATGTGGGACGAGTGTGGCAAGGAGGATGACGTTTCCACGGTACAGTTCGACCGCGTTGCAGTGCCGGAATTGTCCGTGGCAGATATGTTCGACGACGCTTTTACCGGAATCGCCCGAGACGGTGCGGGTGCTGTAGAAGTGGTCATACGGCTGCTCAAGGCCCTCGAAGCGCTTGCCGCGACCGAGGACCCTGCAATGCGCGACAACGCGTTGCGGCATGCCCGTCTCGCGCAGGTTCGCGCCGAGAAGGTACTGAAGGTTCCCGAGGATCTCGCAGCCGTAAGAAAGGCAGCCAGGTTTGCGGTGTGACGGGAAAGACCGATCCAAGCGGTGAACCTGAGCGGTCCCAAACTTGGTCCCCGATTATTCTTCCAGCTTTCTTGTTTTTTTGGGGATGCTTACCCAGAATAGATTACATAAACAGAAACGCCCTAAATGTAATTCTTTTTTTCTTTGTTCAGACGGTTTCCAAGGACAAATATACCCCACCCGGTACGGGGAACATCCAGGTCAGCTCTTTGATCCTTTGCATGTTGTGCTGACTTACCCGGAGACTCGGACTTTTGTGCCGTTTCTATTCATCGGCGCATAGCTTTGCGCTCCGGCTTCCTTCGAAGGGGCCTCACTGTTCCGCCCTTGCCTTCGGCCAGGGTCTGTGTCAATATATAAATCATTGACAGGACTCACATACAGGGGACTTTCATCCCATAAGTTCACGCCCATGCCGGACTTACACAACCGCATTAACACGGGTGGCCAAAACCGTTGCGCTTCTTTGCCAGCCGGTTATGCTGAGCGTCAGCCAGGAAATCGAATAGTAGCGCGGCTACGCCGTCGCCATCGTATACCTCAGCGGGGAGATACGCATGACCTGGACACTGATAACCATACTGGCAATGGCCGCGATGATCATCGTGCTCCGGCTCACTGCTTGGTGGGGGTTGCGCCTGGTTATCCGCCTTTTCGGTAAGTGGAAGACGGCTCTCAAGCAAGTCCGGGTTATCAAAGACATTTCTGGAATTGGTTCGAGGATCAGGGTGTCTTTTCCTGGGACGACAAGGTTGTTACTTGCGCGGCTGACGCCGAGCCGGTATACCGGGCTTCCCTTGACGCTCATTGTCATCGCCGCGCTTTACATCGCCGCCTTGCTTGGGGGGCTGGTCGAGGAGCTGCTGGAAGCGGACAAACTCGTCCGCCTCGATGAATATATTAATCAACGAATTGGCCCAATTCGCACAGATGGCATGATCACCGTTTTCATCTGGATCACTGATATTGGCGGATCAGCCACCCTGGTAGCCGTGGCGCTTGTGACCACCGGTCTGTTGTGGGCGCACTACCGTAGACACATGATTGCTCCGCTATGGCTGACCATTCTCGGATCGCAGATCACCACGTATGCAGGGAAGTTCGTGCTGGCACGACAACGGCCGGAGTTCGTGACGGAGGTTGCCGCCATTACACCTTCGTTTCCCAGCGGCCATGCTACGAGCGCAATGGCGGTATATGGTTTCATCGCCTATATTGTTGCCAGGGATCTTATGACGACGCGGCAGCGCTTCGAACTGATCTATTGGACAGCTGTTCTCATTGGCCTGATCGGCTTCAGCCGAATGTTGCTGGGCCTGCACTATGCCAGTGATGTTGCTGCGGGATTCCTTGTCGGTGGATTCTGGCTGCTGTTTGGGTCTGCCCTCGCAGAGTACAAGCACCGCCAGCGCTAAACGGCTGACCTCAACGCCATACGGACGGGGATGACTTTTGGTGATTCCCGGGTCATGAAAAGCATGGGAAAGGAATTCCCCGAAACAGAACGATTTGAATTGTTTACCGGCAACAAGAGCATTAACAATATCCGGCTCTATCAAAGACCCGGGGCTAAAAGGCATCGTGAGGAGGATTTGTTGTCGGAAGTCCGACTGTCTTTATGGAGTGCACCCGCCGAATGGGACGCATTAAGTCACAGAGAGGGAACAGAATGAATACGTTGGATAATGACTTTGCAGCAGGACTCTTGGAAAATTGTGATCCCCCTTGCCTTTCGCTTTACCAACCGACGCATCGACACTACCCGGACAATCAGCAAGATCCGATACGGTTCAGGAATCTTGTGAAGGCGCTTGAGGAATCGCTCCTGAAACAGTTCCGGAAGGATGAGATATGGCCATTGCTGAAACCACTTCTGGCACTGACCAATAATTTCGACTTCTGGAATCACTCCCTCGACGGCTTGGCAGTGCTGAGTGCAAGGGGCATGTTCCGGGTTTACAAGCTACAGAGGCCGATCGCCGAATTGGCCGTCGTGGCGGATAGCTTCCACACCAAGCCCCTGATGCGCATCCGTCAGTCAGCCGACCGCTACCACGTTCTCGGCCTGAACCGAAAGGAGATCAAATTATTCGAGGGTAACCGTGATGTTTTAGACGAGATCGAACCAGCCCAGGATGTCCCACGGACGATCAACGAGGCGTTGGGAGAAGAGTTGACCGAACCACACCAGACCGTCGCTTCATACGGAGGTGTGGGTGCCGGATGCTCGCCCATGCGTCACGGTCACGGCGGCAAAGAGTCTGAGCTGGACATCGATGCGAAACGCTTCTTCCGCGCCGTTGACCGCGCAATCATGAAACACCACTCTCAACCATCGGGGCTGCCGCTGATCCTAGCGGCACTGCCGCAGCATCATCATATATTTCACGATGCCAGCCAAAATCCTTTTCTGATAGATGAAAGCATCGATATCCACCCGGATGCTCTGTCGTCGATCGACGAACTCCGGTTACGCGCCTGGCAGATTATGGAGCCTCGCTATCTGGCGCGCCTGGCGGCACTGGTTGATGAGTTCGGCAATGCGAGATCCAAGGGGCTCGGTGACGGAGAGATTGCACATGTAGCCAAGGCAGTAGTGGATGGGCGGGTCTCCAAACTGCTGATCGAAGCCGACCGCGAAATTCCCGGCCGCTTGAATACTGCAAACGGCGACATCGAGTTGGACAACTTGACACACCCGGAGGTGGATGACTTGCTCGACGACCTGGCAACGTTAGCGTTGAAAATGAGCGGCCAAGTCATTGTAGTCCCCACCGAACGGATGCCCACGAAGACTGGAATAGCTGCGATCTACCGTTACTGAATCGCAATTACTTCAAGGGCAGAAGAACGAGCTTAATCAGATTCGGATCACTACCGATAGCAACATCAAGGATCATGACCGGGTGGCTCAAGAGATTGGACAAGAGGACCAATCTGTACTCGGAGGTGATGTATAAGATATTGCGGCGATTTGTGGCCGCCGTTAGATGGCGTTTACCGGAGGAGCATGGATGTTGACGACGAAACCTCTGCATTCCTGGGATGTAACCTGCCGGGAAGCCGTGGCCATCCAGCAGGTGCTTCGGGAAAAGCTGATCCTTTGCGACGATGAAATCCCTGCACCCGTCTGTTGGATTGCCGGGGCGGACATTTCGTATTCCAGGGGCGATGACCGTTTTTTCGGGGTGGTCGTGATGCTTTCTTACCCCGCGATGGAGATGACTGAAATGTCGTCCTTCTCCGCTCGCGTCTCTTTTCCCTATGTCCCCGGTTTGCTGAGTTTCCGTGAGGGGCCGATACTGCTGAAGGCCTTTGAAAAGCTGAAACAGCGTCCCGATATCGCCTTGTTCGACGGTCAGGGCATTGCTCACCCGCGAGGCATCGGCCTGGCTTCCCACATGGGGCTGTTCCTGGATCTCCCGACGATCGGCTGCGCAAAAACGAAGCTGGTCGGAAGTTACGGCGAAGTGGGAGCGGAGAGGGGCAGCTTCACGGATCTGTACCACGGGGATTCCGTCATCGGCGCCGTCGTGAGGACCAAAAGCAGGGTTAAGCCTGTTTTCGTGTCCCAGGGGCACCGGATCGGCCTGAAGCGGGCCATCGAGGTTGTTCTGGCATGCGGCAAGGGATACCGCCTCCCGGAACCTGTCCGCCAGGCCCATCTGGCCGTAAACAGGTTCAGGGCGGAAGCACCCGCCCGGGATTAGAAACGGCTTTCCGGACAGGCTGAAAAGACGCAGGAAATGTCAGCCCACAAGGTGATTTTGAACGGCGTAGAGCGTCAGTTCCGCGTTTTTTTTCATGTTCATTTTTTCGAGGACCCTCGAACGATAGGTGCTGATGGTCTTGACGCTGAGGCACAGTTCGTCGGCGATCTCCGTCACGGATTTTCCGGCGGCCAGCATCAGCATCACCTGATATTCCCGATCGGAAAGCATCTCATGGGGAGGCTTGCTGGTGTCGGCGCCCAGCTCCAGGGCCAGTTTTTCCGCAAGGGACGCCGTCACGTATTTCCGCCCCCGGGAAACCTTGCGGATCGCGCCGATCAGCTCATCGGGCGCGCTGGCCTTCGTCAGATAGCCCGAGGCGCCGGCCCGGAGCGCCCGGACCGCATACTGCTCCTCGGAATGCATGCTGAGAATCAATACGGGCAGTTTCGGCTTTTCAGCCCGGATGTCTTTCAGGACTTCCAATCCGCTCTGGCCGGGCATGGAGATATCGAGGAGAACCACGTCATAGTCCCCCTCCCGGATTTTTGAAAGCGCCTCCTGCCCGTTGCCGGCCTCGTCAGCCACGGTCATATCGTCGACTTCGCCGACAATCTGCTTCAACCCCTCCCGGACAATCGTATGGTCATCCGCCACCAGGATTCTGATCATTCCTCGCCTCTCGACTTCATGGGGATGCTGACCGTCACCGTCGTTCCCTTATAGCGGCTGCCGGTCACCTGGACAATTCCCCCCCAGAGCAGGGCCCGCTCCCGCATCCCCATGATTCCAAATGATTTCGGATCATTGATCTGCTTTCGTGAAATGCCTCGGCCGTTGTCCGTCACCTCCAGGATCACCTGGCCGTCTTTCGCCTCCAGACGGACAAAGATCTTGGTGGCGCCGGCATGACGGGCCACGTTGGTCAGGGTTTCCTGAAAGATGCGGAAAATCGCCGTGGCCAGGTCCTTTTCCAGGGGCACCTCCTCTGCGTAGAGATCCGCCTCGCAGGCAATGCCCGACCG
>Ga0123335_1008429_pt1 | contig 11064 bp, 8 predicted proteins | sample BiotimSIPDNA_2_FD_89707 | JGI IMG/M metagenome (GOLD analysis project Ga0123335, IMG submission 89707) | Anaerobic biogas reactor microbial communites from Washington, USA - Biogas_R2 time_0 SIP DNA | ecosystem: Engineered > Bioreactor > Anaerobic > Unclassified | place: Washington, USA... | reverse complement strand
TCAACCAGCGGATCCAGCACGCTTTGATGTTCCTGAGTTTCTTCCTTCTCGTGATCACAGGATTCATGCTGAGATTCCCGGAATCATGGTGGGTTGTGCCGATCCGCAGCATCAGCGAGGACTTCTTTGCAGTCCGCAGCATCGTGCATCGCATCGCAGGCGCCGTCCTGATCGGCGTAAGTGTCTACCATCTCGTCTATATCATCTTCACCAGAGGGGGAAGGAAGTTCATCTCCGACATGTTTCCTCGGTTCAAAGATCTGTCGGACATCCGCGTGAACCTTCTTTACCTTCTGGGCCTTTCCAGGAAACGGCCCCTCTTCGACCGCTTCAGCTATATCGAAAAAGCCGAATACTGGGCCCTTATCTGGGGCGTTGTGATCATGTCGGCCACCGGGATCTTCATGTGGTTTGACAACTACTTCATGGGGCTGCTCACCAAACTGGGGTGGGACATTTCGAGGACCGTGCACTATTATGAGGCGATACTTGCCACACTGGCGATTGTCGTCTGGCACTTCTACTTCGTCATGTTGAATCCCAATGTATACCCGATGAGCACGGCCTGGATTACCGGAAAGCTCTCGGAAGAAGAGATGGCGGAGGAGCATCCACTGGAACTCGAGCGGCTCAAAACAGAGTCAACGGTAGAGATAACGAAATAACTGACTTGCGGTGGTTCAGGATTTGATTGACTATTTCCTTCAAAAGGTTTAGTAACGATTGCACAGGCGAGGAGCAGGCTATCCGAAGGAAGGTCAATGCATGTCCGCGAGAGTGCTGGCGGTAGATGATAATCCGCAGGTTATTGAGATCACTGTACGACTTCTTAGGAAATTAGGTTACGAAGCTGTCGGACTGAGCGATCCGCGCGAAGTCATGGACGCTGTCAGGACTTTCAGCCCTGAAGTATGCATCCTGGATATCCAGATGCCCTTCATCTCCGGGAGTGATCTTCTGGACAGCATCAAGGCCTTCGATCGCCAGATCGAAGTGGTGCTTCTCACAGGGCTGAACGATACCATTACCGCCGTCGACCTCATGAAGCGAGGAGCTGCGGATTTCCTGCTAAAGCCCGTTGAGACCGAGAAGATGGCCATCGCTATTGAAAGGGCGCTGGAGCATCGCACCCTGGTGCTGGAGAACATGTCATACAAGCTTCACCTCGAGGAGCTCGTGAGGGAGCGGTCGAGGGCGCTGGACGAGGCTCTCGACAATCTGAGAGAACTCCACCGCGAAACTCTCGAAAGCCTTGCCATGGCTCTCGACCTGCGGGATCAGGGGACGAGCGGGCATTCGCGACGAGTCGCAGACATAACCGTAGGGATTGCCGAAGATCTGGGTGTGACCAACGGGGAACTTGTCCAGATGGAGCACGGCGCTCTGCTGCACGATATCGGCAAGCTGCGGATTCCGGACAGTATCCTGTGGAAACCCTCGAAGCTCACGGACGACGAGTGGGAGATAATGCGACGACATCCCGAGTACGGCTACGATTTTGTCAGCAAAATAGGGTTTTTGAAAGGAGCCGCCGATATCATCCTCTCGCACCATGAGAAATATGACGGCTCCGGCTATCCGCGCGGATTGAAGGGGAGTGAGATATCGCTGGGAGCGCGCATTTTCGCGCTGGTTGACGCCGTGGACGCGATCGTTTATGACCGTCCTTACCATCGGGGTACCGATTTCTCAGTCGCCCGGGAAGAAATCCTGAGACGGTCAGGGACCCATTTCGATCCTCAACTGGTCGGACCGGCCCTGTCGTTCCTGGAAAGATGGGCCCCTGCCGGGTGATGATCAGCCGTTCTTCCTTTCGAACTCCTTCATAAAGGACACAAGTGTTTTGACAGCTTCAAGCGTGACCGCGTTGTAAATGCTCGCCCGTATGCCGCCGACGGAGCGGTGCCCTTTCAACCCCACCATGCCCGCCTCCTTTGCTTCTTCAAGGAAGCGCTCTTCCAGGGAAACGCTTGGCAGGCGCCAGACGACGTTCATGATCGAGCGGCTGTTCTTGCCGACGGGGGAGCGCCAGAAACCGCTCGAGTCGATGGTCTGGTAGAGCAAGGCTGCTTTCTCTTCATTTATTCTCTGCATCTCTTTCAATCCGCCCCTGGACTGCAGCCACTCGCAGGTGAGCTTGAGCATATATATCGCCCACGTGTTCGGCGTGTTGTAAAGGCTCCGCTCCCGTATGTGGGTGGAATACCGCAGGAAAATCGGAATGCCGGCGTGCTCGCGTTCGACAAGATCTTGCCTGATGATTACCAGCGCGATGCCCGAAGGCCCGAGATTCTTCTGCGCGCCGGCGTAGATCAGTCCAAAGCGAGTCACATCGATCACACGCGAAAGGATTTCGCTCGACATGTCAGCGATGAGCGGGGCTGCAATTTCGGGGAAGCGGTTCCAGCGGATTCCGCCAACGGTTTCGTTGCTGCAGATGTGGAGGTATTCGGCGTCCGGATCGAGTCTCAGTTCGGCCGGTTCCGGTATGCGCGTGTAGTCTTCCTCCTTTCCGCTCCAGACGACGTTTGCCTTTCCCGTCGTCTGCGCCTCCTTGAGTGCCTTCTGTGAAAACCTCCCTGATTCGACGTAATCGGCACTCTTCCCCGGACGGCGGAGATTCATCGGAATCATGGCGAACTGCAGGCTCGCGCTCCCCTGGAGGAAGAGAACCGCATACTCCTGCGGGACGCTCAGAAGATCGCGGATGCCCGCTTCGGCTGAGTCGATGATGTTCTGAAACTCGCCGGATCGATGGGATATATTCATGACCGAAATGCCCAGACCGCTCATCTCCAGCAGTTCCGATTTCGCCCTTTGGAGTACGGGTTCGGGCATTGCCGCCGGCCCCGGATTAAAATTGAACACGCGTGCCATAAACAACTCCAGAGATCTAATTGTACGCCGAATCAAAAACGCACTATCTTACTCCTGTTGCCCCAGGAACCGTCACAGAAACGTTGCCGGAATCAGTGGGAGGTCGAATCTAGACTGCCGCGGGCATGAGGTCTCTTAGGTCAGTGACGACTATATGGGCGCCGCTCTCGAGGAGTGATGCCGCATCGTTCTTGCGATCGACTCCGACCACGAGTGCAAATCCCCCTGCAACGCCGGCCCGGACGCCGGAGATCGCGTCTTCGATAACGGCTGATCTGCCGCGATCCACTCCCAGCAGTCGGGCCGCTTCAAGAAAGGAATCGGGTGCCGGCTTGCCGGCCAGACCTTTTTCGTGAAGAGTAATACCGTCCACCCTGACTTCGAAGAGACCATCGATGCCTGCCGCCTCGAGAGCCTGGGCGCAATGCCGGCTCGAAGAAACCACTGCCGTCCTGATGCCCTGATCAATCAGGTTTCTGACCAGTTCGACCGCATCTTCGTAAGCATCTACTCCTTCGGTCCTGATTGCTTCCGCAATCAATCCGTCCTTGCTGTTGCCCAGAGCACATATCGAGTAATGGCCCGGCGAATCTTCGGCCGATCCTTCGGGCAGGGATATCCCCCGCGAATGAAGGAAGTCTCTGACTCCGTCATAGCGAGGTTTGCCGTCGACGTAGAGTAGATAATCGGGGTCGATGTGGAAAGGCCGGAAGACTTCTCCCCGCTGCTCCGCCCTCTCCTTCAAGAACCTGTCGAAAGTCTTCTTCCAGCAGGCGGCATGTACGCGGGCTGTTGCGGTGAGAACTCCATCAAGATCGAACAGGACGGCATCATACCGTTCAGTCGTCAGGATATGGCGCGGGGTCTTCATCGAGTCTCCTCTTGCGCCGGCGATTTTTCCGGTTTCAGCCGGCATGAAACGGGTATTATAGTAAACCAGGCAGGCAGCGGGAAGACCGTTTCATTGAGGAGCGTCGTCCATGATTCACAGAAAGCGTGTTCAGTATCCTGAGTATGTGTATCCCCCCGACGAGTGGCGAGTGGTCGAGAAGAGGTTCTACCCTAAGTTTCTCGCCCAGATGGAGTCGATCTTCGCCACCGGCAACGGCTATCTCGGGATCAGGGGCAGTTTCGAGGAGGGAGAACCCGCTTCGCAAAATGCGGTGATCGTGAACGGGTTTTACGAATCGTGGCCGATTGTCTATGGAGAGAAGGCGTACGGTTTTGCTACCGAGGGCCAGACCATAGTGAATGTGCCTGATGGAAAGATAATCAAGCTCTATGTCGATGATGAACCGTTCTATCTTCCGACGGCCGACCTGCTTCACTTCGAACGCGTTCTCGACATGAGGGCGGGCGTGCTGACCAGGGAAGTGCTCTGGGAAACGCCTTCGAAGAAGCACGTCAGGATCAAGTCTCAACGGCTCGTTTCCTTTCGCCACCGGCATCTGGCCGCCATCTGCTATGAGGTGACGCTGGAAAATGCAGCCGCGCCGGTTGAGATCTCATCGGAAATCGTTTCGCATCAGAACAGCTACAATCACTCAGAAGATCCACGACAGTACCGTGGATTCGGTGAAAACGTTCTCGTGACAAGAATTCACAGCGAAACGGGCAGGCGGCTCATGCTCGGCCAGATCACCAAACGGAGCCAGATGAGCATCGCGTGCGGGGCCGATCACGTCATTGAAACGGAATGCCGGCACACGGTAAATCTCCGCTACCGCAAGGATGTAAGCAAGGTCGTATTTTCCATCGCAGCCCGCCAGGGGAAGCCGATCCGGATAATCAAATATCTTACGTATCATACGTCTCGCAGGCCGATCCCCGAGGAACTCTGCGAGCGTGCTGAACGCACGCTGGACCGCGCCTGTGAACAGGGGTTTGAGGACCTTGTCGGGGAACAGAGGAATCACATGAGCAGGTTCTGGGCGCTGGGCGACGTTCAGATCAAAGGCGACAGAGCGATCCAGCAGGCGGTACGCTTCAATCTCTTTCACCTGCTGCAGGCGACCGGGCGCGCGGAAGGCGCCGGCGTTCCGGCAAAAGGACTTACAGGACTCGGTTACGAGGGGCAGTATTTCTGGGATACCGAAATCTACATGCTCCCCTTCCTGATCTACACAAGGCCGCAGATTGCCCGCAATCTGCTGCGCTTCAGACACAGCATGCTCGAGAATGCGCGCGAGCGGGCGCGGGAGGTCAACCAGAAGGGCGCACTCTTCCCCTGGCGCACAATCAACGGATCAGAGGCATCAGCATATTACGCCGCAAGCACCGCCCAGTATCACATCAACGCTGACATCATGTACGCCTTGAGAAAATATGTGGATGTGACCGGCGACCGGGAATTCCTCTACGATGAGGGCGCCGAGATGCTGGTCGAAACCGCGCGCCTCTGGGCGGATCTTGGGTTCTATTCGCAGATGAAGGGGGGCAAATTCTGCATCAATGGGGTGACCGGACCCGACGAATACAATACTGTCGTGAACAACAATCTCTACACCAACCTGATGGCGCGGGAAAATCTCTGGTTCGCTGCCAAAACGGTTCGGCAGATGCAGCAGGAAGATCCGGAAAGCTTCACCGCCTTGAAGCACAGGACAGGCCTCGAACTCCGGGAAGTCGAGGAATGGCAGAAGGCCGCCGACAGCATGTTTCTCCCTGTCGATGCCAAGACCGGGATTCACCTGCAGGACGACGGTTTCCTCGAGAAGGAGCGATGGGATTTCGAGAACACGCCCCCTGAGAAGTATCCTCTTCTATTGAACTACCATCCGCTGGTCGTGTACCGTCACCAGGTGATCAAACAGGCTGACGTCGTCCTCGCTATGTTCCTGCTTGGAAACGAATTCTCGCTTGAGGAGAAGCAGCGGAATTTCGACTATTACGATGAACTGACGACAGGCGACTCATCGCTGTCCGTCTCTATCCAGAGCATAATAGCGTTTGAACTGGGGTATATGGACAAGGCCCAGGAGTATGCCGAGTACTCCGTACTGATGGACCTCGCCGATATCGGCGGGAATGTCCAGGACGGACTTCACATGGCTTCAATGGGCGGCACCTGGATGGTCATGGTCTATGGCTGCGCCGGCATGAGAGATTACGGCGGCCGGATAAGCTTCAGCCCGAGAATACCCAAACGATTCGGCGGCTGCAGATTCTCCCTGACTATCCGCGGACAGCTGCTTGAAGTTGATATCGATTCCTCTAGTGCCCGGTACACCTTGAAGGAAGGAGATGCGCTTACGATTTATCATGAAGGAGAACAGATCGAGCTTACCAGGGAAAGGCCTGAAGCACTCAGGAAAGCGGGTGTCATTGCAGCAGCGGAGCATACCGATTTTGCATTGCCGCGGACTGAGGGATAACGTTCACTTGATTGCCGAGCGTCCGGCTTCCGTGGTCTTCCACAGGATTTCATCTCCATTCTGATTGTGCGGGGCGATGCCGCCTGCGTCAATGAGCCATTGCAGCAACGTGTCCGGGCTGTGAGACCCCGCTCTGATTTCGGGGAAAGGAAGCATCCAGAGCTGAATTTGCGTGAAGGTGCGCGGGGTAATGCAGAACTCGAGCAGCCTGCACAGCAGTTGTTCGTAGTAAGGTTCGGCCGCAATCCGCCCGGTCACGGTCGCTTCGGGACTGCAGGATTCATCGATTTCCGAGCCGGGGTCGGGAACGATTGGCGACGGTTCGGCTTCTTTCCGGAGCCGGCGGACGAAGCCGAACAGGTCCCTCCGGCTGAATTTGCCTGCGGTCATCGACACAAGATAGCACATATCCCGACCGCCGGTAACGGACGGATGCAATCCTCGGCAACAGATAGGAAATTGCTAAATGACAAAACCGGATGAACCGGATTCCACTCTGCCGGTAGAACGGCTTTTTGCCTTTGTCCGGCGTTCACGGATCCTGATTGCGGGCAGGGATATGCTGTCACGCAGCAAAAGCAGGCTTCACTTCGTTCTGATTACACTTGATATTTCAGACAACTCCAGGTCGGAAATCCTGCAGCAATTTGCACATTACCCCGTGGTGCAGCGATATACGAAATCGGATCTGGAGAAGTTCTTTGGTGTGAAGGGCGCCAAAGTAGTCGGCTTCAGGAAATCGGGTCTCGCACAGTCGATATATGCGGGGCTGAAACCATACCGGATCAACAGGCCGCACCATGAATAATTTCTGGAAAAGTGTTGATGCCTGTGTATAATAGCCCCACTTCAGGTTTTGTGAAATTCCGGTGGTTGAATGGCTGCAGTTATATTCCCAGAACCTGCATTGCTGTGAAGTGCATCATTAAATCAAACCTTACTTTTCGAGGTAGGTTCAATTAGGAAGACGTATGAAAGAACAAGGCAGAGTTAAATGGTTTAACAACGACAAAGGCTATGGTTTTATCAGTCGTGATTCCGGGGAAGATGTCTTTGTGCATCATACCGCGATTCTGGGCGAAGGCTTCAAGTCTCTTAACGAGGGAGACAGTATCGAGTTCGACATCGCCAGAGGGCCCAAAGGACTGCAGGCTCAAAACGTAAAAAAGCTTTAGAACGATAATGGCAGTGGAGGCTCTCTCCTTCAGAGCCTCCACTACCGCAGCGCCTGGTTGGTTTCCGCAGTCTTTCAAATAGTCCTTCCTTGTCCTTCCCCACTTGCCACGGCATTGACAGCTGCGCTTCGGGTGCATTTCCAGGAAGGGCTTTTTTTGCTTGAGATTTCCTTAACCCGCGAGTACCCTTGCCGTCATTGAGGCGCGACCAGTTGTTGGATTCAGGGCTCCTTCCCACTGTTTATTGATCTTGGCCGCAGCACAGCTGAGTCGAGTTACCCGAAGCGAATCATTCTGAGCACCTTTGCATTCCGGTGAACACACTTCGGGTGCGGAGAAGCGATGCGTAAGGAACCTGCCGATATGAATAATTCAGGCGGAGTCTCGGAGTCTTCAACAGGGCGCATTGATGCCGAATCTCGGTTGCAGTTGAGCCTGGGTATCGCGGGCGCTCTTAGTCGATGCAATGACGAAATCGGATCGACTCTCGGAAGAGTGGTTGACCTTATTCGCGAAGCAATCGGTTTCGAAGCCGTAGGATTGCGTATGCGGAAGGACGATGATTTTCCGTATTGCGTCCACAGAGGCTTTCCCGATGAATTCGTGCATGCCGACACTCCGCTGTGTGCAAGGCGCGCGGACGGTACCGTCATCCGTAACGGAAACGGGACTCCTGTTCTGGCATGCACGTGCGGCATGGTGCTGGGAGGGCAAGCCTACCCGGAACTTCCCTACTTCACGGAAGGCGGCAGTTTCTGGACAAACCATTTCCCAGAGCTTTTCCAACCCGGTCGAGATCCTCGTACCTGTCCGCGCGATACCTGTCGCAGTTCCGGCTACCAGTCGATGGCTCTTATCCCGATCCGATCGGGGAGGGAGATACTCGGGCTGCTGCAGCTGCATGATTCAAAGGCAGGGAGGCTTGATCTGCAGATGATCCGGTTGTTCGAGTGTCTTGCAGGGCAGATCGGTCTGGCCCTCAGGTGCCGCCGCGCCGAAGAAGAGCTGTACAAGAGTGAGGAACAGCTGCGCCTCTCCATAGAGCATGCCCCGACAAACATCGCCATGTTTGACAGGAACATGTGCTATCTTGCCGCCAGCCGACGCTGGCTCGAGGACCACAATCTTGCCGGAAAACCGTTTGTGGGTCTGAATCTCTACGAGACGGCTGATCAGATCCCGGAGCACTGGAAGCAGATCCATCAGCATTGTCTTTCGGGCGGTGTCGCGAAGGAGGAAGAAGAGCACTCCATCGATCCGGCCGGCAGGAAGCGATGGTGGCGCTGGGAGACGCGTCCCTGGCACTCGGGACTGGGTCAGGTAGGTGGAATCATTATTTTCAGCGAAGAGATAAGGGCCGGCAGGGCAGCCAGGGAGGCACTGGCCCGGGAGCGGGAAGTGCTCCAGGCGATAATGAATGGTGCGAAGAACTCCCATCTCGTTTATCTTGATCCGAACTTCAATTTCGTGCTTGTGAATGAAACCTATGCCCGAACCGCCGGGTACGCACCCTCCGAGTTGATCGGGAAAAATCACTTCGCGTTGTTTCCAAATGCCGAGAACGAGGAGATATTCCGACGTGTTCGTGACACGGGAGAACCGGTTTCCTATGTTGATAAGCCGTTCGAATATCCCGGGCATCCCGAACTGGGCATTACGTACTGGGACTTGCTGCTCTCGCCGGTCAAGGACAAGGCGGGAAGTGTGATAGGGCTCGTCTGCTGGCTGTATGATACGACCGAGCGGAAGCGGAGTGAAGAGCTGATGCAAAGGGCCAAGGAGGAATTGGAGGCGCGAGTCAGGGAGCGCACGGAAGAGCTGTCGCATACGGTCGCAACCCTGCAGGACGAGGTCATCCTCAGAAAAGCGGCGGAAGAAGCCCTGCAGCAGCGAACCGAGCGGCTGCGGGAACTGGCGGCCGAATTGACCGGCGCGGAACAACGGGAACGCCGCCGTCTGGCGCAGATTCTGCACGACGGGTTGCAACAGATCCTGGTTGGAGCAAAATACCGCCTCGAATCGATTAAACGAAATGAAGATGCCGGCCGTCTCGCTTCCGAAGTGGTCAGGATTATCGACGAGGCCATCAAGACCTCACGCTCTCTGACTGCCGAGTTGAGTCCTCCGATCCTGTACCAGAGCGGCCTGATCCCGGCGTTGCAGTGGCTGGTCGCATGGATGAGCCACGAGCACAATCTTGAGGTAGATTTCAAGGCAGCCAAAAACCTTCGTCCGCTCCAGCCCGACATGACGGTCTTCCTCTTTCTCACCATCAGGGAACTTCTCTTCAATGTCATCAAGCATGCGACTGTACGATCGGCGTGCGTGGAAGTGACCGAGCACAAAGACCATATCCGGATTGTAGTGGAGGACAAGGGTGCCGGGTTCGACAGAACGCAGTTGAGGTATGCCGGCGGCAGAACAGGAGGGTTCGGACTCTTCTACATCAATGAACGCCTCGGCATGCTGGGTGGAAAAATGACGATTGATACGGCTCCACAGAAGGGGACCAGGATAGAGATCCTTGCGCCCCTCCCTTCCGCCCCCCCGAAACCGTCCTCTGAGAAGGTCGAGCGCAGGCCCAAGGCGCATGACAGGAAAGCTCCGGAAAAGCCGCCTCGTTCGAAAGAGAGAATTCGTGTGGTGCTGGTTGACGATCATGCCGTGATGCGTCAGGGATTGAGGAGCCTGCTCAGGGCTCTGGCCGATATCGAGATAGTCGGCGAAGCATCCGACGGCGAAGCCGCGGTTCACCTGATACGCAATGTTCATCCGGATGTCGTATTGATGGATGTCAGCATGCCGGGCATGGACGGCATACAGGCCACACGCATCGTACATTCGGAATTTCCTGAAGTCCAGGTAATCGGCCTTTCGATGTTCCAGGAAAAGGAACAGGCCGCCGCAATGCGGGAAGCGGGAGCGGTGGATTACCTGACCAAGAGCGGCCCCGCCGACTCCGTGGTTGCGGCGATACGCGCATGTGCCGCCCGTAAAGTGAACTGATTGCGGGCGCCATGGAGTGCGTCTTTCTTCCGTGCCACTGCGGACTCGATCTAAATTCCTATTCTCTCGCCGCTTCCGCTGTTCAGCCGTGACGCGGAATCGCAGCTAATAAGAAATTTGTTTTAATGCTTCCGTATAGCGTTGCTGCCTGAGATACACGTTGAGAGTGCCTTCCTGTGCCGGGTGTCAAGTGCGGCGGGGCAAGCCTGCGAGTTGAGGGCGTGATTCGAGGAAAGACATGGCGGCATCCCGGATCTCAACCACGTCCCGCGCTTTCAGGCTTCTCTTGTAGAGTTCATGGCCGAATACAAAATTCTTCGAGAAATACGCGGTGAATTCCCTGAGTCGTCCGATCGCCCGTTCGGGGGGCAGATCTTCCAGCGTATAGCGATACAGCCGCTCCCATACTTCCGCGTGGTTGACTTCGAGCGGCGGAAGTCCTGCGAATTCGCGGAAGATCCACGGTTTCTGTGCGACGATGCGGCCCAGCATCAGACCCGAGAGCGGCTCGAACCACTGTCGCTTTTCCTCTACGTCATCCGGAGTGCAGATGTCGCCGTTGCCGATTACCGGCAGCCGGGTCTGTGCCGCAATCCATGGGAATTCTTCCCATCGCGCACGACGCTTGAGCT
>Ga0123335_1008428_pt1 | contig 11065 bp, 7 predicted proteins | sample BiotimSIPDNA_2_FD_89707 | JGI IMG/M metagenome (GOLD analysis project Ga0123335, IMG submission 89707) | Anaerobic biogas reactor microbial communites from Washington, USA - Biogas_R2 time_0 SIP DNA | ecosystem: Engineered > Bioreactor > Anaerobic > Unclassified | place: Washington, USA... | reverse complement strand
ATTTACATCAAGCTCAAAAACCAGTCCTGCCTTCGCGCCTATACCATAGGTAAGCATCGCTCCGGAAACAAATTTTACTTTCCCGTTCTCATACCTGAACTCAAACTTGCCCTCTGCTCCTATACCCACATTTCCGGCAGCATTACCGCCAAAACCTGCAAGCAAATTGAATGCTGCTGCCTTTTCTTTGCTCCATACTATTTCTGTAACAAGTTTACCTTCAGCAGACCCGCCGGCAAACCCTCCTACCGATCCACCAAAAATTCCCGACTTTTCATCTCCAAAGTCTATACAAGGCAGCGCAACTACAGCACTCAGAGATACTCCGGCAAACAATTTTCCCTCTGTTTTTATATTAAACCTGAACCTGCATTCATAATTGGGCTTTATCGATTCACGAGCCTTTGGAGAAAGTAAAAGGTGATCATACAGATTGAATCCATCCTGATCCGGTAATCCCCATTCCCCCTTTATCGATCCATCAGCTATTCCATAAGAGATCCCTGCATCAGCCCCGAGTGTGAGTTTCTTGTCGGTCAGATCAAAGTCAGCTTCCCCTCTGGCTCCTGCAACAAACCTGAAAAACTGAATGTCATAAGCCCCGCCAAAATATCCTGCTGCCGTATCTTTTCCACCTTTTTTATCAAACTTCCATTTCCATGGCCACTGCTCATCTATCTTTTCTGTCTGGAACAATACTGTTTTAAGCCTGGTTTCTACTTTACTCTTTCCTGCTGCCGGTTCTTTTTTAAGCCACTTCTTTAAAAGTTTCTCAACAGTTTTGTCGTTGTGTTTTCTCCAATGTCCTCTTACCTGTCTGTTTGTAGCTTTATATGGCCTGATGTAAACACGGTTTTTAATCTTACCTGTTTTTTTGTTTGATTTTACCAGTAGAAGCTCCTGAATTGCTTTTGAAGGCTCTTTTGTGAGACCATCAAACTTTTCTTCCACTTTTTGCTGAATCTCATTTGCTGCTTTTGTCATCTTTTCATCAGCCCTTTTATTGGCAAATGATTCCCTGTAAAGGCGGATCTCTTCAGAAAGCTGTTCCAGCTCATCAATCTCTGTAACCAGTGCATCAATATCTGATGGTTCAACAACGAAGTATTCATCCCTTCCGGGAGCATAAAAAACAGCAGATTCTTCACTGAGATCTGAGGTTGTTTCATCTGGTGATTTTGCCGCTCTCTTTACCGGTTTCTTTTCGGTTACCCTTTCATCGTAAACAATCACCTCACTCTTTTTGATTTGCTTTTTATTTTCAGGTTCAATCAGTTCCGGAGCTTTTCCCTTATCAAAAAACACTATCTCTACTCTGCGATTTTCAAGAGAGCTGTAGTTGTTTTTTTCTTTCTGATCAACAGGGAAACTTTCTCCGCACGGATAAACTCCATTGTGGTTTGAACTGTAAACAAGTGTAGGAGGTTCTTCACCGATCTCACCTTTAACACTCTCAACCAGAAGATTTCTAATTACCTCAAAGATCGCTTCCCAGGTCTTTGAACCCACAACACCGTCTTCCTTAAGCGAACTGTTGAAACGGGTATTGTACTCACTCTGGAATGCTTTAACCGCATCTATTGTTTTCTGGCTGTTTGTATTGTCTACTGCACCGGGATCGGTTGGCCATCCGTATGAGTCGCAAAGAGACTTCAGTATCGTCTGATAATCTTCAACCCTTGATGCCAGTTCGACTATATCAAGCCACATGTTTACGTTGTTATCAAGAAGAGCCTTTATCCCTTCAACACGCCACTGTGAAAGGTCGTAGTTATAATCTGGATCGCCGCTGGTATCTGTGTGTCCGAAAAGGACTATCTCTTTGTCTTTGTTCTCTTTGGCATATTTGAATACCGAAGTAAGAGAGTCTATTAAAGTCCCGTTTTGGTCGAGGCAGGGTACAGCACTGTTATGGTGAAACAGGATATCAGGTGCTTCCACAAAGTCGCAGTTTATTTTTGGAATCATCGGGACTTCAACCCTTGAACTTGCCTTGCTTCGGGCAATCGCTTCAAAAGCAAGTTTGAGGTTTTCTCCCTTTTGCTCGGGGTCTTCAACGGTCCATTGTGCTTTTGCAACACCGTTTTCGTTTTTGCTTTCAACCGAGGTGATACGGAGAGGAGTATTTGAGGAAACATCATAGATATCAAAGGTAACTTTGGCTTTTTCAGGATAGTTTTTTATATCAGCCCTGAGTTCTATCAGATCACCAATAACTGCCTTGTCTGCGGAATCTCTCTTCAGTTCATCTGTAGTGTGTTCCCATTTGGGATTACTGATCTCAAGTTGTCCGGTAATTACTTCGAGGTCATCGGTAAGTGGGGCAGGTTCCTTTTTGTTTTCATTTTCCTCTTCCAATGACGGCGCATAACAGGGAAGCCGTACAAATTTTGAGCGATGAACAAAGATAATCTTTCCGGGATATATCGGTCCGGCAAAAAGTTGATGGCAGGGTTTGTTTGCGCACTGTTTGCAGGCTGGGTTATTGGGAAATGGAACCTGATCACGGCGAAGAAGCATTTTAGTGTCCTTTGCTTATGTGTGATTTTTAATTATTAATAAAATTCCCCAACATTTTTAAAAGTGTTCAGGTGAGGTAAAACCTGGGCAGAGGGATTAATTAGAATTAAAATAATAGAAAAACCGGTTCTGAAATGTGATCTCCGTCACATTTGTGCATTTTTTTTAAAAGAAGGATAATGCAGACCCAGCTCTTATGAAACAGATACTTATTGGATAAATATGTTTAGCATAATTCACTAAACCGCCCAAAACGGGAAAGTATAAAAGTAAATACATGTTAATATTTCTGAATTATGGTTTTTACGGCAATGCCAAAAATGGTATTTTTATTTCCCAATTAATCATAGTTTTAATCGATTCCATCAGGTACAATCAGCGGTGCAGACATTTTTCTTATTTGATTTGGAATATTATTAAATCTTTTCCCCCAGTTCCCATTATCCGTTTTTTTGCATTCTTTCCCAATAAGATAATTTTATATAAAACATTGTATAAGAGTCTTTTTCTCACATCAGAGCTAAAGAAAACAAAATATAACTAAACAACCTGCGTCTATTGTTGAAGTAAGATTCCCGAGTAATTATGACAAGACGAATCCATACCGCCTGATATTCGGCATGCACTGTATGGGTGCCAGTTCTGCTGATATTGATGGTAAAAACTATCGCTCCGACGGCGCCTATGACTATTATGGGTTGGGATCACTTGCAACCAATGCCATTCTCGTTGCTCCTGAGGGAAACCAAGGTGGTACTTGGGGTGGACAAGAGCATCATACATTCTTTGAAGATATTCTGAAGCTTATGAAAGACACTTTGTGTATCGATACCGCACGGGTTTTCGCCTGCGGTTTCAGTTTCGGCGCAATGTTCACCTACTCACTCTCAACGAGTTATCAGCAACAGTTGCGCGCCGTCGCCTGCTATGCTCCGGCTAATTATAATATCTGGCTTCCTGAAAACAAACATCAGCCCATTGCCTATATGCAGACAACCGGCATGAACGATGGTACCTGCCCCTGGGAATATATGGGAGAGCGGGGTGGAAAATATTGTGCGATCGCGCATGCACAGGACAACGGATGCGATAATCCGACAACCATACCCACCTCCAGCGGTCAGTATAAAGTCCACGATTATCAAGGCTGTGACGAAGGGTATCCGGTAAAAATAGTCACCTTTGGTGGTGGACATACCGCCGGGGAGTCGTGGATGGCGCAAATGACGTGGGACTTTTTCTCGCAATTCTGACATAAAATAATTTTTCCAGCAAGTGAAGGCAGTCTTACGGGACCATGTTTTAAACATGGTCCCGTAAGTTTTAGAAGTATATCTTTCAATGTCAATTTTAATCCCATAGCTGTAATTGATATTTGGAACGTGTCGAAAGCTGTTTTTCGTTTCGGTTTAAAATAAATACTTATGTAAATAATTTATTTTTACTCAAATTTCGAAGGCAACACAGCTCGCATTCTGACGTACTCAACCGCAAGCGTAGCAGTTGCTAATAAAGGGCGCATGCCTTACCAGATTATTATAACTTCTAAATCAGATTAAAAATTCTGACGTAATGCAGTCATAAAAAACTCCTGTGAAAAAAGTTAAAAAACCACAGAAGTAAAAATGATATAAGCTGCACGTTACACTTGAATTATGTATAATAAATATTTACATGGAATAAAAGCGACTGGTAGTAAATGATAGTTATGAAGCCCACTGTGAAGCGTTTTGTCCAACGTGTTGTGAGTATTGCCGAAGCGTCTCAATCCCATTTATCATTGCAAAGGTTTGGCAATCTCTGTTCTACGACGTATTGTGGGCAGCGCCACCGATGGCGCTGGCTCAAATTTAACTTGGGTTCGATAAGAGATAGTTAATCGCAGATCCTCTTTTTTCCTTGAACAGAATTATTGCAATGATCGTCCACAAAGCAATTGCTAAAATTAAATAGTATAAAAACAGAGACCAGCCGCCCACTGAGATGTTGAGAATAAAATTAGTAAAAGCACCTAAGACTCCATGCATGAATATTATGGGAAGCATACTTTTGGTATTTTCATGAACCCAGACCATGAGGACTCGATAGGACACAAGTACAGTATAATGGCAGAAAAGTCCGGGCAGGAAAATTGACCAATCTAAATTTCCGTTAGCATTGCCGCTTCCCCACAACACAGGCAAGAAGTGCCACACTGCCCAAATAAATCCCAGAACAAGCCCGCTCTTGAAAACGCTATAACGTTTTCTTAACTCTGGAGTAACAAAACCAGTCCAGCCAATTTCTTCGAATATCCCCCCGCCAATAAAACCCATAATTAAACCTGTTATGACGAAAGATACTTTATAAGCTTCATTCATTACTTTTGGAGTGAAATCGGAGGAAAACTGGGAAAGCACAAGAAGCATAATAAGTAATATGCCAGGCAGGGGGCAAAGGGCAAAAACATACCAGCGAATATCAAGTCTCCAATTAAGAAATCTGGATTTCAAATCATGGAAACCGGCTTTACCATGAACAATACCGATGAGAATAAGGCTGACGACGGTTGGTCCCAAAAGTAACGGCATCAGGGCAAGGGGACCATCTTCTTCAAATTGTTTGCTGGTTGTGGGCATCCCCATGAAAAATGAAGCAAGGATAATGCCTGCCCAGGAAATAATAAAGGTCAGGATAAAGTAAGTTAATATCGGTTTTTGTTGAATGAATATTTTAATGTTTTTGAACATCCAGCAGTACTCCTTTCCCTATACACGCAGGTCTGTATGCTATTCATGCTTTTTGTCTAATAATAAATTTTCCGATTTCGGCTCCGCGGGCCATGGAAGGCGCGCATCATTTGTACGATATGCCAAAGAACGTTTAGAATTGTATCTGCAACACCAAATAAAAACCCGCATATTAACAAACACCCTCAAGGGGTGTTGCTGATACAATTACGTTGACCGAAGGCGTGTAAAAGAACTCGATCTTAAAAAAGCTGTATGGGTTTTGTATAAAGCTTTCAGATTAACATTTTATTATCTAATATAAATATAATGTGAAACATTCGGATAAAAAATGAATTTTCCAAAGATATTACAGTGTTCCAGACATTTTACTCTTAAAACCCTACCCACGCCTTCTCTACGGGAAAGATGATTTTTTATAATCTCAAATTTTTACTTTAATCACGACTCACCATTCATAATTCAGAAACAGTTTTCCACACGGCCCCAAAACGTATGTTAAACAAAGCTGCAACAAACTGTCGCGGGGGTCGTGTGCGCTCGGTGAGCATAATGATTATCTGTAAATTCATTATTTCTTATATAAAAGAACTTTTAAGAGTGGTAGTAAAAATTAATTGTACGGGCTTTCGCGCCCGGACGACGAGTTCCTTGATTAAAGTGGAAACAATCAGTTACGCAAAGCAGTTTTAAAAAAGAGAGTAATTCGTAAGCAGTAAAATAAGAAAAGCCCTGAATAGACTCTATTCAGGGCCCTCTCTTGAATCCAGCTCACAGCCTACCCCCGTTCTCCCTTTGTTTCTGGACGAGGAACTTTTAGCCGGGAGCATGCAGGTAACAAGGTAGATCGGACACACTGTTGCACTGGAGAAGTTTAGACCTGTAGGGTGGAGCAGCCCAAAGACGCTAAGAGCTGCAAGATGTTTGCCCGGCGGGTACGCGATATAAAGTCTTTAGTCAGTAATTCTCTTTTACAAAAAGAGTAATGCTGTGAAAGGCGAACATGATGATCAAAAATTTATAAGAATAGCTGCTTTAAACCTCAATGTACAACTTCACCATTTTCCCAGATAATTTCCGTTACTGAAGGTTTATCAGAAGATGAATCATACTCATAAAAAATCTCTTTACCATGTTTTTTACCTTCACGGTATATAACCTCAAATACTTTTCTACCACTCTCATCATACCCTATCTCAAGTCCCTCTTTAATTCCTTTATTATAAAGTTCCTCCTTGGACTTGTTACCGTTTTCATGATAAGTTATCTCTACACCGTTTTTTTGACCATCACTGTAAAACACCTCTTTACGTTTAACCCCACGGTTATTCCAGTATGTTTCTTTGCCCTCTTTTTTCCCTTTTTTGTAGACAGTTTCGCGAAGTTTAATCCCGAAAGGATCCCACAACACCTCATTACCATCCTTTTCACCGTTTTTGTACTGACTTTCCATCTTCTTGGCTCCATTTGGATGCCATACAGTATAGGTACCGTGCGGGATAGAATCATTAGAAAAAGGCCCTTTTTTGACCGTATACCTTACATGCCCCTCATTTGTATCTTTTTCAATGAATTTCAGACTTGAACAACCACTAATCCACAAAACAATAAACATCACCCCTGTAATTATTACACCCGTACGCATTGCATTCCCCTAACACCTAAGATCATTTTTTTTCAGATCTGCCTTATAGTTTTACCATGATATATGCTCATTATCAATATAATCCGGCACAATTCAGTTTATCAAACATTTATCAGCTTAAACTGTTCTATTAGTTGAACCCTGGTCTTTTTTTTGTTTAAACTTTGATGGTTATTTAGTCAGCGGACTAAAAGAGGCCTGATAAATAATACAATCTGTTTTCCTTATATAATATCACCTGATCACATTTTATTATATTCTAGATAATTTTATTATAAGATCGTATACTTTTTTACCTGAAGTTTATCAGTTTTAATAACATTCAACTTTTCCGAATTGGAAGCTGTTCTGAAAAATGGATAATCAACTTGGGCTCAGACTCAACTCAATCAGAAAACAGATTACAGACGCATGCGCCCGGTCTGGACGTGATAAAAATTCTGTGCGCCTTATCGCTGTAACAAAAACTCATCCAGCAGAAACGCTTCAGGCTCTTATAGATCTCGGTGTTAAAGATATCGGTGAAAACCGCGTTCAGGAAATAGAACAAAAAGTACCACAACTAAAGGGCGAATTCGAAATTCACATGATAGGACACCTGCAAACAAATAAAGTTTCACATGTGATCCCTTTCATAAAATGGATTCACTCCATAGATCGTGAACGACTGATTAAAAAAATCGAACAACACCATAATGGAACCGGAAAAATCAAGACTCTGGTTGAAGTAAACACATCAAATGAAACTTCAAAATCCGGGTGCAAACCGGATGAAACCAGAATGATTTGTGAACGAATTGTTTCCAGTCCGGCTTTGGAGTTTTGCGGCTTGATGACAATAGGGCCGCTGGGCGGAAACGAAAAAGCTACTCGTAGTTCATTTTCGCTTTTACGAAAACTGTCTCAAAACTGCTCCGATCTTGCAGAGAAAATCGAACTCTCCATGGGAATGAGTGGCGATTTTGAATGGGCAATCGAGGAAGGCGCTACAATGGTACGAATCGGATCACTTCTTGTCGGGAACCGGAATTATACATGATACAACTTATTCTACTATTATTCAGATTATATGAATTTATTCTTGTCATACGGGTTTTGATGTCGTGGATCAGAGTCGATCCTTATCATCCGGTAGCTGTCTGGATTTATCGGCTTACAGAACCTGTACTGCAACCATTTCGGGGATTGTTGCCAACCGAACGGATTGGCATCGATTTCTCACCCCTTATTGTACTCTTTCTTGTTCAGATACTTAAGCGGGTTTTGGTGCAGTTACTTTTTTCAATATAGTCCGGGAGTTAAAAATGCGAATTACTCCGTTAGATATCAGAAAACAACCTTTTCGACGAACTCTCAGAGGGTTTGATCCTGATGCAGTAAACAGTTTTCTGGAAATGGTTGCTTCCGAATACGAAACAATCATCAAACAGAACAACGAGTTTGCCACTCAGATCAAAAGTCTTGAACAAAGACTTGATAGTTATATAAAAATAGAACGCGTCCTTAATGAAACTCTCCTTACTGCACAAAAAGCTACAGACGAAGCACGGGTGAACGCGCAGAAAGAAGCAGAACTCATTATCAAGGACGCCATGATAAGAGCCGAGCGCTATGAAGATGAATCCAGACAAAGGGTACTCTCGCTTGAAAGCGAACTGGTTTCATTACGAAATCAAAGAGACAGTTTTCTGGCCAGATTCAAGGCCATGTTAACTACTCAGCTTGGCCTTCTTGATGTAATCAGTGGTGATCTGAAACAGGGTACAGATGAGGATAGTGGATCTGTTATGGAAATCGCAGATGATGAAACTATGGATGAGGTACCACCCCAGCCCAATATTTCTTCATTGGATGTTTGAAAGGTGAATTCCTGTACAATAGACATTCGTCTGAAACCACGATCCAAAAAAGATAAAATTACAGTTAAAGATTCTGTAATAGAAATTACAGTTACTGCGCCGCCTGTTGATAATAAAGCCAACATGCATCTTGTCCGGCTTCTTGCAAAGCGGCTGAAAGTATCCCGTTCATCAATACAGATTATTAAAGGTGAACATTCCAGAAATAAATCGGTTGCCATTACAGGCATTTCTCTGGATCAGGCCATAAAACTTTTAGAAAATAACGATTAACAAAAACGTGCACATTTTAAAGAAGGGTTCAATATGACACCAGCATTCGACATGATTCAGGAAGCACGAAGTTTTATTGAAAGTAATATTAAAATCAAACCGGATTTTGGAATTATACTTGGGACCGGTCTTGGCAGACTCGCCGATTCAATCGAAAAAGATGCTGTAATTCCATACGAAGAAATTCCCCATTTTCCGGTATCCACCGTTGAAGCACATGCCGGAAAACTGATCAGTGGAACCCTGGCAGGAAAAAATGTTATAGCCATGCAGGGAAGATTTCATTTCTATGAAGGCTATACAATGCAACAGATCGTTTTCCCTGTTAGAGTAATGAAATTCCTGGGTGTTAAAGCTCTTGTTGTCTCAAATGCTGCCGGTGGTATCAATCCCCTGTTCCCTCCAGGTACAATCATGGCAATTACAGATCATATAAATCTTCTGGGCGACAATCCGCTTATCGGACCAAATGATGACCGTATAGGGCCAAGATTTCCGGATATGTCGGAACCATATTCACAAAAACTGCTTGAACTGGTCATGCAGGTTGCAATTCAAAACAAAATCAGGATCGAACAGGGTGTATACGCATCCATGACCGGACCATCACTGGAAACAAAAGCAGAATACAGGATGCTTAAAACCCTTGGAGCAGATGTAATTGGCATGAGCACTGTTCCGGAAGTAATCGCCGCCGTTCATGCAGGTATCGAAGTACTTGGGCTGACAGTCGTTACTGACTCATGCCTGCCTGATGCACTGGAAAAAGCCGATATCAAAAAAATCATCGCTGTAGCAAACAAAACCGAGCCTGTTCTGGTTAAGGTAATAAAGAAAGTTCTCGAAGTCTTATGAAAAAAGAAATATTCTCACCTGTTAGCAGCCAGGTACGTTTTGCAAAAATCGAAGAAGAAATATTACGTGTCTGGAAAGAAGATAACACATTTGTAAAGTCTCTTGAAGCCAATGCCGACAATAAGGCATTCGTTTTTTATGACGGGCCGCCTTTCGCAACAGGTTTGCCACACTATGGACATCTGCTGGCCGGTACTCTTAAAGATATAATTCCAAGATACTGGACCATGCGCGGAAACTATGTAAGCAGACGTTTCGGATGGGATTGCCATGGACTTCCTGTTGAAAACGAAATGGAAAAAGAGTTCAAAGTCTCCGGCAAGCGTGACATCGAAAAAATCGGAATTCATGTATTCAACGAAGCCTGCCGTTCCATTGTCCTTAGATATACCAGCCAGTGGGAACGAATCGTAACAAGAATGGGCCGCTGGGTAGATTTTGTTAATCAGTACCGTACCATGGACCCTCCTTACATGGAAAGTATCTGGTGGGTGTTCAAACAGATATGGGAAAAAGACCTCATCTATCAAGGTTTCAGGGTTCAGCCATACTGCCCCAGATGCGCAACTCCCCTATCCAATTTCGAGGTTAATGAGGGATATAAAGATACCACCGGACCATCTATTACAGTTTCATTTCCGGTTGTCGGAGACGAAAACACCAAAATACTTGTCTGGACAACAACCCCCTGGACTCTTCCTTCAAATGTCGTACTGGCTGCCGGTCCCGATATCAGGTATGTCAAGATTCAGGATGGTGATTCTTTTTATATTATCGCAAAAGACCGTCTCGGGGCTTACTATAAAGACCCCTCAGAATATAAAATCCTCGAAGAGGTTTCCGGAAAAGAACTTGAAGGTATCAGATATGTTCCTCTTTTCGACTATTTCAAAGGTAAAGAAGAACGGTTCTTTCGGGTAACTACAGCCGATTTTGTCTCCACCGAAGATGGAACAGGGATTGTGCATATTGCTCCGGCGTTTGGTGAAGATGACTTTCAGGTAGGACAACGCCTCGATCTGCCGATAGTTTGTCCGGTTGACGATGAAGGGAAATTTACCGATGAAGTTCCGCAATGGCAGGGAACCGTTGTGTATGATGCGGATGAGCAGATTACAAAAGCAATTAAGGATAAAGGACGTCTGATCAGAAAATCGGTTGTTACACACAGATACCCTTTCTGT
>Ga0123335_1008425_pt1 | contig 11067 bp, 12 predicted proteins | sample BiotimSIPDNA_2_FD_89707 | JGI IMG/M metagenome (GOLD analysis project Ga0123335, IMG submission 89707) | Anaerobic biogas reactor microbial communites from Washington, USA - Biogas_R2 time_0 SIP DNA | ecosystem: Engineered > Bioreactor > Anaerobic > Unclassified | place: Washington, USA... | reverse complement strand
GAAAGGACGCCAAAAAATCGCCCAGCTGGTCCTTCAACAGGGGGGCGATTGCTTCAATAAAACCCGGGGGCAGCGGCGCAGGCGTCCCTGTCATGGCTGGGGCGGTTCCTGGCCGGGCGGGGGGCCTTTCTGCTCCCTGTATTGGTAGCTTTGGGGATAGTAGGGCTTGTGGAAGGCGGCTTCCGGGCTGACAGGGGGCTGCATGATGTCCCCGGCGTCCGGATCAGTTTCGGCATCAAAGAGGGTGTCCCGGATGCTTTTGAGCATGTTGCCGGCCCGGCGGCGCCGGTTGTCCACCCTGCGCCTGCGCAGGGAAGGCGGAAGATCCGGGGCAGCCTCCTGCTGCTGGGCTTCTGCCAGGTACAGGTCATCCGGGTGATAGGGCTCCTCGTCAAAGGCAGGGGCAGGGCCGGTGTCCTCCTGCAGGGCAGGGGGCTCCTCCTGGAATACCTCTGATGGCGGCAGTTCCTCCGCCATGGGGAAGGTGGCGATGGGCACCGGGCGAAGGTTTTCCCAGGGCAGGGAGGGCACAAAGGCCGGGGGCAGCTCCTGCGCCAAATGGTCTTCCTGGGGCTGCGCTTCCTGGTAGAACTGCTCCTGGTAGGGCTCCTCCTGCAGCGGCAGGGGCTGGATGCCTGCGTCCTCCGGGTACTCCGGGTATTCCTGCTGTGCAGCATAGGGCGCCGCCTGGAAATCAAAATAGATGGGCTCGTCATACAGGGCGGACTGACCCTCCCCCTGCAGCTCCTGGTATTCGGGCAGGTCCAGGGGCGAATGATCCAGGTCTTCCATGTAGCTGCGGGTCTGGTGGAGGCGGCGCCTGCCGATGACGCGGCGCAGCCAGGAGCTCCAGACGTAATAGGGCCGCCAGCGGATCAGCCAGATGACATAATCCACCACCGTGCCAAACAGAAGCAGGATTAGGATCATGGGCAGCCAGAAACTGCGCAGGAAGCCGGCAAAGGCACCGCCCTCGTTGGTGATCAGGTTCCACAGCCCGTTGAACAGGCTGCCGGTCCACCCCAGGAGCAGTGCGAAAAGCCGGTCTGCGATGATGTTCATAGATTACTCGCCGCTGACGGCGGCCACCGGTGCGATCTCCACCGTGATGTATACCGCGTTGTCGCTCATGTGCACGACACCCTGGGGCCTCTCTACCCGCAGCGCCCGGATTAAGGTCTCCTTCACGCCGGTGACGTCAATGCCGGCGGACAGGTCCAGCAGCTTGATGCCCGCCAGCTCCTCCTGGTCCCCTGCGATAAGGACCGTGGCAGGGTCCGAGGTGACGCTGACCACCTCATAGCCCTCCTGAAGCCTGCCTTTCAGGATGCCGGTCAGGTTGATGTCCACGGTCTTGGTGGGGTAGACCACCTGTTCCACCAGGAGGGTGTCCAGCAGCACGTTTTCACTGGTGACGCTGATTAAATTGCTGGCCACTTCCTTGCCGTCAATGGTCATCAATCGGAAGGGCACGGCGCTGTACTGGATGCCGGCACTGGCATCGTGAACGGCCGGGGTGTAATTAGCAATCACTGTGGCCACCTTCTCCACCAGGGAGCGGGGGCCGGAAATGACCACGGTGCTGGGGTCCGCCGTGGCGCTGGCGCTGTAATAGCCCTCCGGGGTCTGGCCGTTTTTCACCAGCCGCACAGGCACCCGGCGCCTGGTGATGTACTCGTCCACCACCACGGTGATTTCATTGGAAGACAGCCACTCCACATTGCCGAAGGTGGTGGTGGAGAGGGTTTGGATGGGCACGGTCTGCTCCCCGGTTTCCGTGATGCGGCTCACGTCCACCCGCACGGAGTAGTTGGTGGGCATGGCGGTGTTGTACACCTTCTGGGGCACCTGCACCCGCATTTTGATGGGGGCCAGGCTGTCCAGGCCCTCCACAATCACCAGGCCGTTGCGCTGCAGCACTTCGGTGCCGGTGACCAGCACCGGCACATCGGTGAAGGTTTTTTCCCGGGTGAGGTTGGCGTCCTCGCTGATCAAAGCCCCCCACACCACCACCGCCACCAGAATGGACAGCAATTTAAGCTTCCAGTTGCTGGTGATGGCGGACAGCACGCGCTTGAACAGGGCGTGATGCCAGGGCTGTTTTGCTTTTTGCCGGGGTTCAGTGCTCACCTTTTGGCTCTGCCTTTCTTTTGATGTATTGCCGGAGGTTGTTCATGACGGATTTGAAGGTCAGCTTGTCGTGCTTGTACATGCCGGACAGGATGCGGCTTAAACTGTCCCCGTCCAGGTGACGGGTGAGCTTGCCCCCCTGGGCCATGGAGATGATGCCGGTTTCTTCGGACACAATCAGCACGATGGCGTCCGTCACCTCGCTGACCCCCAGGCCCGCCCGGTGGCGGGTGCCCAAATCCCGCCCCAGGCTGCTGTTGTCGCTGAGGGACAGGAAGCAGCCCGCCGCCACAATGCGCTCGTCCCGGATGATCATGGCGCCGTCGTGGAGGGGGGTGTTGGGCTCAAAGATGTTGGCAATGAGGGGGGCAGAAATCTTGGAATCCACCGTGGTGCCGGTGTCGATATAGTCCTTCAGGCCGGTTTTTTGTTCAAACACAATCAGGGCGCCCACCCGGCGGCGGGAAAGCCCCAGCAGGCACTGGGTGATTTCGTATACGATGCGGGAGGATTCGTCCATGTTTTCGGTGAGGTGGGCCAGCCTGGCCCCCCGGCCCATCTGCTCCAGGGCGCGGCGCAACTCCGGCTGGAACAGAATCAGCAGCACAATGGCACCGTTCGAGATGATGTTGCCCACCAGCCAGTTCAAAGCCTGAAAGCCCAGGAGGTTGGACAGCCAGCCGATGACCACCAGCAGCAAAAAGCCCTTGAACACCTGGCCGGCCCTGGTCTGCTGGGTGAGGCGGAACACCTTGTATAACAGGAAGGCGATGATCAGGATGTCGATAAAATCCGTCAGTTGGATGCGGTTGAACAGGTTCCAGAAAAAGGTCTCGATGCTGAATGATATCTGTCTCACCGGCCTTCTTCCTTTCTTGTCTTGATTTAATCAGAGTATACATCAAAACAAGGGATTAGGGTACTGTTTTAAGATTTTGTTACAATTTGTTGATAAAAATGTCGGAAAGAGATAGCCGCCTTGTGTGAGACGGTTTCAGAATGAAGACACACCTTAAAGGGGAGTTTCAGAGGGCGCCGCCCTCTGAGTGAAATCGTATCGCGCGGCTTTGCCGCGCGTGCGGGGCGGTTTGCGCAGCAAACCATTCCGCGCATTTTCGCTGGCCGTGAGCACAGCGAACAAGCGAAAATGCCCGTTCTTCCTCAATCGACAAAGTGTCCGCAGACACTTTGTCGACATAAAAAACCGCCTCATGTGAGACGGTTTGATGCCAGAAAAGGCGCTCAGCCTGCGGCGACGGCTTCCTCCACCGGATAGACGCTGACTTTCTTGCGGAGCTTGCCGTAGTGCTCAAAGCGCACCAGGCCGTCGGACAGGGCAAAGAGGGTGTCGTCCTTGCCGCGGCCCACGTTGGTGCCGGGGTGGATCTTGGTGCCCCGCTGGCGGACCAGGATGTTGCCGGCCAGGACAAACTGGCCGTCGGCCCGCTTGGCGCCCAGGCGCTTGCTTTCGCTGTCGCGGCCGTTCCGGGAAGAACCAACGCCCTTTTTGGAAGCGAATAATTGAAGATCAAGCTTTAACATGAGTGTTTCCTCCGTTGTTCTCATTGATGTGTTCAAATCAGTTTCACATGCCGGGGATGGGCTTCCTGCAGGTCTTTTGCGCCCTGGTAGAAGGTGGCAAGGATGGTTTGAGCCTTCTGGTTTCCCTGGGCAGCCAGTTCTGCCTTGAGGTAGCCTTCCTCCTGGGTGGCCTGTACCTGGGCCCCTGCCACGCTGATGAGCGCGTTGGCGCAGGTGGTGGCCAGAAAGGAGATGGCGGCGCAGACCAGGTCGTTCCCCTTGCTGCCGGCGCCCGCGTGGCCGGAAACTTCAAACCCTGTGTAGTCCCCTGCCTGGCCCAGCATGCGAATGCGGGTCATCTTAAGCCTTGATTTCGGTGATCTCCACCTGGGTGAAGGGCTGGCGGTGCCCCTGCTTGCGGCGGTAGTTCTTCTTGGCCTTGAACTTGTAGACGATGATTTTCTGCCCCCGGCCGTGGCGGACCACCTTGCCGGTGACGCTGGCGCCAGCCACTTCCGGGTTGCCGGCGATGACCTTTTCCCCTGAGAGCATGAGCACCGGGAAAGAGACCAGGCTGTTTTCCTTCGCATCCAGCTTTTCGATGTAGATGGTGTCCCCTTCGGACACGCGGTACTGTTTGCCGCCTGTCGCAATGATTGCGTACATGATGCAGCACCTCCAATTGTTTACTCGCCGGGACGCAAGCATCTTTCAGCTGTGAGGCAGCGCAAGCGCATTTGAAGCCTCTCCCGAGCGGCCATGGACTAATATATCACAGCAAGGGGCGGCGGGTCAACTGCAAACTTCAGGGATTTTACAGGGATTTTGCTGCGGTTCCCGGCAGTTGACGCAGGTCTGCACCCGCCGTACACTGGTGCCAGCACGCAGCAGAAAGGGTGATACGCATGATCATAGACCATATCGACCGCCTGCACCTGTACTACGGCATGCACCCGGGGCTGGACCAGGTGATTGAAGCCATGAAAACCCTGGACCTGGACAGCCTGCCCAACGGGCGCCATGACATCAAGGGGGATGATGTGTTTGTCAACCTCATGGACACGGAGTTGAAACCTGCTTCCACCTGGGAGGTGCACCGCCGCTACATCGATCTGCAGCTGGTGCTTGCAGGGGAGGAAACCATCGCCTGGGCACCAAAGGATGAGATTGCCGGCTTCCCCCCTTATGACAGCGAAAAAGATATCCAGATCAGCAAAGATCCCCAAAGGGGCAACCCGGTGCTGCTGACACCCGGGATGTTCGGCATCTATTTCCCGGAGGACGCCCACATGCCGGGCCTGGGCACAGGCAGGGGCCGCAAGGCCGTCTTCAAAATCAAGGTGATGCCTGCAGCGCCCCAGGCAGCCCCCACCCTCTTAAATCACCAGGGCACCCGGGAGTTGCGGACAGAACGCCTGGTGTTGCGGCGCTACCGCCTGGAGGACGCCCAGGAGGCCTTTGACACCTGGTGCTCTGACCCCCGGGTGGCCGACTGGGTCACCTGGCATCCCCACCAGGACGTGTCCTTTACAGAAGCCCTGATTGCAGACTGGATCCGCACCTATGACAACAAGCTGTACTATCACTGGGTGATCGAGAAGGATGGCCGGGTCATCGGCGATATTGCCGCAGTGGGGGTGTCTGACAGGCTGATGACCTGCGAGATCGGCTATTGCCTGGGCCGGGATTTCTGGAACCAGGGCATCATCACGGAAGCCATGGTCCGGGTGATGCAGTATCTGTTTTTAGAGGTGGGTTTCCACCGGATCATTGCCCGGCATTTTATCGGCAACCCTGCTTCCGGCCGGGTGATGGAAAAGGCCGGCATGAAGAAGGAGGGGGTAAACAGGCAGTACCGGGATATCAAGGACGGCAGCTTTGAGGACCTGGTCCAGTATGCCGCCCTCCGGGAGGAATGGCTGGCCCTACACCCGTAACTCGATGAAAGTATACTACAGCAAAGCACCCGGACGACTGCCGGGTGCTTTGTGGTTGGCCTATTCCCTTATGCTTCCACCGTGAACTGGTACACCGTTTCTGATTCGAAGACCTGGCCCGCCCGCAGCTCGGTGCTGGGGAAATGGGCATGGTGCACGCTGTCGGGGAAGTGCTGGGTTTCCAGGGCGATGCCGCTGTAGGGCCCGTAGCTGCCGCCGTTCTTGGCGCTGCCCTTCAGCCCCTGGCCGGAGTACACCTGGATGCCGGGCTGATCGGTGAACACCTTCATGACCCGGCCGGATGCCGGGTGCTTCAAAAGGGCTGCCGGGGCGTAGCCATCCGCTTCAAGCACGTAGTTGATGTCAAAGCCTGAAGCGGCATCAAACATGGCGTTGACCCCGGCCATGCCGAGGCAGTCGCCGATGCGCCTGGGCGCCCGCAGGTCATAGGGTGTGCCCTCCACATGGAGGAAATCCCCGGTGGGGATCAGGTCCTCAGTGGCCGCCGTGACAGAATCGGCATGCACCTGCAGCAGGTGGTCGTGGATGCTGCCCTCCCCCGCCAGGTTGAAATAGGCGTGGTTGGTGAGGTTGATGACGGTGTCCTGGTCGCAGACGGCCCGGTAGCGGATGGACAGGCTGCCGTCGTCTGTGAGGGTGTAGGTGACCTGGGTGTCCAGCTTGCCGGGGAAGCCCTCCTCCATGTGGGGGGACTGGTAGGAAAACCGGACCTGGTTTTCACCCAGCACTTCAAGATCCCAGGTCTTTTTGTCAAAGCCTTCCTGGCCCCCGTGGAGGGTGTTGGCGCCGTTGTTGGCATACAGGTGATATTCCCTGCCCCCCAGGCTGAAGGAGGCGCCGCCGATGCGGTTGGCCCAGCGGCCGATGGTGGCCCCCAGGTAGCCGGAGCGGGTCTGGTAGTCCTCCAGGCTGTCAAAGCCCAGGCAGACATCGGCCAGTTTGCCGGATATGTCGGGGCAGAGGATGCCTGTGAGGCGCGCGCCGAAGCTGCACAGGGTGACCGCCATCCCCTTGTTGTTGGTGATGGTGATCAGGTGGACGGCTTTGCCGTGCTGGTCCGTGCCAAAGGGCTGGATGTCCATGGCGAACTCCTTTCAGAGGGCAGGCGGGGTTAATTGGCAGAGCGCATCAGCTTCATCCAGTCGTCATAGCGGGTGACAAACTCGTCGTTGTCCCGGGATTTTTCCAGCATGGACAGCACCAGGGAGAGGGCGTCCTGCTCGGTGGACATGGAGAAGCGGTCCCGCACCTTGGCGGCCACCTCCAGCTCCTTCTGGCTCAGGAGGAGCTCCTCATGCCGGGTGCCGCTCTTCATCAGGCTGACAGCCGGGAAGAGCCTGCGCTCGGACAGGTTGCGGTCCAGGGTCAGTTCCATGTTGCCGGTGCCCTTGAACTCCTCAAAGATGACGCCGTCCATCCGGGAGCCGGTGTCCACCAGGGCGGTGGCGATGATGGTGAGGCTGCCGCCCTCCTTCAGGTTGCGGGCAGCGCCAAAGAAGCGCTTGGGCTTGTTCATGGCGCCGGCAGCCAGGCCGCCGGTCATCACCCGGGCAGAGCCGGGGGCTAAGAGGTTATAGGCCCTGGACATACGGGTGAGGCTGTCCAGCAGGATGACCACGTCCTTCCCCATCTCCACAAAGCGCATGGCCCGCTCCAGGGTGAGCTCGCTCACCCGGGCGTGGTTCTCCGGCGGCTCGTCAAAGGTGGAGTAGAAGATGTCGCCCCCCACGCTTTCCTTCAAATCCGTCACTTCCTCGGGGCGCTCGTCCACCAGCAGCATCATGGTGTGCACCTCGGGGTGGTTGCGCTTCAGGGAGAGGGCGATTTTTTTCAGGATGGTGGTTTTGCCGGCCTTGGGGGCTGCCACAATCATGGCCCTTTGGCCAAAGCCGATGGGCACAAACAGGTCGATCAGCCGCAGCACCAGGTCGTTGTCCTCCTTGTTGGAGAGGCGGATGCGGCGGTCCGGGTAGACAGGGGTGAGCTCATCAAACTCGCGCCGTTGGGCGCTCTCCCCCACCGTGCCCCCCAGCTTCACTGCGCCGTCTGCTTCATCACCGTTGATTTTGGTGATGTAGAGCATGGCGGCATAGCGGTCGTTCTCCCGCTGTGGACGGGTCTTGCCCTCGATAAAGTCGCCGTTGCGCAGGCGGAAGCGGCGGATCTGGGTGCCGGAGACATAGATGTCATTGCGGCTGGGCAGCAGGTTGCCGGCCCGCAAAAAGCCATAGCCGTCCTGCTGAATCTCCAGCACGCCGGCCCCGTCCCCCAGGTCCCCGGCGGCCAGCAGGTCGGTGACGTTGGTGGCGGCCTTGACCTCGGAAATCAGGTCCTGGCCGGAGAACTCGGGCTCCGGGACTGAAAAATCAATCATCAGGTCGGGATCCGGCTGATGGGGCGGGGTCCTGCCCGGCAGCACCGAACGGAAGGCGCTGGATTGCTGGGGCATGTTCCGGTGGTCCGGCGCATAGGTTTTGCTGGGCGGCATCACCGGACGGGCCTCCAGGGAGGGTTCCGGGATGGCAGAGGATTCAGGGCCAAAGCGGGTGACCGCCCGGGGCACTGCCGGGCGCGGCCGCGCGGCGGAATACAGGCCGGGGTCCACAGCACCCGGATCCCGGGGCAGGGTGTTGATGCCCTGGGTGATCTGGGGCACGTAGCGCTGGGGCTGCTGCTGGGGCTGGGAAAAGGGCTGGGGATTGTGCCAGGCCCTGGAGCCCTGCAGGGTGAAGGCCGGCTTGCTTTTGCCAGTGGATGTCCTGGTTTTGTCCGCCGTGGGCCGGGGGGCAGGCATCCGGGGTGGCGGGGCAGTGTCCTCGCCGTCATCGGCAATGATGGTGGCGCGGCGCACCGGCGGGGCGGACGGTGCGGCCGCCGGGGCTTTCACCGCCGGCTGCACAGGGGCTGCCTGCGCCACGGGCATTTCCGCCTGGGCGGAGGCAATCCGCTGGATGATGGCGTTTTTGGTAGTGAGCCCGGAGAGGGTGATCCCCTGCTCTTTGGCGTATTTGCGCAGCTCCTGCACGGTCATGCTGGCAAGTTGTTGTGAATCAGACACGTGGGCCTCCTTTATTGGCTTGGGTCTTCGTATGAATACAATCCTTCAGTATGGCTTGAAACAGTCAACAGGACTGGGGGACGTGATATGCGGATGGATGGCTTGGGCTGGTTTGCACTGAACAGTCTCCTGGTGGTTTGCGCTGGTATGCGCAGATTGATGTCAAACTTCAAATCCGCCGAGGTTTTCGCTGGCATCATCATGGCTTGCAAAAATAAAATGCACTGGGTCTGCCGCTGTATCTTGCTGGTCTGATGGATGCCGCGAACATGAATCAATAAAATGCGGTCTGAAATAGATTGGAATGTTTGCCCTCTCTTGCTTGCTTGACAGGGAAAGAGTACCACAGCACCGTTGGATTTACAAGGCTTTTTTGCCCTGTGAACATGTATAATCTGTGAATTCAGGGAGCAATGCTGTTGGTTTTTGCGAAAATTGTGCTTTTTTGGCCTGATTTTTCACATCCGGCGACAAACTTGCCAATCTTCCAAAATGCCCTTGCAATTTCTATTTGCATCCGTTATACTACCGCTTGCGCGCTGATGTAGCTCAGGCGGTAGAGCACCTCCTTGGTAAGGAGGAGGTCATGGGTTCGAGTCCCATCATCAGCTCCAATGAAAAGAACATCTTTTGATGCAATGAAAGTCACCTGTCACGGGTGGCTTTCATTGTTTCTATGCCTGAAAAAGCCCGCAAATTTGGGGCTTTGCTGCCTTGATGCCTTTTACGGCGAAGTCGCGCAGCATAGCGCGGCCTTCATCTCTACATTTAACCCTGCGGGGAAATAATTTCAAAAACTTTTTTGCAATCCCCTTGACCTTTACGCAGCGTCATACTTTATGCTGACCCTGTAATCATGAAATGGCCAGTAAATGATTATGAACATTGAAGGAGGATGAGAACATGAAGACGAACATTTTGGATACACGCAAGCTCTATACAGAGATGCTATCCTTATCTGAGAACGAGCGGGGCGCATTTTTTGACGAGAAGCTTTTACAGCCTTTCGCTCCCATGCTCGAACGGACAAGGATGCCTCGCAATCCCGAAGCATTATCTTGTTTGGCATTATCGGGAGCAGATGACATTGCCAAAGATATGCTTCATCAACTAATCGCTGCGAACGCCTGGGACGAAGCCCAAAAAGCAATTGATTTTGCTGTGGAGAATCTGCAAAAGGCAGGCATTACAATGCCCGAAGAAATGACGCTTGGTATCTTTTTGGGCGACCCTGTAAGACTTGCGCAAAGCGAAGGTTATACCGGCGCTGGCTCCATGCCGGGGTATATCCTGATCATGATTGCCCCTAACGCGCAGAACCTTCCGAAACTCCCCGCGTGTATTGCCCATGAGTTCCACCACAATGTTCTCTTTTCCAACGTAACGTGGAACTTCATGAAAATAACCTTGAGCCAATATTTGGCCGTTGAAGGTATGGCAGAGAGCTTTGCCGCAGCCTTATACGGTGAAGATTGTATCGGGCCATGGGTGACGGGCGTTACAGGAGCAGAGCTGGAAAAAGCGCGTGATATGATCGGGAAGAACCTCGATGTCGCAGGCTTTATGGAAGTTCGAAAGTACATTTTTGGCGACCATCCGATGGTTCCCGAGAGTGAAGCGCTTGGTATTCCCTATTGTGGCGGCTACTCAGTTGGATATCATGCAACACAAGCCTATTTGCGCAAAACGGGTAAAACGATTGCAGAAGCGACCAAAGCGTTCATTGATGGGGAAGATATCGCAAAACAGTCCGGCTATTTTACTACGAATTGAGAAGGGATGATGATGGCGTACAGTATCAATAAGCTGGCAAAGCTGGCGGGGGTCAGCGCCCGCACCCTGCGTTACTATGATGAGATCGGGTTTTTATCTCCTGAACGGAAAAGCAGTAACGGCTACCGTGTGTATGGTCAAAAGGAAGTTGACCTGCTCCAGCAAATTTTATTTTACCGCGAACTCGGTGTATCGCTTGATGAAATCAAAAACATCGTATGGTCGAAAGACTATGATGGTGTTGTGGCGCTGGAAGGTCATCTATCGGCCTTAAAAGCAAAGAAGGAGCAAATAACGCTATTGATTACTAATGTGGAAAAAACCATTGCCGCATCCAAAGGAGAGATGACTATGAGCAACAAAGAAAAATTTGAAGGTTTCAAGCAGAAGATGCTTGATGACAATGAAAAGCAGTATGGCAAGGAAATCCGTGAAAAATTCGGCGACGCCGTTGTAGATGCCAGTCATGCCAACATGATGGGCTTGACGGCTGAACAATATGAGAAAGCACAGAATTTGTCCTGTCAAATAAACGATACCTTGAAAAAGGCTTTTGAACAGGGCGACCCGTCAAGCGAACTTGCGCAGAAGGTATGTGCTTTGCATAAAGAGTGGCTGGGATACTTT
>Ga0123335_1008424_pt1 | contig 11067 bp, 11 predicted proteins | sample BiotimSIPDNA_2_FD_89707 | JGI IMG/M metagenome (GOLD analysis project Ga0123335, IMG submission 89707) | Anaerobic biogas reactor microbial communites from Washington, USA - Biogas_R2 time_0 SIP DNA | ecosystem: Engineered > Bioreactor > Anaerobic > Unclassified | place: Washington, USA... | reverse complement strand
TCTTCATCACTCAGCATCTTATGTTTACCCAATTATCATTTGGGTTAAGAAAAGGATTATTCCTCCTAAAAAACATATAACAGATATCAGTTGAACACGCCAAACAAATACATATGAAACTCTTAGGTATAAAAAATATCCAGTAATAAGTGATAATAATACTGTCCACCATGCATTTTCGATAAGACAAATTAATGATCCGCCAATGGAAATTATTATTCCTACGATAAGGGCAAACGGAGATCCCAATAAAATACCGGTTTTCCATTTTTCAATTTGAAGCGAGTAATAATGTGCATTTTCATCTTCATCCTCACTGTATTTGTAATCAGCCATTTTTGCCCCAATTTTATTTATCATTTCTTTGGCAAGAATTCCATACAGGCCAATAGTAAAACCTGAATATGTAAATATGACAGAGTTTATAAAAAGTAACCAGTTTTCCATAATCAATAAATTTCTAATATGAGAAAGATATTGGTATTTAGGAACTAATATTTATTGACATCAAAAAACTTATCAAATTTTACTAACACCCCACACCCATTTTGCTCCGTTCCTCCGCAAAAAGAGTGTTGCATTTCACAACTACCAATCAATCCCCTCCCCGCTTCTCTTCTCATTATTAAACTAACTTCCGGATTAACTAACGGCTTCACTGTCCTGAATGACCAAAGCAATATTAACATAATGCACTTCCATTATACGACAACCGCAGAAAATTTGCGGCCAGCGGACACTGAGCCTGTCGAAGTGCTGCTGGTTAACATAACATCCGTTATATCGACGTTAGTCGTATAACATTCGATGTTATGTTAAAGCAAATTTTCGGAGTTGAAACCGTAGTGCTTCCAGAATGATTTCGGATAATTAAATCTCATCGCTTTAAGCAAATTTTCTCCCCACGCTTTCTGAAACCCAAAGTTGTCAGTATAATTTATATTATAGTTAAATAGAGCCGCACGGTTCAAACAAGCTACCTTCTTTCCTTAAACATTCTCATTTTTTTAAAACAAAATCAGATCTGCTATAAACCAACCGGTAGTCGTATAATTAGCATTATAGTTAAATTGCCGCTCGGCCGTCACTGAAGCTTGAAAATTAAATTTTGTGAAGAATATACAAAATTTATTTGTTCGGCGCTTCTACAGCCGCAGCGCCAGCCGCACGGCAAATTCGTATGATGCCTACGCGCGGTTAAGTTCTAATCAGCTATCTCTGTTCAGAATGGATTATTTGCGTCTAATACCGCAAGAGAATTGAAAACACGCACTGACCCTGCCTTACGGGCATAATTTTCAATACACTTGTTCCTTTCCGGAATGAAATCAATTCTATTTATCATAATATATTTAGAGACACTTTTATGTATGTACTGAACTTATTTCTTCTGCCCTCCAGCCGGGCGGGCTTTTCTTTTGGCTTGAACCAAAAGAAACAAAAGTTCAAGAAAAAATTATGCTTCAGCCCGCTCTTGGCTATTCTAAGAAAAACTACAAAAGCAGGCAAAGCCTCTTTTGTGTTTTTCTATGAATTGCCAATTCACACCAGATCTGGCTCGCAATTTCTTCTGGCCGACGCTCAACAAAAATCAGTTGAATTGCCAAAATATTAAATTATTGCAGAATCAATTCATTATCAGGATCAATTATCACAGATAAATAATTTCGATGGATTCATCGCTTGGCGTAATTTCATCAACAATATTTACACGAACTTGACTATCATATATTATTTGGATAATCCAACTATGTTGATCCTTAATTAACTTGATCAGTCCTCCTGGAGAAATTGTCCAAAATTCCTTAATTAGCAGCTCTTCTAATTTTTTATTATCAAAAAGTGATATTTCCAGTTTTGATCTTTCAAAAGATAACATATAATATCTTCCCATGGTCTTGCAATAGGCCCGTTGTCCTTCTTTTAAGACATTTTCAATTTCTTTCGTTTTATCTGACAAATGCATATTATTGTATGCCAAATGGTTAAATATTTTATTTTCGTAAGTTAAGTAGTCTCCTTATAAAACTTCTTTTAAATAAGCTCATTAATTCATTAAGATAATTAACAATTTCATGATCCTCGTATTTTAAGATTTCAATTACATGACCAACATTGTTCTCTCCCATAAATGTATATGAATATATTGATCCTCTGTACAAATAGAATTTATTGCGTTTTTTATGAAATTCTGGCAAAAATTTTTGTTTTTTGATACTCCATCCTAGAATATGTGCTGGAGAATCCGGATCAAATTCTAAGTTTGGATCATAACCTAATAGTTCAGGAATTTTTTTGCCAGTTTTAAGCTCAACAAACTGTTCAAATTCTTTTTCGTAAACCTCATATAAAAAATATGCATATGTTTCAGGATCATATTCATATTTTTTCATCTGATCAGAGGTTATATTATTTGTAATCTGGTCCAATTCGTTTGGCAAAGCTTGAACAATAATTTTCATACTTAAATTGCTATATTATTCTAATATGTTGTATTATGAAGCTTTTCCCACTTACTGTCAATCACAAATGAGCTGGCCATCAGATTAAAATAATCCTGATAGTAATTAAAAGTTGATTCCAAATTTTCATTAAAATTTTTTTCACTTTTTAAAACCATTACTTGACCCACAAGAGTAATTAATTTATCTTCCCAGTAAGTCAGGTAATTTTTTTGTAGTACTGCATACTCTCCTTGAAGGCTAGAGATTTCATTATAAGATATGAATGTGCATGCTGGCTGAGCATTAATAATTGTTTTCTCGAAACTAATTAATTTAAAATCTGTAGCTCCTGACGATTTAGCTTCTTCAGTTTTAAAAAGGCTATTCACAAATTCTTCAGAAAAGATTTTGTTCTGCTCTTCATTAGAGAGTTCATTAAGATCGAATTTTATTTTTTTTACATCAACCATAAATAAAGTTCCATCTGTAGAAATAAATTTTTGTACTATTCCATATATATCTCCATCTTCTGAGGTCCAATTCTTCGGATATTTTATGGTAAAATTAAGATAGTGGCTGCGAGGATTGTTTTTACATATATACTTATTTATGCTATCAGTTTGAGTGAATAATTTTGGAATGAAAACAAGTAAAAGAAAGTTAAAAATCACTGCTCTCATAACTGTTATTTTTATTAGGTATTTTAGCACTCAAATCAATTATATCATAGCCGGCTAATGCAAATTTTAAACTTGCTGTAATATTTGATATTAAATCAAAAATAACAATTTTAATTTCAAACTTTAGCTCTGAATGTACATCATCAGCTAGCATATTATTGCATTGATTAATAATATAATTAAGTCTATTCTGGTATCCATTTGCATCATTTAAGGCCTTCACACCAAATAAAAATCCATCATATGCTAAAAATTTATAATATTTCACTCTAAAGCTAAATAATGTATCCATAATCAAAGAAATGGCGTCATCTTCTTTGATTTTTTGAAGAACATTTATTTCATTTTCTAGGTTCATAAGGAAGTTATTATACGCTTGATACTGTAAAGGTTTGATAGTATTGCGTTTGTTCAGCTTATGGACAAAATAGCCTAATACGACAGTCGCTATAAGGATTAACAATGAATAAAGGACTATGAGGAAATTTTCCCAATCTCGAGGATCATTAGATATTTTTAAACTCCTAAAAAAAATACAATAAACAATTAACGGAATAGCTACCAATACGATTGCAAAAAGAAGTATTGTATTTTCAAGTCCATATTGCCATTTAAGCTTATAACGTTTTTTCATATTTCTGTCTGGAATCTCAATAACTATTATTATCAAAGATATTGAATGTTAATATTTTAGACAATTATTGCATCTAAAGATATAAACGTTTTATAAACACTCCCACACCCATTTTGCTCCGTTCCTCCGCAAAAAGAGTGTTGCATACTACTTCTACCAAGCTATCCCCTCCCCGCTTATCTTAATATCATTTAAAAAGCTTTCAGATTAACTAACGGCTTCACTGTCTTTTCCTACCAAAGCAATCTTAACATAATGCACTTCCATTATACGACAACCGCAGAAAATTTGCGCCCAGCGGACACTGAGCCTGTCGAAGTGTGCTGGTTAACATAACATCTGTTATACCGACGTTAGTCGTATAACATTCGATGTTATGTTAAAGCAAATTTTCGGAGTTAAAACCATATTGCTCCCAGAAAGATTCCGGTTAAACAATTCTGAACTCTTTAAGCAAATTTTCTCCGACCCTCTTAAAAAAAAGCCTAAGTTGTCAGTATAATTTATATTATAGTACACTTGCTCCTTTTTTGGATAACTGAATTAGAAATTCTATTTAACATAATATTAAAGAAGTTCTTCCCCGATACTTACAGATTTTTTTCATGCCCTCATGCCGGGCGGGCATTTCCTTTTCTCCTTGATGAGAAAAGGAAACAAAAGAATCAAGAAGAAATGACGCTTCAGCCCGCTCTTGGCAATGCTAAGAAAAAATTACAAAAGCAATAATGACAAGCATCTTTTGGATTTTTCTAATCATTGCCAATTCACCCCGGCTCTGGCCCGCTATTTCTTCTGGCCTACGCACTGTTTAGGATCAGCCAGGAGGTAAAAGATTGGAACTACTTTTTAATACTAACTCTGTTCATTTCCTTTGTGGAAAGAAAATTTTTGGGGAAACCGAAAAAACAAAAGTTCAAGAACTCCAGCCTCTGGCGGGACTCGCGAACACCTTTAAAAATTGAACACAAAGTGAGCAAAAAATCATGCTTCAGCTCGCCCTGGGCAATGCTAAGAGAAATTATTTCAAGTAATCACTTAAAATTCAATAAGGTATACTGATGGCATATTGTCTGAGTATCTTTTTGTTTATATCTATCCATCCATAGAACGAATGCTCTCCCCTGACTATCTTCACCGCTACAAATATATCCGTATCCTGCGGCCAATATCCATAATCATATACAGGACCTACTGTTATATAGAATAAATGTTCAAATAACAAAGCTGTTGAATCGGACCATGTATTGTTTTCATTTATAGTATCATTACAATACAATGCTTCAGCCCATGAACTAACTTCTCTCGAAACACATATTGAATTGTTTCCAAGGGGTACAATGCCAAGATAGTTCCAACTTCCTCCCAGTGCATCGCATCGAGATACTTTATATTCCAGACGAAAATCCATAATGCCATCGTGATTTAAATCAAGATCCCTTTCTGTATGAGGTGTTTCAACACAATCGATTATTTTTAATGTATCATCGGGTTCAATATCAATATACCAGATTCCGGGTCCAACACTTTGACCTGCAGTTATATATGTCGGATAATTGTGATCTTCCCCGGATTTATCACACGATACTATTATCATAACAAATATCAGGAAGAAATGCGTTCTTTTCATTTTAATAATGATTAAATGTATCCTTATATGCTGTCTAATAGTTTAAATATTATTAACTACTATTTTAAGAATACGCTAATATCAAGATGAAATTTATTCATAAAGGTTGCTTAATTGATTGCACAACCGTATTTAAGGTAATAGGAAGTTCACTGAAAACAGGCCTGATCAGGTTTGCGAATCCTTTTTTGATAATTACCACGGTATATCGGTAAACAAGGCTTCCCACGCTCCCTGGGCAATGCCAACAAAAATTACACAGCGAAAAAACCACCTTCGCTGAAGCTACGGCGGTAACAATGCAGGGTACCTTGTGGATTTTTATAGTCATTGCCCATTACTCACACATTGATTTTTAAAGGTGTTCGCGAGGGCTGCGCTACCGCTCCGCCGTTAGCTTCAGTGAGACTAATTCTTCAGGAGTTTACGAACTGAAATATTATAGTCGAACTAATCCCGATAGCGATAGCGTATTGGGAACGGCAAGTTTAGTATCAAACCCACGCACGAGGTAGTTTCTAATCTGCCAAACCATTTCAGAATTGATTATATCTGTCCAATACTGCAAGAGTATTCACAGATTCGTTCCTGCGTCGCTCAGTTTGCAATACACTTGCTCCTTTATCGGAATTAAATCAAAAATTCTATTTAACATAATATTAAAGAAGATCTTCTCCGATACTTACAGGTTTTTTTCATACCCTCATGCCGGGCGGGCATTCCGATTTAGAATTACTAGGATTTGGAAAAATCCTAGTAATTCTTGATCGGGACAAAAGAATCAAGAAAAAATTATGCTTCCCACGCTCCCTGGGCAATTGAAATAAAATCACAAAAAGAAAATGCGGAGCACTTTTCGGATTTTCCTAACAATTGCCCATTCCCGCCAGATCTGGCCCGCAATTTTTTCTGTCCAGCGTACTAGGTTTAATAATCCTCAAAGTAATTATATTCCATCCATTCAAATATTTGTATTTTTATTGTTCCACGAAAAAAATAGATATGAGTCAATATTTATCAAAATATTTTTCTGGTATAGGCGCGAAAAGATTAAGTGAGGTAGAGATCAATCCAGCCACCTCAAATCAGCATGAATTCAATGGTATAGCTGAATTTCTTAAAATATTTGGTACGGAGAAAATTTCATTCAAAGGTAAGTTTATCTATTTGGAAGATGATCCGGAAAAAACATTGCTGGAAGATGGGATTTTAACGTGGTATGATGCAAGAGCCAATCATCCATCACGCACAGAATATCGTCTGTATTACTCTACAAATGCTGTTATTGAAGGTGCAAATGTTGGAGACTTAGTTTTTATTGGAAGGAGATCCAAAGACGAATTAGTAATTATTATAGCGTCAGAAGGTACAACCACTGAACAACAAATTAAATGGTTATTTGGATTTGAGGAAATTGGAAATAAGTTTATTGTAAAAGATATTGCAATTGAGGATAAAAGTCTTGATTATTTTGAAAAAAAGATTGTAGCGCTTCTTGATATTGACCCTATTGAAACAGCACCTGATTTTCTTGGTACACTTTTGGCAAAATTTGGTAATACTTTTCCAGCTACAGCACTATTTTCAGAATTCGCTCGTTCAACTGTAGTTGATTTGTCCCCAATAGAAGAACCTGATAAAACATTAGTTAGGTGGTTGGAAAGAGAAGAAATACTATTCAAAACCTTAGAAAAACACATTGTTTCTAAAAGACTCGAAAAGGGTTTTGGTAATAAAGGAATTGATGTTGATGAATTTATTAATTATTCATTAAGCGTTCACAATAGACGAAAATCCAGAGCTGGTTATTCATTCGAAAATCATTTGGAAGCAATCTTCCTTGAGAATAAACTATCATACTCCAGAGGACAGAAGACAGAACGAAATAACAAACCTGATTTCATTTTTCCTGGAATTGCCCACTACAGAGATAGTTCATTTAATAGTGATTTATTGACAATGCTTGGAGTAAAGACTACTGCTAAAGATAGATGGCGTCAAGTTCTTTCTGAGGCAGAGAGAATAGAAAATAAACACTTAATCACTTTAGAGCCAGCCATTTCAATAAACCAAACTGATGAAATGAGAGCTCTGAATTTACAATTAATTGTGCCAGCCGAGATAATACCAACATATACGGAAAAACAAAAATCTGAGATAATAAGTTTATCAGATTTCATCGGCATTGTGAGAGATCGTCAAACAAAGTGTAAGGATGGCAGATGTTCATAGTAGCAGGGTTCGCTCATACAATATGAGTCAAATTCGGAGTAAAGACACAAAACCAGAGCTGTTAGTCCGAAAAATTCTTTTTCAAAACGGATTTAGATATAGATTACATGACAAACTTCTTCCTGGAAAACCTGATATTGTCTTAAGAAAATACAAAACTGTTATTCTTATTCACGGATGTTTCTGGCATGGTCATGAGGGTTGTAAATACTTTGTTGTACCTAAAACCAGAACCGATTGGTGGTTAAATAAAATTAATAGGAATAGAGAAATTGATAGAGAAAACTGTAAAAAACTGCTCCAAAAGAATTGGAAAATCCTAATAGTATGGGAATGTGAACTTAAAAAGGATACAATTGATTTTACATTTGAAAAAATTATAAAGGAAATTACAGAAAGTAATTAAACTTCTACTTCCTGAGTACTCACCTTTACCTCTTTTCCATTCTTCGCTGATTTTCTGATAACTCTATCGTAATCATTAATAAACTCAATGATTTTTTGTGCAACAGCACTTGCGACAGGAACAGCAACCGAGTTTCCAAACTGTTTATATAACTGCATATCAGAAACACCAATATCTTTAATTCTAAATTTTGAAGGAAATCCCATAAGTCTTTTACATTCTTCCGGAGTTAACCTTCGTGGGTTTTTATCTTTTCCTTGTGATATTAAAATCTCTGACCCATCCTTGTAATAGCGGGCGCTTAATGTGCGTGTTATGCCATTAGGATCAGCCAAACCAAAACCAAATCCATTTCCTTTTTCCTGATGTTTTTTTGCGTAATCCTGCAAATATGCCCACAGTTTATTGGTTAAGGTATATTTATTATCGACCTCTTTTTCGAGAATTGATTTAAGAACTGGTTCATCTTGCTGCGGTTCAGGAAACTTGAAAACGATGCTTTCTCCGAATAGCTTTTTATCAAAGCCCACGATGAAAATTCTTTCCCTATGCTGAGGAACATAGAACTTAGCATCCAGAATCTGATTAAAAACTAAATAATCAAGTTTTTTTAGAGTTTTCTCTATCACTTTGAAGGTATTTCCTCCATCATGCGATTTTAGATTTTTGACATTTTCCAGAAGAAATGCTTTCGGTCTTTTTTCCTTAATAATCCTGCATATATCAAAGAACAGAGTTCCCTGGGTTTCATCAAGAAAACCATGTTTGCGTCCTAAGCTGTTTTTCTTTGATACGCCAGCAATACTAAATGGTTGGCATGGAAATCCTCCAACAAGTATATCATGATCAGGAATTTTTTTTTCATCAATTTGTGTAATATCTCCAAAAGGGACTTCACCAAAATTGGCTTCGTAGGTTTTTTTAGCATATTTGTTCCATTCGGAAGTAAACACACACTTACCATTCATTCTTTGAAAAGCAATCCGAAATCCTCCAATTCCGGCAAATAAATCAATGAATTTAAAGGAGGGGTTTTCTATTGGAGGAAAGGGAATATCGTAAATAAAAGGTAGTTCATAGTGGAATTCAGTTTCACACAAAATATCATTTATATAATACTCCGCTTCATCTTTGTAATATTTTGATGCACCATTTTCTCTGTTTTGAAGATAATGTGTAGCAAATGCTGCACCATCATCAGTCCAATGTATTTCCTTCTGAATTAGTTCTTTCCTTATATCTGAGTATTTTCTTTTCATTGATAACAAAGTTAATTAATGGTAATTTGGATATTTAATTTATCCTCATTATTTAAAGTCTATTTATCAACATAAGTTTATTACAAAATTTTTGAATACTATTTAAAAAGGATAATGAGGCATTAATTCTTTAGCTCTATAGCATAGTATATCTCCATCAGGTTTATTTTAAAAAGCTACAATTGTATCTGCGCCACCAAATTGGAAAATCCAATCAAGGCAACTCCCACAAGGTGTAAAATGATCTCGATAAATAGCTCCAATTCTAAGATCATAGCTACTTGGTTGAAAATTCTCTTCAATAGAATCTTTACCAAAGAGATTATTCTCCGCAGCAAGGGTCTTTAAGGATTCAATATTTAGAATAGGCATTTATTAGTTTTGTTTATTCATACAGATCTTAATAATTCCAAATAAAGCAATTTAAATAGTTCTTAACAGAAATATGGATGTATTAATTGATAATTATAATTATTTTTTCAACAGATATAATAAAGTCCTCACCTATATTGGATATCACACCCATTTTGCTCCGTTCCTCCGCAAAAAGAGTGTTGCATACACTCTAAAAAAACAAGCCCCTCCCCGCTTTTCTTTTAAATACTTATTCTGCATTCTTATCAACTAACGGCTTAATTATATAGATGACCAAAACAATATTAACCTAATGCACTTACATTATACGACAACCGCAGAAAATTTGCGGCCAGCGGACACTGAGCCTGTCGAAGTGTGCTGGTTAACATATATCAGTTATCAGACGCAGCGCAGCGAAGTTTGATAACGTCCGATTATATGTTAAAACAAATTCACGGGCCAGCGAGGAATAAATCCTTTCTCTTCCAAAAGATTATTTTCGTAAGAATTATTTGTGCGCAGCTCCGTTTTTGATTGAGACGTAGCGTAGCGGAGTTTGATAACGTTCGATTTTATGTTAAAGCCGCCAGTAACTTTCTGGAACTGAAATAGTATAAAGCTTAAAATACTTTATCATGCGACTGTTCACTATACTTACAATTCTGTTTGAATTATTCATTTTTGAAGTCTTTTCAAGTGGTCAATCTCATCATCCTTCCGATTCACTGACTCTGATCAATATTGATTTAGCTTGTGATACAGGAGGATATTTGAACTGGAATACGGAATCGGATCCTGATCACTGGGATGGTATAACCTGGAGCAGTTATGTGCCAAAAAGAGTCATTGAAATTTATATTCCTGATTATTTTCTGACTGGAATACTTAATGTCTCCTCTCTCGATGCTTTGGAGTGGCTAATCTGCAGAGGTAGCTACTTTACAGAAATAAATGTTTCCGGATTGAATAAGCTTGAATTTCTGAGTTTAACCAACAACCTTGTCACCCATCTTGATTTGTCAACTAATCCAAATCTAAGGATTCTCTCCTGTGGCATAAACCCAATCAGCGAACTCGATGTTTCCATGCTGAATGAGCTTGAGGCTATGTATTGTGGTAACACTTCAATTGAAGTGCTTGATGTGTCCGGTAAAATTTATCTTGATCAGCTCAATTGTGAAAATAGTGAAATAACTAATTTAAATCTTTCCGGATGCAATTCACTTATGCTACTTAGATGCAATAATAATAATCTGACAAACCTGGATGTAAATGAAACCGCTCTCAGACAACTGTATTGTAATGATAATCAGATTACCAACCTGAGCATAAGTGACCTTAATCCTTTGGGTTATATAGATTGCAGCAATAACCAGATTGAAGAACTGACCCTATCCGGTCTGGACGAGCTACGTCATCTGGATT
>Ga0123335_1008423_pt1 | contig 11069 bp, 6 predicted proteins | sample BiotimSIPDNA_2_FD_89707 | JGI IMG/M metagenome (GOLD analysis project Ga0123335, IMG submission 89707) | Anaerobic biogas reactor microbial communites from Washington, USA - Biogas_R2 time_0 SIP DNA | ecosystem: Engineered > Bioreactor > Anaerobic > Unclassified | place: Washington, USA... | reverse complement strand
TTAATCTATTACTTTAAGAAGTATAAAGTATCCCCGAGGGGTGTTTTAACTGCTCTTATTATTGCAGCGGCAATACTTGCAGGCATTATATATGTCGTAATACCGGGATTCGTGAAATTTGCCGCCCTTTTTGAGAGATTCTTCGTTAACGCAGTTGGTTTTCCCTATTGGTCGGGAGTTATTATTTATCTTCTTATTTTAATTGGACTTATTGCTTATCTTATTGATTTAAGCAGGAAAAGAGCAAGAATAGTGCTAAACACAATTGTTTTAAGTATTGCTGTAATATTAATAGGATATTCATCTTATGCTCTGGTAGTTATAAGATCAAATGCTAACACACCTATGGACCAGAATAATCCTGAAAACCTTTTCAATCTGTTATCATATCTGAACAGGGAACAATACGGTGACAGGCCTTTGTTATTTGGTCAGTATTTTAATGCCCCTATTATTAAAGAATCTGAAGGTAATGCAGTATATGCCCCAAAAGGAGGCCGGTATGAAAAAATAAGTTTTAAACCCAAATATACCTACCATCCCGACTTTAAAACATTTATGCCAAGAATGTACAGCAACCAGGCAGATCATATCGATGCATACCTGCACTGGACAGGGATTAGTAAGGATGAGATGTATACTGTACGAAAAGATGCAGAAGGGAAAATTGTGAGAGACCGTTATGGTGATGTTGTATATGACTATAGTAGACCCATGGATAAACCGGGTTTCATTAAAAACATGGTCTTCCTGGTAAGATATCAGCTCGGATACATGTACTTCAGATATTTCATGTGGAATTTCTCCGGCAGACAAAATGATATCCAGGGATTTAATGAAAGTGAACTTTTGGCAGGAAACTGGATAACCGGTATAAAGTTTCTGGATGAAGCAAGACTTGGAAACCAGGATAAATTGACCGCAGTAATGCTGTCAAATAAAGCGAGGAATACGCTTTTCATGCTCCCCCTTATTCTGGGGCTGCTGGGACTTGTTTTCCAGTATAGTACTGACAGGAAAAATTTCTGGGTAGTGATGTCGCTTTTCTTTTTTACTGGAGTTGCCATCGTTTTATACCTGAATCAGACTCCGCTGCAGCCCAGGGAAAGAGATTATGCCTATGCAGGATCATTCTATGCTTATGCAATCTGGATAGGACTGTCGGTAGTTGCTTTTGTCAACGTATTGAAAATCGCTGGCAAAAGATTCTATAAAACATATGGTATCAGAGCATTAATCCTGATTGCTGTTTTGATAATATTCGATTTTTCGTGGAACGGTACCCTTACATTTACATGGTCAGTAATGTTTGTACTGGGAACCATCATGCTGCTCATACTGGCCGGAGCTTATATTTCGAAGAATATTCGCAATAATACAGCCGTTTCGGCAATTGCAGTACTCCTGTTCCTTGCAGTTCCTGTACTAATGGCATTTGAAAACTGGGATGACCACAATCGTTCCGGCAGGTACATGGCACGCGATTTTGCCGGCAATTACCTGAATTCCTGTGAAAAAAACTCAATCCTTTATACAAACGGCGACAATGATACCTTCCCATTATGGTATGTACAGGAAGTAGAAGGTGTAAGAACAGATGTAAGGGTGATTAACCTTAGTTACCTTTCGGCAGATTGGTATATCCAACAAATGCATAACAGAGCATACGATTCGCCTCCAATCGAAATGACATTAACATCAGAGCAATATCAACAGGGAAAAAGGGAAATAGTATACTTCTTCGATCGTGTGAAAAGCCGTATCGATCTTATGGATGCTATTAATTTTATTGCCTCGGATAAGGTTCAGGAAAGTGTTATCCCTGGAATGCCGGAGCAATTCTATCATTTTCCCCAGCATAAGTTCAGCTTCAAAGCAGATTCAGCAATTGTTTTTTCAAATGGTACCATAAAACCACAGATGGCGGATAGATATGTTTCTGAAATGCAATGGGATTTCAGTCGGAATTACGTTACCAAAAATCACCTGATGGCACTCGATTTTATGGCTACCAACAACTGGCGGCGACCTATATACTACGCAATAACAGTTGGGAATGATAACTATATCGAGCTCAATAAGTTTTTTGAAATGCATGGCCTCGCCTACAGGGTTGTCCCTGCCCTTACAGGAAATGACATAAGTTTTGGCGGGGGTATCAATACCGCAGTTATGTACGATAATATGATGAATAAATATCGCTGGGGAGGTATTGAAAACGATGGTATTTATCTGGACGAAAATTGCCTGAGGATGCTTTCCAACATGCGCCATAATTTTAGCAACCTGGCCCGCTCTCTGATTGATGAAAGGAAGGAAGATTCGGCAAAACAAGTTATGGAAAGGTGCATTACACTTTTCCCGGATGAAAAAATTCCATTCGACTTATATAGTATTGCTTTGGTAGAAAACTATTACAGGGTAGGTATGCAGGAGATGGCACAGGAAATTGCGTCCAAAATTCTGGAACATACCTATGCGGATGTGGAGTATTTTTTGAGCCTGGAAAGTCGTTTTGCTGAAAACCTGCCGATGGAAAGGCGTATTGCAGGACACGTGCTCAGTGAACTGATGAAGATCAGCGATAAATATGGTGACAAAAGGTTTAGCGCTGCCATCGACCAGCAGATACAGGATTACGGGCCCGGCATCAATAGTTTATTCCGATAAATGGCATACTGGCATATTTCAGGCTGGATGAAACATCTGTATAAAGATGTAGTGTGGGATTGCAGCGGGAACGGCAAGACACTCTATCTTACATTCGACGATGGGCCTACCCCGGATGTTACTGATGAAGTATTGGGTGTCCTTAAAACTTACCAGGCAAAAGCCACTTTTTTTTGTCTGGGAAGAAATGCAGAAAGGCACCCAGATATTCTTGCGCGGATTATTAAAGCCGGACATACCGTAGGAAACCATACTTATAGCCATCTGAGGGGCTGGAAACAGGAGAATAAAGCATATATTTCAGATGTTGAACTTGCTTCAGTGTATATCAAATCACCCCTGTTTCGTCCTCCTTATGGCCAGATCAAACGATCGCAGATTCAGCAGCTAAAGCATAACTACAAGATTGTGCTCTGGGATGTCATGAGCCATGATTATGAGAACCGTATCTCAAAAGAAAAATCCTTAAAATACGTAACTAAATATGCCAAAGAAGGTTCCATAGTGGTATTTCATGATTCGGTTAAAGCATGGGGAAAGCTGAAGTATATATTACCTACCTTTCTTGATTTATACTCATCAAAAGGTTATAACTTTAATAGTCTTATTTGATTCTTTTGCTCCCCTGAACAATATTGGAAAATTAATAAAGGGTGAATACGAATAAAATACTCCTTGTGACTTCGTTTACAGTTCCGGAAACTGCAGGCAGTGGTATAAATGCTTTAAATTTTGCGAAATATATCAATTCTGTGCGTGATAAGGCAACTGTGTTATCATTCAGCAGAAATTGCAGGTATCCTTTAAAAACTACTATTGAAGGGGTTCATGTGAGAAGGATTCCTTATTTCAATAAACATATAATTCTAAAAATCCTTTCTTTGCCAATAATATTGGCATTTTATATATTCATGATCCTGAAGCACAGGATAATTTATATCTATGGAGGGAAAATAATAGGATGGCAAATACTTATCGCTTTTTCCCGTATCTTAAATAGAAAAATCGTCTTCCAGGCCCTTTTAAAGGGGGTTGACGATATGTCTAGTCTTATTGAAAATCATAACATTTTTAGTCGTACAATCCTTAAAGGTATAATTCAATTAATACATGTTTATCATGCTATAAATAAAGATTTTATATATGATAAATCAACATTCTGCTTTAAAGGTGGTACTCTGGTTTTACCACAGGGTATTGATGCTAACCTATTTTCGCCAATAAACAGAAGTCAGCAAACAATTATTCGCAATAAACTAAACCTGCCACCTAATAGATTTATCATTGTCTCAACAGGATTCCTGATTTCAAGGAAAGGTTATATTGAAGTTTTTAAAGCACTTAGTATTCTGAAATTTGATTTTTTATATGTTGTTTTAGCAGAAAAGGACTATGACAGGGACCACTTTCTCTACAACCAGAGATCTTATACATTGGGAGTTATAGAGAAAGGGGAAAAAGTGCTTGAAAAGAAAATATATTTTGCAGGATATAGGAATAATGTAGCAGACTATATGAGGTGCGGTGATCTATTCCTTCATAATGCGGAGCTGGAAGGTTTTCCTAATGCGTTACTAGAAGCAATGGCCTGCGGCATACCAATTATTATGAAAAAAATAGACGGAATTACGGGAAATTTTATACAACATGGAGAACACGCCTTGGTTTATAGACATAAGGAAGAAATTCCTGATCTGGTGGATAAGATATACCACAGCCCCAAACTAAGGCAAGCGTTAGGTTCTAATGCCAGAAAAGTTATTATCGATCATTATTCATTTTCAAAAATATACCCTCAGGTTATTAATAAGATAAGAGAAATAAGATATTAGATTGAAGAAGAAACGCATTTTATTTCTGATACAATTGCCTCCCCCGGTACACGGAGTAAGTACTATTAACAAGATAGTTACGGAGAATCCATATGTAAAAGATTATTTTGTTTCATTTATCCTGGAACTAAGGTTTTCTTCAGATTTCTCAGAACTCCGGAAAATGAACCTGAAAAAGATTATCAGATTCTTTCGTTTCTATAATAATCTTAAAAGGAAATTAGAAGAATCTGCTCCTGACATGGTGTATTTTTCATTTATTCCCGTAGGTATCGGTTTTTTTCGTGATTACCTTTTTTTACGGCTGATAAAAAGATATAATAGCCAGGTATTATTGCATCTCCATAACAGAGGCATCTCTAAATATGCTAAAAAAATGGTTTACAGGTATTTATATAATCGTACATTTAATAATGTTTCGTTAATCCATGTTTCCCGGCAGATAATTGAGGAAGAGTTTGGACAGATGCCCTCCCTTCGATGTAAGAAATATATTGTCCAAAATACCTGTATCCCCTTTGAAAATTCGGAAAAGAGTGCAGTTTCAGGACTGGTAAATATTGTGTACCTGTCCAACTTATTTCCGGAAAAAGGGATTTTCATTTTACTGAAAGCTTATTCCAGGATCCTGGAGAAATACTCGGATGTGCAATTACACATATTTGGAAGTAGTTTGAAAAGCATGTATATAAGAAAATTACTCAAATTACTGTCCTCAGCCGGTTTTAATGGAAAAGCCTTCTATCATGGATATGCTGATGAGAGAATGAAAGCAACGGCGTTTTCGAATTGCGATATTTTTATTTTCCCGTCGTATTTCAGCGAAGAATGTATGCCGCTGGCAGTACTTGAGGCCATGCAGGCCGGTAAACCAGTTATTGCCACGCGGATTGGTGCATTAAGCGAGATAATTGATAATGGGAAAGAGGGAATTCTTATTGAACCCGGAAATATTTCTCAATTGGTGAGCAGCATGGATCGGCTTATATCTGACGTTGAAATAAGAAAAAGATTAGGATCAGCAGCAAGAAAAAGGTTTTATAAAGAATTCTCCAAGGATATTTTTGATCGGAATATCTTTGAAGTATTTAAGCAAATATCTCAATACTGAAAATACCATGAAATCGCTTATAAGGGAAATCAGGAAACGTTCCGCAAACAAGGCAAATTTTCTTATAAAATACTTTAAGTCAGGTATTTGTGGTTTCTTACAAAGAAAAGAATACAGGAACATTCGTGATCTTTGCTTATTTGTAGGATATGGGCGAAGCGGACATACCCTTGTTGCTTCACTTCTGGACGCACATCCAAATATAATCATTGGCATAGAATGGGGCTTGTTAGCTCATGTTAAACTAGGTTTTAGAAGGAATCAGGTTTTTTATTCATTAATTGAAAGATCTAGGTATTATTCGAAGAAATTGAAAAATGTTTGGACAGGTTACTCATATCAAGTGGCTAATCAATGGCAGGGAAAATATAATAACATTGAAATAATTGGTGACAAATTTGGAGAGGTGAATGCAAGAAAAATCTGGCAGTACCCTGACATATTGAATCTAACTGAACAAAGAATAGGATTAAAACCTAAATTAATCCATGTAATCAGGAATCCGTTTGATATAATCACAACCAAAACAATCCGGAGATTTGAAATGGATAACATCGATAGAAAACCTGAAACTTTGGATATGTTGTTTTATATTCAAAAGGTATTTAAGAATGCACAAGTGATCATGAACCTGAAGGTTGAAAGGAAATATTCGATTATTGATATCTATCACGAAGATTTGATTGCACATCCTCAGCATACCTTAAAAAATCTTCTTAATTTTCTTGAAGTTGAAGCCGATGAAGATTATCTGAAAGCCTGTGTTTCAATAATCTATAAAAACTCACATAAATCTCGGTTTTCTTTACACTGGCCACAGGAACTTATTGACTTCATTGAAATAGAAATTAAAAAATACCCATTTCTTTCGCATTATCGTTATGCGGATTAATGGTATTAATTCCCCGACTGGTGATACTGAAAGCCAAATTGCTGCTAAAAGCACCTATTACGAAATCTTTTTTATGCTTTTGCTGAATGAAATGAAAATAAATCATTTCACGTCCAGACATAGGATCGGTTAATTTGCCTCTTTCCCAGACTACCTTCCATTCCTGAATATTTTTTTTATTAAAATTTTCGTCAGATAATATGTAGGGAATCCTAAGGAGTTTAAGAATTCCATGTTTTTCATAACGTTCAACAACTCGCGTAATGTCGTATAACATGGGCAACTTTTTATAAATTCTATAAGAAAAACTATCCCTGACTTTTTCAGCTAACCGGAATATGTTTTTTTTCTTTGTTAAAAATACCTGTCCGATATAATTGGACCTTTCATCTAAATAGAAGTGTCTGTCGGCCTTTAATAGCGCTGATCTATATTGCCAGATCTTTTTGTACATATTGTTGATCAGGTCATTATTCCGGTAAAGTGTAAAATGACCAGCAAGCGAGTCCAGTCTTGTAGTTACAACATCAAACATTGAATAGTTATGGTGAACCAGTTTATTATATATGTTTCCGAAAATTAGGTCCAGATCACAATAGCCCCAGAATTCATAACCAATGATTAAATCCTGAAATAATTCAGCAAAGGCGGGTCTGAAATCACAAATTTTATAAGGAAAAGGAAGTTGAATTTTTATTCCCAATCGATTATAAATTCGGGTATAGAAATCATCAATAACTGATGGTATAACTTTTATATTGTTCGGAATTTGGGAGGGTATATTTAAGTTCCCATATAAAAGCCAGTCTATTCTCGGATTGTACCGGCAACTTTCAATAAAATACTCTATCCAGGGTGGAGTTTTTCCAAAATACGGGATTATCAGAAGGATTTCTTTTTTTCCTGTCTCTTTGTTCATTATTAAAAAATTCCTTGAGGGGTAATATGGAACAATTTATTTCTATCCGGGAAAGATTTTACATGAAAATCTCTTTTTTTTGATTCCATGAAATGAAATGCCATGATCTCCTTTCCTGAAACCATGTCCAGCAAAATACCTTTCTCCCACTTCAGTATCCAATTAAAGTTTTTCTCACGAAAAAACTGTGCGTCGGAAAACATTAATTGATCAAAATATGGGGTTATTCTTCCTATCTGTGACCATACTATTTCTGTCATGTCAACCGGAACGTCTGCAGACAGCATTTTCTTTTTGTAATACCATTGGAAATCATATCTTAATTGCTTAAAACTTGTTTGTCTAAGAAGCAATTTCAAATTACTCAGGATATACCGGCCAATGACCACAGTTTTCTTCAAATTCAAACCTTTATATTGTTTTCTGATGATGTTTTCATCATAAGCAAATTGCTTTTCATCAGATAAAATGCTCAGATAATTATATCCTAACCTGTAAAGACTGCATATCGTTTCCGCGTTTTTGTATAGACAAAACGGACCTGATAAAAATTTATCATAAACACTGATGATATCATTATCACAAATAAGTTCGTCCGGAATAAATTTTTTTAGGTTACCGAATATAAGATCATTGTCACAATAACCCCAATAATGGGAATTACTTAGGTAATCATTAAAAACCTGCCCAAAGGTGGGACGTAAATCGCATATCTTATAAGGATTAGTAAGTTTTGCGTTTATTCCGGTTTTTATTTTTATCAAGTGTTCAAAATCAGAAACCTTCATCCGTAATACAAAAATATTATCGTATTCATCAAAATAACCCTGATTATCTGTAACTATTATGAAGTGAATATTCGTATTATATCTGCAGCTTTCAATGAAATATGGAAACCAATTCGGTAATGTGCCGAAAAAAACATGGAATATACTTACTTTCAAGTCTGATGGCCCCTTATTCATACATTGAAGTTAAGGTGTTGATAACCAGAATTAGCCCTATCAATTATATCAATATTTTTACATATTGAAAGTTAATATTAAAAGTAACATAATGAGAAAGGTAATTCTGATCATATTTATCCCCTTCTTGATATCCTATAGTTCTTTAGGACAAGAATGGGAGTGGTCGAATGATATACGTTGTGCCGGACAGATTACGCCTGCGTCTGTTGTACTGGACCAACAGGATAATGTTTACCTAACGGGGACCTTCGAAGGCGGAACATTATATATACAGCATTTGTCTCTGGAGAATACAGGCGACCGGGACGGTTTCGTTTGTAAGTTCAACCCCGCGGGAAACATACTCTGGTTGAACCGGATCGGTGGAACTGATAGGGAGTTCTGTTTGGGGCTTGAAATTGTAAGGGACACTCTATATGTTCTGGGTGAATTTCGCAGTAATCCGGTTTATTTTACACCAGTAAATTCATTGAATAACACTAATAACTTTGATACATTCCTGGGGCGCTATGACCTAAATGGTAATTTCATTTCAGCAACCCTATTGGTATACGGCAATCATATCGACAGGGCCAAATCAATGGTTTATGATGCTTTAAGTGACAATTTCATTTTTGTTGGCCAGTTTCAATCTGAATTACGATATTATGATGGTTCATCTGAAATTGTAGTACCGGCTAAAAGCCCTACAGGAAAGGATTATTTCATTCTCAAAACTAATCTTTTGGGACATGTACGCGATACGGCATTCATCCGTTCAACCAATACCAGTGCCTTCTTAAAAACAGTGAACCTGGCTATTACAGAGGGATATTACGTTAGTGGCGATTTATTAGGTTCCATGACTTTTTCTCCTTCCGTTATAATAACATCTGCTGGCAATTCCGATATGTTTGTTGCCAAATACGACCGGGAGCTTAATCTCTCATGGGTCCGCAGGGGAGGTGGTGTCGGGTATGATCACGGTAACTCTGCCGTCTCAGATCAATTTGGAAATATTTATATAGCAGGAAAAGTTGAAAGTACAATAATTTTCGACAGTACTTCAACTTTAAGCTCAGACCCTGTGAGTGGTTTTGGCGCCCAGGATCTGTGTATCATTAAGTATAACAAGCAAGGACGGCTGCAATGGATAAGAAGAAAAGGAAGCATTGGGGCCGATGATGCATTTGGACTGGTCCAAAGGGAGAATCTGCTTCAGTTTTGCGGGAATATTTCTGATACGGTTATTTTTAATTCGGATGTCTTGCATTCTTCATCGCCTACAGATATTAATACCGGTTTTGCAGTTTTCAATATTAATGGCAACGAGATAGGAGCGCAGGGAATCGGCGGATTAGGAACAGATATAGGAGAAGTAATCGCTTACAATTCATTGGGCACTACTATTATATCAGGATATTTTAATTCAACAGAGATTTCTATCGGCGATTCCGTCTTTTATAATTCTACCGGAACGTATAATGGTTTTATAGCTTCCTTTATTTATCCTATGAGCGCATCGTTTACGAAGATAACAAATGTCCTTTGTGGTGGTGCTGGCTCAGGCGAATTAACAGTAACTCCCTTTTTTGGTGTTGGTCCATACAATTTTACCTGGAGCCATAATCCTCTACTTGATGATTCAACTGCAACAGGGCTTTCTGCCGGTACCTATTCGGTTACTGTCACCGACTCCCGCGATTCGGTTGCCATTACTTCGATTGAACTTATGCAACCTCCTGCTCTCAATATTTTGGCAATACAGACAAATGTCAGTTGTCATCCGGCAAACGGCACCAGCAACAATGGTTCTATTAATCTGACAGTTACAGGAGGGTCCGGCAGTCTTGAATACCTCTGGGCAACCCTTTCCGGTTCCGGTATTAACGTCTCTGCTGAAGACCAGTCAAACCTCACTAAGGGCCAGTATTCTGTTACCGTTACCGATGAGAATGTATGCCAGGCATCCGACACCTTTACTATTACCCAACCCGGCCAGATCACTTTCGGAAATTCAATTGTAATTGGCGATACGGTCCCCCCAGGAAATATCGGATCTATTAACCTGAATATTTCAGGCGGAACTCTTTCCTTCGGTTATGATTGGGATGGCCCATCCGGTTTTAATGCAATAAGTGAGGATATTTTTAATATAACCAGTGGAAATTATTTTATCAATGTTGAAGATGCCAACAATTGCGTGGCCGACACTTCTTTTGTTGTACCCGACAATTTTGCATTGATCGCATACATTTCTGACAAAACAGATGTTGATTGCTTCGGAAATACTAGCGGATCTGCAACTGTTGAAGTTACAGGTGGATCCGGATATTACTCCTATTCATGGTCGAACGGTGGTTTCATGCCAACTATCAGTAATCTTTCTGCCAACACTTACTATGTTACAGTAACCGATACTACTGATGATCGCACAGCTGCAGCATCTGTGGTAATTTCACAACCTTCTGCAGAACTATCTGCTTCCTACATCAGGACCCATGTAAAATGTTATGGCGATAATACAGGCATAATCGATTTATCCGTCCTTGGTGGTACAGTTCCTTATAGTTTCCACTGGAGCAACAATGGAACCAACGAAGACCTGGTAAATGTACCTGCAGGCGATTATGCTGTAACTGTGACCGATGCAAACAATTGTAACACAATAGTTGGTGGCATCACTTTGAATGAACCA
>Ga0123335_1008422_pt1 | contig 11069 bp, 10 predicted proteins | sample BiotimSIPDNA_2_FD_89707 | JGI IMG/M metagenome (GOLD analysis project Ga0123335, IMG submission 89707) | Anaerobic biogas reactor microbial communites from Washington, USA - Biogas_R2 time_0 SIP DNA | ecosystem: Engineered > Bioreactor > Anaerobic > Unclassified | place: Washington, USA... | reverse complement strand
TTTCGAGTTGATGAAATTGGCAAAGAAGCTCGTCATGAAGATGTGTGGTGTTTGGAAGTTGAAGACGATCAATCGTTTGTATTGTCGTTTGGACTTACTACAGGCAACTGCATTGCGTCCTACTGCGACAGGCTGAGGTTCTTTCAGGAGTGCTTTTGGCTGTTATTGTGCGGATGTGGAACTGGATTTAGTGTTCAGAAACATCACGTTGCTAAACTGCCCAGTTTCTCCCCTACCTGGAGCGACAAAGGTTATAACCATTCGAGAAAAGTGTTTGTTATTCCGGACACCATCGAGGGGTGGGCTGACGCTCTTGGGGTTCTGCTTAGCAGCTATTTCGAAAACGGTGTTTTCCCTGAGTGGGAAGGCCATCACGTGGTGTTCGATTACAGCTTAATTCGTCCCGAAGGAGCGACTTTGGCGTCTTCTTCAGGGAAGGCCCCAGGCCCGAAGCCGTTGAAGACGGCTTTGGAGAAGATTCGAACTCTTTTGGAAGCTCGTCTCGCTGCTGGACAAGAACGACTTCGCCCAATCGATGCCTACGACATCGTGATGCACGCCTCGGATGCTGTGCTATCGGGTGGGGTGCGCCGGTCTGCGACGATATGTCTGTTTTCTCCCGATGACATGGAGATGGCGACGGCCAAGACGGGCAATTGGTTTGTTGATAATCCTCAGCGTGGTCGATCCAATAACTCGGCTTTGTTGGTTCGAGGTGAAACCAGCAAGGAGCAATTTGCTACGCTCATGGAATTTGTCCGTGAATTCGGCGAGCCGGGTTTCGTTTGGGCAGACAGCACCGAGTTGGTTGTTAACCCTTGTGTTGAAATTGGAATGTACCCGGTGGACGTGGAAACGGGGGAGAGCGGCTGGCAGGCGTGCAATTTGTGTGAGATCAACGGAAAGAAATGCAAAAGCGAACAGGACTTTGCGATTGCCGCCAAAGCCGCTGCCATCATCGGAACGTGTCAGGCAGGCTACACCAACTTGGCTTACCTGGGTGCAACAACGAAGAAAATCTTGGATCGAGAGGCCCTTCTAGGTGTTTCCATTACAGGCATGATGGACAATCCGGAGATTTTGTTCAACCCAAAACTCCAGCGTAAAATGGCCCGTTTGATTCTCAAGGTCAACGAGGAAATCGCCTCCAAGATTGGCATCAATCCGTGTGCTCGTGCCACTTGCGTGAAGCCAGCCGGTACCACATCCTGTATCCTTGGAACAGCATCCGGCATTCATCCGCACCATGCGAATCGGTACATTCGGCGGTCTCAGGCAAATTACCTGGAACCGCCGCTTCAGTTTTTCAAGCAGTTCAACGCCTTTGCCGTAGAGAAATCCGTCTGGTCGGCAAATGGCACCGATGAAGTGATCTCGTTTTGCATCGAGGTACCGAAAGGTGCCAAGACGAAAAACGAGCTTAGCGCCAAGAAGCTCCTGGAATACGTCATGTTAACTCAGAAGAACTGGGTTACTGCGGGACGGCGACCAGAGCGGTGTTCGGCCGACTGGCTATCACACAACGTGTCAAATACGATCACGGTGCGGGAGGATGAATGGTCGGAAGTGGCTGATTTCATCTACGACAATCGTCAGTATTTCGCCGGTGTGTCGTTACTTCCCATCACGGGTGACAAAGACTATCCCCAGGCTCCATTTACAGCGATCTATACGCCTCGGGAACTTGTCACAATGTACGGCGACGGCTCTGTGATGGCATCTGGTCTTATTGTGGATGGCCTGCACGCTTTTGACAACAACTTGTGGAAAGCCTGTGACGCTGTTTTGGGCCTTGGTGAACCAGTAGAACCTCCCTCCAGTCCAGAAGAATCGTCTATCGTTCGGCTGGAAAGTGTCAGAAGACACGAAGAATTGATGGCAAAATACGAAGCAAAAATCGATTGGGTTCGTCGGGCAAAGCAATTTACTTTCAGGTACTTTGAGAACGACGTTAAGAAGATGACGTATTGTCTTAAGGACGTAAACAACTGGAAGCACTGGTGCGATTTGAAAAGAGAGTATCGGGATGTGGATTACTCCCAGATGGTTGAGGAAGGCGATAACACCAAATTGGAAGAAACAGTCGCTTGCGCCGGTGGAGCCTGCACGCTTAGCTACGTCTGATTAGGATTGACATCAACGACGACCTCCTATACATTAAGTGTAGGAGGTCGTTTTATGGACGATACAGCAAAAGTATTAGTGATTCTGTTATTAGTGGTGTTCCTGTTGTTCTTTGTGATCGCTGGACCTATTTTCACTATTTGGAGTCTGAATCTCCTGTTTGAAGCGGGAATCCCTCTCTGCTTCAAGACTTGGATCGCCATGGTTTGGCTGCACATGGTGATTGCTGGTTCCAGTATCCGTGCCAAAAATAGCAACTGAATTTCTCTAAATAACAGAGAAAGTAAGAGGATTGAATGGCAAGGTACATCTTTGTGGTTGGGGGCGTTTATTCCGGCACAGGAAAAGGAATAGGAGCAGCTTCTATCGGGCTACTTTTGAGGATGAGGGGGCTCGATGTTACTTTAATCAAATGCGACCCGTACCTCAATCTCAACGCTGGCACAATGAACCCTCGCCAGCACGGCGAGGTTTTTCTTTGCGACGACGGTTCTGAGACTGATTTGGATCTTGGCCACTACGAGAGGTTGGCGGGAATTACCGTCTCTTCGAAGAACATCTTCACAAGCGGTGCCTTGTACAAATCGATACTAGAAGAAGAGGAAGCTGGCAAATATCTTGGCGACACCGTTCAAGTCGTGCCTCATGTCACAAACAAAATACAGGAGCGTTTGCTGGAGGTCGGTGAGGGACATGACATTGTGATTGCCGAGATCGGCGGAACTGTTGGTGATTTCGAAAGCTTCAGTTTTTACCAGTCGATCAGCCAGTTTAAGCACAAGCATCCGGAAGATTCGATGATTGTGATGGTAGCCCCTGTGATTTGGAACAACACCGTCAAGGAGTTTAAGACCAAACCACTCCAAAATTCCGTTCGGTCACTGCGGCAGGAAGGGCTGATTCCGGACATGATTTTGTGTCGTTGTGATCGCAGTGTCCCCGGTGTGATTCTCGACAAAATTGCTAGGCTGACCGGAGTGGATCGGGCGGCAGTCTTTGAAGCACCAGATGTGAGAACCATTTATCAGGTGCCCATTGAGTTTTACGATAGGCACGTTGACGATCTGGTAGCAGATCATTTCCATCTCCCCAGGAAAGGTGTTAGGATTCACAAGTACAGAGAGCTTGTGGAGCGTTACATCAACGGGCACGACCTCTCTACAGTGACCATCGGGATCGTCGGCAAATACGACAACTGTGACGAAGCTTACTTGAGTTTGAAAGAAGCTCTTACTCATGCTGCTGTGCAAAACAACGTCAAGCACAACATTAAGTGGATCAATGCTGGCGAATTGGAAGAAGCACAGGATATGCGAAGTGTGTGGCGACACTTCGAGGGCATCCAGGGTGTAATCGTTCCTGGAGGATTTGATTCTAGAGCCGTAGAAGGTAAGATTCGGGCGGTTCAGTATTGCCGTGAGAAAGGAATCCCTTACTTGGGAATCTGTCTGGGCCTTCAGTGTGCGGTCATTGAGTTTGCTCGGAATGTGTGTGGCGAAGATTTTTCAGACGCCAACAGCCAGGAATTTGAGGCCGCCACCGGTAGTCCGGTGATCCACTATATCGAAGGTCAGCACGACGGCATTAAGAAGTCCGGAACAATGCGACTAGGAGCTTACGAATGCGAACTCGTGAAGGATACGCTGGTACGTGAATTGTATAAAAAGAAGTCAATTAGCGAGCGGCACCGGCACAGGTATGAGGTCAACGACGCTTATCTTGACACATACGCAGAGAAGGGCTTGATCGTTTCAGGCCGCAATCCGCAATCCGGTTTGGTGGAGATGATGGAACTGCGGAGAGAGTTACATCCCTATTTCGTAGGAACCCAAGCACACCCGGAGTTCAAAAGCCGCTTGGGAGAGCCAGCACCACTTTTTGATGGCCTAGTGAAAGCTGCTGCCGAGAGGCTAAATATCGACGATGGACAAGTTTAGCATGTTTCTGATCAATGAAGAACGAAGTTACCTGGGCCACCGGGTTAACGATCTGCTCACTGGGATGCAGGATCTCCAGGATGACATGGAGAACATGGGCACACGTCATTTGAACAGAATGGCCGACCAAGTTGTCAACCAGATCCGAAAGATTCTTCACGATCAATGGTCGCCAAAAAATCAGAAGCATCTCAAAGAACTTCAAAGAATTGCTGTGGCGATCAAACGGACCATTGAGGAGAAAGGTGATCTTCGGGATATTTTACCGGCCACAGTTCAGGCCACACAGAAAGTTGCAGGTCAATTGGGAATAAAGGTTCACGGTTTAGAAGCCCCCGAAGTGCCTGGGGGCGAGGACATTTCCCAGGACGACTTTGAATTGACGGGCTCAGGAGAACAGCAGCCACCTGTCGATCAGGTTGACCAGCCGCAACAACCAGGAATGCAACAACCAGGAATGCAACAACCAGGAATGCCACCCATGCAAGCACCCCAGGCTGCGATGTCGCCACCCATGTAACTACGCCGGATAGTAGGGGTAGTATCTCGTGTCGTTGTGCATCTTCCATCCTCGCAGTGAAATCATTGGGTTGTAGTGAGCGACATCGAGCTTTCCGCCTGGGAAAAGCTTTTGCAAATTTCGTCTCATGATTTCATCACGAGAGGGCGGCTGTTTGGCCTGCCCGATGGCTTGGAGTTGCTGTGGATTTGTAGGAATCACATTCCGAGTGCCGGGCTCAAACCCGTGAGTTGGTACACTCATTGGTTCTTGCTGCTGCGACGGTTGGAACATCTTTTCGAAATCACTTAGTGGTTTCTGGGGTGGGCCGTTTTCTTCACCCGGAACTGGCAGTCCCTTTTGGTGGAGTTGATCAACTATGGCTCCAGCGCCAATGCTTCTCAGGTGCCTGACGAGGCCAGGGGTTAGATCTGGGCCTTTGAAGTCGGCGGTCACATCTTCTCCCTGCGCCGCATCAGCGGCACGTTTCTTGTACCACTGATTTGTTTCTTTTCGGCCAGCCTTGATGACCTCGCCTTTTGCAGCATCTTGGTCTTTGATTGCGCCCGTCACAGCCACTAGGCTGGGATCAATGTTCGAAGATTTGATCGCACGCCACTTATTGTACAAACCCCGAGCACTTGCATGTGTGTCTTTGTGCTCACTTCCAGCGTAGCGACGGAGGCCCATGTAGACCAGTAAGCGGCGACCCGGTGGGATTTGAGCCGAATCAAACGCATCTGTCACATCACGAAAGTTGTCTGGAATTACATAGATTTCCGGGTGGATATCACCGCCAATCTTATGCATTATACCAGTGGTGCCCTGCCTCTGAGATAGAATGCCTATGTTCAAATCTTGATCAGAGGGGTTGATGTCGTCGCCCGCTTTGGCTGCGGCGATGGCCTTGTTGAAAAACAAGATTGGGTCGAAAACAATGAAGTCACCTTCGTTCGGACTAGTGCCGTCTTCGGACATAACGTTGCGCTTGCTAATCGTTCTGGTCCGCCGTGCTTCATCGAGCAGCGATTCTTTAATTTTGACCCATTCCAAGAAACTGTATGTCAACATGGCAATAATCTCCTCGTGATATTTATGTTGTTGATGGCAAAATGTTTTGCTGTTATAATCACGAGATTAGGAGTCAAAAATGTGCGGAATTTCAGGTTTTATCGGTCGGTCCAAGAAGCCCAAGCTCAGCTATGAGCTTATGACCGCTCTATTTGAGCACCTTGAACTGCGAGGTACTGATGCAGCGGGGGTTTGGGCAACAGAGATTGATGACGGTCGAGTTTTCTATCACAAAGAGCCGATTCGGTCTAGTGATTTCGTTAAGAAGCAGTTCTGGCGGAAATTGGGCAAAGTCAAGCTCAATTTGTTGCTGGCTCATGCCCGAGCGACCTCAGTAGGGGGCGGTCATGCCAGTGTCAACAGCAACAACCACCCGTTCGTCAGCAAAGACAAACGCATCGGAATGGTCCACAATGGCATTCTGAGTGAATTCCAGTATCTCAAGGATCGGTACCAGATCCTTTCAGATACAGACTCAGAGGTGTTGTTGCGTATGTACGAGCATGGTCTGCGAGACGGTGCGGAGGTGGAAGAGCCAGAGGAGCGACTTGAGGGCATCAAGGATATTTGGTCTTACATTTCTGAAGGTGCGATGGCTGTGGCCATAGGCGAGCGACCGCACCCGGACCTCCGGTATCTCTTCTTGTTTCACAACGTCAAACGCCCACTTTGGATTGCTGACTTGAGAAAGTCGCTGGGGCAGATCTTCTTTTTCTCCTCCCCTGAAGTTTGGTACCGGGCGATCTCTAGCTCGTCTCACCTGAAACGCTCATGTGCCAGCATCCCGGATCTGATCGAGATTCCGGTCAGTCAAGTTTGGGTTTTATGGCTCGATGGCGACAATCCGATGCTTTTGAATACCGATCAGGTCTTCAAGTACGATTTCGAAGTGAAACCAACAACAGAAACATGGAATGCGGGAGATCAACTGCCCGTGAAACAACCGGTGCTAGAACTCAATGTTGTAACGGACCTGGATGAAGACGAACAGGTTTCAGAGACAAACGACGGCTGGAAGCGGGAAAGAAAACGGGAGAAGGATGGCACCTATACCGCTACTTTAAGCAAGGAAGACGATTGGCAAAATCAATGGTCGGCGGTGGAGCCGCCTGCTAATTCCACAGATCATGTCGATTTGTGTGCCCAAATTGCCGATCTGTCTCGGTCCATTGAAACAAAAGCCAACAATCTCATGATAGAATGCACGATCAGCCAGACTGAGTACCAGGAGCTTTTAGAATCCTTGGAACAAACCCGAGTTGATCTTGAAGGCACATTGCGATTGTTGGGCGGATAGGAGACCCATGGATGAGAGTGATCTACAGATCGAGAACATACTCGAAAATCACACCAAGAAAAAGAAAGTAGACGGTAAAGCCAAGGGAGATAGAACGGAGTTAAACCTTTGCAAACTGTTGACTAAACACTTTAAGGTTGAGTTCTCAAAAGCGCTTGGGTCCGGAAGTCGTTGGAGTCAGGTGGGACATCTACCCGAGCACGCCAAGAAGACACTTACCGGGGACATTTGTGTTCCTGAAGGTTTCCGGTGGGTCATGGAGAGTAAAGGCGGGTATGAAGATGAGATCGATTTGAACCGGGCCTGCGATGGCCCAATCGCCACACTTGATGACTTCATCGAACAGGTTTCTCGGGACTCAGGATACAGCGGCAGACTGCCTATTATTTGTTGGAAACGTAATCGGAAGCCGTGGTTGGCGGTAGTGCGACACGAAGACCTGGGATTGTATGAAAGCGATTTTGAATACATGATTTGCTACCGGGAGTGGCGAGTCGTAAAACTAGAAGATTTACTCGTGAAAACAAAGAGGTCATTTTGGTTCAAAACAAAAAAGAATTGATCATATGTGTTGACTTTGACGGTACGCTGGTTGAGCACCGGTATCCGGCCATTGGACACCCCTTGCCCGGCGCTTTCGAAACCCTCAAGGAACTAAAGGAAGCTGGGCATAAACTGATCTTGTGGACGTGCCGAGAAGATTTCGGGTATGACATTAACCGGCAGTACCTCCGAGAGGCAGTCGATTTCTGTGGCAAGCAGGGCGTGGAATTCGACGCCGTTAACGAGACCATTCCAGAAGCGGACTTCCGACCCGAACGGTGCAAACGCAGGAAGCCATATGCAGATTATTACATTGACGATGCGATTCCTTTCGGCTTTCCTGGCTGGGACAAGATCAGGGAGTTTTTCTTAGGCGAAGACTAGTCTGACGTTGTTTTTCGTGACTGGAAGTCCGGTTTTGAATCGCCATTCTACCGTCCACAGTCTGTCAAGATCGAGGCATTGGGAGGGGATAAAAATATCAGGGCGAGGTGGATCATCGGGAGCTTCTTGAAAAATCCACAGCCCTTTGTCGTGACTGTAATATTTCACTGGGTATTGATCCACATAGTCCAAAATCTGTAAACCAGACTTAAGGAAATTTTGCGAAAATTTGACCTGAGCATCGCCACCCCAACTGTTCTGGGGAAACAACTCTCCGAGCCTTCTTCGTATTTTTTCTAGAGAAGCAGACGTAGCAATTCCGTTCGACACTGCGGCATGACGAGGAACAATTTTTTTGTTGTATCTTCCCGGCTGGTCATCGTACACGACACCACAAAGTAGACCACAGGAGTCCCCCAACGCATCCAACATGTTAACCAAGACCAAATCAAATTCATCCAAAACAGGAACGTAGTCGTCTTCCACAAAGATGTAGTAGTCGAAGCGATTTCGACAAAGCTCATACATCCTAGAATATTGTCCATAGGAAATGCCAAGGTTGGGCATAGGAATCACCACAATCGGCGTTCCATCGTCAAGCTGTTTTAGGCCGAGAATGTATTTGTGGTACTCGGGTGTTACATCCGGATTTCTCGGGTAGCCGATGGTGATTTGCGATAGGTTGTGCTTGACTCGATTTAGCTGAGCGATGTGTTTTTTGAGGTGGCTGTCATCGAACTGAGTTTTCGCACGCTGTCCGCTCCAGGTTGCCATGAAATAGTTGATTTTTTTTGAGGAGCTATCGACGACCGGGCGTTTGGTTACGATTTCGCATTTCCCAGTGAACCTTTTGCTGAACGCTATGTCATTGGGATTGATATTGCTTTTGGAGATTCTTGCCATGAAAACTTATCCTTCCATCGGCGGCCCTTCATCAGGTCATCACAAACCTTGCTACGCCTTCGTCAAATACGATGGTTCCAACCTGCGATTCGAGTGGTCGAAAAAGCGGGGTTGGTACAAGTTTGGCACTCGCAAGACCCTTCTTGACGAGAACCACCCTATTTACGGACCTGCCATTCCGCTTTTTTTACAGAAGTACGGCGACGGCCTTGAAGCCGTTTTCGGCAAAGAAAAACTTTTCCGTGGCGTTGAGAACGTAATCGTGTACGCTGAGTGGTTTGGGTCGCAGTCCCTAGCTGGGATGCACAAACCTTGGGACCACAAGCGGGACATTGTTCTCTTCGATGTGAACTACCCCTACCCTAAAGGGTAGGGGCTTCCTATCCAACCAATAGCCCACTCATAGCAGGTCTTACATCAGGACAATAGGCTATTCCCGTAGTTCCTACGGTTCTTATTCTCAATCCTTCTTCAAGGATGTTTTTCGCTGAATTGCGGTCACGGTCATTATGTTCCCAACAATTCCAACACGTCCATTCTTTTTCATTAGGTTCTAGTTCCTTGTTCTGGTAATTGCAATGATTACACAACTGAGAACTTGGAAACCAACGACTAACCTGTATGAACTCTCGACCATACCATTCAGCCTTGTATTTCAACTTATTGAGGAAACTTGAACAACCACAATCTTGTATATCTCGATGACGCTTCCGTTCTTTGTATCGTGGTTCGTCTCGCTCATCAGGACTCACTTTCGCAAGCATGGACTCTACACTTAGGTCTTCGGTACATATCACTTGGTTTTCGTTGATGATGCGACGAGACAACTTGTGCAAATGGTCTTCACGCTTGTTCGTTACTTTCAAGTATAACTTGGCTAATTGTTTCTTAGCCTTACTTCTGTTCTTGCTACCTTTTTCTTTTCGACTCACTCGTTGGTGCAAAAGTTTCAACCTTGCTTGATACTGGCGAGCAGGTCGTGGGTTGGGTTCGGCATTACCATCACTGTCTACATTTGCCATCACGTTCAAGTCAATGCCAATCATCTTGTCGGTAAGACTAAGTTGTGGCATCTCTCTGGAAACAGTGATGCTTACATGATATTGTCCTGCTTTATTCTTACTGACTGTGGCGAACTGGATTTCGCCTTCTACTTCACGATGTTGAATGATTGGTATGCCGTCCAAGAACTTAGGGAACGCCAACTTACCTTCAACCAAGTAGATGTTCTGCTTGATTTTGAAGGATTGCTTACCATGACGTTTCTTGAACCGAGGAAAGCCTTTCTTGCCTTTGACTTTCTGTTTGCATTTGCGAAAGAAATTGTTATATGCGTTTTGCAAACATTCGACCGAGTATTGCAGGCTTTGACTTCCGACTTCCTTCAACCAAGTGTATTCAGTTTTCAGGATTGGTAGTTCTTTCTCGTTGTCAGACCTACGCAGGCTTCGCTTGTTGGTTTTGTATTCTTCAATACGTTCATTTAGGAAATGATTATAGACCCATCTTACACAACCGAAATGCTTATTGAGCAAGACTTCCTGTTGTGTTGTTGGTTGTAATCTGAACTTGTAAGAATACAGATGCTTCACTTATCCTCTTGCTTGACGTAATCTCGGATGAATTGACGCACAACCTCGCTGACCGAAACATAGTTCTCGGAGCATTTGTCCTTGAATTGTTGGTAGAGTGATGGTTGTATCATTACAACAATCTCTTTCGTCAGTTTTTCTTTCTGTGGATCACTCATGCAACTTATATAGTATCCACGGATAATTTTTAGAGCAGGAAAACTGATTTTTGAGCCGATTTCTTGGGGAAAGATAGTTGCAGGCAAGTTGTCCTATGAAATCAGCTTCATCTTGCGTTGATTTGCGTTATGCTTGAGCCAATTTTTAGCTCACGGGCATTCATCCCACTACCCTAAAGGGCTGGTCATGCTCGTTCGCTCCGCTCACTTCGCTTATGACCAGCCAATTCTTTTAGAATTGGTAGGGGCTTTCTGCCCGCTAAGAGGGTAAAGGCGGCCGGGGGCACGAACTTTGGATGGCCAAGATTAAAACGGAGCGATACAAGGAAGCCTTGATGTTACTCTACGAATCAGACTGGCAGAAGTATTGGGAATGAGATGGACGAGTTCAATCCGGACTGGTATTCATGCCCCGGTGATACAATTCGGGACATCCTTCGGGAACGAGGGATGAGTGCGATGGCATTCAAGCAGCAAACCGGCCTTTCTGCTGGATACGTTCAGCATTTACTGGCGGGGCTAGCGGCGATAACGCCGCCAATAGCTGACTTGCTAAGTAAA
>Ga0123335_1008421_pt1 | contig 11070 bp, 9 predicted proteins | sample BiotimSIPDNA_2_FD_89707 | JGI IMG/M metagenome (GOLD analysis project Ga0123335, IMG submission 89707) | Anaerobic biogas reactor microbial communites from Washington, USA - Biogas_R2 time_0 SIP DNA | ecosystem: Engineered > Bioreactor > Anaerobic > Unclassified | place: Washington, USA... | reverse complement strand
TGTTTGCCGCGTCTGTTTGGTATAATGAAAGGCGAATACATTATGGAAAGTGGAGGGCTGCCCATATGGCTGCCACAATGAAAGACATTGCCAGGCTGACCGGCCTCGGGCTGGCGACGATCTCAAAATATATGAACGGGGGAACCGTGCGTCCCAAAAACAAGAAACTGATTGACGACGCCGTTAAAGAGCTTCGTTTTGTGCCCAATGAATTTGCGCGCAGTCTCAAAACCAGCCAGTCACGCACCGTTGGCGTGGTGATTCCTGAGCTTGGCAACCAGTTTATCACTTCCATCATTACCACCATGGAGGATATACTGCGCAAACATGATTACGCGGTCATCGTATGTGACTGCCGCACCGATGCCAGGCGCGAGCGGGAAGCCGTCTCGTTTCTGGTGCACAAGCGTGTGGATGGACTCATCAATATGCCCACGGATCAAAGCGGCGAGCATTTGCGGCCTGCGCTGGATGCCGGCATCCCCATCGTGCTGGTGGACCGTGTCCTCAAATCGATGAATGGGCTCGTAAGCGGCGTTGTGGTCGATAATGTGGATGCGGCGGAAAAAGCCACGCGCTACCTGATTGAGTCCGGGCATACGGACATCGGACTTGTACTGGGCAACGATTACATATACACTACCCAAAAACGCCGGGAGGGATATTTGAACGTCTACATGGAGCTTGGCTTGAAGCCCCGCGAAGAGCTGATACGCTTCAGCGACTACACCCTGGAAGGCGGCTATGCCGCGATGAAGCAGTTGGTTGCCCTGCCCAAGCCACCTACCGCGGTGTTTGTGACCAATTATGAAATGACGCTGGGTGCCACGCTCGCCCTGAACGAAGCACAGCTGAAAGTACCGGAGCATATGTCTCTGATCGGGTTTGACAAGCTGGATCTCATCGGCGCAATTTTCCCAAACCTCACGCTGGTCAAACAACCCCAAAACGCCATTGGCGAGTGTGTGGCCAAGCAACTGCTGCGCCTGCTGACCGACCCTCACGGCAATGCGCTGCACCAAATCATCACGCTTTCAACACAACTATCCATTGGTGGCAGCACACGTGACCTTCGCAAGGATTGAGCAGCGGAAGCGCCGCGCCTGTGTTAAGGCGCGGCGCCTGCATTTTACCTGGAAAATCAGTCGTACAGGTTGGGAGCGATTTCGTCGGAGGCGATGTTGGCGGCGGTATAGAACGCGCAGCCGGTATCGGTGTCCTGCACAGGCTCTTTGTTGGCAGAGGCCAGCAGCAGGTCGATCAACTTGATGCCGATGCCCACGGGGCTCTGCGTCACAGCGCCATACATCGTGCCGGCGGTCACGGCGGCCTTGATCACAGTGCCGGAGTCAAAGCCCACAGCGATGATCTGTGTATCATCCGAGCCGCAGAGGTTGAGCGTTTCATTAGCGGTGATGATGCCCTCAGCTGCAACCTGGTTGGAGCCGAAGATCGCGATGGTATCGGGCTGGTTGAGCACAACGCCCGCTTCGGTGGCGCACAGCTCGGTGGTGGTCTGCGCAGGCACACGCACTTCGATGATCACATTGGCATCGGCCTCAGCAGCCTTTTCGCCCTTGGAATCGCCCACATACTTGTCATTGCCGATCACAGCCACTTTGAATCCATCGGCAGCGGCCAGTTCGATGAACTTGTCGATGAAACCCAGGCCACGGTTTGTGATGGACTCGGAGGTGGCGTCCTGGTTGATCTCGCCCACGCGCACAGGCGCGGTAGCAGCGGCAATACGCTCTTTGATCTTGGTATAGAGGTTTTCGGCAACTACGGTACCGGCTGCATAGTTGTCGGTTGAAGCGTTGGCCAGCACAGCGCCTGCGGGCGCGTTGGGCACGCCGGAGTCAAACCCGATAATCGGGATGCCCGCTGCCTGCGCGGCGGCGATGTTCTCATTGAGCGCATTCACGTCCAGCGCAGCCAGACCGATGGCATCGGGCTTGGCGTTCAGCGCGGACTCAAACATGTTCACCTGTACAGCGATGTCACTCTCGGAGTCAGGACCGACCATGTTGAACTTGATCTTCTCATACCCGGCTTCGGTGTTGATCTTCTCGGCCTCGCTCTGGCAGCCCTTTAGAACAGCCTGCCAATAGGTGGACTGGAAACCCTTAGACACGATCTCAAACGAGTAGGTTTTTGCTTCTTCAGCAAAAGCGATGGAACACAGGCTAACGACCATAGCCAGTACCAGGAGCAGAGACAGCGCCTTTTTCATGTGATGACCCCCTTTTTTTATCTATGACACCTTGCGGTGTACATAACACTCTGTTTCCCTACTTTTTCCGGCGCGCCATATCGATTGTGACGGCCACGATTAAAATGCCGCCTGTGATGATTTGCTGCCAGTTGGCCTGCAAACCGATGTTTGGCAGCCCGGTTTTCAACAGCGAGATCAGGCATACGCCTAAAAACGTACCAACGATGGAGCCGCTGCCGCCCGTCATCGCCGTACCCCCGATGATGGCCCCGCCAATGGCGTCCAACTCCAGCCCCGCCCCCGTACCGGGCGTGATGCTGGTGAAGGTACAAGCGTAGGCAATGGCGGCCAGTCCGGCAAAAAACCCGGAAATGACATATGCCATGATGTGCCATCGCGCCACATTGACGCCCGATAGCTTGAGCGCTTCCTTGTTGCTGCCGATGGCGATAATATAGCGCCCGACCCGCGTATGGTTGAGGATGATGGACATAATCAGCACCAGCAGCAGGATGATCACCATACCGACCGGATAAGTCACATCGCCGATCTTGTACTTAAGCAGATCACGCACCCAGCTGCCTTCCTGACCGGCCATCGGCCATACTCCGGTCATGCCGTTGGTGAGGATGGAACCCAGCCCGCGCACGATCATCATCGTGCAAAGAGTGGTGATAAACGGCGGCAAATCCAGCTTGGCAACCACCACCCCGTTGATAAAGCCAAACACAATGCCCATACCAACCGTCACAGCCATTGCCACTCCAATGGGCAAGCCCATTTGGCGCATCAGATAGCTGCCGACAATGGAGTAACACACCAGCCCTGTGCCGATGGACAGATCCACACCGCCCGTTATAAGCGGAAACGTAACTCCAATGGCCATGAGCATAATGTAGTACATGTAGCTTGCCATGGTGATCAGCGTAGTGTACTTTCGAAATGAGGCGCTCATCAGACAGAAGAATGTGAACAGGATGATCAGCACCCCAACGATCACCAGTTGCTGCAAGCCCACCTTCTGTGGAACCATCTTTTTTCGTTGCGCGATCATATCCGTGCCTCCCGTTCTGCTTTTATGCGGCAATCAGTTCCTGCGTTTGCGGCTTGTGATATCTGCCGTTACCGCCGCAAGAACAATCAGGCCGGTGAGCACGTACTGATAGGAGATGGTAAAGCCCATCGCAAGGATGCCTTCCTGCATCAGTGCCACGATGACCGCGCCAATGACCGTACCCAGGATGGATGCGGAGCCGCCCGCCATGGATGTGCCGCCCATGACGCAGGCGGCGATGGCCTCATTATTGAACGTATCCCCCAACCCAGGCTGCACGGTCGTGTAGGCGCCAACATAGAAGATGGCAGCCAAACCTGCCAGCGTACCGCTGAGGATATAGGCCAGCATCTCCCACCGGCGGGTATCCACACCGGACAGACGTACTGCCTCCCGGTTGCTTCCGATGCAGAGCATGTAACGTCCCGCAGTCGTACGGTACAGGATGATGGCGCACACGACTGCCACCACGATCAAAATCAAAAACCCTAGGGGGATGTTATTGGTTTTGACCAAATTACGGTACCAGGACGTGGCAGGGTTATCTGAAGGCCATGTGACAGATTGCGTTTTGGTGAAGATAGAGCCCACGCCTTTGGCCGCCTGCATCAATGCCAAGGACGTTATGAACGACGGCAGCCGCCGATAGGCCACAAAATAACCGCCCACCGTGCCAAACACCGCGCCCACGCCAATGCTGATGAGTATGCACAGCCACAGCGGCAGGTTAAACTTGGTCAGGCAATACCCTGAAATCAGTGCGGAGCAGAACATGACCGGGCCAATGGAAAAATCAATGCCGCCTGTCGCAATCACAAATGTCACGCCAAGCCCCATAAACCCGATAAAGTAAGCATAGTTGAATGCGCTCATCACACGGTTGTAGTTTACAAACGTGGATCCGTTGCGCAGAATAGGCGTTAGCAGGGTAAACAGTCCGTACATGAGAAAGATGATCGCAATCAGAATCACACGGCTAAAGCCGATCACCCGAACAAATCGCCGGTTTTTAAAGCGTTGCAGTGCTGTATTCACAATGGTTATCCCCCTCAAACAGCGATTTCGCGGGTCGCCGCGTTCATGATTTTTTCCTGCGTCGCCTCGGCCACATCGAACTCGGCGGTCTTTTTGCCTTCACACATCACGATGATGCGGTCGCTCATGCGGAGGATTTCCGGCATTTCAGAAGAAATCATGATGATGGATTTTCCTTCGCGTACCAGGCGGTTCATCAGTTCATAGATTTCCTGTTTGGCTCCCACGTCGATGCCCCGGGTCGGTTCGTCAAAAATCAGGATTTTGCTGTTGCTGATAAGCCACTTGGCCACGACCACCTTCTGCTGGTTGCCGCCGGATAGGTTCATGACCAACTGCTCCACGCCGGGGGTTTTTGTCTTGAGCGCCTCTACCATGCGCTGCGTTACATCGCGCTCCGCATTTCTGTCAATGATGCTGCCGCGCTTGATATAGTTATGCAGGCAGGCCAGCGTGCTGTTTTCACAGATATTTTTCTTAAGCACCACGCCATAACGTTTACGATCCTCCGACAGGTAACCAATGCCCACGCGCACCGCATCCTGTGGCGAGCGGATGTTCACCGGAACGCCATCGATAAAAATATCGCCGCTTTCCCGTTCATCCGCGCCAAACAGGGCACGTGCCATCTCGGTACGCCCCGCGCCCATCAAACCGGAGAACCCCAGGATTTCTCCCTTGTGCAGGGTAAAGCTTACATCCTGCACCATTCGTCCTGCGTTCAGGTGTTCCACCCGCAGTACCACGGGTGCATCTGCGGGCACACGGCTCTGCGTTTTGGGTTCTTCAAAGATAACACGCCCCACCATCATGTGGATGATGTCATCTTTGGTGCAATCCTGGGTCACCAGCGTGCCCACCGTCTGTCCGTCACGCATGACGGTCACACGATCCGTGATGCGCTTGATCTCGTCCATCCGGTGCGATATGTACACGATGCCGTACTGCCTTTCACGCAGGTCGCGGATGATGCGGAACAACTGGTCGATTTCCGCATCGGTCAGCGCAGCGCTGGGCTCGTCAAAAACAATCACCTTCGCCTCATGACTGATGGCTTTGGCGATCTCACACATTTGCTGCTTGCCGACCGTCAGCCTGCTCATCGTTTCCCGCGGGTCAATATCGATGCCAAGCTGCTTAAACAGCGCACGAGCGTCGTCATTCATGCGCGCATCATCTATCAGAATGCCACGCCTGGGCTCCCGGCCAATAAAGATGTTCTGCGCTACGGTCAGGTGCCCCATCATGTTCAGTTCCTGATGCACGATTACGATGCCGGCCGCCTGTGCCTCACGGGGGCTGGCAAAACGCATCTCGCGTCCTTCAAAAATGATCCTGCCCGCATCTTTCTGATAGATGCCAGTCAGAACCTTCATGAGCGTCGATTTTCCGGCGCCGTTCTCCCCCATCAGGGCATGCACTTCACCGCGCCGCACATCAAGTTGCACATTGTCCAGCGCATGCACACCCGGGAATGATTTGTCGATGCCTTCCATGGTCAGTATGACCTCACCCACTTGTGCTCCGCCCTTCCCGATGCTATATGGTTTATCTTCACACGCTCGTCCAGCGCAGTTTGGCATATATTGAGACCGTGTTTCGTATGAGTTCCCAGCGGCTTCTTGTGAAAAGCGTAACGTTTCCTGTTGTGGTTACTATATAATATGAGTTACTGTTTGTCAAGCATTTCATTGCAATTGTACAAGAGAGTGTGCGTAATTATGCCAATTTCTTTTTCATCCAAGGTGTGTTTCACTAAATATCTGTATACGTTTCGCTTTATGGATGCAGGTATGCAGGCTCTTTATCGGCATGCCCACTGCTTGTTCCACGCGTCTGCAGGCAAAAAGACCCTGCCAGTATGTCTGACAGAGCCAGTGCGCAGACCCAATGGCGGGACGTTCCCAGACACCCATTCGTTGGCCGTGCCCGCCAGACTCAGAGAAGCGCGCTTGTGTGTTTTACCCTTTGACTGCGCCGGAAGTGAGCCCCTGCATGAACATTTTCTGCATCGACAGATACAAAATGATGATTGGCAAGGAAGCCAGCATGACATTGGCAAACACCAGATTCCACTTTGAGGTGTACGCGCCGATGGCGTTATAAATCCCTGTGGTGATCGTCTTGCCCCCGCGAAATCCAAGGATGTACATGGGATTGAGGAAGTCGTTCCAGATCCACATGCCCAGAAAGATGACCGCTGTAGCCGTACAGGGCTTGATCAGCGGGACAATGATGCGGAAAAACGTGGTAAATGGGTTGGCGCCGTCGATGTACGCAGACTCGTCCAGGCTGCTGGGGATGGTCTTGATAAAGCCTACATACAGGAAGATGGTCGTGCTGAAATATGTTCCGGCATAAAACAGCAGCAGCCCCGGCATGGTATACAGAAGATGTAGCGCACTGAGCGTTTTGATGCTCGGAATCAGTGTGACCACCGGCGGTATCATGATGCCCGCGAGTGAAAATACGTACAGTGCCTGGTACACCCATCCCTTGCGCCGCGCAATGATGTATGCCGCCATGGAGGTAAGCAGCACCAGCAGCAGCACCGACGAGGCCGTGATCACAATACTGTTGCGGTACAGCGCCAGCATGTTGGAAGTTTCAAAGGCTTCCGCAAAGCTATCCAGCGTAAAATGCACCGGCAGGTTCAATGGGAATTTGATGACCTCGTCATACGGTTTGACGGAGTTAACCACCGCGATGTACAGGGGCGCAAGATAAACCAGCGCAAAGAAGAACACCAGAATCTTCTTGATCCAACTGCCAAAGGACGCTATTTTCATATCAGTATTCCACCTCATGCCGTTTGGAGATGGACAGTTGCACGATCGACAGAATCACGATAATCACAAACAGGATGATGATGGCTGCTGACGAATATCCCCTGCGGTTGTACTCAAAGGCTTTTTCCACACCAAACAGGGTGACGGTCTGCGTTGCGCCGCCCGGGCCACCGCCTGTGATCACCTTGACATGATCATACTGCTTCAGGCCGCCTGCTACTGCCAAAATGCAGTTGATCGTGATACCGGGTGCAAGCAGCGGCAGCGTAATGTGACGAAAACGGTAAAGCCAGTTGGCGCCATCCACCTTACTGGCCTCGTATATTTCCTGCGGGATGGTTGAAAGGGTCGAAATGTAGATGACTACAAAGAAGCCGAGACTGTTCCAGCAAATGATGCCGGATATGACCAGGATGGTGGTCATCGGGTTTCGGTAAAAATCCACACCTTTACCGCCAAACATCTCAATCACTGAGTTGATCACGCCGCCATTCGTCTGCACCATATAAGACCAGATAAAGGCAACCACAACGCTGCTCATGACCGTGGGAATAAAGATTGCGCTGCGCGAAAAGCCCAGCAGCTTGCCCTTGTCATTGAGCAGCGCTGCCAAAATGATACCCAATACATTGTAGATCAGCGTCGTCAGTATCATGATGATCACGGTCACTTTGAGCGCTTCAAAAAAGGACGCATCGCTGAACAGGCTCACAAAGTTCTTCAGTCCGACGAGCTTGTAGGTGGGGCTGATGCCGTCCCAGTTGGTAAAGCTGTAGAAAAAACACAGGATGACCGGTATGATCATAAAAATGATATAGATCAAAAAACCCGGTGCCAAAAATAACACATCGTAGCGTTTTTGATGTTTCATTGCCGTTCCCTCCACTATGAAAGGGGGGTAAACTTTTTACGGCTTACCCCCCAAAGGAACCGATTCAGGCGCGGTGATGACCTTTGGCCGGTCAGTTCAGCGCCTCTTTGGCGATGGCCCACTCGTTGTCAAAATTTGCAAGCTCGGTGGCCACGTCATTACCCAGCGCAATGTTCTGGGTCAGCTTGTTGGTGTAATAATCCTTCAGGCCAGGCAGGAACGCGGCATCACCGGTCATGCTCTCAAAGCCTTCAACTTCTGTCATGCCCGCAATGGCCTGCTCAATGTACAGGCGCAGCGGAATCATGTCATAAGCAACGGGCGCCTTCGTGGTGGCAAACAGCTGCTCGCTGCTGAGGAAGAAGCTGTACAGCTCTGTATTGGTGAAGAAGAACTTTACAAAATCCTTGCACACTTCGGGGTATTTCGACGATGCGCTGATGGATAGCCCTTCGTTGACGAACACGGAAAGCACATTGGCATCGCTGTCGCCCGGCATTGGGAACCAGCCAACCTCGAAGTCTTGCAGTCCCTTGGCGACTTCGGCATTTACCCAGGAGCCCATGGGCAGCATGGCCGCTTTGCCCGTGAAGAACTGCTCAAGCATCTGTGTGTAGGTGATGCTGGGCAGGCTGTCGCCGGCATAGTTCTGGCAAATGTACTGGTACTTCTGCATGGCCTTGACCAGATCATCGTTGTTGAACTTGACACTATCGGCATTGCGCTGGGAGCCCCAGTCGGGATTCTTGGCCAGCAGGTCGGTACCGGCAATCATGTTGGCAAGCATAATCTGCGGCCAGCCATCCTTGATGCCCAGCGAAACGGGCAGGATGTCCTTGGCTTTGAGCGCTTCACACACATCCAGGAACGCCTGGTAGGTGGTGGGCACTTCCAGGCCGTTCGCGGCGAAGATGTCCTTATTGTAGAACACACCGATGACCTGCTTTTTGTAATTGGCGACGTACTGCTTGCCGCCAATTTTGCCGATGTTGGGATCCATCAGATAGTCCAGCTCGCTATCATCAAAGGCCATCAGCGCGCCGGATGGCACAAAGTCCGCCGGGTTCTGCATGACCATCACATCCGGGAACTGGCCGGTCGCAAGCAGGGTTTTTTCATACTGGAAAATGTCCACATTGGAGGAGGGCTGACCGATGATTTCCACTTCCACATCCGGTTTGGCGGCCATGTACTTGTCCGCAATGGACTGCCAGAACTCCACGGGCAGCTGCGGCTGGATGTTGACGCAGAAAACGATTTTCGACTTGGCGGATTCCGCAAGGCTGCCACCCGCAAACAGCCCCATCAGCAGGCACACGGCCAGAAGAAGGGTAAGGGTTCGTTTCATGATCGATCACTCCTTTGTTTTTTTGGGCACCTTTTATATTTTTTATGCTATCTTTTTCACAGGTAACCGTCAATGATAGAAATTCTAGTTTCTGTGGTAAAAATTTTCACAACGAGTATCGGTGGGCACAATGCCCGTCACCTTCTTGAATATCTTCAGAAAGTAGTGGTAGTCTGTAAACCCGACGCGCTGGGAAACCTCATAGACCTTCAGTGTCGTCTGCGCCAACAGCTCCTTTGCGCGTTCCACACGGTATCGGTTCACGTAATTGGTGAATGATTCTCCGGTGGCCTTACGAAACACCTGCCCCAGATAGGAGGTGTTGATATCGCACAGCCCTGCGATCTGCTTCAGGCTGAGCGCTTCGTGGTAATGTTCTCCAACAAAAGCGCGCGTACGGTTGACCACGTTCCTCCATCGGGTGTCCAGCGCGTCGGCGTCCTGCGGTTTGCCCGGCAGCAGTTTGTCCAATGCAGATGCATACGCCAGGGGGATCTCCTCTCGGGAGTCCACGCTATCACCGATAGCGCAGACCAGCGTGCAGCCCAGATCCGCTTGCGCGCGTTCCGTCATGCGCCGCAGCACAGCTTGAGCATAAGCGTTCAGCGCGGCCTCGTCGGTGCCATACAGCACAAGCGTCAGGCGGTTTTTGGGGTCTACAAACGCAATGCTACTGCCACCGCTCCGCAGCGATGCGTCATCTTGCAACGCGACCGCAATCTTGGGATCCGCGCATCCGTCCGCGCCATCTGCCTCGCCCAGGGGCAAGCAAACCGCGCAGAGGTAATGCTCCGCATCCAGCGACAGGTCCAGCAGCGCGGCCTTTTCATCAAACTCACTGCGGCCGATCTCATTGGACACCAGCCGGTTGAGCGTATTGGTGCGCAGCAACTCCATCCCCTGATACATGCGCGCAGATTTGAGCATCTCCTCCTCGATCACATGCACCAGGTTGCACAGGTTGGATATCAGCTCATCCGTATCGATGGGCTTGAGCAAGTAGCTATCCACCCCCAGGCGGATGGCCTCCTTGAGGAATTGATAATCGCTGAACCCGCTCAGGATAATGATGCGGGTGTTCAGGTCATGCTCACGGATGGCTTTAATCAGCGAGATTCCGTCCATGCCCGGCATTCGGATATCGGTAATCAGGATGTGCGGATGGATGGCAGCGATCAGCGCCATGGCCTCTATGCCATTGTGCGCCTCGCCCGATATCTCAAGCCCAAGGCTGTCCCATTCGATGGTTTCGCGCAAACCCTTGCAGATGAGCGGCTCGTCATCAACGATGAACACCCTGTACATAGCGTTCCATTTCCTCCTTTGACATGATCGGCTGCAATAATTCGACTGTAGTGCCAACGCCTACGGTGCTTGAAAGGCGGATGCCGTATCCTTCGCCAAATAGAATTACGTTGCGCTGGTGCACGTTACCCAAACCAATACTGCCGGTTTCTCCCGCCACATACGTCTTGGTGAGGGCAGCATTCACTTGTGCCACTTTCACGGCGTCCATACCCCTGCCGTTATCGCTCACCCTCAGCACCAGTTTATCCTGCTGAATGGAGCCTTCGATCACAATATGTCCGCCAGCCTGCATCTCCCCCAAGCCATGCTGGATGGCGTTTTCCACAATGGGCTGGAGTGTAAGCTTGAGCACGCCCAGCCGCAGAATGGCTCTTTCCAGGTTGATCGTCACATCGAACGCATGGTCGTAGCGTAGCATCTGCAGCTCGATGTAGGAACGCACATAGTCGA
>Ga0123335_1008418_pt1 | contig 11072 bp, 10 predicted proteins | sample BiotimSIPDNA_2_FD_89707 | JGI IMG/M metagenome (GOLD analysis project Ga0123335, IMG submission 89707) | Anaerobic biogas reactor microbial communites from Washington, USA - Biogas_R2 time_0 SIP DNA | ecosystem: Engineered > Bioreactor > Anaerobic > Unclassified | place: Washington, USA... | reverse complement strand
CCGTTCCTGATTAATATGTTGGGAGCGGACCATAATGTGTATATCAATGCGGTTGATTATTTGCAGGTGTCGTTTCTCGGGACAACGTTTGTTTTCATTTTTATGGTTTTTCAGGCATTGATGAGAGGTGTAGGGGATGTTAAAACACCGATGTATATTGTGCTTACTACCGTGATTTTGAATCTTATTATTGACCCGCTATTTATTTTTGGATATGGACATTTTCCTGCTTTTGGTGTCAAAGGAGCGGCTATCGCTACGATTATTACCCAATTTATTTCCGCCATAGCAGGAATGTATTATATGCTGAATAAAAAATATCAGATACGGATTTATATCAAGAACTTAAAGCCGGATTTTTCTTTAATCAAAAAGATGTTTAAGTTAGGGATTCCCTCCTCTATAGAGCAGTCAGCCGTAGGGCTTGGAATGAGCCTTATGATATTTTTAGTCGCCCGTTTCGGGACAATTACACTTGCGGCTTATGGTATAGGGATAAGAACACAGGGATTTATAGTGATACCAACTCTCGGTCTCTCTATATCTGTTGCCACTCTGGTCGGGCAAAATATAGGCGCAGGGAAGATAGAGAGAGCCGTTAAGACAGTAAGAATAGCGGTAGTTACGGGTTTTGTTTTACTTACCTTTCTCGGGATTATAATATTTTTGTTAGCGCCGCAAATCTCCTCTATGTTTATCCCGGGTGAAATGGAAACAATAATGGCAAGCACTCTATTTATCAGGATAATGGCTTTAACGTTTGGGTTTATAGGCATCCATCATATATTAAACGGCGCTTTTATCGGGTCAGGCAATACCCTTACATCAATGGTGCTTTCTATAATATCCCTATGGTTATTAAGATTTCCTTTTGCATATGTGTTATCCCATTTTACAGGATTAAGAGAGAAAGGGATATGGATTGCCTTTCCTCTTACAAATGTTCTTGGCGCGGCTGTAACCACTCTTTGGTTTATGAGGGGAACTTGGAAGAAAAAGAGGATTACTGAAGAGATAAAGGTAGCCGTAGAGACCGTTAGTGAAGTGTTTATAGAAGAAGGCTTGGGAAATTAGTCCTTCTATAAGGAGAGAGAGTGGAGGATAAGGGATTCGAACCCTTGACACCCAGACTGCCAGCCTGGTGCTCTCCCAGCTGAGCTAATCCCCCATAATATTGAACTTGAGGTAAATTATAACCTTTTGTGGCTTTACTCGTCAAGGATAATAGGAACAATAGAAATTCTTATGCTTTCATCTGTCTGATAATTTGAAGAAACGGACTTGACATAGTAAAATATCTGAAAAGGTCTTAAAAATTTGAAAGGGCGATATGTCCGTATGCAATAAGAAACTGTGTCTTCTTTTTATTTTTCTGTGTAAATGTGTTTTTTCCTCAGAACTTCTCCCTGAACAATCTATTCCTGTCTATTATACAGCTGATAGATTAGAGGTATTGTTTGGTTCGGCCGGAGATTCAGAAGAAGTTAATCTGCAGGGAAATGTGAAAATTGCGTTTGAGGATATTATCTTGAGATGTGATAGCGCAACTTTTGAGAAAAACACGGGTAATATATTTGCACAGAAGAATTTATTTATTGAAACCCTTCAGGGGAATATTAAAGCGGATAACATAACATACAATTTAAATGACAGGACAGGGGTTATCTTAAATGCCGTTTTTTCCTCACCTCCCTTTTATGGCAAGGCGGAAAAACTGGAAAAAGACGGCGATGTTTTGTATATTGTTAAAGGATACATAACAACCTGTGATAATGAAAACCCGCACTATAAAATATTAGCAGAACGTATCAAGTATGTAAAAGACGAGTATTTCCAAGCTCAAAGAATGAGATTTGTGCTCGGGGAAAAATTCAGCGTCTTTTATTTTCCGAGATATACCGTTGATGCAAAGACCAAAGAGCCTGTTGTTATGGCAAAGCCGGCGCATACTTCTTATGCGGGAGAAAATCTGGAAATTGTGTTTGCGCAGAGAACAGGCATAAATCAAGATGCGGTGGCAAAAGAACGGATTTTAGTAGGGACAAAAGGATATGGGGCAGGGGCAGGGTTGTATTCTGATACACAGGGATATAGGTATGAAGGATTTCTGTTCAAAAGATGGGGAGAAGGGGATATAGAACCTGCTCTGTTTTGGGAGTTGTTAAAAAACTATGGCTCTGATTATGGAGGAGGGGCTTTTTTGGTTGATTGGCGATATGTAGATAATAACGCCTTTTTTTATGATTTTTTTCACAGCGATTACATAGCGAAATCAAAAACATATAACTATCTTTCTTTTACTCATAACCTCGGTCAAAATATGTTTAACTTTAATTTAAGGGACTCTGCGGAAGATGATTTTTTGAAGATAGATAAATTTCCAGAGATACGTTTTTCCACTCCTTTTTTCCCTATAGGGGGTAGCCGCGTGTTTTTAGGGAATGATTTTCAGTTTACTAATTTTTATAAGGAAGATGATAATTATATCAGAATACTGGATATGCTAACTTTGAAACAACAGATACAAACAGGGGTGTTAACGGTTTCGCCTTACCTTTCGCTTGGCGGTGTAGAATATCTGTGGGAAGAAGAGGATAAATTTAATTTTGTTAGGGAGGCGGGGGTTGGGTTCTCCTCTCTTCTGAAGAAAGAACATAAAAGTTTCACAGAGTATTTTGCGCCTGTTATAACCTGCTTTTATCGTGAACTTGATTATAATAAAGGGGACTTGGAATACTTCGATTTTATTGAGCAAATGGAGAGCGGATACTTTGTGAATATAGGAATAGATTGGTTTTTTAAAAAAGAAAACGATTATATGGGAAGGGTATCACTTGGAAATCTTTATGATATTGAGAAAGACAGGTTTAGTGTCGCTTCCCTAAAGTATGATATTAAACTCACTCCGTCTGTTTATATTGAAGGAAAGAATGAGTGGGATATATCTGGGAAAAAGTATTTGTTAGGAGTTAATGATATAATTTTCAATTCAGGTAAGTCCAGTTATGCAATAGGCGGCAGGTATGATGACGAAAGCAACATATCAGGTATTGAAGGAAGATTTGGTTATAGAAGCAATGAATTCTGGCGATACAGCTTAGGATTGCAATATGATGTTAATGACGCGAATATCGCCAAAACTTCGCTTAATCTGTGGCGTAAACTTCATTGCTGGGAATTGAATTTAAGTGTTTCCGCAAGCAGAGACGATGTCTCTTTTTTTGTAATGATATATCCGCTTATATAGGAGAAAGGAGCTGTAATGTCCGAGATAAAAAGAAAATGTGGAAGGGCTTTGGATGATATAAGAGATATAAAGATATCCAAAGGTATACTGAAATATGCATTAGGGTCTTGTATGATAGAAGTGGGCGATACAAGAGTTCTATGTGCCGTTAATATAGAGGACAAGGTTCCCTTTTTTTTAAAAGGGACAGATAGCGGGTGGCTGACTGCGGAATATGCGCTGCTTCCGTCCTCTACCAGTGAACGAATCACAAGAAACTCCAATCTGGCAGGCAGGAGTCAAGAAATACAGAGGATGATAGGGCGGTCATTAAGGGCTGTGCTGGATTTGAAAAAGATAGGCGAGAGAACAGTGCGGGTGGATTGTGATGTGATTCAGGCAGATGGCGGGACAAGGGCTGCTTCAGTAACAGGGGGGTTTGTGGCTCTTGTTGAGGCGTTGTCAAAACTAAAAAAAGCGCGTTTTTTAAAACTTCCTTTGTTACGGGATTATCTTGCTGCAATAAGCGCAGGTATAGTTTACAAGAAAAAACTTCTTGACCTTGAGTATTATGAGGATGCGGAGGCAAGTGTTGACTTTAATGTGGTAATGACAGGCAAGGGCGAATTAGTGGAGATTCAGGGGACTGCCGAAGGATACCCGTTCACCCAAAAAGACCTGATGGAGTTACTTCAAATAGCCGAGAGTGGAATAAAAAAAATCGTGACGATAGAAAAAGAGGTCTTGAAAGATGACATCGAGCTTTTACTTGGCAACTAAAAACCTGAATAAGGTGTTGGAGATTCGCAATATATTGAGAGACAAGGATATTCTGGTTAAACCTGCGCCTTCCGATATCTCGTTTCCTGAAGAGACAGGCAAGACATTTGAAAAAAACGCTCTTCTCAAAGCGCATTATTTACAAAAATTTCTGGGAAGAGAGTTTGTAGTAGGAGAGGATTCAGGGCTTGTAGTGGAAAAACTGGGAGGATTACCCGGGGTTCTATCGGCAAGATTTGCAGGAGAGCCGTCAGATGACAGGAGAAACATAGAAAAACTACTTGATTTGCTTGCGCCGTATAAAGATATTAAAGAGAGAAAAGCTAAATTTGTTACAGTAGCCGCATTGATTTTTAACGGAAAAGAAGAGGTTTTCAAGGGAGAGGTAGACGGTTTTATAACTTTTGCGCCGCGGGGAAGCAACGGATTTGGATATGACCCTGTCTTTAAGATATATGAAACGGATAAAACATTTGCTGAGTTGACTATGGAAGAGAAGAACAGAATAAGTCACAGAGCTTCTGCTTTTCGGCAACTTGCAGAGTATCTGCTTAATAAGGTAAAATAATTTATTAAGAATAAATAAAGAAGTAAAAAAACAATTTGAAACATGGTGTTTATTGGCGGGGTAGCTCAGTGGCAGAGCAGCCGGCTCATACCCGGTATGTCGGGGGTTCAAATCCCCCCTCCGCTACCAGGCGGATGGTTTTAAAATCGTAATATTCTTAAAATCCTGAAATCTGTGGTATTGTTTCTATTTAATGCTATGACGGAAATTCAAAAACAAAAACTTTTAAGAATTGCAAGAGAGACACTTGAGTGTTTTCTTTCAGGAAGAAAACTTGCTGCTTTAGTGAATGATGACCCTGTATTCCAAGAGAGAAGGGGTGTTTTTGTAACCTTAAAGAAAAAGGATGAATTAAGGGGTTGTATAGGATATATTGAAGGTGTAGGTCCGCTTGCAGAGGCGGTCAGAAAAACATCTATACAGTCCGCTACCGAAGATTCACGTTTTCCTTCGGTTGAGTATAGCGAGTTGGAAGATATCACGATAGAGATATCTGTATTAACTCCGTTGAAAAGAGTTGAAGACGCAGGAGATATTCAACTCGGAAGGGACGGCGTAATAATAAAGAAGGGTTACAGAACAGGCGTTTTCCTTCCGCAGGTAGCAGATGAAACCGGCTGGACTAAAGATGAGTTTTTAAGTAATCTGTGTATGTATAAGGCGGGATTGCCCGCAGATGCATGGCAAGACAAAGAGACAGAGATTTATATCTTTCAGGCAGATGTTTTTTCCGAATAGTTGCAGATAGATGGGGAACAGGAACATAAAACCAGTTTATTGAAAAGATAACAGGGAGGATTTAATGCAGTGTAAATTGATGGAAAAGATTGGTAAAAAAGACAGAACGAAAGAATCGTTGCTTGCGGTTTTATTGCTTATTGTGGCTGTTATTTTCTTTATCTTCGGGGTAGTGAAAAGCAGACAGTCAAGGATTGCTTCTGTAGATATGGATAAGGTGGTGGGGGCGCATCCTGTTATGCAGGAATTGGTAGTCAATTTTCAAAAAGAGATTTCAGGCATACAGGAACAGTTTGATAAGATGAAAGAAGAAGAGAAGATAAAAAATCAGCAGAAAATACAGCAGGAAATTTCAGAGATGGCTTTAAGGTTACAAAAAGAGGCATTGGATAAGGTAGCGCAAGATATAAAGCGAATAGCAAAGAGCAAGGGATATAACTACGTGTTGGACAAAAATGCTGTTATTGTAGGCGGAAAAGACATAACAGACGAGATATTGGCGGTTATAAGCCCAAAACAGGCAGAGGAAGCGACATCAAAGGGCATAGATGCATCAGAGATGCCCATGATACCTGTTGAATAAGAGTATGGCATGGATAAAAAATATAAGGTATAATATATAGCGTAGCTGACGTTATACAGCAAAAAGGGAGTTTAAGAGATGAAGGTTAAGGAAAAGATAGTGTTGTATGGGCTTTTAGGTCTCTTGGTGGTTTTAGCGCTTTATTTTATGTTTATTAGAGAAGTCAGAGCCCAAAAAAGTGTCTCTGTTTTTTTTCTTGCCTACAATGAAGAAACTCAGTCATCGTGTTTAGTCCCTGTTAAGAGACCGATATCACGTACTAATAATACTGAAGAAAAGATACAGATAGCGATAACGGCATTATTAGAGGGACCTGACGAAAAAGAAAAGGCAGCGGGATTGAGTTCGGTAATGCCGGAAAACGCCTCTCTTTTAGAAGTAGAATTGAAAGATAATATAGTGTTTCTTGATTTCTCTAAAGAGATAGAGCAGGGCGGTGGAACTGTGCTTATGATGGACAGATTAGCGCAGATTGTTTATACAGCCACGCAGTTTTCTTCTTACGGTAAGGTTCAGATGCTCATTAACGGCAAGACCATAAAATATTTTAGCGGCGAAGGTATTACAGAAGTAGAAGAGCCGATGGATAGAAAAGAATTTAACTATACAATTAAAACTATTACAGGAGGGTAACAAGATGAAGGACAAGATACACCCGGAATACAAGGATGCAACTATTGTATGTGTTTGCGGTAATATAGTTCAAACACGTTCTACCAAGCCAGAGATAAAAGTAGAGATATGCTCAAGCTGCCACCCATATTTTACAGGAAAACAAAAATTGATGGACAGCGCGGGAAGGGTGGAGAAATTCAAGAAAAAATATGGAAAGAAATAGCATCAAGGATTCACAGGAAAATATTGAAAACAAATTGCAGGAAATAGAGCAGGAATACGAAACTCTTCTTTGTGAAATTACAGATACAGATAAAATGTCTCCTGAATTTAAAGAGACGGTAAAAAGATTGAAAGAGATAGACCGTCTGATTCATCTGAAAAAAGAGAAAGAGATGATAAAAACAAAGATGAACGAGACGGCGGAGATATTAGATTCGGAAGATACAGAGATACAAAAACTTGCCGAAGAAGAGATGACAAAACTGTTGACAGAACAGAATAGGTTGGATGAAGAGATAAAAGAGATGCTCTTTCCTGAAGACCCTGCAAATCAGAAAAATGCGATAGTGGAACTTCGCGCGGGAGTTGGAGGCGAAGAGGCAACGCTCTTTGTCAAAGACATTTTCAGAATGTACACAAAATTCTGTGAAAAAAAGAATTATGGTATAGAAATACTAAGTACCAGCGTCTCTGAAAAAGGCGGATTCAAAGAGATTATCTTCCTTATTAAGGGAAAAGGCGCTTATAAGGATTTTAAGTATGAAAGCGGGGTTCATAGGGTCCAAAGAATACCTGAGACCGAAAGTCACGGAAGAATACACACATCCGCAGTAACAGTAGCCGCTTTCCCTGAGACCGAAGAAAAAGAACTTAAGATAGACCCAGCCGATTTAAAAATAGATACATTTCGCTCCTCTGGAGCAGGGGGGCAAAGCGTAAATAAGACATCTTCCGCAATAAGAATACTCCATATACCCACAGGTATTATTGTAAGTTGTCAGGATGAGCGTTCACAGACACAAAATAAAGTCAAAGCATTAAAAATTTTGCGGGCGCGTATCCAGAGTATCTATGATACAGAACTAAAAGGTAAGATAGACAGTGAGAGAAAAGAATTAGTAAAAGGCGGTGAGCGAAGCGAGAAAATAAGGACATATAACTTTCCTCAGAATCGCCTTACAGACCACAGAATCGGATTAACACTTTATAATCTTGATAAAATCATGGAAGGGGATATGAACGAACTCATACAAACATTAAGGAGACAAATACAATGAGAAAAATATTTGTTAGTTTAATGTTGTCTGTCATCTGTTTTTCTTTCTTATCGGCTGACGAAATAGGTCTAATCAATGATGGCATGATACTGCTAAACCAGAAAAAGTTTTTGGAGTCCATCCAAGTATTGGAAAAAGCCCGTGATATAAATCCATCGGACCCATACGTGTATTATTATTTGGGCGAAGCAAATTATGCTATAGGCAAAAAGAAAGAGGCGATTGATAACTATCAAAAAGCAATAGCTATAGATTCAAACAATCCTGATTTTTACTATTCCATAGCCATTGTATATGAATCGCAAGGCAATTATCAGGAAGCAATTAATTCGTTAAACAAGGTTATAGAGATTACTTATTCTTCATCGGTAGGTAAATCCGCGCAAAAACTGAAGGAATCTATTTTGGCGCAACAGGAGAGCAGAGAGATGTTGCAGAGATGGGCAAGAATGACAGAAGAAGAGATAAGGAGACAACAAGAACAGCAAAGAACAGAACGCACAATGGATTCAAGAGACGCTTTTTCCTCTGAATTGACAGGAGTGTCCCGCGAGAGAATTGACATGAGAGAGAAAAGAGATGCTATAGGACAGATTATAAGACGGATACAGTTTGGGACAGAGACAAACAGACAGCAGTCATCCGCTCTTTTACCGCTCTATGAGCAGGCGGAACTGTTGACTGTTTTAGGGGATATGATAGATATAGCGAGCAATGAAAAAGACCTTCAAATAAGAAAGAATGTGATACTTGCGCTTGGCCGTACAGAGACATCTGAATCTATTATTACGGCTATCAAAATTATACAGGATGACAAAGAGACATATGACATAAAAAACACAGTTCTTGATAGTATAGCGAAAAACAGGTCAGAAGAGATAAAGGGTGTTTTAAGGGATGCGCTGACTAACTTATTGAAAGGCAGAGAAGAAAGGAAAGTTGAGGCAAGGTCTAAAATCAGTAAATTAAACGAAGATATAAATGCATTACAGACAAAACGGACTGAACTGTACAGAGAAGAGCGTGGAGAACAAGGATATGGAAGCAGGGGAGGGGCTTTCTCTGCGCAGGAGAGGGAGAGGATGGAAGCTGAAGCCCAGAGGGTGGAGGAGTCAAGAAGGCAAAAAACAGAAGAACTTATGAAAGTAAACGACCAGTTGATCTCTTTACAGGAAGAGAAAAGTAAATATGAGAGACTCTTGATGTCAAAAGAAGAGAGAGAGAGGAGTATGGGCGCATCAGCAAGACAGGGTATGCCTCCTTATGCTCAAGAACAAGGCAGACCTCCATTCGCTCAAGGACAAAGTATTCCCCCAGCTGCGCAAAGACCAGATATGCAGCATGCCAGCTCCTATGGTATGGACGGTATGCCTGTAGGATATATGTCCCGCTACGAAGGGAGCAATGAAGAAAAGAGTGAGAACACCTTTGCGTTGAAACTTATCAGCACATTAGGAAGTATGAGAGATAAACAATCTCTTCCTCTTATAGCAACGGCATGGAACGAATACGGAGTTGAAAGCGAGAAAACGCTTTATTCTCTAACTCTTGCGCGTTTGGGGGATTTTAAAGACATACAGACCCTTCTTAACCGACTCTGGCAGAATTATCAACAGCCAGTACAGAAAGAAGAGATAGAACTCCGCGTCGGAATAATAGAGGTTTTAGGTGAATATCTTGCCCAAAAACCTGACCCGAAATTGCAGGGTTTGCTTGAGTTTATGAGTGAAGAGGGAGAATTTCCTGAGATTAGAAAAGCGGCGGCAAATGCGCTCTCATCATTTACCAGAACTCTCAGCAGGTAAGTGAAAAAAGTGTTTTTGAGAGAACTGCTTGAATCGGGGATTATCTTTTTAGAGAACCACGGTATAAAAGAACCGCGTAGGAATGCGGAGATTATTTTATCCCATATCTTAAATAAACCCTGTTATTATATCTATACAGAGAACCTGCCTGTCTCTCCGACAATTATTACAGCATACAATAAAATTTTGAAAGAGAGGGGCAAGCATATCCCGCTACAATATCTTTTAAAAACAGTTAATTTTTATGGATATAATTTTTTCATAGAGGAAGGGGTGTTTATTCCCAGGCCTGAGACAGAGATTCTTATTGAAAAAGCGGTTGAAATTTATAAGAGATGCTTAACATCTTTAAGCAGGATAAAAATACTTGATATTGGAACAGGCAGCGGAAATATAGCTATCTCTTTGCTGAGAGAGATAAAAACCTGTTATGCCATAGCAACGGATATCTCTGAAAATGCTATTAAAATAGCCAATTATAACGCCAAAACCAACAGGGTTAAAAGCAGGATAAAATTCTTACAGACGGATATCTTTCCTCCACGGATAAACAAATTTCATATGATATTGAGCAACCCTCCTTATATTCCCAATTTTGAAATATCTTCCCTTGACAGAGAGGTCGGCAGAGAACCTATAACGGCTCTTGCAGGGGGAGATGACGGTCTTAATATAATAAAAAAAATCATAGAAAGAGCGGATATGTTTTTGTACAGCAATGGTTTTTTACTAATGGAGATAGGGGATAAACAAGGCAAAGATATTAAAAAAATGCGGTCTTCTTTGGATTTGTTAACTATTGAAAAGGACTTTGCAGGGATTGAAAGGATAGCCGTTTTTCATAAAAAATAAGGTTGACGGAACTCCCCCTAAAATGTTAAAATTCTAAGATATAAAAAGAGGAAATATGGAAAAATTTATTGTAACAGGCGGAAAAAAACTAAACGGGACTATAGAGATAGCAGGTTCTAAAAATGCAGCTCTGCCCATAATATCTGCTGCGATACTTGGAAATGGCAGAACGGTTCTTCACAATGTTCCTGAGGTCAAGGATATCAGAACACTGATAAAAATACTTGAGTATCTTGGGGCGTATGTGAAATACGAAAATAATACCCTTGAAATAGACGCTTCAAGCATAAATAAATATACTGCCCCGTATGAGTTTGTAAGCACAATGCGCGGCTCTATAAGTTTGTTCGGACCGCTTCTTGCAAAATATGGAAAAGCAAAGTTTTCCATGCCCGGGGGTTGCGTAATAGGAACAAGACCTATTGACTTACATATTAAAGGACTGAAAAAACTCGGGGTGAGTATAACTACTGAGGAAGGATACATACAGAGCCGGGTAAAAAAATTAAAAGGAACGACCGTCTTTCTCGGCGGTAATTTTGGTTCCAGTGTTCTTGCAACTGCAAATGTGATGAGTGCGGCAACATTGGCTGAAGGGGAAACGGTAATAGAGTTTGCCTCCTGT